>OFHM01000707.1_pt1 | contig 25782 bp, 25 predicted proteins | sample 1521311 | NCBI WGS metagenome assembly OFHM01 (sample SAMEA3504083, study PRJEB24116) | mouse gut metagenome | biome: mouse gut; feature: mouse-associated habitat; material: faeces | place: Denmark | collected 2011 | reverse complement strand
GAACAAACTAACTAAATTTCTTACATTTAGTTAGTCCGAATTCTTGACATAGGACCACTTCCAACCTTATGACAATGATTTGATTGTAACCCATACAAATTCATAGCATGATTGAAAATGGCGGTTAATTGATTGTTGATTGTTTTTAAATATGTCGGTTCATATCCTTTTCCAATCAATATATTTTGCCATTCACGAATATTCGCTGGTGTTATTTCATTCATCTTTTTATTTCCAAAATAAGGTAAGATTTTTAAATCAACAATATATTTCTTATTAAGTACCATATTCCTTTTTAATCTTGCTTCACAATCTTTAAAGTATAAATCAATAAAATTACTAAACTTCATATTAAAATCGCAACTTTGTGATAATAGGAATTGTCTTAACCATTCTTCTGCTTCTCTTTTAGTATTAAATCCTCTTTTAGTAGATTTCTTGCGATTTCCTTGCCAATCTGTATAGCGATATTGAATTAACCATTTACCAGTTTTTAAATCCTTTTCAGCTTTCATCTTAATTCCTCCATTCTTCACTAGTTTTGATTTTAATTTTCTGAAAACCAACGCCGCTCAAAATATTTCGTTGGTACTCTGCCTGCAATCACTAAATATCCTTGTTCTTCCAATTCTTCATTAAGTTTTCGGATGACTCGATAGGCACGACTCACTGAAATACCTAACATACTGGGAAGCTCTTGAGCATTTATATAATTCTTCTTTCCATATCGGCTTTCACCTCCTTATATAATTTGTCCCTCCTTTCTGTATCGTGATTGTCTATATATATTATTATACTAATATTATTTATCGTATAAATATTATATTGATATTTATTATTATTTTAATTTATATTAAAATTTGTTATAACTGAATATATCAATTAATACGAAAGGATTGATTTTATGCAAAATGTAACACTTGGAGAGAGAATACAAGTTTTAAGAAAAAATATGAAAATGTCACAAAAGGAATTTGCTGTATTTTTAGAGATACCTCAACCTTCTTTATCGGCATATGAAAACAACCGTAATTCTCCTACGGTTGAAGTATTGATTAACATCGCAAAAAAATGCCACATTTCCTTAGACTGGCTATGTGGCATATCTACATACCAACATCAATTATCTTCATTGTCTGATGTTGGAGATTTCTTATATTCATTATTAGAAACAAATGAGATTGGCGTTGATATAGAAGTACATGATAAATTGTTTAATGACATTGAAACAGATGAAGATAGATGGTATACAAGACTTACTTTTTTCGGTAATGATAAAGACCATGAATCAAATGCTGATATTTATTTCCTAATTGATAAAGTATCTAAAGACCATGAAAATTTTACTTCATTTGCAATTGGTAATGATATGTATGAATTAGCAAAACAATAAACAAGAGAACAATACGCAAAACGACCATTATCAAAAAAAGAGTATCCAAATCTTTCTCGTGATGAAATACTTCAAAAAAGATTTGAATACCTAAAAAAATTAAATAGTAATAAAAAGACTTCTAAGTAAAACACAACAGAAGTTAAAAGCAAAATTTAGAGTTTACTTTACTGATTTTATTTAAAAAATATAAGAGGAGGACACTTATGGAATGGATTATTTCAGCTAACCATAGTATATATAATTACAATAAAGCTTTTGAAGAATTGCCATATATTGATTGGAGACAAAATGCTAATTATCAAATTGGAGATAAATTATATATTTATGCAACTAGACCAACAAAAGCAATTGAATTTTTAACAGAAGTTATTGCAATTAATTTAAATCAGTCAGAAATTATAAACGACAGTAAATATTGGGTCAATACCGATGAATATAATAAAGGAATCAGACAAGGAAAATATGTTCGTTTAAAACTGACTAAAAAATTAAATGCTAATAATCTTACTTTAGAGAATTTACACAAACATGGTCTAATAGGAAATATACAAGGACCTAGAAAATTAATTGATGACTTGGGCAGCTATTATCCATGGGCTTCATACATAATAGAAACATCAAATAGAATAATGCAACAACACGAAAAATGGACTGATTTTGTTGAATTTGCCTTTAAAAAAGAAGAATTTCGCAACTCATTTCGTAAATCTAATACATTAAATCGTTCATATTATGATCTTTTTTTTGAATCTAAAGAGACACATTTAGTAGCAAAAAATACATCGACACATAAATCTCTCGAAGTCTATATTAACAACAATATATCATTATACGACTTTATGTTAGCACATTTAGATATTTTATCTTATAAAATTAATGAAAACATAGACTTTTATTCTATTGCGGAAAGCAATAATCTAAAACATAGAAAATTGATTATCTACTATAACGAAAATTCAAATATACCATTTAATCAATGGTTGTTTGATAATGCATTAGCTTTAAAGAAAAATATCAAACGATTAGAAAAACAATACAGCAACAAATTAGATTTTCATATTTTAACCGAAGAGTGCGCCATAAACAACTCTATTTCAAGCCTTAATGTTTTTCCCGATAATTTTGAATATGATAATGAATTATTTTTAGCACCAGAAAAATTTGTAAAAAATAATATACCAATATATAAAAGAGATCGTCAAAAATCTATCAATGCAATTGTGCATGCTAATTTTCAATGCGAAATCGATAATATGCATCGTACATTTATTAGAAAAAAAAGTAGTATTCCATATACTGAAGCTCACCATTTAATACCATTATCGTATCAAGATTATTTTGAATACTCCCTAGATATTGAAGAAAACATAGTGTCGTTATGTAGTAATTGCCACAATGAAATTCATTATGGAATAAACGCATGTAAACTTATAGAAAAACCCTATAATGAAAGAAAAGAATTATTAAGAAAAAAGAATATTGAAATAACAATTGATAAACTATTATCATTTTACGGTTATTAAATAATCTAATCTACAACTGTATATAAATATTTAGCAATTCTACAATGATTTATAATTTTTGTACTCAATTTGTACTCAAAACAATCATATAAATTAAAAAAGTGCCTTAAATAAAGCACTTTTTCTTTGTTTTTCTTATTCCCACTCGGCATCGAAGTTTAATTTCTTAGTTATTTCATTATCTTTTCTTCATTTTATTTATCATATTTTATTCATTTCATTTATTCTATTATGTTTTCAAAATAAATAGAAGCACTGATTAACCTCCCAATATAGAAAGGAATTAACAATATGAAGAAAATTACATACTCAAAACTTGGCGATTATTACTATCCAAATCTACAAGCAAACGAACAACCTTATTTATCAAAATGGGGTAGAGCAAAACTTAAATATCTAAAACAAAATGAACAAGGACTATACACTTCCCTATTGCTTAAAAATCAATTAAATGAATACCTTCTTGATATTGATTTAGAAGCAAATTTAATGTATGACCATCTCATTAAACAACTTATTATTCAACACAATATAACTGAACAATTAAAACAATCCAATCAAATGCTTTGGGTAAAAGAAATGAATATGATCAGTAAAATTGCAGAAGAAATTGTGCTAAATAAATATATAAAATCCCTTCGATTCTTTTTTAATTATTCATTATTTTTTATTTTTTTTAATAATTCTGGTATTTCTGTATAATCATTTACCCACAGAATATTTATTCCTAAATCTCTATAAAAAGATTCTAGCAAAGCTTCATTAACATTTTCAAAATCCAATATGGATTTAGTATTACTATTAATCTTAAATCTACGCATGATTGCATAATGATTACATTTTTCTTTATCACCACTCTTAAACATAGATATTTCTAATAATCGTCTTAAGTTAGGATCTGTCATTGACAACCCAATAAATAAACATGTGTTATTTGTTAAAAAATTTAGTTGTGTGAGGTTTGCCCAATTATAAGGGTCTAACGATAATTTATGATAACCTTCTTCAGAGAAAACCAATAATGATTCTGCTAAATCATTATAGTCTTCTCTTTTTTGAGGTAAAAAACCATGTACATGATATATTCCTAATTGATTTTTATCAGGTATCATACCTTCTCTATAAATAGAATAATATTTTATTCCCAACTCGCTCAAATTTTTTTCAATAAGATCATCAAAATTATAATTTATAATAGCATGTATCCCAACTCCATTTCTTGTTGGGATACACATTTGACTAACTTCCTTCAAAAGTTTAGATGTTTTTATTGATTTTTTATACAATATTTCGCTAATAGTAGCTTCAAAAGTTGTATTAAAACCTTTTTTCAAATACCTGGTCTGTAGTAATGGCATATTGGCATTTTGCCCTTTAATACTTTTTATAATCGTATCTCTTTCTAATTCGCTAATATTAATTTTTTCTTCTTGCATTTTTTTATCAATTAACGTTACAAACAATTCTGATATTAATTCATCCCACGTTGCTATTTTGGCATCTTTAGATACACCAGCTCCTAAAAATAGCACTATATCATCATCCTCATAACTCTCATGCAGACTATTAATAAATGTATTTTGAATATCTATATGCTTCTCAATTTTATCCTTTTTTGAAATTCCGTAGTTTATGGTATGCTTCAAAAGAACAGAATCAATATTATCATATAAATTAAAAAACAATTTTTCATTTTCTTCAAACATCTTAACTAGTTGATCAACATCCCATAAAATCAAATTTATATTCATCTTTTTAGCTTCATTATAGATTTTAATTCTTATTTCTTTTGGAAGTTCATTAATAACAATTAAAAGTAATGTTCTATATGAATCCAGTTCATTAATAATATTTATCAAATTTTTAGTTACACCTAGCAATGCCATTTTATTTCTGTAAATTTTTAATTCAACAAAAATACCTTCCGAATATTCATCAATTCCATTAGGTAAAAGTGCATCAAATTGCTTAATTTGATTATGCATCTCTATAGTTTTTCCTTGCCTCTTTAAATAATCCTCCAACATGGTAAATACAATTTTCTCCATCTGAATATAGTTAATTCTTAAATTTTTACTTGTATCAACCATAGACATCAATTTTTCTTTTATAGTCATATCTCTTCTCCTAAAACATATTACATAAATTCTCCATCAAAATAATCTAAATCTAACTGTTTAATCTCATAAGTTTTAACAACACTTACCCCTAAGTTATAATTGATCATAAGATTTGCCAACATTTTTCCATCTACTAAAATCAATTTAACTTGAAGCTGTTTTTTTGCAAATTCAATAGCATCTCTTGTGAAAGAAGACGTAGTTATAAACAAACCTTTAGAACCACCTTGTCCAGCAACTGCACCCAAAAATTTCTGTATTTCTGGTCTTCCTACTGTACCATTCCATCGCTTTGCTTGAATATATATATTACTAAATCCAAACTTATCCTCTTTTATAATTCCATCAATGCCCTCATCACCAGTATATTTAGTCGCTATTACAGATTCATCATCGAAAGCATATCCCATTTTGTTCAACAAGTCTAATACTAATCTTTCAAAGAAAATAGGCTCTTTAGATAAAATCATTTCCAATAATTCATCACTCAAGCGTGAAGAAATCATTTTTAATGACCTGTCAATGCTCTCTATTGGTGTACTATTTACCTCTACAGTATTTTCTTCAATTAATTCTCTGTTTGGTCGAACAAATTCAACAAAAGATTTATATTTCATTAAATATTCGTTTGTTATTTGTACTCCTGAATTCAAAACACATATCCCTTCTGACGTGATTTTAAATACACCTCTTCGAACAGTTTCTAATAGACCTGCCTTAGCTAAATATGTTTTTGTCCAACCAAGTCTATAATAAATTACCGTTCTTTTATCATTATCCAATGTTTCATTTCTATCTTCTTCAGATAAATTTAATATATTTGAAACTTCGTTCACTAAATCCATTAATCTTATTTCTTCATGTTGATTAAGCACCATAAGTACTTCGTTATACATTTCATTATATTTAGGTATCATGTTTATTCTCCTTTTAATATAAAATACACTAACTTATCCGTATATTGAATAAGCCATTTCTGTTTCATCAGATATTTCTTCTAACACTTGAATTAAACTATTTTCAATCTGTTTGTTATCTGGAATTTTTACATACTCTCGTTTATTCACAGTTTTTTCTACACTTTCTATTAAAAGATCATAAGCAAATCTTTTTCTATTTGAACTGGCAAACATATCTTTTAAAGTACTACTGGATAATTTGTCTCTTAAATTATCAACAATATACTCAGCTTCATATTGAGATAACAAATAGTCTATAGCCAATTGTTGAAAAACTCCTTCAATAATATTAACCATTTCATTTGCATCATCTTGAATAAATTCATCTAAAACAACATTAGCTAATTTATTACTAGCTGCACCTGCAACAAATGAACCTAACAATCCACCAACAAACCCACCAATAGCAGTACCTAAAACTGGAACTACTGATCCAACAGTGGCTCCTGCCGTTGCTCCACCTACCCAACCTGCGGTACCTCCAGCAACAGCTGCTGTTGTTCCTGTTATATTTTTAAATAACTGTTGAGGAGATATTCTTCCTCTAAATATATTAACAATATCAAATGAAGAAAGGACAACAACAGATACAGCACCCGTTATAATATTTCCTCTAAGAAGTTTTGCAGCACTTTTCATTGCTGCTGCACCATAAATATTTGTACTACTTCTAAATGCATTTACAAGCACAGCAGAAGCCTTAGGTCCCATTATACGAACAATAGCTTCCGAACTTCCTACAAGCATACTATTTAAACCTGCTTTAGATAATTGACTTGCAAATACTGCAGTTACAAATGTAGTTCCCCCTATTTTAAGTCCAGTATAAGAAGCATTTTTTAGTGCAACATTTAAATCATCACCATTCCAAAGCGAGGTAGCAAATGATAACATTGCGCTAACACCTAATGCACTTGTTGCAACTACAGCACCATTTACTGCATCAAATTTTAATGATTCAACCGTTCCTGCTTTTGCAATATTTTTTGCCTGTTCATAGGTAAAATGACCTTGTCGTATTATTTTCTTTGCCTCTTTAGGATCTGTAACACCTGGTACTTGCCCATTTTTTATTCTTTCTTGCATTGCTTGAATAGCTTGTTCATATTTATCCAATGGAACTTCTATTTGCATTGGTGACCCATCAGCATTAAGATATCTAAATTCACTGTTTTCAAAACATGCTTTTATACATTTTGATCCACTTGCACAATATTTTGTTTGAATGGCAGTTCCATTAACTATTCTATCAGCACCATTTTTGATTATTCTACCTGTTACAGGATCTAAGTCATCACCAACTAATTTAACTTTATCCTTTCCAAAAAAATCTTTATTCGCTAATTTGTCATACAAATGATTTGCTTGTTCTGCCGCAAATCCATGACCACGTGGAGTAGCAAACTTATCTTGACTATACAAATTAGCACTACCACTAATATTGCTTTCTACTACTCCTGCAATGTCTGCTCCTTTTAACTTACTTTTGCTATTTACTTTATTTTCATCATTATTCATAATCATACTTCCTCAATAAATTGTGATAGTTTTCCATAAGTATTCTTTAAATCTAATAAAATATTAAATGCACTATCAATTGACTCTTTATCAATATTAAATGTAACTGCAATTTCTTTTATAAAATTGTCTTCATCTTTAGAATATTTTTCATCTGCCATAACAACAGATAGTAATTCTAGAAAAACCATTCTTTTTTCTTTGTCAGAAAAACTAATGCTAATTCTTTCCACAGTTTCTTTTAAAGATAATATGTTTTCAAAATTATTATTCATAATCTGCATTTCATTGCAGTGAAAGTTTATAATATTCTTTTCTTTTTCATGCAGTACACCGTCTGTTTTAGCGACATATAAATCTAATTCTCTAAACAAAATTTTTTTATCTTCACTCAACAAATTCAAAAACATAACTAACCTCCAGTTGTATTCTTCTACTTTCGTATCATTTATTATCTATTATCTCATGTATCTATAGTGTCTACAATACATATTCCAAAAGTAGAATAAATTTCTATATTTTTAAGGTCTTAGGACTATGTCCTAACAAGAGACTTTTGTATGCCAGCAAAAGTCAGTGCTTGTTACACTACAGGACATACTAATTTTCTGCATTTTTCACTATATGGATTGAAGTAATCATTGTTACTTTTTCAATCTTTTCGTAATCACTTTTAAATGAATAAAGATGTTTTAATTATGAGTATGCTCAGTAATTTCATCTTCTAATTTACTTTTTACATCTAACTTTAATGCTTTTGTTTCTCTAACTTTTGAATTTTTTTTAATACTTTTTGTATCATCTTTGATAAAAACTAATTTCTTTTTTATCAACCAAATAAAAATGGAAAGATAATTTATTCTCATCTTTCCACATAAAATTGAACCTCTCTTTTGAAGTTTTTTCACTTTTATCGACAGCATCTTCAAATACATGTTATATTTTTCATATTCATATATATATTGCTTCTTTCTTGTTTTAATTTTTAAGATCCAACATATTCAACTATACAACCATTTTTGTATTCATCAATATATACTACTTTATCATTAAAAACTAATTGCATAGTCTCTGGACTACAGCTTATCTCAGTTTTTGACCATTTATATCTTCTTCCAAAATCATCAACTATTCGCATTTCAATATGCTAATTGACAAAATCGGACCTCTACAAGTCCAAGCATGGCAATTAGAACTTTCAAAAAAGTACGGTCAAAATTATGTTCGTTCAATTCAAGGTATGTTTTCAAGGGCTATGGATAGAGCTGTCGTCTTAGGACTTGTAAAAAGCAATCCTGCTAAAGTTATCGGAAACGTGAAGAAATTAAAAGTCAAAGTAGATTTTTGGACGCTTGAAGAATTTGAAAAAGTAATATCACAAATCAATACTGACGATTATTACGAACATTACTTATTCATAACTATATGGCTACTTTTTATGACTGGCTTACGTTTTGGAGAAGCGTGTGCATTACAATGGGTTGACCTTGACTTTGAAACAGGCGTACTTGATATTTCAAAGAGCTTATATTATAAATCACTTGAAAACTACAAATTTGTTGAGCCTAAAACAAAAGCAAGTGTCCGTCAAATAGTTTTAGACGAGGACACTTTACATGAACTTTCTGTTTGGAAGAATATTCAACAAAAAGTTGTCAAAACAGATTTTATATTAAGCTACAATGGTACATCGTCAAATAAACACGCAATACCTAGAGCTATTGAAAAGTATTCAAAACTTGCAGATGTACACCGTATCAAAATTCATGCGTTACGACATTCTCATGCTTCCCTGCTGATTAGTTTAGGAGAAAACCCCTTAATCATAAAAGACCGCTTGGGACACGAAGATATAGAAACCACACTAGGCACATACGGACATCTATATCCTAACAGCAATTATGAAGTGGCAACCAAACTGAAAGGTCTAGTGAAAAAATCAAATGCAATTTCATCTGAAGCAATGGCAGTTAAAAGTAATTATCCAATCAAGCTAAATATTGAAACTTTAGAAAATAATGCAATAAAAATGCAATAGAAAATAAAAAGTGCCAAAAACCTTAGTAAAATAAGGGTTTCCGACACATTCAAGACTACTCCCACTCAATTGTTGCAATTGGTTTTGGACTCAAATCATACAATACTCTACATACACCATCAACTTCACTTAAAATTCTATCCGTAATATGTTTTAAAACCTTATAATCAATTTCAGGTACTGTACAGTGCATTGCATCAACAGTATTAACAGCACGAATAATAACAGGCCAGAAGTCTAAACGTTTACCATCTTTTACACCAGTAGAAGTAAAATCAGGTATAACAGTAAAGAATTGCCATACTTTATCAGTTAATTCAGCTTTGTCAAATTCTTCTCTTAAAATAGCATCAGCTTCTCTTAAAGCATGTAATCTGTCTCTTGTAATCGCACCTAAACATCTAACTCCTAATCCAGGTCCAGGGAAAGGTTGACGATCTACCATATTTGATGGCAATCCTAAAACTTTACCAACTACACGTACTTCATCTTTATATAATAATTTAACAGGTTCTACTAATCCTTCAAATTTGAAATCTTCAGGTAGTCCACCAACATTATGATGAGCTTTTACCCCTTTACTTTCCAAAATATCAGGATAAATAGTTCCTTGCGCTAAGAAAGAGATTCCTTCTAATTTATCAGTTTCTTCTTCAAAAACTTTAACAAATTCTCCACCAATAATCTTACGTTTAGTTTCAGGATCAGCTACACCATCCAATAAATCTAAGAAACGATCAGTAGCATCTATGTAAATTAAATTTGCTTCTAATTGATTTTGAAACATCTCAATAACTTGTTCACTTTCACCTTTACGCATTAAACCATGATTAACATGAACACAAACCAATTGTTTACCAATAGCTTTAATTAGTAAAGCTGCAACAACAGAACTATCAACTCCACCAGATAAAGCTAATAAAACTTTTTTATCCCTAACTTGTTTTCTTACCAAATCAATTTGTTCTTCAATAAATTTTTCAGCCAATTCTGGTGTTGTAATTCTTTCCATTGATTCAGATCTAACATCTAAACACATAATTATATCTCCTTTTCATTTATATTAATCTGTAAAATTATCAAAATATCCTTGTACCAAAACAATTGGTGTACCCTTATCACCAGAACCACTAGTTAAGTCACATAAAGAACCAATTAAATCAGTTAACTGTCTTGGTGTAGTTCCTTGTGAAGCCATATTACCAACTAAATCAGCATCTTTTTTCTTAATACTATTTGCAATAGCTTCTTTTAAAGCTTCTCCACTTAAATCTTTAAAATCATTATCAGCTAAATATTTTAATTTTAATTCATTAGGGGTTCCTACTAACCCACTTGTAAATGCAGGAGAAACTACTGGATCAGCTAATTCCCAAATTTTACCTTGAGGGTCCTTAAAAGCACCATCTCCATAAACCATAACTTCTACATGTTTACCAGTTTCATTTAAAATCTGTGTTTGAATATTCTCAACTAAATCCTGACATTCTTTAGGGAATAATTTAATAGTATCTTCAGTTGATTTATTAGAACCTAATAAACCATATCTAGTATTATAACCACTACCATCAACTGAAGTATTTAAAATATCATCTAACCCACAAACAACTTTAGCACCATTTTCCATTAAAATACGTTTAGTTCTAACTCTTGTATGAATATCACAATTAACAATACAATCAGCATAATTTAAAATTTCTTTTGCTTGATTAGCAAAAATAATTTCAACTTCAGCACCAGCATCTTGAATTAATTTAGAATAATAATCTACATAATCAACCCCTGTAAATTCATGAACACCATATCCAAACAATTCACGATATTTTTCTAATGATAAAACATCACTATATGGATTAACACCTGCTTCATCTAATTGATCATATGTTAATAAAGCATTACCAACCTCATCACTTGGATAGCTTAACATCAAAACAACTTTTTTAGCCCCCATAGCAATCCCTTTTAAACAAATTGCAAAACGATTTCTTGATAAAATTGGGAAAATAACCCCAATAGTTTCTCCACCTAATTTTTCTTTTACATCTTTTGCAATTGCATCAATAGATGCATAGTTTCCTTGAGCTCTTGCTACAATTGATTCAGTAATAGAAATAACATCTCTATCTCTTAAATCAACCCCTTCGCTTTTTGCTGCTTCTAATACACTATCAACAACAATTTTTGCTAAATCGTCACCTTCTCTAATAATTGGACAACGAATTCCTCTTGATACAGTACCAACTTTTCTTTCCATAATCAATCCGTCACTTTCTTAAAAAAATATTTGGTTACTTTTTTACATATTTTTTAAATATGTATCCTATGGTATTTTATCATCAATTAATCAATTGGTACATAAAAAAATAAACTTTTTTATATTTTTTATTAACTTGCTGTTATTATCTTTATAATATAACTATATCAGAAGTGTTTCATCCATGTATGTTAGTATCACTAAATCTAAAAACTTTGAATTTGTCTATACTATCAGGAATTTCTACAATAATAAATTCCATACTACAAAAATTTATAAAAAATTCAGCACTATGGATTCTCTTTGCAAAAAGAAAAATGATAATTGTGATACTATTAGCATTTGATGTTTGTGAAAGAAATAAAAATGAATAAATTACACTAGAACATCTTGAAAAAGAATAATAAAAGACCTTGAATTATCAAAATTCATATGCTGTAGCAATGCTAGACTTACTTCAAAGAAAAACAAGAAACACAATAATTTAAAAAATAGAGAATATATCATTACTCAATCATTAAAAAACTAAAAACAAATGATCAAGAAGTCTCATTAAAACATACAAGATTTCTCAAAGTAAGTAGTCAAAATACAAAAAGAACAAATAGTGATGATATATATTTCAATGATTAAGTAAATAAAAATAGATTATTCCATAAAAACATCCCTTTAGAAACACCAGTTGAGGAAAGACTAATAGTGACATATTCACCAAAATATTCAGTATATCAAAAAAATATTCGAGACAAACAAATTTTAAGAGCATCTAATATGACCCAAACTAATAGTATACTAAAAAACCTAATAACCTAACTAAATTCGTTGAAAAAAATCATAACAGATAAAAACGGTGAAGTGATAGAAGAATACTATTTTAATGTATCATAGTGTTTAGCACATTTTAGCTTTTCAACTGTCAAAGATGAAATAATTTCAAAACAGAACAATAATTTCAAGTATTATAGTACTATTCATAAAAATCTTTAGTGATTAAAACATATGTAAACTCTTGTTTTATAAACATCAGGCTCAACAATTATCTAATTAAAAATTCATAAATAACTAATTCTTTTTAAACTCAAACATATTTTTAAATTTTATTAATATATTAGAATTGATACTAGGAGATAAAATATGGAAGATAACACTAAATACTGTACTGCCTCATTAGAGTTGAATTTATTCTTTCTAAGAATTATGAAAGAACATGCACTGTTTTTAGAAGCTGGTTTTACCAAAGCTAACAGTGATTTCGCTAAACAAGCTGATAATTATAAAAAAGAATTTGAAAAATTACTAAGTTACACAGTTGATTTAAGTCAAGGAATGATTCGTTCAAATGTATTAAATTCAGGAGAAATTGTGACAGAATTTACTTTGAATGCAGAGAAACAAACAATGTGTTTAACTGGTATTGATATTGATACAAATATTACTCAAAAAAAATACCAATTAATTCACAACCAAGAAATTTCTCAATATTGTCATATTGAACCTCACATATCCCAACTTAATCAAGCAGTTATTACTATATTAGAACAATTCATTAAATTTAAAGAAACAATTATTTCTAATGTAAAAACATGCTCTATGTTTACTATGAATTATCCATTATTATTAGAACACATTTTACGAGAAGCTAAATTATACCATTACTATCTTCGTAATTATGAAAATGGTGTTCATAATGATATTCAAACAATGAAACAAATTGAACTCTTTTGGAATCAGATCATGATGGAGCATGCGTTGTTTATTCGAGGATTATTAGATCCAAGTGAAGCTGATTTAATTAAAACATCTAATCAATTTGTAAAAGAATTTCAGGAATTGTTAGAATGTGCTGCTATGAAAAATGACTTAGTTATTACAGAAGGTCAATGTAACCCATATGCTGAAACTGTGAAGTTAAAAGAATTTAAAACGGCGGGAACAAAAGGTCTTTTGAATTGTGAAATTCGTTCCATAATCGTTCCATTATTAGCAGATCATGTTCTTCGTGAAGCTAATCATTATTTAAGGTTGTTAAAAGAATAGATTTTATTTAAAAAGGCTATTACTCTTTATTTAAGAATACTAGCCTTTTATATTTCTATTTATCATATAAATTATAGGATTCAAATCAATTACATTAGAATAGTTCTTTACACACTAATTCTATATTTACTAACTCAGATTTAGTAATTGGTAAACTAACAATAAATACTACATCACTAAACCTACCTATTTCATAATTATGTGTCGTCAAAAACAGTTAGTTATCTTATTAATAATTTAACTGTAAACTCATTCTACTTTGGATTATCTCTAAAAAAATATTGCTTTGATTACAAAAAAAGTATTTACATATATAAAGGAAACAGCTTAAACTGACTGTTCCCTTCAAAGCTTATTTATATCTCAATTTAAGGCAAACCACCAAAGCTGCCCCCTAACTTTATGCCTTTTAATTTCCCAGTTAGATAAAAATATCTTTTTAATATATTATAAAGTTTCATCTCTTTTAAGCTTTATAATAATCATTCAATAGTTATTATCCCTTCTTCTTTACTATAAAATGGTATTACAATGTAAGTATCTTTAGCTAATAATTTTTTAGTTTCTAATCCTTCAACTGTATCTTTTTGTTTAAAAATAATATAATTATGTGTTTTATTAAAACCAAAACATATATTAACCAAATTATCATTTTTTTCATACTGATATTCTAAGATATTATCTTCTTTTAAAGAATATTCTTTTACATCATAAAGTATAAAATCTTCATTATCTCTTACTGCCAAAGCAAAAATTAATTTATCATCCATAGTATATAATCTAACCCTATCTTTATTTGTTAAATCATATGTATATACAGTATTTAATTCAGACTCAATAGATAATCTTTTTTTCACTAATGCAATTTCAGTTTCGTAATCATTTTGGTTATATTTTAAAGTTTGTTCTGTAAAAATATAAGTAAATACTATTAAAAGGACTAGACATATTGAAATACCAATTAATATTTTTTTTAACATGTTGTCGTTACACTACTAGCCAATTGCCAATAAGCAGTACCACTACTTATGTTAAAACCTATGGCAGCTGTTGTTACAGAATACGATATGTTGACTGTTCCCCATGTATGCATATAATGGCTTATAGTTTTTTTAACGCCTGCAGAAGAAGTAGATAATTTATTTCCACTTAAGATTACATTTTTATAACTGCCTAATTTTACTTTGTAGCCAACACCATTATTTTGTTCATGCTCTTTATAACTATTAACTGATGGAGATAATAAAGTTGAATTAGTTAATGTATAAGAACTTGGTATTGTGAGTGTAACATAATCATAATAACTGCTACTAGGTGACTCAGAATCCCCTACACTAGTTTTAGCGTAGTTTCCTATTGTTTGGAAGTAATAAGTATTATTATATGACTCTCTGTATACATTTGTATATAGTGTAAAATTACCTCCTGGTGATTTTGTTGTACTCCCTGTAGCTCTAGAAGAAACCGATTCATATTCATCAATTGTCATAGGTTCTTGATCAAATATATTACCATCTTTTTTCTCTTTCTTTTCAAAATAAATTTTTGAATACCCTACAACCTCTGGCAAAGAAGTATCATTTTCTAAAGCACTCTTAAAGACACTTATTAATTCTGCTGAATCACTTAGATGATTAACTAGTCTAGCTTTTTCTATTGAAGCATTGGTAGAATGCTTCTTTTCTTTAATTTTTATTTCACCAGTTTGATCATCTAGACAGATATCTAAATCTTTTAAATTTATTTGTCCCTTTTCTACATAAAACGAATTATTGTCGACTTCATTGATTGCGTTAACAGGTATAATAGGAACCAAACATATTAATGTTAGTGAAATAGTCATTAAAAACAATTTATTATTTTTCATTTTCTTGTTCTATAATAAGATATAATATTAATCTTAATACTTTTCCTTCCTATATTCTCACAATGGAAGCGTTTACCTTTACAATTTAATTTTATCATAGTTTTTACATAATTCAATTGAATATAAGGAATTATCATCATTTTAATTATTTGCCCTTAATTATTTTTTAAAAGTCCGTTTCGAATAATTCTTGCACCAAAATATCCGCTTTTTATAAATTTAGTCTTTGTTGTATAATAAAACAGAAAATTAAAATGACTTGATAAAAAACAAAAAAGATATCTAGTATTCTGAATATCCAAAAAATTATTTACTGAGTTATCAAATTGTCTTAACTTCATTATACTAAACTTATGTGATATTATAATATTTAAATCTAAACTTTTTACTGTAATAAAGCAAAAGCATTAAAAAAGGGATAGTTGCCTTTTGGATATTCTTGCTGGAAATGCTATTATATGTATTTGGATTCAATATCTTTTTACAGTTGGCTACCAAAAAGATTTTCATTTGTAATATCATGATTAATTGTATAAATAATAGAAAATCTCAACATTGGAAAATTATCTATATTCCATTTTATTTTATTAAATTCTTTTTTTATGAATTCTTCCAAAATATCCTTGTTCTAATATTTTTAACTCTATTATTTAACTTTTCAGATATCCATTCAATATCGTGATAAACAAGTATAATTGGCATCCTTTTAATACAGGAGATATAATTTCAATACCAAAAAATGGTCTTATTCCAATCGATATAGTAGAACCTTTGTTTAAAAATAATTCATTAATAACTTCTCATGAATAATATATACCTTTTTTATATGTGATTCATTATATATGTTAATCTTAAGTTCCTTTTGTAAAATGTCTACTAAATATGTATACAGTATATAATAATTATATAAATAAAACCTATAATTGATTATATTTTTTACTATTTCCTTTAGCTCTATCTACTGGATATTTTTCTTCACTCTTTTTTAATTTCTTTAATACTATATCTTCTAAATCAACATCTAATTTATCTGCCATCAAAATACAATAATTCACTACATCGGCTAATTCATCACAAACATCTTCTTTATTAAAATTATTATCCCATTGAAAGCATTCTAATAATTCACCTGATTCAATTACAATACTCTTAGCTAAATTCTCTGGTGAATGAAATTGATCCCAATCTCTATCTTGATTAAACTTAATTATCTCTTCTTTAACTTTTTCTAACATTTTCTTTACCTCGTTTAAGTTTTAATTTTAGATATTCATTTAATTCTTTGTTTGTACAATATATATAACATCCCTTTTGACCTCTAGTAAGAAGAGTTCTATATGTATTTTTAATGATTTCATCAGCTAATTTTAAAGTACTATCTTTATCTTTTTTATATTCACCTTTTAATCCCCTAATTGATCTATCGGTAGATGCTCGCTTAAAAAAATCTGTAATAATTTTACCATTTTCATAACGTAAATCATCTCCAATAATAACTCCTACATAATCAAACTCTAATCCTTGACTTGTATGGATACAACCTACTTCATTTATTGATTCTTCATCAATCGCCCAAGTTTTAGTTGACGCAAAATTCCATGACATTGAAAAATCACCAATTTCTATATCATGCACATCTGATCTATTTCTACCATTTTTTTGCCATTTCCAACAATAACCAGCTAACATTCTTGATTTGTTAGCAAGTTTATTCTTTTCAAAAATAGCTTCTTTTAAAACTGAAGGATCATCAAAGATTTTAACATCGTAATCTATATCCAGTTCATCACTTGCTGTATCTTCAATTTCTAAAACATTATCAATCCATGATAAATAAGCATCACTTCCATTACATCTAAACTGTGAAGTTAGCTTATCTTCATAAACAATAGCATTATAATATTTACACCATTTTTTTATTTCTTTACTTGAACCAATATCACTTGTTGTTACAATTTGATGATCATCAACAAAAAATATTGAAAACTTAGCAGCATTAATAATTTCTTTAATTTGATTTTCACCTTGATTTTGATATAATCCAGATTTTGCATTTAAGCGATGTGACTCATCAACTATTATACAATCGAAATCATTTTCATCTGCACTAATAAAAACACCTGAACTTTTAAATAAATTATTAATATAAACTTTTTTATATCCCCCATCAGTTAATTTCTTTTGATATACTTCACGAGGTGCAGAATTTTTAGTTACATAAATAGTATTTTTATCTTGATTAATCATCTCAACCAACATATTAACTGCGATAACTGTTTTACCAGTACCTGGTCCACCATGAATTATATAGACCTGTTTTTGAGCATGATTTTCTTTAGCAATAGCAAGAGCTTTTTCATAAGTAACTTTTTGTTCATCTAACAAAATAAACTCTGGTTTACCTTTTAACATATTGGTTAAACTATCTTGTAACGATTTACTTGGCTTAATTTTGCCACTATCAATATGATACATTACATCAGGATTGCCCTTTTTTACATATCTAGCAATAAACATTGCTAATTTTTCAGTATCACCACGAGTAAAGACAGGAGCTTTATCTAAATAATATTCATAACATAAGTCTACTAAATCATCGTATTCTTTCTTTCGATAGTTATGTAAATAAGCACACGGCTGCAAATTTATTTTATATTTTCTTACATCTTCATTATAATCTTCAATTAAACTAACATATGACCATGCCTGATATGATGGATGAGCTACTGATGTTAAATGTCCATTTAATTTAGTTTCCACTAGTCCATCCATATTTTCAATTTTACTTAAACTTTGCCATTGCTTTAATTCAATAATTACAGCACTTTCTCTTCCTTGATCATCTTCACCACTAACAATAAAATCAATTCTTTTATTAGAATTTGGTACTTTGTACTCTATTGCAACAATACTATTTGATGGTATAGCTTTATTTTCCAATACTTTATACATATATTGCATAGAATTCATCCATGATTGGTATTCACTATATGCAGTTTTTTTATTTAGCCTTTCATATACTAATTTTTCTATCTTTTCATCTATTTTATCATTATATACATCTAATAGAAATTGTTCTTTTGTTTCTTGATATACTATCATAACTTCACCCCAAATTTAAAATTATTTATTTAAGTATAACACAATATTAATAAATTAACGAAAACAAAATTATATACTAATTTTCATTGATATTAATATATAAACCCCAAAGAAAAATATGCAGTTTTAAGTAATACATCAATATAATAAATCTAGAAATTCTTTAGAATCATCCATCATTTATAAAACTATATGAATTAACACATATATCTTTTATATAATTACACTATAATAAATGGATATGGCTAATATAATTTATTTTTAATTAAATACCATTGTAAGTATAACAAAAATATTTTGAAATTTTATCCTTTATATTATTATCGTCTTATTTAAATATTTATTTCACTAGCATTAAACATAATTTTTTATAATTTAATAGAAATAAACACCAAACATAAAATATTGATATTACAATTTTAAATCGATTACGATAAGTATTAATCATAATATTGAAGCTAATTCTACATTTTCTTGTAAATGTTCCCATTTATCTAAAATAAGCATTTTACAATCCTTGGCACTTGTCATTTGAAGAAGCTCATTGGCAGTAATACAGATAATAAAACTACTTTCAGTTGCAAGTCGATAGATTTCCTTTTGTGCATCAATTGTTATACCGTTTGACGCAAATAAAATTGAAGTTTTATTTCCTTTCAAATTAGAAATATGTGCAATATTTCTAATTTGGTGTAAGTCTACATGCGAACTCCAATTTTTACATTCAACCAAGATATATGCTCCTAATTGCCAAAGTTGATCATCTAATGATATATTTACAAGACTGATATCTATTTCTTGATTACCTGCACGAATTCTCCTACCAGTAATTTTTAAACCTTCTACATTGTTTAGCACATATGCTACAACATTTTCCCAAAGAATTCCTTTTATATAAGAATCATTTTCTTTTATAGCTTCATATATTTGTTTTTTCAAATTATTAACTGAAAATGTACTTTTATATGTTATTTGAGGAATCAATGTCCACAGATATGGTAAATACACATACCTTGAGTTCATTGTTTGAAGCAAGTCTTTAGAAAGTACTGGCTCATCTTCTCCTTTAAGGAAACTACGGAAATTTATAATGTGCATCAATAATATTTTGTAATATTCACTTTTAGAAATTAAAGAAGGGACCTCCATTGTAATACATATATTTTTTCGAAGAAAATCTAAAAACATATCATATATTTTGGAAATACTTACTTCATTCCACTCATTATCTGAAACAGCACATAGATAAAGAAACACCTTATGCCATTCTTCACAAATATCAGTTGGTTGAAACCATTGACCATATGCATAAATTGGATTCATTAATATGCTTTGTACATTTGATGAACAGAATCCACCTAAATCATTTGGGTGCAATGTTTCTTTTAAATAAGAAAATTCCTCATCTATTGAAATCTGATGACCACCTTCAAAAATAAATCGCCATGATCCATTCTCTATGTTAGGAAATGAGGCTATCACTTTTCTCCCAATAAAATCTCGCACAAAGAAAGATCTTATCATCAATTGTTTACCACACAACATTGGTTCCTCGCGTTCTAGCCATAAAGAAATAATTTTATTTGTAATAGAATCTCCTACATAATTTGGTAAGCGACTGCAACAAATTCCTCTGATAATAAAACCGTCAAAATCATGATAAACTTGTTTGGGAAAATGATCTAATTGTTCACAAAAAAACTCTTGAACACAGCGAAAAAAAGCATTACCTGTTTTATCTAACATTTTCGAAGATTTTTTAATATTTTCCCCAGCTAAAATATGGTTAAAATTATCCTTTAATGTATTCTCTAGCATAAAATATATTTGATTTGCTTTCTCTTTAATTCCTACAATAGCGAAAATATGCACTATTTCATCATCTTCATCAGCAATTGTTGAACCCTCTATTACATGTTGATAAAACCCATCTTCAAAATGTCTGTAAGTATCAATAGATTGAATACACAGCATTTCATTTTCTACGTACCCATTAAGATATAGATATACTAATCCTGCTGAAAAAATTACTTCTTCCATAATTTCACCACCTCTCTCAAAAAAATTTAAATAATAGCTATTTTACTTCATTTGCATTATTTTTCTTTCTAATTAAAAAATTATTTAAATCTTCATCATAATAATAGCACATTAATTTGTATCCTTATCTCATAGATAATTTGTATTATTAATTTAAACTGCTGTTCTTTTATAATCTCATTTCTTTTATCTATACACTGATAATCTTAATATATTCTATACGGACAAAAGATCTTTGCGTATCAAAAGTTATATTTCTATATTCTAAGAAAAATTATCTAAACCAGATATATTATTAAAAAATATTTACTTTATCAAATCCATCAATCTCTTATAATACACTATAATACTTTTGAATTTCTAGATATAATCATTTTTCACTAATATCATTAAGTCATTTCTCATTATAGTTAAAAAATCTAGAGATAACAACAAAGCATTTTGACTTAGATAGTTTTCCCTCTAGCAGCCATCTAAACTGTTGAGGCGTGATTTCTCTTGCTTCCTGTTCATTTCTTGACCAGTTGAACTTCCCTTCCCCTTTTCAAATCTTTTATACAGCAGTACAAAACCATCACCCTCCTAGTATAAAACTTTTATTTTTGAAGACCCTCTTCCGCAAAATAAAAAAAGTATATTAGAAAATGGATCTAATTTGAAATTCTGCTACAATTTCCTGTGGTGATCTGAAGCTCACTAAGCCATATCTAGTGCAAATCGTCTTAGCCATATTAATTATGTACAAAATATTAATAACAGCTGTTTTCTTAAAAGTACTAAAAATATGTTCATTTTATAAAAATGATAATGGAGTTAAAATTTTCAATCTAATTGTGCTAGACTTTTGATAAGTCACCTTGTGATCATGAAACCAAGAATAATTCAATAAAGAAATGGTTTAATATCACACATTTTAGTCCTTAGTCATTGCTTTATACTTGATGTTTTTTTATTTTCTCAATTTATTAATATTTCTTCAATAGATATCAATACAATTAATCAGGAAATGTGTATAATAAACAATGTATTATTTATAGGAGGTTTTTTATGATACTTGAACAAATAAATCCAGATCTACTTACTTTAGCTAAAGAATCTGATACAGTTTTACATGATATCTACGAAAAGATTGACTCTGTTTGTTTAACAAATTCTAATCGAATCTTATCTGCTTTTATTGAAAACAAAGTCTCTTACTCAGATTTTAGTGATATTAATGGTTATGGAAACTATGATGAGGGAAGAAATAAGATTGAAAAGATTTTTGCAACTGTCCTTGGTTGTGAGGATGCCTTAGTACGGCCTCAAATTATGAGTGGAACAAATGCTTTATACATAACTCTTTCAGCCTTATTAAAACATGGTGACACAATGATTTCATTGTCTGGGGCCCCTTACGATTCACTTCAAGAAATGATTGGGATAAGCGGAGATTCAAGTCAGTCGCTAAAAGCTGCTGGAGTGAAGTATGAACAAATTGAATTAATTAATGATGATTTTGATGATCAAATGATTATTGAACGATTAAAAGAAAATAATATTAAATTAGTTGAAATTCAAAGATCTAGGGGTTATTCGCATCGTAAGTCGTTATCGATAGCAAAGATTGAACGAATCATTAAAAAGATTCGTGAAGTAAATGATAAAGTAATTATTATGGTAGATAATTGTTATGGAGAGTTGGTAGAAACCAAAGAACCAGGGCATGTTGGTGCTGATATTGTTGTTGGATCTTTAATGAAGAATCTTGGTGGCGGGATTGCTCCAACTGGAGGATATGTAGCTGGTAATCAAGATTTAGTTTATATGGTAGCTGAAAGATTAACAGCTCCAGGAATCGGGAAAGATTTAGGTGCTAATTTCAATTTAAATAATGCTTTTTTTAAAGGGATTTTTATGGCACCTAATGCCGTAAAAAACGCATTAAAGACTGCTGTATTTACAGCTTATATGTTGGAAAAACTAGAATATTCAAACGTATCTCCCCGATATGATGAACCACGAACTGACATTATTCAAACATTGGAACTTAAATCTAAGGAGAATTTAGTAAGCTTTACTCAAGGCATTCAGCAAACTAGTCCAATTGATTCATTTGTCCATGTTTTACCAGCTCCAATGCCAGGATATCCTTTTGATGAAGTTATGGCTGCTGGCAGCTTTACTCAAGGCAGTACGATTGAATTAAGTGCTGATGCCCCAGTTATTGAACCATATACCTTATATATGCAAGGTGGTTTAACCTTTGAGTATGGAAAATTATCTATTTTATTAGCATTATCAAATATGAAAAGGAAGTTGGATTAGCAACTTCCTTTTTGTCCACCATCAATTCGAATTACGGTATTATTAATAAAATCAGCTTCTTTGCTTACTAAAAACTTCACTAAATAAGCTACTTCTTGAGGATCACCATAGCGATTGACCATGATTTTTTCAATTTCTTCTTTTAAAAATTGCTCATCATAACCATCCAGTTCATTTTCTGTACCAATGAAACCTGGAGCAATACAGTTTACATTAACAAAAGGTGCAAATTCAAAGGCAAGATTATGTGTCATAGAAATCAATGCTGCTTTAGATGCATCATAATCAATACACATCGGATAATAGGTATTAATACCATTGGTCGAAGCAATATTAATGATTTTTCCATATTCTTGATCGATCATATGGCGATAAACACGTTTACTGCAATTAAATGCTCCTACTACATTTACATCTAATGTTTTTCTAAATTCTTCAGCATTTTTTAAATGAAATAAATTTGATAAATCTACGGCTGCATTATTGATCAAAATATCAACACCACCAAGTTTTGACTCAATCAAAGATACCATTTCATCTACTTTATCTTCCTTAGAAACATCTCCTGCAATAGCCAAACAACGTACTCCATAATTATCAATAATCATATTTTTTAATGCCTCAGCTTCTTTTTTAGATGTTAAATAATTAATTACAATATCATATCCTTGTTTTGCCAACTCTAAAGCAATTGCTTTGCCAATTCCTTTAGCTCCCCCAGTAATCAATACAATTTTATTCATAATTTTAAAAAAAGAGCTTATTAAGCTCTTCCAGCATACTTTCCATCAGTTGTAAACACAACGATTTTTTCTCCAGTGTCAATGAACTGAGGAACCCGTAATGTTAACCCTGTATCAGTAACAGCATCTTTTGTTTGGTTAGATGGTGCCCCTTTGATGGCTGGATCTGTTTCAACCACTGTTAATTCTACTTTTTCAGGAACAGATACTGATAACAATAACCCATCAAAGAACATTAATGAAACAGTTGAACCTTCAATAATATAATATTTATTGTCTCCTACTTGATCCTCTGCTAATTCATATGTTTCATATGTTTCTAGATCCATAAAATAAAAAGTAGAATCTGCTTCATATGAATATTGCGCATCTTTTCTTGAAATATTTGCTGCTTCAAACTTAGTTGAAGCATTAAAGTTTCTTTCTTGAATCGCTCCAGTTTTTAAGTTTCTCATCTTTGTTTTTAAGATGGCCGCTCCTTTACCTGGTTTTACATGTTGAAAATCCATAACCTGACAAGGATCACCATCAACAATCAAAGTTAATCCTGTTTTAAAATCACCTGCTAATATAGCCATATTTTCACTCCTAATCTTGCACATATTAATACATACTTTATTCTATCAATTTTAACATCATTCCTCAAGACACATTACGATATTTGTGCTTGTTTTTTTGTTGTATGTTCCTTAATATATCTACTCCACTTAATATAACCATATGTTGTATTAGTAAAATAGCCTAATTTTAGAACTAATAAAACATATTGTCCCGAAATAATATTTATAGCGGCTTCAAGAAATGCACAAATATACCATGCAATCCATTGTTCTTGTAACCTAAAGAAAATAAATAAACCATTTGCAATCCCCACTGCTGAGGCACAAGCATCAATATAGATAATGAATGTTTCTAATAATTCATTGTTGTAGAAATCCGTAGCAATATTTAAACCACTAATAAGATATCCGATTACAAACGTCCAAACAATGATTCCGATGATAACTAAAACTTCCTGGTATCCTCTTAGTTTTCTTACTACTGTTAATTCATTTTCTTCATCATCTTTGTGTTTTGACCAATTTATGTAACTAATAATATCAATTGGCAACCAGAAAAATAATGTTGTTGCCATTGTAGCAAAACGATACATTAATACTACACATATAGCAATTTCAACAATTTCAACTAATACCGACACAAGGAAATTATATCGTGATTGTTTTGAAATCAATAATTCACAAAGAATATTTAAGAATGTATCCAATAAATAAAGCAGCATAATGATAATTCCATTTACCCCATTGGCGCTTTCTTCTGGGAAAGCTACGGAAAAGATTGTCGCTAGAACCATGATCGAAATAAACCATGATTTTTCATATGTTGTAAATTGTTTCGCAAATAACATCATAATTAAAATGGATAACATCAAGATTAAAGAAGCAATCCCAAAGTTAAATAATGGGGCTAATTCATTAGCTCTTACTTGTTTGTAGGAATACTGTACTTCTTGATCGTTTATATTTTGGTGATCAAAATATAATTTTGTCCCATTTTTTGTTTCGTATTCATATGCTGTAATTGTCTTATCATCTAATTTAACATAGTCTTCATATGAATAAGATACGATTAGCTGCTTGTCACCATTTGTATAGGTAACATCACAAATCGTGTTATCTTCACTGTAATCTTCTAAATCAGTATCTCTTGTCATCTGGATACTTTGTTTAAACTGCATATTTTCAACGTTAGCATTAATATCAAACAAGCCATAGCCAATTGATATAATCGAAGCAATACATAATCCTATTGAAAATATTACTTCTATCATTCTTAACCTTTTTTTAGGTTCCATGTTTCCTTTAAAAAATTTAATCA
>OFHM01000706.1_pt1 | contig 25796 bp, 32 predicted proteins | sample 1521311 | NCBI WGS metagenome assembly OFHM01 (sample SAMEA3504083, study PRJEB24116) | mouse gut metagenome | biome: mouse gut; feature: mouse-associated habitat; material: faeces | place: Denmark | collected 2011 | reverse complement strand
GGTAGAACGCTAGCTTCCCAAGCTGGAAAGGCGGGTTCGACTCCCGTTATCTGCTTTTTTTAATGTAACTTTTTAACCCTTGAATCATATATGGAGGAGATAATATGGTAAAACACATTGTAATGTTTAAGCTGAAGGAAGAATTTAATGGCAAAACTGCCAGGGAAAATGCTGAAGAAGCAAAGGCAAGGGCAGAGCAGCTGAAAGATCTGGTGCCTTCTGTAGAAAAAATGGAGGTTGTATGCAATGCTCCGGCGGCAGACGGAACCAATTATGAGCTGGCGCTGATCTGTGATTTTCAGGATATGGCAGGGCTGGACGCGTATCAGAAACATCCGGAACATGTAAAGTTTGGAGCATTTATCAGTCAGATGCGGGAAAGCAGAGCATGTATCGACTATGAATATTAAATACCCGGAGATTAACGTTCGGGAGAAGGGGAACAGAGCATATCTGAACTGTCATTTTCTGACGTTCCGGTATGCTCTGAAACAGTTCCGGGATTTTGGTGAATAGAAAAGGTGTCTGATAGCAGCAGTCAGTAAACAGTTCCGGGATTCTACTGAATAGAAAAGGTGTCTGATAACAGCAGCCAGTTTGCCCGAAAAAGCTGCATTATCTGCCAGTAGCCCATGCCCCGGAGCTGATACTCTCTGACCAGAGCGAATTTAGCGGACAGGCTTCGTACATCTTCAAACCATACTTCATGGGTGAGTCCTTCTGAAACATAGCGAAAATAAGGAGACTGGGCAGTTTCATCGTACTGGATAAGGGCATTTTGGGCAATGGCAATCTGGACAGCCTGAATATTTCCGATGGTGACGGCTTTTGAGGTACCTTGTACGAAAGGGAGCGTCCAGTCATAACCGTAATTGGGAATGCCAAGGCTGATTTTGGAAGCCGGGATTTTGGTCAGGGCGTATTCTACGACCTGACGGACTTTGTTGAGGGGAGCCACCGCCATGGGAGGGCCATATGTGTATTGCCATACAGGATTTCGTTAATGTTCCGGAAGTTTTGGATAGATAACAAGTTCAAAACTGGCATTGTCGCGGTGGAATTTCCGGCTTCGCTCTGTTTTGATATATTCTGCGTGGTGAATGATACTTTTTAGAATTTCATTTTTGATCTGAACATTGTCTGTATGGGTATAAGCATCAAGAATGGGGCAATGGGCAGAAAGCCATGTATTTTCGGCGGACACAGTCTGCTGTTCTGCTTCAATGGATTGCTGCAGACGGAAAATTTCGGTTCTGACGGTCTGTATTTTATCTGAAACAGCAGTGAAACGGGTCTGAAAAATTTCCGGAGTATAGATGCCCTGTTCCAGCAGTTCACAGGTGCGTATCTGCTGCTTTTCTGCCAGTTCCAGCTCTTTTAAATAATTTTTCAGCATATGTTCTTTCATGTTCCATTCCTGAACACGGTCCGTATCTGTTTCCCATTCCAGTATGTAGCCATTCATCCATTCCTGCAGGGCTTCCAGAAGTTTTTGTTCTATAAGATACAGCGGGGCGGAAATGTTGTCACAGTCACGATTGGGACAGCGGAGACTGTAATAACTGTCTCTGGTGTTGCTGGCAGTTCTGGTAAGGGCAGAGCCGCATTTTTTGCAGGTAATAATGCCGGACAGAGGGTTTTTCAGGATTTTGCTGTTTACAACAGGCGGCGAAGATTTTGCATGAATCAGTTTCTGAACTTTATAAAATATATCTTCTGAAATAATGGGGGGATGAAGTCCGCTGTACATTGGAAAGTCCGGGTTTTTTATACGGATTTTCCGGGTAGTTCCCTCCGCAATGGTTTTCTTTTCTTTTTTTCTGCCCCAGCAGATTTTTCCAATATAGACCGGGTTTTCCAGTATGTCTTTGATGGTGCTGACAGACCATTTTTCCGCAGCCTTTGGTTTTATGCCCATTTCATCCAGTTTTCTGCAGATGCGCAGGCGTCCCAGAGGTTTCCAGGAACCATCCGGCTGTTTTTCTCCGAAAAGAAAGAGATGGAAAATCAGACGGACGACTTCTGCCTGCTCTGGCACAATCTCCAGGGTATAACCTTTTCCTCCAGGTATTTTTACCCGTTCGTAACCATAGGGAGCAGTGCTGGCAATCCATTTGCCTTCCTGAAGGGAGGCCATACGTCCTCGCTGAATGCGGCGGTTTATGGTTTTGTATTCTCTTCGGCTCATGAAAAGTCCGAATTCAAAGTATTCTTCATCGTATTCGTCGGTGGGGTCATATATTTTCAGAGGAGTCAGAATCAGTGTGTCAGAAATCTGAAAATATCTGGCTATGGTTCCCTGGTCGCCGGTATCCCCTCTTGCCAGACGTTCCACTTCTGCCACCAGAACACCGTCACAGCTTCCGTCACTGATGTCCTGCAGCAGTTTCCTGACAACGGGCCGGTCCTGAATGGTTTCTCCGGAAACAATTTCCCTGTAAAATTTTGAAATGGTAATGCCCAGATTTTCTGCAAAGGTTTTCAGCAGTTTTTCATGACGCAGCAGCGTTTCTCCTTCTCCATGAGCTTCGGCGTCACGGTCTGCGCGGCTTTTTCGGAGGTATGCGTAATAAGTACCCTGTGGATTTAAAGGTCTGTTCATGGGTTCACCTCCCTTATCAGTCTATGAAAAAGGAGCATAAAAAAATGCACTGTCATTTCATGACGGTGCGGGCGATGCTGCCTGTACAGGAAGGGGGCTGTCGGTAATACCCCGCAACAGAGCTGCGGGGTACGGTTTATTTTCTTCTTAATTAATATACAGGCAGATAATACGATGTTATAATCATCCGGAAATAAAGAATTTCAGACAAAACCTTCATATGGTGTGTTATAACATTTCAATTACAGCGAGATTTGGTTCAAAATAGATAATATAATTGTCCAGTGTGGTAAATACCCCATATTTGGACCGGTATTTTTGGATGGATTCTGCCAGAAATTCCTGAGTTACCTCCAGGTATTCAGCCATTTCAGCCAGGCTGTGGCATCCGTGCCGGTAGGAATTTATAATTCCGTTTAATCCAATCAGACGGTTGTAGGACCAGAGGCGTGCCTTCTGTTCCTGTTTGCGGTTCTGAACACTGTTCTGGTTCAGAATATTTCCAACACTGGTATAATAATGGCCCAGTTCTTCTGCCAGTACGCATTTCTTTTCTGTTGTGGTCAGAGTGTCCTTAATAGCAATTCTGTTTCCCTTGATTCTCCCATCGCAGGATTTCAGAGGCTTCTCCTTTGTAATCAGATGGTTGCTGTCTGCCTCTATAAGCAATTCTGTGTAATCCATAATATCACCCCTGTCAGTTTCCCCATGTGTATTTCCGGCATTTTACTGCCGGGAATCATAATCAGAAATTTTCATCATCCATAATGTCTTCATCATGCCGGATCATTTCCTCCGTTATTTCCACATCCGTACGTTCGTGAGCGGCGTTTAAAAGATACGGAGAAGTATCTTCCGTCACTTTGGAGAGACTGTGAGAACTGTTATAAGTATAAACAGCGGAAGACGCCTGTTCGATGGAACGCTCCCATTCCTTCGTCAGAGTGAAATCTACCATTTCCCGGCCATGGTCGTCAAGCACACGGTATTTTTTTATGATGTTTTCAAATTCTTCCGGAGTCGCCCTGTCTTTGTACTGTTCTTCTGTTCCGTCCTGAAACAGATAATTGGCATCACAGTGCAGGATGTGAAACAAATCATATAAAAGGGCAGCACGGGGGGAATTTACATCTGTTTCCCAGTTTCCAATGGCCCCTTTGCTGACTCCCAGCATTTCAGCAAGCTGAGGCTGGGTAATTTTGAGGGATTCTCTTTTTTCCTTTAATCTTGTTCCAAAACTCACCATTGTCACCTCCTGTACGATAAAATATTACTACATAAAACTGAGAAAATCAATATAAAGAACAAAAAAAACTGAGAAATTTATTGACTTCTCAGAATAACTATGTTAATATCTGGAAAAGAAAAGAAAAACTGAGAAAAAGAAAAGGAGGATTATGGAGTGAAAACCGACTGTTCCAGAAAAGAGGTTTTAGCAGGAAAGAGACAACAGGTACAACCAGCAGTACATAAAATGTACAAAGGAGCAGGAGGAATTTATGGAACATGCAGCAAAACAGTTCAGGCTTGGGTCTGCTTCTGTAATAATCTGTGACGACCAATGTGTTTCCGAAGCGGAAGCAGAGGAAATCATAAAGGACCTGGCTGAAAGGATAAAGCCTTATATGGTGAAAACAGCCGTGAAGGATAAAGTTTTATATGATGAAAACAGCCATGGATGAAATCATCTGAATGAAGCGGACAGACAGAGTATGGAAAGTGGAAAAGCGGAGCGGGAAATCAGAAAGAAACAGGAGGGATTACATTGGATAAGGGAATATTATCGGAATACATGGATGCCTGTGCAATGATAAAAGAAACGGAGCAGGAAATCAGAAAATTAAGAGCCAGGAAAACGGAAACGGTAGAAGATGTTGTGAGGGGAAGCAACGGGAGTTTTCCCTACCAGCCCCGGAATTTTCATATATCAGGAACCGTTTCCGGAAGCGGAACGGAACGAAAGGTCCGCAGACAGGAACAGATTTTAGAAGAACGGAAGGAGCGGGCTGAGGAGATAAAAACTGAGACGGAATCCTGGATGAATACCATTCCCATGCGGATGCAGCGTATTATAAAATATAAGATTTTTGAAGGAATGTCATGGGAAGAGGCAGCGGTAAAAATTGGAAGAAGGGCCACAGGAGAAGGGATAAGGAAAGAATTTGAAAGGTTTTTTGCCTGAAAAATCGGGTGTCGGAAGCTGGGACGGAAATGTCCGGCCAGTTACCGGCACCCGTCCTGTTTTCTCCTGCTCCATAAAAAATAAAAGTTTGTCCGCTCTGTCCTGATTGTCCACGTTCGGGGTGCTAATATGATACTAAGCCATGGAAGATACACATGGCAGTACCGTTCCTTAGCGGTATGTTACCGGGCGCGCCGGGCAGTGGAGGGAGGTGAACGGAAAAAGATATGAAACATGGAAAGCAGAAAGATGAAGTAAGAGGTGTGCAGTAATGATTAATACCGTCATTGAGTCAGTCAGCAGTTCCCTGAATGCTGAATTTGGCAGTAATTATGAAATATACAGGGAAATGACAGAACAGGAATTAAAGGAACGCAGTTTTCTGATATCCTGTCTGAGTTCCGGTTCCAGGCCCTTTCCGGGGAAACGGTATTTCCGGGAAAATCTCTTTGGTATCCGGTATGCTCCCAAACGGGAAGGACGGGAGAGGGAAGAATGCAGTGCAGTGGCAGAGCGTCTCTTTTCATGTCTGGAATACCTGACTGTGGAGGGCAGAACTATAAGGGGAACCGGAATGAAATATGAGATTACGGAAGGAATCCTGAATTTCATGGTAAATTATAACCTGTTTGTCTGCAGGAATGGTGAGGAAATTCCTGCAATGGAGGAGATTTCAGGAGAAATTTCAGCAAAAGAACAGGGAAAAAATCAGGTGTGAAGTATCATTCAGGAGAAATTTCAGCGAAAGGAAAGGTGAAGTACCATGACAGGGAAGAACCGTTTACTGAAAAGATCGGACAACGGGAAAATGAAATCAGAAGAAACAGAATCTGAGAAGCCTGAAAAGGCGGAAACCCTTTTCACAAAGGAGCAGCTGCTCCGGTCAGAACGGTTTCAGGACAGAAAGGACCTGCTGAACGCCCTTCTGTCACCGGAACAGCAGTATACCATGAAACAGGCAGAACAGAAAACAGAAGATTATATGAAAGGAAAGGTGAAATAAAATGGCTTTAGGCGGAGGTACATTTATAACTCAGAACAGAGAACTTCCAGGAACTTATATCAATTTTGTTTCGGCAGCATCTGCAAATGCAGCTTTATCTGAGCGGGGAATTGCAACTATGCCGCTGGAACTGGACTGGGGAATTTCCGGTGAAGTATTTGAAGTAAGCAGCGAGGATTTCCGGGAGAACAGTATGGAGATTTTCGGTTATGACTACGGACATGATAAAATGAAAGGGCTGCGGGATCTGTTTTTGAATACCAGAATTCTGTATGGGTACAGGCTGAACGGAAACGGAACAAAGGCATCCAATGATTATGGAGAAGCAGTCTGCAGCGGAGAACGCGGAAATGACCTGAAAATTACGATTCAGGTAAACGCAGATGATGAATCGCTTTTTGATGTGAAGACCATACTGGGAATCGAAGTGGTGGATGAACAGACTGTTTCCGGGGCAGGAGAGCTTGTTTCCAATGCATATGTGAAATGGAAGCCGGAGGCAGCACTGGCGCCGGCTGCGGCAGTGCCTCTCAAAGGAGGTACCAATGGTACGGTGGAAGGTGGTTCCTACCAGGACTATCTGGATAAAATTGAAGGTTATACCTACAACACCATGGGAGCAGTCCTGGAGGATGAAGTCACAAAAGCCCTGTTTGTTTCTTTTGCGAAGCGTATGCGGGATGAAATGGGTGTGAAATTTCAGCTTGTTCTTCACGATTATGTAAAAGCAGATTACTGCGGTGTCATCAGTGTGAAAAATGAAACCACAGATGGAGAATGGAGTGGGGGAAGCCTTGTTTACTGGACAACAGGGGCGCTGGCAGGATGTGAAGTGAACAGGAGCTGTCAGAACAGAATTTATGACGGAGAGTTTACGGTGAAGGCTGATTTTACACAGAATGATCTGAAAAAAGCCATTGGAGCAGGTGAATTTGTATTCCACAAAGTGGGGGCAGATGTTCGGGTGTTAAAGGATATTAACACCATGGTTACTGTTTCTGATACCCAGGGCGATGTATTTAAGGAAAATCAGACTGTCCGGGTAATCGACCAGATTGGAAACGATATGGCTGTGCTGTTCAATACAAAATATCTGGGAGCTGTTCCAAACGACAATGCCGGACGGGTATCTCTCTGGTCCGATATTGTGTCCCATCACAGACAGCTGGAACAGATACGGGCAATTGAGAATTTTTCAGATGCGGATGTGACTGTGCAGCAGGGTGCGGATAAGAAAAGCGTGGTAGTGTCTGACGCGGTGACTGTTGTAAATGCCATGGACAAATTATACATGGTCTGCACCATTATGTAGGAAAGGAGTGTGAAATATGGGAAATGCAGTTATGAGCGCAAATGACGCCATATATGGGGGCCTTGCGGAGTGTTATATTACCATTGGCGCCCGGCGTTATAATTTTATGAGCATGACAAATTTTGAGAGCAAATGGGAAGTAAATATCACGGATGTGGCAATTCTTGGAAAAGTGGGAATGGGACATAAAGCAGCCGGCGGAAAGGGAACCTGGAGCGGAACTGCCCATTATAACCAGTCCATATTCCGAAAGATGGCAGATGAATACCAGAAAACCGGAAGAATGCCTTATTTTGAGATTCAGGTAAGTAATGAGGATCCCGGCAGCAGCGCCGGACGTCAGACCATTACCCATCATGACTGTCTGTGTGACAGTTTCATACTGGCCAAGTTTGAAGCCGGAGAGGAAATCATGGATGAAGAAATTTCCGGAACGTTTGAAAGCTGGGATATGCCGGAACAGTTCAGTGAGCTGAACGGATATTAAAGGGAAAATTATACACGTGACAAATTCTCCTGTATATGATAAAATTCAACTATCAATACAAAGGAGGAAGTAAAACTATGAAAAAGAAAATTGCTGCATTATTACTGGGTATGGCAATGTGCCTGTCAGTAACTGCCTGCGGCGGAGGAAATGACAGGTCAGATAAAACGGACGATACCGCCAAAACAGAGCAGAGTGAAGATTCCGCTTCAGATGCAGAAGACAGTGAGGAGACAAAGGAAGATGCGGCGTCTGATGACAAAGATAAGTCAGAAGATCCGGAGCAGGCAGGGGATGCCGGAGAACAGGAAACACCGGAGGAACCTGAGGAAGAGGAAAAGATTTATAATATCGGAGAAACTGCTACCTTAAAAGACTGGGATATTTCTGTGACAGATGTTCAGATTGTGGAATCCATTGCAGCAGATTATGGTTCTTTCAGTCCGGATGAAGAAGGAAACAGATATGTACAGGTGTTTGCGACAATTACCAATAACGGAAAGCAGGCAGGAAGTTTCCTTCCCATGATTGGAATGGGAGATGATGTGTCTGTAAAAGTTCTGTTTGGGGACGGATATGAATTTGCTTCTGTAAATTTACTGGGATACAGCAACGATCTTCACGATTCCAAAGTAAATCCGTTATCTTCCCAGACAGGGGAAATAGCATTTGATGTTCCGGAGACTGTGGCTTCTTCAGAGGAAGAACTGCTGATACAGTTCAATTCCGGTAATGATTCCGTGAAATTTAAACTCAGATAATCTGGTCACGTGGACAGAAAATTGCATAACAGCAGTAAGAAGAGAGCCTGTTTTCAGGCTCTCTTCTTCTATGGAAAATTCTTCCGGATTTCATTTAAAGATATATTCAGAAAGAGAGGATAAATTTATGTCAAAATTCAGCAGATTTATGAAAGAAAACAAATTTAACAGAGAAAATGGAACTTATGCCCCTACTTCCAGCTTAACCGATGAGACGGGAAAGCCGCTGGAATGGGAATTCAGGCACGTTTCCTCCAAAGAAAACGAAGATCTGAGAGATTCCTGCACCATAGAGGTACAGGTAACAGGAAAACCGAACCTGTTTCGTCCCAGAGTAAATTCTTCTCAGTACCTGGTAAGGCTCATAGCCACTTCCACAGTATTTCCGGATTTGTATGATGCGGGCCTGCAGGATTCCTATGGTGTGAAAACGCCGGAAGATCTTGTGTATGCCCTTGTGGATGATCCTGGGGAATACCAGAGACTTGGAAGCTGGATTCAGAAATTCCAGGGATTTGACAAGGCCCTGGAAGAAAAGGTGAATGAGGCAAAAAACTGATTGAGGGAGGGGACTGGGAAGCAAACTATGTGTACTATGCCCTCCATAAGCTGCATATCACACCCTCCCGGTGGCTTGCGATGGAGGGGCAGGAAAAAGCATTTGTCATAGCAGCAATCAATATAAAGACAGAAAATGATAAAAAAGAGAGGAAAAAGGCCAAATCTCAGGCCAGGAGAAAAGGAAGGTGAAATAGTTGCTTCAGGCAGGAATTGAATTTCAGAATTATTTTACAACTATGCTGTATGACATTATGGATGCTGTGAATCTGTCCACAGCATCCATTTATAATATGCAGCATGCACTTAACAGTGCAACCGTTACAATTAACCAGGCGGCGGCTGCCATACAGGGGCTGGAAAGAGGGGCGGGAACCACATCTGCCCGGCCTTCGGATACACTGCCGGGAACCTGGCAGGCAGATAATCAGCGGGTGTTTACCGGTTCCGGGGAAGAACGGTATCAAATGGAAACAGCAGAATTAAATCAGATGCTGGAACAGCTGGGCGATACCCAGGATGCCATTGCAAGGCAGGCATTCCGCGATTTTACATTTCCGCCGGAGGCTTTTCAGAATCTGAACAGCCTGGCGGCCAGAATATCCATCATGCGGGAACGTGTGCAGCAGATAGAAGACAATCCCCTGAATTTCGGCACAGATACTGCAAATATGGAACTGGAACGTCTGCGCAGTCAGCTGAGTCTGGCGCTGCAGCAGCAGAACAGGTTAAATGAAGCCGTGGACAGCGCAGATGTTTCTGCTGCAGGTGCGGCGTATCTGGGCCTGTCTCGCATCATAGGAAATACAGAGCGTTATGTGAGAGACACCGCAGATGGACAGGGGGAACTCAACCAGGAGACGGAGCAGGGGAAAGCCAGTGCAAATGGAATGCTTAAAGCCGTAAAAGAAACCGTATCTCAGTATGCAACCCTGGACAATCTTTCAGCAGTTATGGATTTGTCAGATCAGATGATGGCTGCTGCCGCCCGCCTGGATATGATGAATGACGGACAGCAGAGCACAAAGGACTTACAGAACATGATTTTTCAGGCAGCAGAACGGTCTGGCGGTTCTTATCAGGGAACTATGGCAGCAGTTTCGGATCTGGGCATTACGGCCGGCGGCGCCTTTTCCGGAAATGAGGAAATCGTGGCCTTTATGGAGCAGGTGAACAGGCAGCTTGCAGTTTCGGGAACAGGAGAAAGCGGGAGTGATGCGGTTCTGTCCCAGATTACCCAGGCCATGAGCTCAGGGACTCTGGGAGAAGGAGGATTTGATGCCATTCTGAGTCAGGCTCCCGGCATGATACAGGCCATTGCCAGTTACATGGGACTTCCCGCAGAACAGTTAAGAAGCCTGGCAGCGGAGGGAAGGATTACGGCCGATATTGTGAAATCGGCCATGTTTGCGGCTGCAGATGAGACCAATACAAAATTTGCAAGTATGCCCATGACGTTTGCTCAGATGCAGACTTCTTTTCAGAATCATGCCCAGATGGCTTTCCAGCCGGTTCTGGAGCGTATCAATGAGCTTGCAAACAGTGCGGAATTTCAGGAATTTATAAATGGAATTATCAGCGGATTCTATATGGTTTCCGGAGTGGTGCTCTGGATTATGGATCTGATGGCGGCGGCAGGAGGATTTATCGGGGATAACTGGTCGATGATTTCTCCGATTATTTATGGCGTTGTGGCAGCCCTTGGATTTTATATGCTTGCATTGCTGGCAATAAATACCATTCAGGCAATTAGTAAGGGAATCCATTTTGCCATGGCAATTGCAGAGATGATGCTGGCAGCAGCAACAGGCAGTCTGACTGCGGCGACAGCAGCGAATATTGCAGCTCAGAATGGATTGAACGCGTCAATGCTTGCCTCTCCTGTATTGTGGATTATTATACTTATTATTGCTCTTATTGCCATTATTTTTGCCGTATGCAACGCGATTGCAAAAACAACCGGAATAGCAAATTCAGGATTCAGCCTTATTACGGGAGGCCTGAATGTGGTGATACAGTTTTTTAAGAATCTGTTTCTGGCGGCTAAAAATGTGGCGATGGGAATTGGAGCGGCAATGACGGCTCTTGGTCACAATATCCATGCGGCTTTTCACAATTCCATTAAGTCTGCACAGGCATTGTTTTATACTTTGATGGCAACAGCTGCAATGGTGATTGCAAGAATAGCAGAAGAACTGAACAAACTGCCTTTTATAGACTTTGACTATTCCGGTGTTGTTTCGGCAGGGAAGGAATATTTGGATAAAGCAAGAGATGCAGAAAACAGTAAAATGAGTTATGAATCCATTGAGGATGCTTTTGACCAGGGGAAAGGAGCAGAAGAAGCATTTCCGGAAGGCTGGATGGATGATGCTTTTGATAACGGAGCACAATGGGGAGATGATGTGAAAGATCAGTTATCCGGTTTACTGGACGGATTTTCTGGTAATGACGGGCTGCCAGGACAGGATGCTCCTCCATTTGGAGGAGGTCTCGGAGAAGGTCTCGGAGAAGGTTTCGGAGGAGGTCTCGGAGAAGGTCCTGGCGGCGGCCTCGGAGAAGGTCTCGGCGGCGGCTTCGGAGGGGGTCCTGGAGGCGATACCGGAGGAGGTTTCGGCGGCGGCCTGGGCGGATGTCCTGGAGATAGTGTGGCTGACGCTCTCAACAGCAGCGGAACAACGGGAAACCTTGATGCCATTTCCGCGAATACCGGAGACATGGCAGAGTCCATGAACATCACTCAGGAGGACCTGAAATATCTGCGGGATATAGCAGAGCAGGAGACGGTGAACCGGTTTACCACAGCCCAGATTAATATTGACCAGTCCGGCATGAAAAATACGGTAACCGGAACCAATGACCTGGAGGGTTTTGTTTCAGGGCTTACCGAAGCAGTGAATGAAGCAGTAATAAGCATAGCGGAAGGGGTGCATAGCTGATGGCAAAAAGCGGATATGAATTCTATCTGGGGAAACGTCTGCTTCCGGTTCCGCCGGAGCAGCTTCAGATGACATTCAATAATGCAAATAAAACAGTAACTTTAATGAACGGGGAACAGGTGAATCTTCTGAAAAAACCGGAGCTGACAGACATTGAATTTGAATGTCTTCTGCCTCAGGTACGTTACCCCTTTGCAGTCTATAAATCGAAATTCAGAAAGGCAGATTATTTTACAGAATATTTTGAAGAACTGAAAAACAGCCGGAAAATAGTTCGATTTAAGGTTTACCGGAACTTACCCAATGGGAAACCGCTGTCTGGCGTTAATATGAAGGTATCCCTGGAGGAGTACAAAATAACCGAGAATGCCAAAGAAGGAAATGACCTGAAGGTAAAAATCAAACTGAAGCAGTACCGGCAGTTCGGAACAAAGACAGTTAAAATTTATAAACCTGCAAAAGATAAAAAGAAACGGAAGGCAACAGAGGACAGAATTCCGCGGGAAACGGAAAATTCTCCGGCGCCTTCCGCACCGCAGACTTATACTGTGGTAAAAGGAGACTGTCTGTGGGCTCTGGCAAGGCGTTTTTATGGGAATGGTTCTCTCTATACGGTGATTTATGAGGCCAATCGTTCTGTAATCGGGGGAAATCCTGGTCTCATTTACCCTGGTCAGGTACTGGTCATTCCGCCGGTGTAGGAGGAAATGCAGATGAAAGTAAATGCGGAACTTCTGATAGGAAATGAAAAAGGAACGAAACTGTACCGGCCGGCAGTAGAAGAAGGAATTGAATGGTCTACGGAGCGCAGAGGTACGCCTGGCAAACTCACATTTAAAGTGTTAGAGGATAAGAAGCTGAAATTTTCGGAGGGAAGCCCGGTAAGGTTTACCGTAAATGGAAAGAAGATTTTTTTTGGTTTCGTATTCAAACAGCAGAGTGCCAGAAAAGAAGGAAAAGTACGGGAGCTCACAGTTACCGCTTATGACCAGCTCCGGTATCTGAACAACAAGGACACCAGAGTCTACGAAAATAAAACGGCTGACCAGCTTATAAAAATGATTGCGGAGGATTACCGGCTGTCCGTGGGTACCCTGAAGAACAGCGGGTATGTGATACCTTCCAGAGTGGAGGACAATACCTCCCTGTTTGAAATGATAGAGAATGCCCTGGATCTGACGCTGGAAAACAAAAAGGAGATGTATGTCCTGTATGATGATTTCGGGAAACTGACACTGAAAAATATTTCAGACATGTATGTGGAGAAAAAAGGAAAATATCTTCTGATTGATGAAGAAACCGGAGAAAATTTTGATTATACATGCAGCATTGACCAAAATACTTACAACCGCATCAAGCTGGCGTACGACAATGAGGAAACCGGGAAACGTGAAATCTACATTGCGCAGGACGGTTCTAATATGAACCGCTGGGGAATTCTGCAGTATTTTGATACATTGCAGAAAGGCGAGAATGGGAAAGTAAAGGCGGATGCCCTGCTGAAGCTGTATAACCAGAAAACCCGAAATCTGAAAATTACCGGTGCTGTGGGAGACAACCGAGTGAGAGCAGGAAGTCTGGTGGCGGTAAAACTGGATCTGGGAAGTAAAAAAGTGAGTAATTTCATGCTTGTGGAAAAATGCAAACATGTATATAAAGGGAGCGAACACTGGATGGATTTGACGCTCCGGGGAGGTGAATTTATTGTCTGATGCGGTAGAACTGGTAAAAATTATGAAAAAGGCAGCCCTTGAAGCGGTGGAGGCCTCAAAACCGGTAAACCTGTGTTTTGGAACTGTGGAATCTGTTTCGCCTCTGAAAATTAATGTGGAGCAGAAAATGACGCTTGGAGAGGCCCAGCTGATTCTCACCGGAAATGTGATGGATTACCGTATAAAAATTGCAGTGGACATGGATACGGATACAGCTTCTGGCTCCCATGTCCATTCTGTGGAAGGAAAAACTTTGCCTGGTGCGATGGGGCATGACCACGAATTCCGGGGAACAACCGGCGAGGCCGGAGCTGCCCATAACCATCGTATTTCCGGGGAACAGGAAATTATCATTAAAAATGGGCTTGCAGCAGGAGAGAAAGTGCTGCTGCTCAGGCAGCAGGGCGGTCAGAAATATTTTGTATTGGAAAGGATTGGGATATGATACCGGCAGAGACAGGTTTTTTGGAAGAGGATTTTGAAATAGAACAGGAACCCAGTAAAAATTACAGAATGGATATAAAAAAGCAGAGGGTACAGGGAAAAACAGATGGACTGGAGGCCATGAAGCAGGTGGTATTTAAGATTCTGAGCACGGAACGGTATCAGTATCTGATTTACTCCTGGGATTACGGGATTGAGCTTCTGGACTTATTTGGAGAACCGGTAAGCTATGTCTGCCCGGAACTGGAATACAGAATAACGGAGGCATTGCAGCAGGATGACCGGATTGAAGAAGTGGACGGATTTGAGTTTGAGGTAAATGGAAGTACAGTGAAGGCTTTGTTTACGGTACATACTGTTTTCGGAAACCTTAAGGCAGAAAGAGAGGTGGATATTTAATGTATGAAGATATTATTTATGAAGACATACTGGAGAGAATGCTGGATCATGTTCCGGATGACATGGATAAACGGGAAGGTTCTGTGATATATGATGCGCTGGCTCCGGCTGCGATTGAACTTCAGCTGATGTATCTGGAACTGGACGTGATTTTAAAGGAAACTTTTGCAGACACAGCCTCCAGAGAATTTTTGCTCCGAAGGGCAAAAGAGCGTGGAATCGTGCCGAAAGCCGCAGCAAAGGCTGTGCTGAAAGGAGTTTTCACTCCGAATACTCTGAAGCTGGAGCCAGGGACGCGTTTCAGCTGTGAGGAGCTGTATTATGAGGTACTGGAACAGCCGGAGGAAGGCATCTGCCATTTTCAGTGTGAAACAGAAGGAACTGTGGGCAACAGTACTTTTGGAAAACTGATTCCGGTGGAGTATATTCCAGGTCTCGAAACCGTGGAACTGACAGAGCTTCTGATCCCTGGGGAAGATGAAGAGGATACGGAACTTTTCCGTAAAAGGTATTTTGATTCCTTTCATTCTCAGGCGTTTGGAGGAAATAAAAAGGACTATACGGATAAAACACTGGCCATTCCCGGTGTGGGAGCGGTAAGGGTAACACCGGTATGGAACGGCGGAGGTACTGTAAAACTGATCATTCTGGACGCAGGTTATGGGAAAGCAGATGAAACGCTGCTGAAGCGTGTACAACAGGAGCTGGACCCGCAGCAGGACGGTAAGGGAGAAGGGATTGCACCCATCGGCCATGTGGTAACAGTGGATACGCCTCAGGAATTTTCCATAGAGGTTTCCGTGCAGGCAGTTTATGATACCGGATATGGATTTGAAGCACTGCATTCCCAGATGGTGCAGGCGGTGGAAAATTATCTGGGACAGCTGCGGGAACTCTGGGCGGAGCAGGATTCACTGGTGGTCAGAATTGCCCAGACAGAGGCAAGGCTCCTTGCAATTGACGGAATTATTGATATAACCTCAGTTGCGTTAAATGGAAAAACTGAAAATATTATTCTGGAAGAAGGGCAGCTTCCGGTATGCGGAGGTGTGGTATCATGATTAGAGAAGCAGACCTGATTTCCTTTCTTCCGGAATTTATGCGCGGCTACCTGGAACTGAGAAAGCTGCTGAGTGCACAGCAGGGGGAAGTACAGGCACTGGAGGATATGACAGAAATTTTGAAGAATAATCAGTTTATTCTCTCGGCAGATGAACAGGGAATAGAAAAATTTGAGACTATGCTGGAGATTGCGGCGCTGGATGACGATTCTCTGGAAAACCGCAGATTTCGTGTCCTGTCTCGATGGAATAATGCCATTCCGTATACGGAGCAGGTACTGCGGAACAGGATGGATACTCTCTGCGGTGCGGATGGTTATTCTCTGGAAATCCAGAATCAGGAATACTGGATAAAAATCCGTGTTGCCCTGAAAAGTAAAAAGAATTATAAAATGGTGGAAGAAATGCTGAAAGAGACAGTTCCGGCAAATATGGTGCTGGATCTGTCTTTACTTTATAACCAGCATAAAACATTGAAACAGTTTACTCACAGACAGCTTTCGGCATTTACCGGAAAGCAGATAAGGAATGAGGTGTTGATTTATGGCAAATGAAACAGTAAATTACGGTTATCCGAAACCGGAAGAAGATGATTTTTATGATATTAACCAGTTCAATCAGGCAATGGATATGATTGACGGTGATTTGAAAAAAACAGAGGAGATGAAGCAGAACAAGCTGGATATCGGCGCTTTTACAGGGAACATTGACGTGCTGGGAGAAGGCGGACTGCCCCAAACTTCCAGTGTAAGCTGGTGCCGGTCAGAACTGGTGTCAGGAACTTTACCGGTATTATCTGATGCGGCATATTGCTTTTCGCTGGAAACCTGTGTGGCAGCAGAAAATGAAAGGGATTCCGCCAGAGTTCAGAGAGTTGTATTACATGAAACAGCAAATATCAGAATTCTGGAACGTATGTATGTGGACGGACAGTGGCATGAATGGAAGGAATTGCTTCAGAAAGATGGAGATTTGAAAGATGCAACCGTTACTTTTGACAGTGGGGATAATGAGAGTCCTGCAGAATGGGCAGAGGTTGCGCCTGTGGAAGGCGGAGAGAAACAGGACAGTCTGTGGCAGAAGGTTTCCCTGTTTGCCAGAAATCTGCGCTATCTCTGGAAACTGTGCGGGACGAATGATATTTCCGGGCTGGCAGACGGGACGCTGACGGGGGCGGTCAGTAAGTTAAACACGGATATTGTGCCGGGATACATCTCCTGTTCTTATTCTTTTTGTGAACAACATGGCTGGTATCGAATAGCAAAATCAGAAGGCGCATATTCCAGTAATTCATGCTTGATAAGTGCAAAGCGCTTTTATAATAACATGCCTCCGGAATACCAGAGAATTCAGTTTTTTGGCGTATACACTCTGCGAAAATTTATAAACATATCAGCCGCTTCTCTCATGCACGCATGGACAAAAATCAGAGAAACATGGGACGAAACAAATAATGTATCTTACCTGGAGATTTATCAAAATGCTGATAGTGCTAATATGTGGCTAATTTCAATAGAAGATGCCCTTTCTCCTGAAGGTAACATTCAAAGCTGGAAAACTATACCACCTGTTCTAACTCAGGAGACAATAAATGGCGTGACAGTCCTTGCCTTGTCAGAACTTCCGGCAAATAATCCGGCCTGAATCACCGTTTAATAAGTATGTGTCTCAGTTAATGTAATATTGTCAGCCATAAATTTTAATATAAAAAGTACCTCCGATATAAGCAAAATATACAATTGACATGGTTGCGTAACTGAAAGCGAGACCACTATATCCCTGCCCACTGCTGTCAGATTTTTGTAACAGAATACCAAATATCGGTCCTGCAGAGGTAGTATTATGAAACCCACTTTCCATGCCGGTTATTCTGTTGTGAATACTGTCAAGAGTTGCAAATACGCTGGTTATCCCGGCTCCGCCTGCTGCATTGCAAAAAGATGTTTCTGATGTTCCAATTTTTATTGGAGATTTCCCGATCAAATCCGTGTTTAGCAGATTTCTGCTTTTCCCTCCGGTTCTCTCCACTCTCTTCCTTTCTGATATTTTTGGGTACAACAAATACTCCGGCATTGAAGCCGGAGTATTCCTGCCCTCATATGATATATTTATTTTCTATACTGCATACTTATTGTACGCTGTTTTTACATTCTTCTGGGATATGTAACAGTATACCTGCGTGGTTTTCAGATCCGCATGTCCCAGTATCGCCGCCACATCCTGTATGTTCATTCCACGGTCCAGGAGGTTCGTTGCCAGTGTCCTGCGGTATCGGTGCGGATGTACATTGGATACTCCGGCTTTTCTTCCGATTCGTTTCAGGATCACTTCTATCCCGTTCTTTCCCAGCCGTTCCGTCCCCTTTCCCGCAAATAATGCTTCTCCTGTGTCTGTTCGCGTAGAAAGGTAGTCTTTCAGGTGCATGGCTGCAACTTCTGACAGGTATACCGTCCGTTCCTTATTTCCTTTCCCCAATACTGTGCATTCCATCCGTTCAAAATCAATATCATCCGTATTCAGCCTGGCCACTTCCGATACCCTGCACCCCGTACAGTACAGGAAATCCAGTAACGCCAGGTCCCGGATGTTCCCGCAGGCCATCCGCAGCTTTTCCATTTCCGCCGCCGAATAGGGTTTCTTTACCTTTTTCCGGTACTTAATCTGCTTAATGGCCGCGCATGGGTTCCGTCCAATCATTCCTTCTGCAGACAGCCAGCCGAAAAAACTGGAATAGCACCTGCGGATTCCGTCCAGCGTCCGGTTGCTCAGTTTCACTTCCGCTTTCTCCCTGCGGTATGACAGATAAAACCGGATGTCATAGGCTGTTACCTCATACAGAGGCTTTGACAGGAACTGTATGAGCTTCCGGTTTTCATCCGCATACCGGTTCAGGGTGGACTCGGCAGTCCCTTCAATCCGCTTTGTGGCAAGGAATTTTTTCAGCATACGTTCCGCACTGTTATCAGGCACCGACACATCCGTACACCGTTCCTGTACCTCATACCGGTTCAGTTCCAGAACCAGCACATCCTGTACAAGATCCGCTGTCTCCGGCTCCACCCGGCCTTCCAGAGTTTCCATGACTTTCTGTATGATCTGTTCTCTTATGTCCATAACTATGACCACCTCCGTTACAATTACATTTGCATATTTTGAGGGCCATATACAAGAATGGGAGAATGTGATTTTCCTCACATTCTCCCATTCTTCTTCTGGTTTCCATGCTCCTCAATTATCAAATTCTCACCTGTTTTCGGCATCTTATTTGGGATCACTTCTATCAATTCGTTGATCTGGCATCCCAGAACTTCACATATCCGGTCTATATGCTCCAATTTCAAACTGACAGCAATCTCATTATACCATTCACTAATTGTATTTGGCCTTATCCCGGTAAGTTTTGACAATTCTTTTTGAGACATTCTCCTTTCACCCAGAATCCTTGAAAGATATATTCTTACCATAATAATGCCCCGCGATAAAATCTATCACAGTTCATTATTTTATCCATTATTTTGTTATAATATAACGTTTTTCGTTTCTAATAATTTTTTATCAATAATTCTCTGTAACGTGGTTTTCTCTGCTCATTTTTCACCATATTGCTCATTCGTTCAATTTCCACAATATTATAATTTTTATATAATTTCCGGACATATTCATTGTCATTATAAGAAAGAATGAACTTTCCTTCCACTTTACTCAGGGACTCTTTCAGCCTCATATGGTCTTCCTGCATAAACCTGTCCGGATAATACTTCTCTGCTTCATAATATGGCGGGTCAAGATAAAACAAAGAATCTTTTCTGTCATATGTTCTAAGAATACGTTCAAAATCCTGATTTTCAATAATAACATTTTTTAACCTTTCAGATATTGCCAGAATATAATTAATGGCATTTTTCATGTTTTTCGAACAAACACCAAAAGAACGCAAGTCTGCGCCAAAACTTTCCTTTATCAGGACAAAAAATCTTGCAGCCTGCTGAATATCTGTCAAACCTCGTATCTCCATCTGTTCTTTCGCATCAAAAAACTGCTCTCTTGACATTAATACAAATCCCAATTCTTTTTGAAGTTCTTCCGGATGGTATTTTGTGCATCGAAACAGATTCACAAGATTTCCATTTACATCATTATAAACTTCCAGTTCCGCGTGTCTGTCAGACGAAAACAACACCCATCCGGCCCCTCCAAACACCTCAATATAGCGTTTGAAAGAGCCCTTTTCCGGAAATTCGCTCAGAATTTTATTTCTGAGCAGCTTCTTTCCTCCTATCCAACTAATAAAACTATTCATTTTTTTAACAACCTCTTTTCTTAAATAATAATGTGGGGCATTACTATTCAAGAATTTTCTTCCTGTATTTTATGCATCACCCCCTTTCTTCACTAAACACGGATTTGGGGACTCTGGGAGCAAGGTATCTTCTTCATCTGGTGGATGAATGGAATTCCGGAAGAAAATTATCTTTTGCATATACATTCAGTGCCATTGTGATGGTTTCCGGTGACGATGCCGGCTCACACGGAGTATTTTTCATTCAGGGTTATGGAACTGGGCGTGACCGTATAATAAATATCAATACCGTAAATATTGGTGTTAATCTGGAATGCAGGCTGACAGCAGAAATGGATGTTTATATCCGAAATGCCACTGTACCGGTTGGCATTTCGGCATTCATGCTACTGGGAAAACTGCCGATTGTTTCAAAATAACTGGACGAATATGGTAATTTAAAGAGATTCCATTACAATTACGTGGGCTCCACCAAAAGCATCAATAAATTTTAATCTGTGGTCATTATCCAGATAAAGGAAACCGCTTGTAACGTTGTCGTTATGGAACCCGTAACCCGCACGACTTCCGGGTTCCAGCTTATTTGGAGATTCTGCTACAAACTGCGCGTTTACAAAAGAACTGCTGTTTACGCCAACTGCTTTATTTACAGTGATTGTTCCATTGTAAAATCTGTTTTCGCCAATCAGGTTCGCCTTCCCGGCCATATCCGTGTTTAGCAGATTCCTGCCTTTGCTCTCTGATTCTCTCCATTTTCTTCCCTTCTGATATTTCCGGGTACAACAAAAACTCCGGCCCATATTCCGGAGTCTTCCCACTCCCATATGAGTATCTATCTTCTATACTGCATACTTATTGTACGCTGTCTTTACATTCTTCTGAGATATGTAACAGTATACCTGCGTGGTTTTCAGATCCGCATGTCCCAGTATCGCCGCCACATCCTGTATGTTCATTCCACGGTCCAGGAGGTTCGTTGCCAGTGTCCTGCGGTATCGGTGCGGATGTACATTGGATACTCCGGCTTTTCTTCCGATTCGTTTCAGGATCACTTCTATCCCGTTCTTTCCCAGCCGTTCCGTCCCCTTTCCCGCAAATAATGCTTCTCCTGTGTCTGTTCGCGTAGAAAGGTAGTCTTTCAGGTGCATGGCTGCAACTTCTGACAGGTATACCGTCCGTTCCTTATTTCCTTTCCCCAATACTGTGCATTCCATCCGTTCAAAATCAATATCATCCGTATTCAGCCTGGCCACTTCCGATACCCTGCACCCCGTACAGTACAGGAAATCCAGTAACGCCAGGTCCCGGATGTTCCCGCAGGCCATCCGCAGCTTTTCCATTTCCGCCGCCGAATAGGGTTTCTTTACCTTTTTCCGGTACTTAATCTGCTTAATGGCCGCGCATGGGTTCCGTCCAATCATTCCTTCTGCAGACAGCCAGCCGAAAAAACTGGAATAGCACCTGCGGATTCCGTCCAGCGTCCGGTTGCTCAGTTTCACTTCCGCTTTCTCCCTGCGGTATGACAGATAAAACCGGATGTCATAGGCTGTTACCTCATACAGAGGCTTTGACAGGAACTGTATGAGCTTCCGGTTTTCATCCGCATACCGGTTCAGGGTGGACTCGGCAGTCCCTTCAATCCGCTTTGTGGCAAGGAACTTTTTCAGCATCCGTTCCGCACTGTTATCAGGCACCGATATATCCGTACACCGCTCCTGTACCTCATACCGGTTCAGTTCCAGAACCAGCACATCCTGTACAAGGTCCGCTGTTTCCGGCTCCACCCGACCTTCCAGAGTTTCCATGACTTTCTGTATGATCTGTTCTCTTATGTCCATAACTGTAACCACCTCCGGCACAATCATACCATATCCGAACAAAATCCTTGCAATAACCTGCTCTGTGTGCTATAGTAGAGACATCAAAAGGAGCAACCGCCCACAAAGTGGTTAGCCTCCCGGATTGGCAATAAGCCTACCAGCACCGGCTAAGTGACAAGGTAGGCTTATTTATTTGCGCTTATCTCTACTGTCCAAGTAGGTAAGCAACGCCATGAGGAAATTACCGCCCAAAAACAAAAGGCTTAAAATCTGGTATGTATCCATCTGCGTCACCTCCCTCTTTCCGTATTTCCCATGAAGGGATTCGTGCCGAACGACACAATGGCGAATGCCATTTCAGAAAGGCGGGAGGCTGGTCCACCCTGTAACGCGATTACTCCTGTATCGAATATACCATATCCTGATATTGTTTGCAAACACAACTTCCCGGTTCTCAGCTCCCATTTTTCACAGTTCACTAAACACGGATTTGCAGTATAGGGATATAAGTAGTGAAATTTCTGTACAGAACAATTACACTACCTGGTTTACTGCTTTTATTGAAAATGGCATGGTCTGTATTAACGGTGTTACTCCAAAAGGAATTACAGGTGCTATAAGTTTTCTTAAAATAAATAAAAAATATACTCCACGTGTAGCAAGTTACGGTTTTGTGTCATTTCCTGCAAGCGGATGTGATATAAACAAAATAAATTGCGTTTCAATTGATACAGATGGCAATATCGGCGCATGGATAGGTGTTGCCACAGACTACCCTGTGGCTTTTGTGATTCAATATCCGTTGAAGCGGAACTAAATAAACATACTTGTACATTTTATTTCGTGCTTTGCAATACCCCCCGGACTCTTCGTATAATAAGTTAATTCACTGGCATATCCAAACAAAATGAGTGAATTATAATCACCGGTTGGATAAGACTGAACGATCACTTTAAATTCCTGTCCACGAACAAAGCGGCCAAAATATGTATACTGATCGTTTACAGGGGTTCTTCTTAAAATATCCTTTATACAGTCGTCAACCGTTATTGTGTTATAATCATACCTGCCAAAATCTATAAATTTTAAGCCACTGACATTCTGTAAATCCGTGTTTAACCCACCAAACCTTACATTTACCTGAACAGAAGCACTTTACAAATCGCCTCTGAGCAATATTCTTATGCAAAAGTGAAGTGAGGGTAAACCAATACATGAAAAAATACAGAATTTTATACAGCGAAACTGACGGGAATAACTGTTCACTGTTGCAATATCCTGTTCCAGTCTGCCTGTATCAGAATGGAAAACGCCTGAAAGACGGGCAGAAGAAAAGTATATCCACAAAAGGCAGAAAAGGCTGTTCCAGGAGAGCGTTTTAGAATTACAATAAGTATCAGGGCAGAGAATACTGCCCGATTTAAGAGAAGGAACCAATGAAAGAAGGACAGATGTTATGAGCAGAAAGGTGGACGAAAGTAGCCAAAATCCGAGGGGAGGGAAGGCCATGGCACAGGGGTCAGTGACTTTGATTTTGGCGGAGTCTGCCATCGAGGCGGTGAATTGAAAATGATTTTTTGAACTGGAATGTTGACAGGATTTCGAAGATACAGAATGAAAGTGCCAAAAACTTAAAACGGCATTGCGCTAGAAGTGGAGTGAAAATTGCAAAATGTATGTTCCTGTAAGCCGAAGGCCCATAGAAAACCATATTTTTTTGGTATTATTGTTTGTGCATTGGCTGCTGAAATTGAAAACAAAGAACCTGAAGCAATTTTTGAGGAATATTTGAAATAACTTCACTGAATAAAATATATAGAAACAGATAAAAAGCTGTAAAAATCCACGTTGAATTTTACAGTTTTTGTGTATAATAGAAGCAGCAGAAACAATTTAAAATCAAAAGAAGGAGCGGAAAGGATATGGCAAATATTTTACCAGTATCTGATTTGAGAAATTATAATGAAGTCCTGAAAAATTGTCAGAAAGGAGAACCGGTATATCTGACTAAGAATGGCAGAGGACGTTTCGTAGTTATGGATATTGAAGATTATGAGCGTGATCGTTTTTTGATAGCACAATAATGATAACAAATTGATAATATTGTTCAGCACAGCCTATGGACTCAGGACAGGAGGGCACATAGAAAACCCTACAATTGGCGGTCTGATGAGCGGTGAACAGCTGTACCAGATGTATGGCAGCCGGCCTGTGGTATTAACAGAAAATCAGCAGGAGAAGAAATAGTAAAAATTTATGAAACAGATCTTTGGAAATTACCAATTTGGATTCGCAGACAGGAAAAAGACAGTCTGGCGGTTTATTCATTTCTGATACCTGCAGTCCTGTAAATCAGCCTGCCCTGCTGTACAGCAGGGGCAGGCTGATGATAAGATCTGATATGCCATATGCCGCAAAATATGCTGCACAAAATCAGCTTTTATTTTTTCAGGGATTCTTCCTGCAGTTTGTCGAATTCTGCCATGCATTCGTCCACGGTTGCTCCGTTTAACAGATTCCGCACGATATTACAGGTATTTCCCCACTGTTCCACCTTCATACTGGCATTGGAACCCAGTACATAAATATTTTCATTGAAACGGTCGTTCAGAGGTTTTAAAGCGTCAATACATTCCACCTGTACATTTTTGGAGGGAGAAATGACGTTGTTGGTCTCTGTGTACTTCTGAAGAGCTTCGTCGGAAAGAATTACGTCCAGAACATCCATGGTATCTTTCAGATGTTCTGCTTCTGCACAGACGCCAAAGCCTGTCACTGATACCACAGGCATCTGTCCCAGCTTGCTGGGGAACCCGATAACCTGCAGATTAAAATCCGGTTTTCCATAGGCGGTGTCTGCATTTGCGGCACCCCAGTAGGCCATAACAATGGGAGTTTTCTGAGCCAGAAAATCAGGCCCTTCTCCTTCGATTGCTTCATAGGTATAAGCTGTTTTGGCGTCTACATAGCCTTTGTCAATCAGTTCCTGCAGAAATTCAAAGCCAGGGCGCATGTAATCGCTGTATTTTGCTTCTCCGCTGTTTAATGCAGCGATTTCCTGGTCTGTGGTATCTCCGTTGTATAAATCTGCATAAGCCTGTGCGAACACAAAATTTTCCAGCCACCAGCGGTTGGCCCCCACGGGGGTCTCAATTCCGTTTTCTTTCAATACTCTGCAGCATTCCAGAAATTCTTCCGGCGTGTTGGGCAGTTCCAGGTTATATTTATCGAACATGTCTTTGTTTATAAACAGGCCGTTTACCACTACTTCCTGGGGAACAGCCACTAATTTTCCATTAATGGTATTGGCTGTTTTTACCACGTCACGCAGGTTCCTGGCACAGTCGAGATCTGATAAATCAGCAAGTTTTTTTTCTTCCCCAAGGGTTCGGATTGTATCCGGATTTAACAGGTAAAAATCATCCATATTGTTCCGGGCCCGGTCCAGGGACACTTCATCATAAGATTTTTCCTGATAATTTTCTGCTGTATAAGTCCGGTATTCCACCGTTACACCCAGCTTTTCTTCTGCCATGCCCACGGTTATGTCAAATGCAGTTCTGGAAACATTTTCATTTTCCGGGTCAGATTTTTCCATGGGGGCAAACAGCATGACTGAACGAATACGGTCTTCATTATCTTTCGCCAGATTTTTATCGGAAGAATGATTCTGTCCGCAGGATGATGACGTGACAGTTATCAGTCCGGCCAGCAAAAGGGTTCCTGCTTTATAAAAAATGTTCTTCATTTTCCGGTTCCTTTCTTGTTTTTACCATAACAGATTTTTGATGATAGGGTTCACGAAACAGCTCTTATAATATATTATATTCAGTTTGCGGAATAATATCAAGAAGATTACGGGAAATATGAGCCATGAAAGAAATAGTATGGGGTAAGAATACAAAAGCAACAAACCTGTTTAAATGGTTTGCTGCTTTGGTATGTTATCAAAGTTGGAGTGCGGTTGGCGGATGCAGTTGTAATAATGGCTTCTTCAACGTGTAATAAAAAAGGAAAAGGAGCGTGAGAATATGACAGACAGATTTGCTTTGTATATGAAGCAGCTGGGAAAGTCCCAGAATACGATGGAAACCTATACCCGGAATGCTCGGCAGTATTTTGAGTGGTGCGAATTAAGCTTCGGGAATGCGCCGCCGCAGCTGTACCGGGCAAATGTGCTGGAGTATATTTCCTATATGCGGAACCTGAAAGGCTA
>OFHM01000702.1_pt1 | contig 25932 bp, 21 predicted proteins | sample 1521311 | NCBI WGS metagenome assembly OFHM01 (sample SAMEA3504083, study PRJEB24116) | mouse gut metagenome | biome: mouse gut; feature: mouse-associated habitat; material: faeces | place: Denmark | collected 2011 | reverse complement strand
AATCCAGAAGCAACAAAAGAAGAAGTAGAAGCTGCAGTGTCAGCTCTAACAAAAGCAATCGCAGGATTAATAGCTAAGCCAGTAGATACTAATGTATCTGAAGTAAAACCAGGAGATACAATTGCAATTAAGACGGGTGATGATAGTATAATTGGGATGACTTTTGGGTTAATGATGATAAGTTTAATGGCTTTAATATTTATAAGTAAAAAAACTTACAAAGAATAAATTACTAAAAAAACTTTGATGATAAAATTCAAAGTTTTTTTAGCGTGAAAATTATAATCTTTTATGGAAATGGTAGAGAATTAGTGAAATATTTTGATTAGATTTTATTGTTAAGTTTTATATGGCTGATGATTAGTTGATAATGGGTAGTGATATAATAATTTTTAGTAGTATATTTTATGTTGTGATATTAAATAAATCATTAAAGTTATGAATAAGTTCATATTAAAAGGAGTTGTTAGATATAGTTTTTGGGCAGAAATAAATTTTATTGAAGAGGATTATATGTTTGAATATGGTAAAGAGATATAATATATTTTAAGAGAAACAAATTGATAATTAATTTTGTTAGGAATTGTTTGATTAATTAGTATAGTTAAAGTGTTAAGTTGTTTTTAGGTAACAGTTGAATGTTTTTGATTAAATGATATATATTGAAAAATATTAAGATTATTATGTTAATATAAACTTTAAACAATCTTTTTTACAAAATTTATTATATAAATATGCTATTAATTAAAATATTATTTGGGAGGTATTAAATGGAAGATATTGATAAAATTGTTTTATATCAGCGTAATTATTTTAAAACAATGAAAACGCAAGATTATAATTTTAGAAAGCATCAATTGGAAATGCTTTATCAAAAGATAAAACAGTATCAAAAAGAAATTGAACAGTCTCTATACTCAGACTTAAAAAAAACTGCTTTTGAGGCATATTCAACTGAGATTGGTTTTGTTTTAAATAGTATCCGTTTTATACAAAAAAATTTGAAAAAATGGATGAAACCACATAAAAAATTATCACCGTATTATTTATTTGGGTCATATGATACTGTTACTTATCGACCCTTAGGGATAAGTTTGATTATAGGACCCTTTAACTATCCTTTTCAACTTGTTATGGAACCTTTGATTGGTGCAATTGCTTCAGGTAATTGTGCAATTGTTAAACCATCTGAAAATGCACCATCAACAGCAAAAATAATAAAATTGATTATTGATGAAACATTTGCTTCTGAATATATTTATTGTATTTTAGGTGATTCAATAATAACTGCTACCTTAACACATAGTTCAGTTGATCATATATTTTTTACTGGAAGTATAGAAGTTGGTAAAAAAGTGATGATGACAGCTAGTGAACAATTGATACCAGTAACATTAGAGCTAGGGGGTAAAAGTCCTGCAATCATAGATGATAGTGCAGTTTTAAAGGATGCAGTAGAAAAAATTGCATGGGGTAAAATTTTAAATGCTGGACAAACATGTATTGCTCCAGATTACTTGATAATTGCTGAGAATTTGAAAGATGAATTTATAAAATTATGGAAAATCACTATTGAAAAATTTTTATGTAAAGATGATTATGGGAGGATTGTTAATGAGAAGCATTTTAATCGTTTAATTAAATATTTAAATGAAGAACAGATATATGCTGGTGGTAATTATAATAAAGATGATTTATGGATTCAACCTACATTAGTTAATGGTGATAAGAGTAATTATATGGTGGAAGAAATATTTGGACCTATATTACCGATAGTTACATATAATAATCGTGATGAAGTTGTAGATATTATAGAAAAACATCCATTTCCTTTAGCTATGTATATTTTTTCTAATGATAAACATTATATTAATTTTCTAACAAAAAGATTATCTTTTGGTGGTGCTTGTATCAATGATTGTATAAGTCACTTAATATCTTCTAAAGTACCATTTGGTGGAATACGATATTCTGGAATAGGTCGATATCATGGAGAAGATAGTTTCATTGAGTTTAGTCATAAACAAACAATTCATCATCGAGTTATAAAAAAAGATATTATTTCATTATATCCTCCATATTCTAAATATATATATAAGTTAGTAAAAAAAGTTTTAAGATAAGTGTTTTAAAATATTGAATTCATCTTATTGAGTATTATTTAATTTGTTTGAGCATATATTTAGATAGGTGATTTTGTGAAAAGAACATATCTAATAATTGCGATAACGGTTGCTGTATATGTATGTACAAAATGTTTTTATTCAAATGGTATGGTAGCTGTTAGTAAAGAATTAACATTAAAGGATGTATCTGTGGTGATTGATCCAGGACATGGTGGACTTGATAATGGTGCTAGTGTTGGAAAAATATATGAATCTGAATTGAATTTAAAAATCTCTTTTGCGTTGAAGGATGAATTAGAGAGTCGTGGTGCTAAAGTATACATGACTCGTGAGGATGAACAAGATATGACTAAACGTAATCATCATTATTCTAAGCAAGATGATATGTATCTAAGAGTTAAAAAAATTGATTCTTATAAGAGTGATTATTTAATGAGTATTCATTTAAATTCTGCACCAGCTTCAAGTGCTTGGGGATCTCAAGTTTTTTATTATAAAAATAGTGATAAAGGTAAGCGGTTAGCAGCAGAGCTCCAATCTACAATGAAAGAGGTAACAGGAAGTCCGAAAAGAATATCAGGTTCAAGTTTTCGGGTGTTAAGAGCAACACAAACGGTCGGAGTATTGATTGAATGCGGATTTATATCAAATGCAAATGAGAGAGGTCAGCTTCAAAGTAGCAAATATCATCAAAAACTAGCGGTAAAGATTTGTGATGGACTTGAAAATTATCGAGAAAAATATCCTGAAGATACAATAAAAAAAGAGGATTTCGAAAAAATTTTAAATTAATAGTATAGTTGAATGAAAGTAGTAACCATAATGAAATGAACTAGTTACTACTATGAACAAAAAAGACAATGTTTCAGTTAATATGACCTCATTAAATATAACTGATAAATATTGTCTTTTTTAGTGTATTGAGTATGTTATATATCTAAATGGTGAAAGCTCGCTATGAGGTCTTACAAGGGAAAAATTGGTCCAATGCCTGGATTTCAAACTAACTAAACATAAGAAATTTAGTTAGTCTTTTCTAATGTATATTTCTTTATAGAATTATCTTACACTCTCTCTTTATTCAATTATGGGAACAAGCACATTAATTTAATTGTGTAATTTATTGTAACATATTTCAAGAACAGTCGTTGTTTAAATTAAATTATTTTTTAAAGGTGATTGAAGGAATGCGTTGTTTTAAATATGTATAAGATGTTTACATTTTGAAGATTACTAAAAAGAACAAGGTCATTGAAGTTTGTTGGATGATTTCTTATTTTATGAAAAGAGCGGAACGGATTTTTAAAGTTTGTTTTATTATAGATTTTTTAATATGGATATAAACATAGCTGATATTTTTAAACTTACATATATTAAATTAGAGAAGGAGGTGAGATAATGAATCGATGTATAAGTAATAATAGTTGTATATGGTGCCCTTGTTGTCGTTGTAGACCCCCAATTATTATAAGGTGTCCAACAGGGCCAACAGGAAGTACTGGAGCAACAGGACCGACGGCTGGGGTTCAAAATACACAACTAAAAATATCGCATACACATACATAAAAAAGCCTTTAAATTTAAAGACTTTTTTATTTTATATAGATTGATATTTCAATTTATTATCTTATACAAGTATCAACTATATTCTAAATTTAATAGATAGGAAAAATTCTTGTAACAGAAAAATAATATTAATCTTCTAAAACCTATTTACATACAGTTTATTATAAAGGAGGTAATCTGTATGGAAGACGATATAAAAATAAAATGCTCTACAACTTTAAATGATAAAAAGGAAACATGGCAAGCTAGTTTGAAATCAATTACTAATTATGAAAATTATTATGAAGCATCTATTGAAGCAAGAAGTACACATTTTAATATGCTGGTGGGACAGACAGATAATTATAATTGGGTTGCTTTACCAATACAAGAAGTATCATGTTCACTTGCTTCTCTTGATGACATATTTTGGAATGAAGAACGCTTAAGCAATTTGATAGGGGCTATCGACGCTACGACAATTGTGTCTACCATTGCTTTTATAGATAGACACAAAGATATATTACTCGATAATTCTACAATGATGAAAAACAGTGATTACCGCAAACGCTAGCTTCACTGTTTTTTATCAAAATATATAGCAACTTTTTATAAACATTGCATATTAATATACTGACTAAATTTATCTTGTTAGTTCGTAGAATATTTAATTCTACGATAACTAATTCTTACTAGTAACCACTTAAATTATCCCATTTTATGTCGTGTTTTGCAACAAAATTCCCGTTTTTTAAATAACTTGACGACATTTTTATACAATCATAAATTATTTATGGTCAAGAAAGGGGTCAAGATAATATGTCAAGAAGAGGAGAAAATATCCATAAACGAAAAGACGGACGCTGGGAAGCTCGTTATATTAAAGCTAGAATTAATGATAAAACGATATATAAATCAATATACGCAAGGTCATACAGAGAGGTAAAAGCTAAGTTAAAAGAGCAAATAAAACAAGATATACACTTGCCTGATAAAATCAAACAAGATAAAAAAATAAAATTTGATGAGGTTTTTAATCAGTGGATAAAATATAAACAAAACTTTATCAAAGAATCCACTTACAACAAATATCTCAATTTATATGAAAACTATATTAGTTCTATTTTAATGGAAGCATATGTAGATGAATTATCTAACAATATAATACAAGAAACAATAGTGACATTGATGAACTTAAAAAATAAACAAACAAAGCAAAAATTATCATCTAGCACAATTAAAAGTATTGTCTACGTAATTAAATCGACGATATTATTTGCTCAGAAAAAAGAGTATATCAAAGAATTTTATTTACAAATAGACATACCAACTAATGAAACCAAAAATGTTAAAGTACTATCAATAAATGAACAATGTATTTTAGAAACTTATGCGAAAAATAAATTAGATATGATTTCACTAGCCATTTTAATATGTTTATATACAGGACTAAGAATTGGTGAATTATGTGCTCTTAAATGGGAAAATATAGATTTTGTGAATAAATGTATTACTGTTGATAAAACAGTTCAAAGGGTACAAAAAAAAGATAAAAGCTATCAAATAGCAAAAACAGCCTTGGTTATTACATCTCCCAAAACAAAAAATGCACAAAGAAAAATCCCAATGTCTTCAGTATTATATTCTATATTAAAGACTTATCATGAAAGGGAAAAAATAACGAATAAATATTATGTATTTGTAAATAAAAACGGGGATATGATTGATCCTCGCACAATTCAGTATCGATTTAAAAAAATAATTAAATTAATCAATATACAAACGATTAATTTTCATGCGTTGCGCCATACATTTGCAACTAGGTGTATTGAACTTGGTATGGATGTTAAAACGCTTAGTGAAATATTGGGTCATTCTAATGTTTCAACTACAATGTCTATTTATGTTCATTCAACAGAAACGCATAAAGTAAAACAAATGGAATTATTATCACGATTATAAATGGTCAAAATTATGGTCAATTTCATTATAATCATTAAAATAGCAAGGGATTTCGTAGAATTAAATATTCTACGAAATCCCTTGCTATTTCTATATCTAGTATTTCCAATGTTTAATGCTTTTATTCTAAAAAAATCACATCAGGGAGGAAAAGGAAATGAAAAAAATTTTAGGAAAAGTATTTTCAATTGTTGCTGTCTTTTTAATGGTTATAACCATGACGACAGTAAATGTATTTGCTGAAACATCATCGCAAGATGGGTTGGAAGTAATTACAATAACAGATAAAGAGAGTTATAAGGAAGAAGATAAAGCTACTGTAGTTCTTAGTATCAAAAATACCAATGGATATGATATGAAAGATGTTGAAGTAAACGTATCACTTCCAAAACAATTATCTTCAAGTGAAAAAACTGTATTTAATATTCCATTATTAAAGGCAAATGAAATAAAGGAATATAAGGTTATAGTTGAAAGAAGTGATGGAAAAGTTACTATTAAACCAAGTGAAGATAATCCAAATGATATAAATAGCAGTGTTAATACAGGTGATATATCACCAATTACGGGATTAATAGGAATTGCTGGATTAAGCTTATTTTCAATATTATTTTTGAAAAATAAAAATAAGTTAAAAAAGGTAATGGTTTTAGCAATCATTTCAAGTATGGTAGTTAGCAGTTTTTCTGTAAATTCTGTAAATGCACAAACGGAATACCCTAATACAAAGGAAATAAAATTAACACAAAATATTAAGTTTGGTAACAATACATATCCTCTTGATATTTTAGTGAAATACACAATAGAAAATGGTGAAATTGTTGATGAGGGAGAAATCACAAGGGAACAGTGGATAACAAAATTAGTAGACAACTTACAATTAACAAGTGAGTTTGAGCATTATAGCTTTGATGATTTTGATAAAGCAAATGACGCTAGTAAAATAGAAACAGCTATTCAACATGGTATTATAGACTTAAAGGCTGATGAAGATAATATGATATTATTTTCACCAAATGATTATGCTACTAGAGAATTTGTTGCTTATACAACTGCTAGAGCACTAGGATTTGTTGATAATGGGAATAGATTAGAATGTAAAGATAATGATATTTTAAATTACCCTTATGAGGATTATTTATCAGTACACAACGGAATGTTTAAATTGATTGAAGATTATTTTAAACCAAATCAATATGTATCACTTAAAGAAATAGAAGTAGTGATGACTAAGGTTGATGAAATAATAAATTCAGTTAATATTGGTACAGGTGAAAATAATAAAATTGAATATCAGGATGATGTTAAAATATTTGAAACATCTTATGAAGTAGATGAAGAAAATTATCAGATAATAACAAATGATTCTGAGCTGTCACTATTAAGTGTAGGAGATATAGCAGTATTAAATAGTATGACAGAATCTAATGATAGTATTGCAATTAAAGTCGAAAGTATCATAAATGAAAATGACCATTACGTGATTACATATACAACTCCATCTTTAGATAAGGTTATATCAGATATGCAATTAGAGGGGAAAGCAGATAATCAAAATGCAACATTTATTCCTGCTGGAGATGTAATTGTAGAGACTGACACACCGTTGCCACGTAGTTCCTTTATAGGTGAAATACCTTTTAATGGGAAAATAAGTTTAAATACAGAAATAGAATTTGATAGCGGGGTAAGTGTAAATGCTAAAGCTGAGATAAACTTAAAAGAGATTCAATATAAATTTGATTTTAACGCATCATGGAGTCGTGGAATACAATTCAATCATGTTTATCTAGCTGTTTTATTAGAAAATGAATTAAGTGTTTCGTTTAATAAAAAATTAGTTGAATATAAAGAAAGGATTAAAAAATTAGGCGAAATTAACTGTCCTATGGGATATGGGTTTAATTCATCAGCGGAATTATTCTTAGTTATAAGCGTTGAGGGTAAAGCGGAATTAGTATTAGGAACAAATGTAAAATCCGGATTTCAGTATAGGAATGGTGATTTTAGAACTATAGCGTCTGTAGATAATCAAATACAATCTATTGAACTAGAAGCTAAAGAAAAATTAGGAATAAAACCACAATTTGGAGTGAAATGGGGGCATTATTTTGATGTAGCTAGATTTGGTGGCGAAGGAGGACTTTGTATAGATGGGAAACTATCAAATATGAATGCTAATCCTATCCAGTTTTGTTTTGATGCAAATATGTATGCTTATTCTTCATTAAATGCAATAGTAGGGCCAAATTTTTTAAATCTAAAATTCTCAAAAGATATCTATACATCTTCAAACTCTCCTTATAAAAGAAATGCACATTTTGAAGAAATTGGAAAAGTTGATCAATGCACACGAGGAAGAAATACATATTATGGAGTGGTGAAACGAGCTATTGAACCAAATAATGTAATAGAGGGTGCTAAAATAGAAGTTTATAAAGGCAACATGATTATGGATGCAACGTATAGCAATGCAAATGGGGAATTTAAAGGGAATAAGTTAAATAGCGGTGAATATACGTTGCGTGTTTCAGCAATAGGTTATATTCCATATGAACAAAAATTTAATATTACAGGGGAACAACCTACTTATCTGCAACCACGATTAATAATGAAAGGTGAAGAGGAAGTTGAAATAAAAAAAGACTTATCGTTAAAAATAGGTCAAACATATCGTATTGAATGCATTAGTGATAAAAATTTAAATAGCTATAATAAAACGGATACAGTTACAGAGTATTTTTATAAAAGTGGTAATAAAAGTGATGTTGTATTAGATGAAAAAAAATTATCTGGGGTAAAATCATATCGCCCAATGGGGAAAGGAGATTTTATTGATATAAAATTAAATTCAGGTGAATTAAATGTGTTTGTTATAAAGGATGGTGCTGGTATATGGGATGGTGAGAGGGATGATTTTTATAAATATTTTAAAATCACTGAATTAGATCATGATCCATTTAAAAAATTTTATTTAAATGAGGGAGATATAATATCTTTAGACTATCAGTATATTGGTACTCAGTCAACTGGTGTTGGATATTCCTTTAAAGGGAGTAATCTATCAGGTACTAGAAGAATTACTGATTATTATTGGAATAAACGTTTTGGATTGGATATTACTGTAATAGAATATCCACTTGAAAAGAAAGAACAATTTTGGACTGGTGTAGATGAAGGACATATACATACTTATGTGATAGATTCTGGTAGTGCAGTTATATATATGTCTTATGAAAGCGCTGAAAAATTAGTGATTAAATGAGATGGATTAAAAATGTTCTAGCAAATTTAGAATTGTTTTATATTTAATATTAAGGGTAATGAAATGTTTATGTTAAAGAATAAAAATATGTAATTAAGTTCTTCACCTATGGGAGAGGAGGTGAAATAGTGACAAATGAGGATGATTATATTCAAGATTATCTAGAATTTGAGGATGTAGATGATATGTATGAGATAGATAAGCCAATTGAAGAACAATGCTTATGGATTGGAAAACCTCATCTGTTATGCTACGTAATAGATCGCAACTATATTATTTTTATGTTTTTTCTTTTAATATTTTGGCATTTTGATTTTAATTTTAATTGGTATTCATTTGTTAATTACGGAATATTATTGTATTTTATTATACATGTAATAAATACATTTAGATATGCAAAAGCAATTAAATATTATATTACTAAGACACATCTTATTGTTAAAATAAAAAAACAATATTGGGCATATTCAAGAGAATATATTGCTATGAGACGTCAAATAACAAACAAATTTCCTAAAAAGATGCAATTTTTCTTTGTGTTTATTGGAGGTTTTAAGCAAGCAAGAGTTAGACAAAGTATTATAGAAAAATTATTTGATGTAAAAAGAGTACAATTCATAAAGAAAAATATCTATAGTCCTGTTTTTGATTCATTCCATGATATATATATGGAAAAAGGCAATTTTAGATGTATTAAGGATTATGAAAAAGTTATAAAAATTCTCGAAATTTAATCAATTAGTATGATATACATATCAAAAAATCATTATAATTGGAGGAAATAAAATGCAAAAATTTAAAAAAATATTTTTTGTAGTAATTGCTATGGTATTATTTGTAGGATGTAGCAGTAATGGAAGTAAAGGCGCCAAATTTAACAATGTTAATAATAAAGTTCAGGCATATTATGATAAAGTAAATAAAATGGTTGCAGATAAGGGGTATACTATAGAGGAAATATCTGCTTTAACGTCAGGGCAAGAAGTTGATAAAGCTTATGATAATGAAGTACTTATTAGATTTGGTAAAATTCAAGGATATTTATATGATGTTACTGAAGAATGGAATGATGGTTTAATAGAAGGACCTATTGTTGATAAACGTACTGAGTATAGTATATTACCACCTGATAAAATACATGAAGAATATAAGGATTATTATGAGGATAATAAACACTTTAGTAAATATACAGTGCAATTATCTAAATATATCATCTTTGATAGCTATTATGATAGTGATTTAGTTTCATGTTATTGGAAAGGAGCTAGTGATTTACCAAAAACTGGAACATATTATTCCCCTCTTTCAGAGGAAGATAAACAAACTATACTTGAATTAAAAGATGATGTTACACAAGTATATGATGAAACTTACACACAACTAAAATTGCCTAACTTATCTAAGGATAAAAAACAATAATTATTTTAGTATAGTGTAATTAGATATAGAATTGAATTATTAAGATATAATAATTGGTATACTCCATTAGAAAAGCAATCATTTATTTGATTGCTTTTCTCTTTGCTTATGTGATTACAAAACAATAATATCTTATGGTAAAGATATTGAAAAAGTGATAATTCTGGTTATCGCTTTTTTTTGTCGTTTTAATATATAAAATCAATACACAAAAATGTTTTTTTGTGGGGCAAAATAGGGAGCAAATATCGGTATCACAAAGTGTAACCACCGCATATATTAGAATATAAAAGTTACACCGCCAAAAGCTATGGTATTACTAGCTTTTGGTGCCAAAAACAAATTAACATATAATGTCATAATATATATAAATATATATTATGACACGCTGTTGATGTAACTTGAGGAGGAAAAGTTGTAAATGAAGTATAACTTATTATCCAACTATAAGCTTTTTCTCGCTTCCCTCGGGCTTCGTCCTAACACGATCAACACTTATTATAACCGCATGGCAAAGTTGTTAGAGGGGGATTTTTTAACTAATGACAGTTTTAAAATAGACATATCTAGTCTAATATCCAAGCTATCTCATATTCATTATAAAAATCAATTTTCTCAAAGTAAAAATGCCTTGCTTTACTTTTGTAAATGTTATCAAATCAGCATTACCAACAAACAGTTAAAGGACATTGAAAGACTACAAAAACAAACTAGGAAAAAATATCGAAAAGCAACTAAAGCAGAATATCCAAAAATTAAAAGAACTATTAATCATTTGAAAAACAAAAAATTAAAGGTAAGTTTTTTAACCATGATTGAAACGGGGTTAAGGGTATCAGAGTTGTCACAAATTAAAATAGAAGATTGTCATATTTATGATGAAGAAATGCGTTTTTCTTTTATTGGTAAAGGTGGTAAAAAAGCATTTTCAATCATCAATAAAATTGATAACGTACCACTTTATAACTGTTTGAAAGATATAATATTGTACTATCGTGATAAGGGACAATTTAATAAAAAATTGTTTTATTCTTCGCAATATCTGCAACAGAAAGCTAAACTATACGGTTTTTCTTGCCTTGACTTAAGAAGAATATCTGCCAAATTAGAATATCAAAAAAGCAAGTCAAAAAATCAGGTTAGGAATAAATTAAGACACGCCAAAATAAAAACAACTGATATTTATTTAGACAGTTCTGTCAAAATGGAATAAGGAGTGATTTTAAATGAGCTTGTTGGAATTTCTGTTAAAGGAATATCTTAGCATTGTAGCTAAGCTGGAAGAAACAGAAACAATTGAAAACAACCGCATTATTATTGACCGAGACTATTTTAGAAATCTACTTGAAAAATATCCTTACATTACATTTAGAGACAAAACAAAGGTTTACAAAGCTCTGAACTTAATCATTCATGACAAGAACAATTATACAATGCCGTGTAAGGACAAAAAATCAAAAAAAACAGTTAGAAAGGTTGTGATTAACTACAAAACTTATCTTATCATCAAATCTTATTATTTTAAAAATATTTGAAAATATTTGAAATCAAAAAGAAATGAGGAGAGATTATGAAAAAAGAAAATCAAAGTTTGACTGATACGTTGATTGAAAATGTCTTCTATGTTTTTGGATGGATAATTGGTAAGATGTTTGGATCAATTTGGTATTACTTAAAAAAAGGGCTTAGTGTTGCCAAACATAACATAATTGTTTTGATTGGTTATATTTTCTTGGTACTGTTAATGTTTGCTTCGAGACAAATGGTATTTTTTGGTCTATTGGTTATAATTGGAGTGGGAATATGGCAACACATCAAAGAAGCACCGATAAGAAGAATGGAGAATTATTTTAACGAGGTATTTACTAGTGTTGGTTTGAACTCTAATGATATAGTACCTAGCTACTGCGGTGACGAAGATATAAGTGAGTATGCAAGTGTGGTTAAATTTTATAGTCTTGTACCTATTGGCGAATGGTTAAAGAAAAAAGACAGTTTAGAAATGTACCTTAACGAAAAAATCCTTGATATTATTCAGGATGAGAAAGACAATCGTTATATATGGTTAGTGATTGAACGTAAACCCTTGCCCGATATGATAAAATGGGAAGAACGCTATTTAAATCTTCTTGATGATATATTGACAATAGGTATGACCAGTTTGGGAGTTATGGAACTAAATTTAAACAAATATCCCCATGCTTTTATTGCTGGCGAAACGGGGAGCGGAAAATCAAATATCCTAAAATGCTTAATATATCAATCGTTGGAAAAGGGTTATGAGGTTACATTGATTGATTTTAAACGTGGGGTATCTTTTTCGGGATTTAAAGATGTACCAATCTATTATGATTATGAAGAAACTATTACTGTATTAGATGATACTGTGGAAGAAACCAAAAAACGACTTGACTTATTTAGAGAATGTAACGTTGAAAGTCTAAAAGACTATAATAAAGTTGCAATGATACCACTTGAAAGAAAAATTATATTTATCGACGAACTAGCGGAGTTATTAAGCGTGAGAGATAAAGAAAAATCAAAAATTCTATATAATAGCATTGAAACATTAGTGAGGTTAAGTCGTTCGGTGGGAATACACTTAATTATGGGGATACAGCGCCCTGATAGTACAATTGTTACAGGGCAAATTAAAAGCAATGTTGCTTACCGAGTTTGTGGGCATTTTGCCGATAAAGAACCAAGTCGGATAATGCTGGGGAATGATAAAGCTAGTACAATTCCAAATATAAAAGGGAGATTTATTGTTAAAGACAATCATTTTTTTGAAGTACAATGTTTTTACTATGATAACGCTTTATATAAACCACGTAAAAGCAATTTGAATACGATTGATAATTCTATAGCGAAAGAAGATAAACAAGCGTTAAATGGTATAAAAACAGCTTTTGATGAAGCGGAAAACAAACAACGAGCTAAGATATCAAAAACGATTGATTTTGATTTTAGTGATATTGAGAAAACGAAAGAATAGTAAAAGAACATAGGTTGTGCCTATGTTCTTTTTACTTCTCATGTTAAAACACCATATTTTTATTAGACCTTATCATAAACTTTCATAAGAGGAATACCTTTGAGTAAGGGGGAAAAACTTATGGAAGAACGAGAAAATAATATGAATATTTACAATCATAAACAAGAAAAAAACCTACTTATTATTAGTGGATATCAAGTAGAATTACACTATAAACAAAATGAGAGTACAATTGAAGAATTGTTATATCAATATTTTACAACTGTAAGTGAAGAATAGCAATAATATGATATACATGATATAATATTATATGTGTATGTGATATTTTAGTTAGGAGGAAAAAATGGCACGCAGAAAGCGGAAAAAAGTATCACATGTTGAAAAATGGTATATTGCTCTTTATATTAGGTTATCACGGAATCATACAAATGATGAAAGTGAAAGTGTTTCTAATCAAAAAATGATGTTAACAGAATATTGTAAAAAACGTTTTGTAGATGCTGAATATGAAATTGTAGACTATTATATTGATGATGGTCAAACCGGGACTGATGATGACGATAGGGTTAATTTTGTGCGTATGATTGAAGATATCAAAGAACATAAAATCAACTTGGTAATATGTAAAGAATTATCACGGGCATTTCGTAATCATTCAGACCAAGGGCACTATTTAGAAGATTTCTTCCCAAGACATAACATTGCGTTTATTTCAACGGGAGGGTGTCCCGCAGTTGATACGATAAAGGACCCAAGTTCTGTTTATACTTTCGAGGTACCAATGAATGGAATTGTGAATGATAGGTTTGCTTACAAAACATCAATAGAAGTACAGAGAGTATTTGACGAAAAAAGGAAAAAGGGATTATTTATTGGTGCTTTTGCAAAATATGGGTATGAAAAAAGTAAAGAAGATAAGAATGTGCTTGTTGTTGACAAAGAAGCTGGTAAAATTGTATTACAAATAGGAGAATGGCTTGGATATGATGCTAAGAGTTCAACATGGGTATCGAATAAGTTAAATGAAATGGGAATACCAAACCCGACCACCTACAAAAAATTAAAAGGATTGAATTATAAAAACAGTCATATGAAAGGTTCGCTATGGTCTGCTTCAACAGTTGCTAGAATAGGACGAGATGAAGCTTATTTAGGTCATATGATACAAGGAAAAAATCGTGTTGTATCATATAAAATTCATAAACAAGAGCAAGTTGCAAAAAAAGAATGGTATCGGGTAGAAAATAAATTTGAACCAATATACACTCAGGAGTTATACAACCTAATACAAAAGAACTTGGATAGAACACCTAAACGAAGTAATAAAGCGAAAAGGGAGTACTTATTCTCGGGGTATGTGTTTTGTGCTGATTGTGGTTATGCAATGCATAGGAAAACATCAAAAAATATAGCTTATTTTTATTGCAGTACTTACACAAGTCGAAGTAAAAATCATTGTACTAAACATACAATAAGGGAAGATGTTCTAGAAGAAATAGTTTTCAAGGCAATTCAAAAAGAAATAAAAAAAATCAAGAACATAAGTCATTTGATTGATAAGATAAAATCTGATGTGAAAGAAAAACCAAAAACTGAATATATAAAGAAGCAAATAATAAACAATCAAAAAATAATTGATAAAAATAAAGGTGTATTAGATAGGTTGTACTTTGATTTGATAGAGAATTTAATTAATAAAGAACAGTATGTAAGAATGAAAGAAAAGTTAGAGGCTGAAAATCAGGAAATTGAAGATAGAAACAAAAAGTTAAAAGAGGAAAAAATAACCTTAGAAAATAATGAGGGGGCAACCAATACCTATATTAAAACATTTTTAAAATATAAAAATATCAAAAAATTAAATAGAGGAATGCTTCAAGCTTTAGTTGATAAAATAGAAGTAACAAATGAAAAAAAGGTTATCATAACCTTTGAATTTAAAGAACAAATAAATAATATGGAACAATTCATAAAAGAAAATATGAAATAATTTTATAGATAAGTTGTGTATTGAAGATTGTGGCTACAGGGCCAACAGGAAATACTGGAACAACAGGACCGACAGGGCCAACAGGAAATACTGGAGCAACAGGACCGACAGGACCAAGAGGAGAAGGTTGTGCATCTTTAGGTGAGCAGATATTGAATGGAGGTATGGAGGATTTTATAGATGATTTACCAGTTTCTTGGAACTCTACTACACCTGTTAGTATAGAAAGTGTTGACCAGGCTGGACGTGTTCACAGTGGGAATTTATCTGTCAATATGCAAGATGGTTCAGATTTATATCAAGATATTGATATAAAGGTTGGATGTTATTATGTACTCTCATTTTTTGCTCATGGTGAAGGACAACAAATTGGATTGCGTGCAACAATAACATTCCTTGATGATCAAAATAATCAGTTATTAACTAATCAGCTTATTGTAAGAGAACAAGATTTAATTCATTCGAATCGTTCATTTGGATATTTTAGACTTGTTAGTGGAGCAGCTCCAAGTGGTGCAATAAAAGCAAGAGTTGCTTTTTATGTTGTCGCTGGAGGTGACCAATCTATGGATTTGGATGATGTTTCTTTCATGGTGGCGTAATGAGAAAAGCTATATTAGGTTATAACTAATATAGCTTTTTCAATGATTGTTATAATTATGATTATAAAATTGATAAATGATAGTTAGGACATATATTAGTGCGATTATGTTTAGTAGATCATAATTTAAATGAATTAGTATATTGTTGATAAATGGATCTATATAATTGACAAGAATTATTCCTAGAATCCCCCACATGAGACTATAAAACATACATATTCTACTATGATGATTATGTGGAATTTTAGAGTAATTCCAAATTTCGATTTTGGAATCTGTTACTAAAAAATAATGTGTTAGGTATTCTAAGGTGGTACAACAGACTAAAGAATAGAAAAAAGTGTCGAAGTTATTTTGATAATATGGTGTAGTTTTTAAAATTAATAAAGCTCCAAAACCGTATAGTGGGATAAAAGGACCTTTTAATAAACCTGAAAAATATATTTTTTTATTTAATATAGATACATATATAGATTCCATAATAAAACCTAAAAATGTGTATATAGCAAACTTAATCATTCTTACCTCCTGTAATACAATCTATGATAATTATAAATAAATATGCAAAATTATATATAATAAGTGTTGTTTTTTAATAAAATTTACTGATAAAAATTATTAAGATAGGTTTATTTGTTATGACACTAAATTGTATAAAATATCTTTTAATATTGTTTTTAAGGGGATTTTCACTTAGTTATGTGTAGATCATATTCAAAATGGTTAGGGGATTTAATTGAATTATTAATATTTTACATATTTATTAATAATGAAAGAGTTTTTTTCTTGGATTGAGTCAGTTGATGTTGTATATTGGTTTTGGAGTATATTTTTGGATTTGAATTGAGAAAGGTATTTAATAAATAAATTCCATTATTTATATGTCAAGGGTGGAATTTAGTTTTTTAATTTACGGAAATAAAAATTTTTGTCAAAAAAACATTTAAACTATTGACGATTATATATATATATGGTATTATGTTTGGGCAGTCGATTGATGGGCCTGTAGCTCAGTTGGTTAGAGCGCACCCCTGATAAGGGTGAGGTCGATGGTTCAAATCCATTCAGGCCCACCATATATATTTTAGTTGGGGCCTTAGCTCAGCTGGGAGAGCACCTGCCTTGCACGCAGGGGGTCAGCGGTTCGATCCCGCTAGGCTCCACCAATTTAAAATTTGAGTCTGCTTATGCAGACTTTTTAATTATATAAAGGAGTAGAAATATGACGAATTATTTAATGATATTAGTTATATCTTTTTATCTATATTGTTTTTTTGGTTGGATTTGGGAATCGATTATTTTACCTCTTTCTAGAAAACAATTACCATATAATAGAGGTTTTTTGTATGGCCCTTGGATTCCAATTTATGGTTTTGGAGCAATATTGGTAATCGTTTTATTTGATATTCGTCATGTTAATTATCCTTTTTATGTCTTGTTTTTAGGTGGTGGGGTAGTATCCTGTTTGTTGGAATATATTACTTCTTTTATAATGGAAGAATTGTTTCATCGAAGATGGTGGGATTATAGCCAAAAGGCTTTTAATGTTAATGGGAGAATTTGTTTAGAAGGATTTCTTTGCTTTGGTTTGTTTAGTGCAGTAGTGGTAAATTATATCCAACCGTTTTTTGTTAAACAATTAATGGTGATTAATAAAGATGTTTTACTTATTATTGGTATTGTATTAGGTGGATGTTTTATTGTTGATACGATTATAACTACACACGCTGCTTTAAAGATTGACAAGAAGTTAGAGCTTGTAAAGCAAATCTTAGATGAGAAGGAAGAAAAAATTATTGCTGGTTTAGAAAAAAGACAGGCAGAATTGTTTAAAAGGTTAGAACAGCGTGGTTTAGAGTTGCAAAAACAGCAATTGTTATTAAGGAAACTTTTAGAAGAAGAAAAATTATTTAGATATCGTTATCGTCGTTTAATTAGAGCTTTTCCACATATTATTAAAAAGAAACGGAGGGATGATTAATGTTGAAAAAATATTTTGGGACAAAACAATTTTATAGAGAAGTATCTAATATTGCTTTACCAATAATGGGACAGCAGTTTATTACAACTTTTGTAAATTTGATTGATAATGTAATGATAGGTAGTGTTGGTAATATTGCTTTAACTTCAGTAACAGTAGCGAATCGTTTCTTTTTGATTGTTAATTCGGTTTTATTTGGATTATGTGGGGCTGCTGGTATTTATATTGCTCAATATTATGGGGCGAAGAAAAAGGAAAAATGTCAGGAAGTTTTTAATATTAATATGGTGTTTTCACTTGGGGCAGCAATACTTTTTACTATAGCAATGTTCATATTTCCTAAGTTTGCAATTCAGTTATTCTCACAGACTCCAGTAATTGTTGATGAAGCGGTTAATTATTTGTATTTTGCCAAGTTTACGTATATTCCTTTTAGCATTTCTTTTACATGTATGATGACATTGAGAGCAGTAGGAATAAATAAAATCCAGTTAAAGGTAGGGACAGTTGCGGTATTGACAAATACATTATTGAATTATTGTTTGATTTTTGGAAACTTGGGGTTTCCAGAATTAGGGATTCGAGGTGCTGCGATTGCAACTTTAATTGCTCGTTTAGTAGAGATGACAATTTATTTGGTTGTGTTGTTGAAAAATCGTCATTTCTTTAAATTTGATTTAAGTGGTATGTTGCATATTAATAAAGATCTTCTTGGTGGTATTGTTCATAAAGCGTTACCGTTAACGATGAATGAAATTTTGTTTTCGGTGGGACAGGCGATGATATTTAAATCATATATTAGGTGTGATGAATATTTAGTTGCTTCAATATCAGTAGTTGATACTGTTTCAAATATAATGTTTATTGCATTTGGTGGTTTGTCATCAGCAGTATCAATAATGATTGGAAATAAATTAGGGGCAAATTTACTAGATGAAGCAAGAGATAATGCTAGAAAATTATTATGTTTTGCTTTGATGGTTTCTTTAACGATTGGTACATGTTGTTTTATAGTAGCACCATTTATACCTAATTTATATAATGTAGATGTTCCGATAAAAGAGACAATTATAGCGCTGGTTAGGATAAAATCAGTGATGATTAATATCTATGCCTATAATGTATGTGTGTTCTTTATTTTAAGAGCTGGTGGAGATGTGTTGAGCACAATGTTGATGGATGCGGTTTTTTTATGGGTAGCAGGAGTTCTAGTATCAACGATATTATCAACATATACGAGTTTATCATTAATTACCTTATATTTAATAGTTGAAAGTTTAGATATAATTAAATTGATAATTGCTGTATTTTTCTTTAAAAAAGAGCGTTGGGTAAAAAACATTGCAGTAGTAGGAGATTAGGATGAAAAAAGATAATTATTTTATTAAGGCTTTGAATGGTATGGCTTATGGCTTTTTTTGCAGTTTAATAATTGGAACAATTTTAAAGCAATTGGGTGCTTTTGCGAATATAACTGAATTAGTTACTTGGGGCGAAGTGGCAACTCTTTTGATGGGACCAGCAATTGGAGCAGGAATTGGTTATGCAATTGATGCTAAGGGTTTAAATTTAATAGCTGCTATTATTGCAGGCTGTATTGGAGCTGGTACTTTTAATGGTAATGTAGCTGGTGTTGGTAATCCTATTGTATCTTTTGTTGCTGTGATTGTAGCGGTTGAGGTAACTCGATTTGTTCAGGGAAAAACACCGATTGATATATTAATCGTGCCATTTACTTCAATTGTGGCTGCTGGGCTAGTCACAATATTTGTGGGACCGTATTTAACAAAGTTAATTGTTTGGCTTGGGGATTTAATTAATCAAGGGGTAAATATGCAGCCGTTATTAATGTCGATAGTGGTAGCTGTTTTGATGGGAATGGCTTTGACTGCACCGATATCTAGTGCTGCAATTGGTGTGATGTTAGGACTAAATGGACTAGCTGCAGGAGCAGCATTGGCAGGGTGTTGTGCTCAAATGATTGGTTTTGCAGTTATGTCGATTGATGATAATGACATAGGTGATGTTATTGCTATTGGAATAGGGACTAGTATGCTTCAGTTTAAAAATATCGTTAAAAAACCAATGATTTGGATACCGCCAATTATTACTGGTGTTGTAATTGCACCTATATCAACTTGTCTATTGAATATTTCATGTTCACCAGTTGGTTCGGGAATGGGAACAGCAGGAATGGTAGGGATTTTAGAAGCTGTTAATGTAATGGGGACTAATTATTGGGTTCCTTTGATTGTTATTGATTTAGTGGCTCCAGCATTTTTAACGTATGGGATTTATAAAGTGTTTAAAAAATTATCTTTTATTAAAAAAGGTGATATGAAATTAGAACGATTATAGTTTGTATATACAGTAAAAAGCTATGATGGAATAAACTTTTAAGTTAAATTCGCTTAGCTTTTTTAATTAGGTTGTATAAGTATTGTTATTTATGTAAAAAAACAATGACTCAGTTACATGCATAACTGAAAATCATTGTTTTTTTGTTTAGATTCTAATCGATTGAAAAAAGTGCAATAATGTCATTGGTTGACATTTTTGTAATGCTTCCATTATTATTTTCAATAAATATATTAGATAGATCCTGTTTTTGTTCTTGTAATTTTTGAATTTTTTCTTCAATACTATTTTTCATAATTAGCTTATATACTTGTACGTTATTAGTCTGACCAATTCTGTAGGCTCTATCTGTGGCTTGGTTTTGTGCAGACATATTCCACCATGGATCATAATGAATTACGATTGAAGCAGATGTAAGATTTAATCCTGTTCCACCAGCTTTTAATGATATTAAAAACACATTAGTATTATCGTTTTGGAAAGCATTAACTAATTGATGACGTTTAATTTTATTTGTAGAACCAGTTAAAACATAATAAGAGATATCTTCTTTGCGTAATTCTTTTTCAATTAAATTTAAAGAAGTAGTAAATGATGAAAATAATAATACTTTTTGATTGTTTTCTTTAGCTTTTCTAATAATGTCCAGGCATGCTTTCATTTTGGAACTAGGTTCCTGAATTTCATTATATAATATTCTTGGTTCACAACATAACTGTCTTAATCGAGTCATCATTGACAAAATTTGAAATTTATCAATTTGTTTTACATCTAAAGTTGTTTTTAATTTATTGTTTATTTGACTTAAGTTTGCTATATATAACTTTTCTTCATCTTTTGAAAAAGCAATCTTTATATTGTTTTCAATTTTATCAGGTAATTCATCTAATACATCTTGTTTAGTTCTTCTTAAAATAAATGGTTCTACCATTTTCTTTAATCGATGTTGAACATCTTTGTCTTCATCACGAACTATTGGGCGTTCAAAATGTTCTTTAAAATAATGGTAATTAAATAAGTAATTTGGCATTAAAAAATCAAAGATAGACCATAGTTCAGCTAATGAGTTTTCAATTGGTGTACCAGTTAAAGCAAAATGATGAATTCCATTTAATTCTTTAACAGCTTTAGCATTTTTGGTTGCCTGGTTTTTAATATACTGAGCTTCATCTAAAATAATATATTCAAAACAATAATCCTTATATAAATTATAATCTCTTCTTAAATAATCATAAGAGGTAATGATGACATTATAATTGTTTATTTGTTGAATTGATTTTTTACGGTTTTCTAAAGAACCAGAGATACATAGAACATTTAAATCAGTAGAGAATTTTTTTATTTCATCTTGCCAGTTTAAAATTAGGGTTGCAGGAGTGATTACAATACTAACTTTATGATCAGATTTTGTGTTTTCTAAAACTGTGATCATTTGAAGTGTTTTACCTAATCCCATATCATCGGCTAGAATTCCACCAAATCCATATTCACTCATTGTCATTATCCACTTATAGCCTTGGCACTGATATTCTCGTAAAATTTGTTGATACGGCTGAGGAATAGGGTAATTATTATTTTTGCTGGAAGTTAGTTTGTTGATAAGTTCCTGGAATTGTTGATTACGGTTAAATGTAATTGATTCTTTATCTAAAGATAACTGGTTTAGAAATAAAGCTTTTGATTTATCGATAACAATAGAACCATCTTTAATATTTTCATTGCTAAGATTTAAATCTTTAATTAAATTATAGGCTTCATTTAATGTTTTATCTTCTAAATTTATAAATTCTCCATTTTTTAAACGATGATAAGATTTTTTTCTTTGGATTGAATTCAATATATCTTGTATTTCAGTTTTAGAAACATTAATACTATCTAAATCTATTTCTAATAAATTATTTTTTAATCGAATCCCAATATTTAAAGAGATATTTTTAGGTTTATTAATATTTTTAATATCTTCACTTACAAATACTTCACAATATTGATTAAGTTCAGGTAAAATATTTTTGATAAAATAGTATACATCTTCATCACTGTTGGTAATCAAATACATATTAGTAAGTTCATCATATTTTGCATAATCATCGATTAAGGTTAAAGCATTATCAACGTTTAATGGTAACTTAGTTTCATAGTTGTCTATGTATTTACCATCAAATAGTACATGACCTTCTTCGTCACGGTATTCTAAGTTAATAGTTAAATCACCGAAAGTGTTTAAGTCTACATATATTAACAGAGTAATAACGCTAGGCATATAATCATCAATATTTGCTCCAATAATAGAGATATATGGTAAAATTTGATCAATTATATATTTTCCAAAATATCCAAAATCTTCTTTTGATATAATTAGATTTTCTTTATCTAGTTTTTCTAAGAGTTTTTTTGTGATTTGAGACATACTTAAACTATAGCGATTTAAAATATTATTATTTAAATAATAGATATATTGAGTACCGATTATTAGTTCCCCTTCAATAGGAAGAAGTGATACTTCAAAATATTCTTCTTTATCTTCAATGTTAATAGTAAGATTATTTAAATCAATGGTTGTAAAAAATATATTTATATGTAGATTAGTTAAATATGTTTCAAAAAATTCATCAATATTATGCTTATTAATACTAATAGAACGGTATCTTTCTATTTCATCAATAAATTCACTATTATCTTTGATAAAAGTAATTTGTTTTAATGCATCATTACTAAATAATTTATGATTATGATCAATAATTAATTTACTTCCATAAGTATATGTTTTATGATAACGATAATTATTTATAAATTCTTTTAAATTTTTAATTAAATATGTTTTGGAATTTCCAATACGATAGTTAATTAAAAGACGATTGAAAGAATAATTAATTGTCGGATAAAGTTCGATTAAATCGTTACCTGTAATATTTATTTTTTTAGGATCTAGATATGTTTCAATTAATTGTTTAGATTCTTTAAGTTTTGCTTGAATCATTTTTTCTTCACGAATACGTTCGAATTCTTCGAATTTAGCACGATAATCAATCTTTTGATTAAATTGGAATGGGATGTCAGACATATCTAAGCTGTAAAACTTTAATAATAATACCCCAATATGACCACAGGCTAATTCGTTTTTATGACAATTAGGGCAATTACATTCAAAGGTGATAATTTTTCCACTTGTATCAACAACAATGTGACTGGTAGTCGTACGTCCATATATTTCTACAGTACCATCAATATGATACTCATTTCCTTGTTTTAAGACAGACATATTAGTGATTGCGTTATCTTTATAATAACTATGTGCAATTTTCCAGTTCTTTTCATTAAATATTCTATTTATTTCATCATCTTTTATATACATGTTCTTTCCCTCCAATAATTTATTATACCATTAATTTAATGATTACCAAATAGAAATTATTTAAGAAAATAAATATTTAAATACGAACATTGTATAATAAAAGCAATGACGACTTTTTATGATAAAATAATTCAAGAAAGTATATTTAGGTATATGATATAAAATATTTTAAATGGATGATATCAATATATTCTTTTTTATAGAAGAAATCGGAATAGTAAAATGTTGTTGATATAATTCCAATAATAGAACGTGTCGCTTGTAATAGGCGGATTGCATGTTCAAGTCACATTGTTGATACTAGTGTGATGGAACTATTCAAATTATATAATTTGAAAATGGATTGATTTTTTATGAAAAATTATCTTATCAAAAAAAGATTGTTTATGATAAATATTATTGGGTAAGATATTTTGCTTTAAAGATTGAAACTTTTACTAAGGAAAGTGATAATAAAGAAATTAATGTATTAAAAGAAGGAAAGTATAGTTTAAAAATATTCTTGAATATTGAAAAATAAGTTTTTTAAAATTATTTCATTTATTAAAAACAAATTATTTATAAAAGATAAATAATTAGAAAAAATACTATGATGCTTCAAGAAATTTATATATACATGATATTATTGAAGATGAGACTTTTAAATATACCTACGTTTTAGTAGAAACAATTATGATTTAAAGGTATGATAGATTCTAAATCTTTTATTATAGAAAAAGCAAATCATAAAGATTTGCTTAAATAAGAATAAATTATAAGTTATTGTGTATATGGTATTTGTTCAATATCTATTGTACTATCTTTATGAGTAGTTATTAGTGTTGCTCCTCTTTGTTTAGTATCTCTTGCTATACCAGGCATTGCTAAATAATCTATACTCATACCATATGTTAATCTAATGCCTTTATATTCTAATGACATATTATTATAATGATCATGTCCACAAAACATTCCTTTTGTACTTTTTAATTGGGCAGCCACATTAAATAATTTACTTGGATATTCGGAATCACATATTTTATCAATCATTTTTTCATCATTAGAGCCAAAATAATATTTTACTTCATTACTGCCTTTTTGATAAAGATTATAGGCAGTTTCATATTCTTGAAGTGGCATATGAAAGAAGATCAAAGATGATATTGTTTTATTTTCTTCTTTATTCAATTTTTCAATATTTTCTTTATACCAATCTACCTGATCATCGTGAATATAATCGTATTTGTTAAATCCATCGTCAGTATAAGCATTAGAATCAATTAAGAATAATGCCTGATTTAAAGTGTTGTCACTATTTCTTAATTCTATAAATTGATTATTTCTTCCTGTAATATTTGGTTGAATATAGGGGTATAATAAGGTTTTGCTTGTCTTATATGATAGTGATTTATATAACTCGTTGAGTTCACTTTTATCAGTAGTAGCATAGCTTTCTGTATCATGATTTCCATAGGTAAAAGCCCAAGGAATCCCTGTGTTTCTCATAAATGCTGCAAATTGTTCAACTGGGGTTTTATTATTTAATGAAAATGAGGCATATCCAACAGGGAATGTCAAATCTCCTGTAACAATGACAAAGTCTGGTTTTGTTCTTTCAAGTAGTGAATATATTGTTTTTAATGCTTTTAAATCTTTATCATAAGATAAGGCACTTCCTCCTAAATGAATATCAGTTAGTTGTAATATTTTGAAATCATCTTTGTCTTTTGTAATTGTATATATTCCAGTTTTTTCATCATAATTTATTTTATTGTTATGATCATTTAAGTAACTAATAGAATTAATGTAGGGTTGAACTAACCAGATATCTTTAGATAAATAGCTGTAACCAAGTAAAATGGTAATTACGCTTCCTGTTATAACTAATGCTATTTTATTCGGCTTTTTTTTCTTATATCTAATTTTATTTATTCTTGTATAATTATATATAATTGTTATTATTGATAAAATTGATACAAATATTGAACTTGGTGATAAGACAAAAACTTTTTCAAATACAAAATATATAATGGTGGTAATAATAAAATAAACTATATTAAATACTACAACATTAATGATTTCTTTATTACATTTTATTTTTTTATCTAATATTCCTAGTTTAAATAAAAATTTCAAATTCAATATATTTTTTAAAATCATAAAAATAATTATTTCATAAAATAATAATCTATAATTGAATAGTTCTAATATTTCAATAATTTTTGAATTAAAGATTAATGTAATAGAACTAAAAGTAAACATTATTAATTGTATAAAGAAGATAAAAATCAGCATGTTTTTCGGCCCACAGTCAGTTAACTAGAATCAACCAAAATGGTGGTGGGATGAGGAGCCCTA
>OFHM01000699.1_pt1 | contig 26006 bp, 19 predicted proteins | sample 1521311 | NCBI WGS metagenome assembly OFHM01 (sample SAMEA3504083, study PRJEB24116) | mouse gut metagenome | biome: mouse gut; feature: mouse-associated habitat; material: faeces | place: Denmark | collected 2011 | reverse complement strand
CAGGCTTCCCTGAATGCACAAGACGGTATCAGTGCAGTGCAGACCGCTGACGGCGCTCTCAACGAAGTACACGACATGATTCACAGACTGGCAGAGCTGACCGTGAAGGCTGCCAACGGTACGATGTCCGAGACGGACAGAGAGGCGGTGCAAAGCGAAGTTAACCAGCTGGTATCCGAGGTTGACAGAATTGCGACGACCACGAAATTCAACGAGACCTACCTGATGAGAGGCAACAATAAGGGTGAGGTTGCGAAGCTGACATTTTCGTCGGCAGAGGCGTCATTGGCGAAAGATTTCGGCGGTGTTGCAGCCGACCACAAGGGAGACCTGGTTACCCCTACTCCCGGCACCGCAGGCGCACCTACGCTGATTAATGCAGGCACGGGTATTTTCAATATAAAGGTGAGTGCGGGCGTAACCGTTGTAGAGGCAGCGATACCCGCAGACAATCCGACGGCTCCCACCGGTGTCCAGCCCACGGCTACAATGTCGATAAAGGGATTGGATATGACGGCCAGCAACAGCGCCGCGAATACACAGTATACCGGAAAAACCGTAGGGCCGGTAGGCGGGAATCCCAACGATGTCGTTTATGTTTTGGTAGAGAAGACGTTGGGAATTGCGGATCCGATTGACGACAAGCTGAGCGTAAGCGAAGTGGTAAGGAACATTAATAAGAGTCCGAATCCGGCGAATGCAGGCAACCCGGTAATAAAAGCGTTTTCCAGCATGGACGAGATGATGGCGGCCATAAAGGCAGATCACAGCGAGGATATCAAGACAGTTACCTCCTTTGTATATCCCACCGGCAGCATCGGAATGAGGGCCGAAACCTTTGCGGATGTGAATGATGCAATCGACGTAAGCCTGCATGTAGGAACCGATTCCTCTCAGGACAATAAGATCCATATGAACATCGCGATGCTCAGCGCAAGAGGCCTTGGCCTGAACGGTCTGGACGTTAGCGGAGATACGGGAGATGCCGCTACCGCCGCTATTGACGTGGTGTCCGATGCATTACAGAAGGTATCCAACCAGAGAGCGGCCTTGGGTGCCATCCAGAACAGGCTGGAGCATACCATTGCAAACCTGGATAACGTTGTTGAGAATACCACCAGTGCGGAAGCTTCTATCCGTGACACGGATATGGCATCCCAGATGGTTGAGTACTCCAACAACCAGATTCTGGCACAGGCAGGCCAGGCAATGCTGGCGCAGTCTAACCAGGCTACATCAGGCGTATTGTCCCTGCTCCAGTAAGCAGTACGCAATTTATATTTGCGACCGTAAACATTTGCCGACCTCATTGTATAACGAGTGAGTATGTCATCTGTACCATAGATAAAATCAAGTCCCGCCGTATTTTCGATTTGAATACGGCGGGACTTTTCACGGTCCGTTACTGCCTGTGAAAAAACAAGGCGGAAAAAGCGAAAAATTTTAAAAATCCCCTAAAGTAATTTCAAATAGCTCCGATATATTTATCAAGTAAAGCAAAATGGTATGGATACTGTTTAATGCTTACATCCGGAAGTCCAAAGCAATGCGCACGATTGTGGGAGGAGGTTCCGGAAGATTGAGTACCGCGGGTAGGAACGTGCGAATCCGAGAGCGGGAGACACAAATAGCCTCAGGGAAGAGGCAATCTATTTCAAGGAGGAATATATAATGGTAGTACAGCACAATTTAACAGCAATGAACTCTAACAGAATGTTAGGCATCACCACAAATTCCCAGGCTAAGGCAACCGAGAAGTTGTCCTCTGGTTATAAGATCAACCGTGCAGCAGACGATGCAGCAGGTCTGGCTATCTCCGAGAAGATGAGAAAGCAGATTCGTGGTCTTACACAGGCTTCTTCTAACGCACAGGATGGTATCAGTGCAGTGCAGACCGCTGAAGGTGCTCTGACAGAAGTTCACGATATGCTTCAGAGAATGAACGAGTTGGCAGTTAAGGCTGCTAACGGTCCTATGTCCGAGAGCGACAGAGAGGCAGTGCAGAGCGAAGTGAACCAGCTGGTTACCGAGATTGATCGTGTAGCTATCACCACAAAGTTCAACGAGACCTACCTGCTGAAGGGAAACAATAAGGGTGAAGCAGGCAAACTGACCTTTAGTGATTCTCAGAAGGTTCTTACATCAGGAGCAAGCGGTATTTTCTCTACCTCTGTGAAGGGTGTAAATGATTCTACAGGTGTTTTGAAGGCAGGTACCACGACGCTGAAGGGTGACCAGAGTATTGGTGATCTGATTGGCGAAGCTAATCCCGATGATGTAGAAATCGGATATGACGGCGACATTCAGAAGTCCGTATTGTCAAGTACAGCTGTTAAGGGCTATAAGATTACTGTAGGCGACGTGACATATTATGCGATTGATTCCACAGCTGCAGTTGATGCTGCTGTTGGCGGCCAGGCATCCGTTAGCCAGACAGTTGATTTCCTGAACAAGTATGGTGCAGAGAATGACGGCAGCATTAAGGCATTTGCAAGCATGGATGAGATGATGGCTGCTATCAAGAATGACCATAGCACCGATATCAAGGCTATCAGCTCTTATGTAACAGATAAGAAGGACGATGGCAGTGACACAGACAGCGGAGAGAAAGAAACATGGCTGAAGGTTGAATCTTTCGCAGACCTGAACAGTGCTGTTGATTTGAGCCTGCATGTAGGTGCTGACTCTTCCACAGACAACAAGATCAACATGAACATCGCAATGATGAGCGCAAAGGGTCTTGGTGTTAACGGCCTGAAGGTTAACGGCGACAATGCTGACAATGCAACTGCTGCTATCGACACCATCGCAGACGCTCTGCAGAAGGTTTCCAACCAGAGAGCTTCCCTCGGTGCTGTTCAGAACAGACTTGAGCATACCATCGCTAACCTGGATAACGTTGTTGAGAATACTCAGAGTGCTGAATCTGCTATCCGTGATACAGATATGGCTACCCAGATGGTTACCTACTCCAACAACCAGATCCTTGCTCAGGCAGGTCAGGCTATGTTGGCACAGTCCAACCAGGCTAACCAGGGTGTTCTGTCCTTGCTCGGCTAATTTTTGTAAGAGTTTAAAGCTAAGCTGTAAAGGGAGAAATGTATTCATTATCTTCCAAATGAAGATTATAAAAGGAAAGGATCGGCATAAGCCGGTCCTTTCTTGGTAATAGTGCTTGACATGGCAGTCTAAGGGGTGAATATTACTTTTTGAAGCTTATGTTAAGCTTTTCTTGCCTTTTTAGCAATATCCCCTTATAATAGTAATAAGTTCTTACTTGGGGGCAGGCCTCGAAACAGAGTATTTGATTCTGATATGCTGGGGAACGGAACGAAAGGAGCAGCTTATGTCACGGTTGAAACAGGAGAGTTATGACACTTCGAAGGACTACTGGAATCTTCCGGATGACGTACGGGCAGAGTTGATAGATGGACATCTCTATGATGTGGCGCCGCCTAATTTTCAGCATCAGAAGTTAGTTAGTGAACTTCATCATGCGCTTATGAATTATGTAAAGGCTAATCAGGGTGAATGTGAGGTACTTCCGGCGCCTTTTGCCGTAAACTTGAATGCTGATGATGAGAACTGGGTAGAGCCGGACATCAGTGTCATCTGTGACCGGAATAAGCTGTCCGACAGAGGCTGTGAAGGAGCGCCGGATTTTATCATTGAAGTGGTATCCACGGGAAGCCGTCCGAGGGATTACCAGACTAAGATGGTGATGTATGCCAATGCAGGTGTACGTGAATACTGGATTGTGGATCCGATGAAGAAAGCGACTACTGTATATTATTTCGAAGAAGATGTTGCACCTATCGTATTTCCTTTTGGACAGGATATCAATGTGGGAATTTACGGGGATTTGTATGTTAATATAGAAGCGTTGTTAAAGTGACCAAAGGGAAGGGGGCGTGGAGAAGGAAAAAGGTCTGGAGGGGCTGTATGACAAAAACGGTTGGAATAGGGCATCAGGATTTCGCGCAGTTGGTTGAAAGTAACTGTTTTTATATTGATAAGACAAGGTTTATTCAGGAATGGTGGGATAATAAGGATGTGGTAACACTGATTACTCGCCCCCGGCGTTTTGGTAAGACCTTGAACATAAGCATGCTGGAATGTTTTTTTTCCGTTGCATATAAGGGCAGAAGCGATTTGTTTGAACGGTTTTCCGTTTGGAAAGAAGAACGGTATCGTAAACTGCAGGGAGCCTGGCCGGTGATAAGCCTTTCTTTTGCTAATGTGAAATCAGGAAATTATGAGAATGCAGTGCTGCGCATTTGTCAGATCATAACAGAGCTGTACCATAAGAATGCATTCCTGCTGCAGGGGGATTTGCTGTCAGATGCAGAGAAGGAAGAATATTGCAGCATTTGCATGGAGATGCCCGAAGTGGTTGCCACTATGGCGCTTCGGAAAATGGCAGACTATCTTTCACGGTATTATGGAAAAAAAGTGATTATTCTTTTGGATGAATACGATACGCCTATGCAGGAAGCGTATGTAAACGGCTATTGGGACCGGCTGACAGAGTTCATCAGGAACTTATTTAATGCGGCTTTTAAGACAAATCCGTTTATTGAGCGCGCGCTTATGACGGGCATTACCAGGATAAGTAAAGAATCAATTTTCTCAGATTTAAATCATTTGATGATTGTAACGACTACCTCGAAACTGTATGCAGATGCTTTTGGCTTTACGGAGGATGAAGTGTTTGCGGCTCTTGATGAATATGGGATGGGAGACAGGAAACAGGAGGTAAAACTGTGGTATGATGGTTTTACATTTGGAAAATGCAGGGATATTTATAATCCCTGGTCTATTCTGAATTACCTGAAGGAAAGAAAAATAGCGGCCTATTGGGCGAATACCAGTTCTAATGCTTTGGCAGGAAAATTGATACGGGAAGGCAGCAGGAATGTAAAAGAGTCATTTGAACATATGCTTGCAGGGGAGCATTTGATTGTTCCGATAGAAGAACAGATTGTATACAGTCAGCTCGAAGAGAATGAGTATGCTGTCTGGAGTCTCTTTGTGGCTAGCGGCTATTTGAAAGTAGTAAATTATGAGGAATATGATACAGATACAGACATGGCTGTGCCAAAGTATGAACTGGCATTAACAAACCGTGAAGTCAGTGTGATGTTTCGGGGAATGGTGCAGGGGTGGTTTGCCGGAGAGGCCTCGAATTATAATGATTTTGTGAAGGCGTTGCTTTTGGGTGACCTGGATGCCATGAATGAGTATATGAATCGGGTTACAGGGGCAGTTTTCAGCTATTTTGATACGGGAGGGCGAACGTCCGGAAAAGCGGAGCCGGAACGTTTCTATCATGGATTTGTATTAGGGTTAATTGTGGAACTGGATAACAGATATGTTATCACGTCAAATCGTGAGAGCGGATTCGGACGGTATGATGTCATGTTGGAACCCAGGACAGACAGGTCGATTTCTGGAAAGCCCGGCGGAGATGCGATTATTATGGAATTCAAAGTGTATAATTCCAGAAGGGAAACAAGTCTGGAGGATACGGTTAAAGCTGCACATGCGCAGATAGAAGAGAAAGGTTACGAAAAGCTTTTGCTGGAAAAAGGAATATCAAAAGAACGAATAAGAAAATATGGATTTGCATTTGCAGGAAAAGAAGTACTGATCGGATAGCTACGCGGATTTGCGAGCTATTTTCCCATAATTCCTAAAAAGTGGCGTCAGTCAACATATGTGTTGGTATGACATGGAAGTGCCATAAACACGACATCCCGATATAACCAAAACTCGGAAACCAACACCATTATTGACTAACACCAAAAGAATTATCAATACAGTAAAGACAGAAATGGAGAAGAGAACCGTGGGCAGGAAAAGTCAGGGGAAGAAAAAACACAGCAGGAATCATTCCGGATGGAATTACTTTCAGAATAGTTCCGCTGTTTCAAATAGAGCGGTAAAAAACAATGCGAACCAGAAGCTGCTGAGCATTTCCATGCTGGTGTCCGGGCGGGAGGAGACTACGGAGAAATCCATAGATTCCCTGGAAAAGCTGCGAAGACGGGTACCCAGCGAGTTGATTCTGGTGGATACCGGATGCTCGGAGGAGATGCATGAGCGTCTGGCGCAGAAGGCAGATAAAATTGTCAGGTTCGCCTGGTGTGATGACTTTTCCGCTGCCAGAATGGCGGGATTGAAGGAAGCATCGGGACAGTGGTTTATGTTCGTGGACGACGACGAGTGGTTTGAAGATACGACGGAGTTGGAGGACTTCTTTCTCAAGGGAGCATATCTCCGGTACGAGTCGGCTTCCTATATACAGCGGAATTATCTGGATATGGAAGGGGATACGTGGCGCGACATGCATGTGACGCGCATGACCAGAATGCGTCCCCAGACCAGGTTTTTTTACCCGATTCACGAGTCCTTATGGCCGCTTTTGGAGCCGGAGAAATTTTTTGATGCCTATGTACACCACTTCGGTTACGCCTCCCCGGATCCGGAAGTGCAGGCGGCTAAGCGCAGAAGGAATCTGGGGCTGCTTCTGCCCACCATCGAGAGGGATCCCCAGTGCATGAAGCATTATCTGCAGGCTGTGGCGGAATATTATGCCATGCAGGATTACAAGTCGGCGGGAGAAATGGCAGACAAAGGGATAGCAAACTGTGACCCTCAAAGGGTAGAGAATGCCGTACATCTCGACGCGCTGCATGCCGCGGCCGTGAAGATGCGCCTGGAGCAGTGGCGCATGGAGGATGCGGTGGAACTGGGGCTGAAATACCTGAAGGCGCCGATTAACGAGCTGGCAAAGGCGGCCATTACCGGCGATATGATTTTTGCCTACGGGGAACTGCTGAATTATGACGAATGCCTGAACTTTGCGGAGCGCTATCTGGAATGGAAGGACTATTTTGATAAAAACAGAGATAAGCTGTATCGGCAGGATACGTTGATTCTGGATGTGACCTTTGACCCGGGGCGTTATAAGAAGGCTGTGGGATGGACGTTTGCAGCTGCCCTGGCGGTTGGGGATGCGGAGCGTGTGGAGAAGCTTCTTGCCGGCAAACCGTTGGATTTATGGCTGAATTCCGTTCAGGACTGGTATACTGCGATTGCACAGCCTCACAGGGAGAGGTGGAAGCAGGATTTCAGCGCGTTGATGGAGCATTTGGAAAAGGCAGGGCCGGCGAAAGAACGCAGGATGGACTGCTGGGATGAGAGAGAGGGAAAATATCCTCATCTGTGGCAGCTTTTTGAGATACTGACCATGCCGGAGGTGCCGGCAGAGACGGCGCAGGCTGGGCGGCCATGGGGCGGAGCGTCAGAGGCTGCTTATATGGCGGCACCGGGGAAGGCTTCAGGACAGCCGGCGGAAGCATCGGCTTGTGCGGGGGACGACGGAGCGCCTGCGGAGGATGTCCGGGGCAGAGACGATATGAGGCATTACGGAAAGTCGGGAAACGGGGAGGGCTGCACAGAGGCAGACAGCGGGCAGGGGATGCAGCAGGCCCATGCGGCGCAGGAAATTCCCGTGGAGCAGGAAATGGCGGATCTGGTAGCCAAGCTGAAGGAAAAGGTCAGGTTATTAATGAAGCAGGGACAGTATCAGGCGGCGCATGGGGTAATTTTGCAGTTGAGAGGTTTCTTCCCGCAGGATCCTGAACTGATGGAACTGCAGATGCTTTGTGAGAGCCGGATGTGAAGGGGAACAGGCTGTCTGTACCGTTCTCGGTGGTTTTGACAATTGCATTGTGGAAGGCGTGGAAAGAAGTAGAGACAGGTGGAGGAAATTTGACGGTCCGGTTTGCGGGAGACACTGTTGAGTTTGGGAAAGTGAGCCGATATAAATAGTAACTGTCTGCAAGTGCCGGCGGCTGCCTGAACGGATTAAGACATGTGTATTTATTATGCAGCATTGACTGCGGAATGGTTTCAGATAACGAGGTGAGCATATATGAAAAAAACTGGAAAAAGGAATATGGCACTGGTTCTCGCACTCTTAATAGGTGGAATGGGCTGCTATTCCATGGGAAATATATCCGCAGCGGCTGGATTTGAAAGGACGGAGGACGCCGTCCTTTCGAAAGACAGTAGTGATAAAGGTGAACAGGAGGCTGCAGTAGATGGAACTTCCGGTAGCGGAGATTCAGAAGCAGCGATTCAGGACAGGTATCGCAGTGTGTCTGATAACGAAGCGCCGGGGGAGCAGGAGGGGATTTCCGGCGATGACGGTTCAGATGGATCGGTACAGGAGGAAACTTCCGATGATGGCAGTTCTGATGGTGCCACAGAGGGGGAATCCGGTGTAGCGGACGAAGGGGGATCTGCAGAACAGGAGAACATGGGGGAGACAACCGGGGCTGAAAAGGAAAAAGGTGATACGGTTTCTTCTGGAGATCAGAAGGAAAAATCCCATCAGGGACTGGAGAAGGCAAATTTTGGCAATAGCAATGAAGTACTGGGTTTAATAGTACCGGAGAAGATGACTTTGATATTGGATCCCTGGGAAATCGAAGGCAGGGGACAGGTTTATTCGGAACAGTATGTGTTTAAAAACACCGGAACTACAGCAGGCCGGCTTACACTGTATGATCTTGCCTGTGTGCCGCAGGCGCAGAGCGGAGGAACTGTTCGGGCACAAAGGGAAGAAATAAATGAAGACGATAGCAAGGCGATTTATGTGGAACTGGTGCTGAGCAATGGGGATGCCGTGACCTTTTTGGAGGACGGTTCCGGAAGGTATGAAATAGAGCTAGAGGCCGGCGATGAACTGGCTGTATATTTTGATGGTGAAATTAACATAAACAATACAGCGGCCTGGGAGAACGGTGAGTTGAAGGTAACATTATCGTATGTGTGGGATACGGGGGAAGAGCAGCCTTCCACAAAGATGAACGCAGGTAACGGTGAAGGTATTGGTGATGTTTCCGGCGGTGATGCGGTGCCGGATGGAAAGACGGAAAGTGGCGGAGAAGGCAGTACAGGAAGTGCGGATAACGGCACTTCTGGTTTGGATGCGGAGAAAGAGACGAAACCGGAGGGGGAAGCCGGGAATGAAGGAGGGACAAAGGGAACTGCCGGGGCGGATGGGGGAGATATCTGACCTATGGAGCAGGATGTTGGGAGAGAGCGATGTACAGGTGTTTGATTTGGGGAACAGGGAAGTGTTTGACAGATAATTTCTCAACGATAAGAATCCATGAGGAATTGGGAAATATTAAGGTTACAGCGGTAACGTCAAATGCCGATTTTTTAAGCTATGGAAGCTATCCATTTGTAAAAAAAGAATTTATTCGTACGGAAGACTATGAAATTATTATCATTATGGTTTATGATAAGAGAGTAGTCAATAAGATCAAAGGAGAAATATTAAATAAGGGCTTTGAGGAGTACCAAATTATTCCATATCACGTTATTGGAAAGCTTGGTTTTACGTTTGACGGATACCAGAGCCTGGTCAGGCGGACCCCAAGTATTTTTGCTCCAAACTGTTGGGGGGGCATTACATATAACTATCTTGGGTTGAAATTTTGTTCACCGCTAATAAATATGTTTGAAAGCCATACGGATTATCTCAAACTATTGAAAAAACCAGAACATTACATGCGGCTTGAACTGGAGTTGGATGAAATGTGTTATGAATGTAATTTGAAGAGAGAGTATCCGGTTGTGAAATGCGGCGATATTAGACTGCACTTTAATCATTATATTACGTTTGAAGATGCGAATCGTTGCTGGGAAAGAAGAAAAAAGAGAATTGACTGGGATAATTTATTTGTGATGGATTTTGAAGAAGAGCGAGATTTGGCGCAGGAATTTTCAAAGCTTCCATATAAACGGAAAGTTTGCTTTGTTACATTTCCCGCAAATGAACCGTCGCTGATTTACATTGACTATAAAAAAAGCAGTATACTTAAAGAAAAATTGTTTTATGAAATTGTGAACGGAATGGCGAGTGGAGATTATTTGTATTATAATGTTTTTCAATTGCTTTCAAGTGGAGAAGCAGAGGCGGTATCTTCTTTTCTGTAGGGTAGGCAGATAATGTTTTTTTGGATTTGGATATCTAAAAAATTTGCCGGTGTGCTATAATGTTTTATATGGATTGTGCCGATAGATAATTTAAGTTAAACAGCAGTGAAGTGTTTTTATAAGTATATATATTATATTTAATAAAGGGCGTAGCCTAATAGCTATGCTATGATGTATTACGATGTGAAGCGATTAAGTCATCGTCGGTTTGTGTGTACGAGCTATTTCAATGAAAGTGTTACTGCTATAAATATAACATATTTAAATATACATAACAAATAAGTATATATATTATATTTAATAAAATGACGGGTTTTTATTAAATGGAATTATGTGTCAAAGCATGCAAAAACCATAATGGACAAAGAAGTATTAACAATGGTTATTTTCAAATTGTTAATGTGGCCGGGAGGAATAAATGGAAAAGAAAAAGAAAACGGCAATCATAGTCGGTTGCGTTGTATTTATTTTGGTAGCAGTGATAATTACACTTGTTTTTTTATTGCTTAGAAAGGAAACGCCGGAAGACGGAAGCGGGGAAGCAAAGACTTATGTAATTGAAGAAGGAAATTATCAGGAAATTATGGACGAGATGGATTCGCAGGTAGAAGCGGGATATTTCGAGACATATATGAATACAGAGTGGACTTTTTCGGATGGTACTTCGGAAACACAGGATGCCATATTGGGAAATTCTCCTAACAACACCAGTCCAATCAGATGCGAAGTGCTTCTTGGAGATACGGATGAGGTTATATATTCTACAGGAGTGCTTCCAGTAGGAGCGCAGGTGGCTCCGTTTAAACTGGAAAAGGACTTAGAGGCAGGTGTCTATGATGCTCTCTGCATGGTTTATCTAATGAAAGAGGAGAACGGAACATATACAGATGTCAGCAGCGCAGGTTTTCGGGTGACGATTACAGTGGAGAATTAATGTAAGGTAATTACCTTTGACTTGTCAAAACAGATGGACAAAGTCACAGGATTACACATAAAAACGCTTCATTACAAAATATTCAAGGAGGAAAAGAGAATGAAGAGAAGTAAGAAATTTTTATCAGCAGCTGTAGTAAGCGCAATTGCAGCAGCACAGATGGCTATGCCGGTTATGGCTGACGGCGGATCGTTTGACGTTGATGTTACAACGACAACACCGGTAATCAGAGTTGTTGTGCCCACAAGCATGACGATTGCTGTAAACCAGTTTGAGATGGGCGATGCCGGTTCACAGATTTATTCCAGTGATTTTGCGATGGAAAACAGGAGCCAGATTCCGGTAAAAGTATCCGTGATGTCTACCGCAACGCTGAAAGACACCACCACCTTGTTGGAATCAAAGGCTGATGTTGCTACGGCAGGAGCAGGTGAGGCATGGTTGGCTATGGCGGCTATGACAGCAGCAGGCGACTATAAGGATGGCTCTACTGCTTTTGCGGATTTGGCAGAAACCAGCAAGAATGTAACCACATTTGTCCAGGGAGAAGGAACTTCAGCGACGGCGGAGCAGAAATTCTATTTGGCTGCTGCTGGTACAATGAAGGGTAAACTTCTGAACGCAGGAGAAAGCGCAGCAGATATCGCGTATGCACAGTTCTTCGAGGTGACAGCTCAAACTGTTGGAGATGCTGCAGCTTTAACGGCATTACTTGCAAATAGTGATGTATATGTAGCTACAGCTGCTGCCGCAAACGGCCAGGAATTGACTTATGTGGCTAAGGGAGGAACTCATACTTACGCTGCAGGGGAAGTATACTATACTGCGGCGGCAGTACCTACAGCCAAGGAAGATATTGATGCCGCTAAGCTGTATATGTATGGCGATGGTACTAAGGCTACTACAGGCGGTGAGGCTGGTTTCAGATATATCGGCAAGCTGTCAGGAGCACAGGAGACTTGGACAAAGGATGATATCACTAAGGTTAATGTTGCATATGACATTGTGGGTGTAGATACAACCAGGTATGGTGCAATAGCTGGAGAGACTGGTTTCACATACGGACGTCGGCAGTCTGCTGTGCCCAGTATTGCAGTAACAGAATACACGGTAAATCCGGCTGCTAATACAGAGATTACCGTTGACCTGGGCTCTGGTGATTTGGGAGCGAAGGGTGTTAAGTCTGTTTTGTGGCAGGGTGAAGAGCTGATAAATACAGATAATGACGCTGTGTATGATGCTACAACCAAAAAAGTGACACTTGATAAGTCTGTTGGCGCGTTCTTTGGCAGCCAGAACCTGCTTCCTGCAACAATTACAATTGTCTTTGATATGGACGACGCAAATGCAGAGCCGGTATCTATTGACGTTACATTAAAAAGCAACAATTGAGAATTTGTTCTAAGAATTCGTTTTTTGAAAAATGATGAGAGAGGGAGTGCATTTGCGCTCCCTTTTGAAAGTTGTAAGAGGAAAGTGAATGTGGAAAGAGAAGAGATATATGTGACACAGGCATCCATGCCATCTTATGATGAGTTTACAGAGGCTGTCAGGCCGTTGTGGAGTAGCCGTATGATTACGAATATGGGCTGTTTTCATGAGGAGCTTGAAAAAAGATTAAGGGAGTATTTGGAGGTACCAGAAGTATCATTGATGGTGAATGGCCATATGTCTCTGGAAATGGCGATTCAGATGATGGGGTTTCCGGAAGGCGCAGAAGTGATTACAACCCCCTTTACTTTTATTTCGACAACGCATGCCATTGTAAGAAATCGTCTGAAACCGGTTTTTTGTGATATAAAACCAAGTGACGGGACGATTGACGAAACAAAGATAGAGGATTTGATAACAGAAAGGACAGTGGCAATCCTACCGGTACATGTATATGGGAATGTGTGCAGTGTTCATATAATACAGCAGATAGCAGATAAATACGGTTTGAAAGTGATTTATGACGCAGCCCATGCCTTTGGGGTTCGCTACAAGGGAAAGGGCATTGGAAATTACGGAGATATCTCCATATTCAGCTTTCATGCAACTAAGGTATTCAACACAATAGAAGGGGGAGCGGCAACATTCCAAAAGCATGATTACTATGACAGACTATATAATTTGAAAAATTTTGGTATTCGCGATGAGGAATTGGTGGCAGAGGTGGGAGCAAATGCCAAGATGAATGAGTTTTGTGCAGTTATGGGGTTGTGTAATTTACGGCATATCTCTGATGTTGTCAGCCGGAGGAAGGCCAGATGTATGGAATATCGGGGATATCTGAGTAATGTTCCGGGTATTCGTTTTTTTGAAGAAGACCCGAATGTAGAAGGAAATTACGGATACTTTCCGGTCATAATAGAGGAGTCCTGTTCTCTTGGACGAAATGAAATATATAATTTATTGAAGCGGAACAATATTTTTTCCAGAAAATATTTTTACCCGTTAGTTCCGGACCAGGAATGTTATAAGGGCCAGTATCAAAGGAATGCTCTGCAGAACGCAGAAAAGCTTGCGGAAAGTATTCTGGTTTTGCCGCTCTATGAGGAGATGAAACCGGAGACAGTGGAACGGGTTGCGGACATTATCAGAGCAGGCGTATCCGGAGTTAAACCTGTATAGAATGGATAGAAAGCTGAGAGGGGGATAGGATATGACCCTGGGTGCTATGCAGCCTTATTTATTTCCGTATTTAGGATATTTTCAATTAATGGAGCATGTGGATACCTATGTGTTTTGCGGTGATATGCAATACATGAGACAAGGGTGGATTAACAGAAATCGAATTTGTATCCATAAAGACCAGGTACATTTTTTTACGTTTTCTGTTATTAAGGATAATTATAGGAAAAATATCAATCAACGGCATTACGCAAATCTGAAAACGGACAGCGAGAAATTAAAGAGGTATTTATTTCAGAGTTATAAAAAAGCTGTCAATTTTGAAGAGGCATATGCTGTGTTGGAAAAAGTATTAGAATTTCCGGATGACAATGTAGCATGCTTTAATATGAATGCAAACAGCGTGATTGCCAGATATCTGGGAATAGAGACCGAAATCACGTGTACAGATGATATAAAGGACGATGCCTTTTTACATATGTTTCATAGATCAGGAAGGGAAGAGAGAGTGGTTCAGCTCTGTAATTATTTTCATGCAGAAACTTATGTGAACGCAATCGGAGGAACTTCCCTGTATCACAAAGATTATTTTGCGAAGAATGGAATAGAACTGCAGTTTATGCAGATAGGTGATATTCATTATGGGCAGTTTGGGGAAGGGTTTATATCGAATCTTTCCATCATCGATGTGATGATGCATAACAAAGCAGGCGCAATAAAGCCATTGCTGAAGAAGTATCAATTGCAATAGCTTGAGAGGCTGTCAGGGAGGAAAAGATGGGTTTCGTTGATAAGCTTGTTTTAGACGGCAAAAGAAAACGGATGGAAGAAGAACTGAAAGAAGAAAAACTGCCGCTCTTTATATGGGGGAGCGGAAATTTGGCAGAACTGGTAAGAAAATATTTGAGAATTCATGAGATACAGGCGGCGGGATTCTTTGAATGGCCCATGGTTCGGCATGATACATTTCACGGTAACAAGGTGTACTCCATGGAAGAGATAGAGGAAGGCAATTCGAGATATAATGTTATCGTTGCCCACAGTCACTATTCAATGGCAGCGGAACTTTTGACACATGCATCAAACATAAATAAAATATATTATTTGTTCAGCTTTGACTATTGTGGAGACAATTGTAATACATATTTTGAGTGTGACACGGTGAGAAGCCTTATTCAGCCCTTTGAAATGATTTATGATCGTTTCAGTGACAACAAATCGAGAGAGAACCTGGCTGCATTTTTGAACACAAAAATGACAGGTGATGTACAATATATATTTGATGCTTTCGAAGGGGAAATGAGCTTTTTTGAAAATGATGTCTATGCGCTAAGCAAAACGGAGTGCTACTGGAACATTGGGGGCGGAAGAGGTGAGACAATCACTGAATTTTTAAAGAACACAGGCAATCGGTTTAAGCAGATTGTCACTTTAGAACCGGATTTGGAGAGTTATCGATTTCTGCGTAGATATATAGAGACTTTGCCTTTTGTTAATCAGATATTTGCCTATTTATGTGCAGCATGGGATAAACAGGAGAAAGTAAGTTTTTTCCATGATGACGATGTTACAGAGTCAGGAGGTATTGCGGAAGGGGAGGAGAACAGAGTCCTGGTAGACGGAATTCCTCTGGATAAGCTGTTTTTGGAAAGGGAAGATATCCAGGCTCCAACATTCATAACGGCAAATTATTTTCAGGGGATAATTGAAATGCTGGCGGGCAGTAAATACATATTGAAGAGATATGCCCCGGCGCTGGCAATTGTGGTGGGACATAACGATGAGTATGGGTTAGTACGTATTACGGAAGCGATTCTGAATGCGAATGTAGAGTATAAGTTTTATTTACGGTTTCATCAGGCTTTGGCAACCACCCTGGTGCTGTATGCCGTGGCAGAGTGAATATATGAAAAGGAGCATGAAACGATAATGAAGCTGGAGTTTTATGCAGGGGTAAAATATGGAGACAGGATCTTCTTTTCGGAATATAGTTGTTTGAAGGGCTTGTTCTCAATGAACCATAAGGGTGGGGAAGTAAAGTTCCTGAAAACATTTGAAAAAGAGACAGCTATGTCACGTTTGCACAGGATGGCTTTTATTTACGGCCATGAGGCTTGGTTTATTCCGGAAGAAGCAGAGCATATTGTATGTCTTAATTTAGAGACTTTGGATATGGAGTATTATAAGGTCCCATGCCATATGAAGAATACCAATAAGGTTCATGGGGATTACAGTACATATACGAGCGGCTTTGTTCTAAAGGAAAGGTATATCTGCTTAATTCCAAGGGAAATAGATACTGTCTTGCTGATTGACATGGAATTGCATAAAATGTATCCATTTTATCATGTGGTGGATCCGGAAAAAGAGCGGATTGCTGATGGATTGGCAGTAGGGGATGATTTGTATTTATTCCCCGAAAGGGGAGAAGGCTATACGCAGATCAATCTTACAACAGGCAAACGTATTACTCTCACCAGAACAGATAGAGCATTTGTTCCTGGTTGTGTGTGTGAAACAGGTGGGAAAATATGGTTCGCGCCGTGGGAAAAAGGAGACATTGTTTGTAAAAGCATTTCGGACGGAAAAGAATATCTTCTTAGTGTACCGGAAAAGGGTAATTTGTATTATAGAATGATAGATACAAAGAACAAACTCATATTTTTACCTTTTAAGGCAACGGGTTTTTTGGTCGTCGACAAGTCTACATTAAAAACAGAAATCCTTCATTTATGTGAGGATGTTTCAGATGGGGTCATATGTACCGTTATTGGATTCGGAGGAGAAATCCTGATTGCGGCAGGGGCAAAAGGAAGGGTGTTTTCTTTGGATAAGGATGCGGGTAAGCTTGAAATAATTCCTGTTGAAATAGCGCCTGCCGACTTGTGCAGGCAGGTGATTGCATATGTGGAAAAAGCAGGCAGCATAGGGAAAAACAAACGAGAGACGGCAATATTATCACTAAAAAGGTTGTTTGGCGGGGATGCTCCTGTTGTCTATGAAAATGAGGGAATGACGGCATTGACCCGGCTTGTGGGTTTTGGGTGTTTGACTGATGAAAGCGGGAAAAGTGAGAGTTGTATTCAGAAAGCCGGACAGGGAAGTATTGGGAAAGGTATTTGGAATAAATTAAAGAGCATTACATAGCTGTTTGAATGCACAGAAACAGAAATCAGCATAAAAGAGAGCTAATATATGGCGAGATAATAAAATAATCGGAAGGGAATTCTGCGTAAATGGAAGATGTTAAGGTGTCAATCTGGTGTATTACGTATAATCATGAACTATTTATCAAAAATGCAATTGAAGGTTTTTTGGCACAGAAAACAAATTTTCGATTTGAAATTGTTATTCATGATGATGCATCGACAGATAGGACAGCTGAGATTGTCAAAGACTATGAAAACAGATATCCGGATCTGATTCATGGCATTTATCAGATAGAAAACCAGTTTCGCAAGGAGCAGCCCAGCCTGGAATGGCTGTGGAAAATACAGGAGCAAAATTGCAGAGGAAAATATATTGCAGTTTGTGAGGGCGATGATTATTGGATAGACAGGCAGAAGCTTCAGCTGCAAATAGACTATCTGGAAACACATAGCGATTGTATGATGACGGTACATGACACGATTGATATGGATTACAGGGAATATAAGGTCGGAGCAAGGTGTCTTTATACTGAGGATGGAATCATATCAGCCGATGATATCATTATGCGAAGGATAATTATACCTACTGCATCCATGGTTTATAGAAAAGAACTTTGTAAGATGGACAAGATTTTTTTAAATGTGGGATTTGATGATTATCCCTGCCTTTTGTACTGTCTGACAAAGGGAAGTATATATTATTTCAGCCGGATTATGTCAGTATACCGTCAATATCATGAAGGCTCCTGGAGTGTTTCGGTAAGGGACATTAATTCATTTTTGTTTCAGAATATTTGGGAAATTGCTTTTTTGCGAAAATATGATAAATATTCAGGGGGAAGGTATGAAAAATATGTGGTGAGCAACATTCAGACACATGTGGATGCTGTTTTATCATTATTTAGAAAAATGACACAGGAAGCATTTTGGGAATTCAGTGAGAAATATGGCGGTAAGTCAGATGTAGATTATGGTAAGTTTTATTTGGAGATGAAAAGATTGCTGGCACAAATATCAGATGTAAATTATGTCGATGAAGATACATTTCAGTTTGTGCAAAAATATAAAAAAATATATATTATGGGAGCCGGAAAATATGCAGGTATACTGGCAGGACAGTTTGAGCAGCATATGATTCCATTTGAGGGATTTCTTATATCAAAAGGCCAGCAAGCCATGCAAAGCTATATGGATAAGCCGGTATGGAGACTGGATGAAGTATCACATCATACAAAAGACATGGGGGTTGTTATTGGAATCAATCCCGTAAACTGGTGGAATATTGTAACTTCCTTGCAGGAAGCGGATATACAAAATTATATTTGTCCGTTTTTATTGAAATAATCCTTATTTAAATTTCATTGACGTACAATATAAATTCCGGAAAGCAACTGAATTTAAGCGTTTTTGCCGGGAATTGAGGAGGATACGGATGAAACGAATTGGTATCTATTTGACCTATGACAAACAGGGCGTAATAGACCGATACATTGGCTACATGCTAAACGCGTTAAAGGATTGTACGGAATATATGATCGTAGTATGTAATGAAGAGAAAGTTGTCAAAGGTCAGGAGATTCTTGAACGATATGCGGACGAAGTGTTTTACCGTGAAAATATCGGCTTTGACGCAGGCGGTTTCAGAGACGCGCTGTGCAATTATGTGGGATGGGACAAGGTTTTACAGTATGATGAGCTGGTGCTGGTAAACGATTCCATGTTTGGCCCGTTCAGGCCGATGAAGGAAATATTTGCCGAGATGGAAGGCAGAGCCGTTGATTTCTGGGGATTGGCAATGCATGGTGAGGGAGCCAATCATTTTGTGGGCTATATCAAGGAACACATTCAATCTTACTTTTTTGTCGTTGGTTCCAGGATGCTGCAGAGCCGTGGGTTTAGGGAGTACTGGGAGAATATGCCGTATTTCTCATCTTTTAAAGAAACCATCCAGCGGTACGAGGTAGGGTTTACGCAGTATTTTTCCGATCTGGGATATACTTATGACGCTCTGGCCGATACCAAAGCAAATGATTCGGAGCATTATCTGAACAATTATTCGCAATATGCCATGATACCCTATGAATTGATGACAAAGCGCAACTTCCCTTTTTTTAAGAAGCAGCCGCTTACCGGTAAGACATTATACTGTCAGACACAGCAGAATTTCAGGCAGGCGATCAATTACATAGACAGAGAGACGGATTATGATATTGATTTGATATGGGATAATGTGATTCGGACACTTGACATGTCGGATTTGCAGCATTCCCTTCACTTACAGTATATCATGTTCGGCAGGGGCGGACAAGCTGTACCCGGGAGCCTCGCGGTTGCGGTATTTCTTGCGTATCGGGAATCGGCGGAATATGTTTTGGAATATCTGCGCAGATTACCGGAAACGGTTTTCGTTTACCTGTTTGCGGAGGATGCCGCATATCTGGAACCCTATCAGAGACAGGGATACCAGTGCCGTGTAAGCAAACCGAACCGGGAGGCTGAAATACTTTGCGGGTTTGATACATATGATTACGTATGCGTAATACATGATGCGGATGTGACATCGGATACGAATTACAGTTGTGTAGGGAAATCTCATTTTTATCATATTTGGGAGAATTTGCTTGGGAGTGACGGCCAGGTGATGGAGGTGGCGGCCTGTTTTAACGCGGAACCGCGCCTGGGTTTTCTGGCGCCTCCCCAGCCGAATTTCTGGAAATTTTTCGGAGAGTACGGCAGAGAGTGGGACGGGAAATTTGAGACCGTGCGCAGCATCACGGAGGAATTGGGGCTAAATTGTCAGATATCCCAGTGCAAGGCGCCGTTTCGGATTACAAGTGATTTCTGGGTGCGGGGCAGGATATTAAGAGGATTACAAAAGATAAAAAGAGCGCATGGGCCGTATTTACCCTATTTGTGGATCTATATGGCACAGGATGCTGGTTATTATTCGGGGATTGTGGAATCCGCGGAGTATGCATCCATGAATGAAATCAACCAGCAGTTTTATTTAAACAAACTGGCGCTCCAGGTCAGGCAGCAGTGCGGAGACTTTGCAGATTTTACCGAGATGAAGGAAAGAATTCGCATCCCTGCATTAGAGATATTCTGCGGAAAATATAAGCGGATACTGGCCTATGGGGCAGGGGAAGAAGCGCGGGTCAGAAGAAAGCAGCTGCCGCGGATTGAGTCCTATATCGTATCGGACGGACAGAAAAAGCCGGGGGAGATAGACGGAATCCAGGTGAAATATTTATCGGAAGTCAACTTAAACGACGATTGCGGTATTGTGCTCTGTCTGAACAGGATGAACCAGCTCCAGGTAATTCCCTTGTTGGAGGAGCGGGGGTTTTTCCATTATTTTTGTATCTAAGCGTTTCGCTTTGTATGGCGGGGAAGGGCAGGGCTGAATGGAAAACATATATGATATCAGAAAACAGAAACAGCTGCAGTTCATATTTCCGGATCAGATATCCGCGTCGGTGCCGTCATGGGAGTTTCTGCGGTCCTGTGCGGTTGTAGTCAACTTATATTATGCGGAAAAGGCGGCATGGTATTGTACCTATCTCAATTTGCTTCCGGAGGAGATTGTATTATATATTTTTTCATCAAACCGGAAGACCTTGGAGCAGGCCAGGAAGCACTGCACTCACAGGAATACAATTTTCCTGGAAAAGGAGAATCGCGGACGTGATTTGAGTGCATTTCTGGTAGCATTCCGTCCCTATCTGACAAAATACAGGCTGGTATGCTTTCTCCATGATAAAAAAGAACATAACCTGATGGGAAAAAAGGATGCGGACATATGGAATGAAAACCTGTGGGGAAATATGATCGGCACGGAGAAATATGTATACAATATTCTCGGATGCTTTGAAGAAAACCCCGGCCTGGGAATGCTTTTTCCACCGGAACCCTTGGGCGAGCATAAAATTGCCTGGTACAGGGTCTCCTGGGGAAACAATTTTCCGGAGTGTGTCCGACTGGCACAGAGAATGGACCTGTCGGCAGACATCAGCAGGACGAAGCCTCCCATTACATTGGGCAGCGTCTTCTGGACACGGCCCAAAGCCTTGGCCAAGCTGTTTGAGATGAACTGGCAGTATGGGGATTTCCCGGAGGAACCAATGCCTCTGGACTATACCATCAGCCATGCCATAGAGCGTATCTTCGGCTATGTAGCCCAGGACGCGGGATATGATGTGGGGACTGTCATGACGGAGCGGTATGCCTCATGGTCCCTGCTGTTTTTGCAGGATTATGTCAGGAAAATGTTTTATGAATTATCCAGGCGGACCGGTGTGGAAAGCTTTCACCATATGCGGATTTTTGATGCGGAAGACAGAGTATGGGATTATGTGCGGACGCATAAAAAGTTCTATCTGTATGGTGCGGGTAAATTCGGAATCATCCTGCTGAAGCTGCTTCGCGAGAAAAAGGTTGAGCCTGCAGGATTTCTGGTAACAGACGGAAGGAAAACGCAGGAGCAGGCAGAGGGGCTGAAGATATATGAATTGACAGAAGCAAGGCATGCGGCGGCGGAGGGGGCGGGGATTGTCCTGACAGCGTACTGGCCGCTGCGGGATGAAATGATTCGCGAGCTGGAAAAGAACGGTTTTGTTGACTTTATCACACTGTTTGATGACAGGGAATAGCATAAGGAAAATCGAGGATACCATAAATGCAGGAATTTGAAGACTATCCCTTCTGGGATCTGATTGCGGAAATGGCATATAAGCCCGGAAACGAAACATTGCGGAAGGGAACATACGGGAGATTCCAATCGCTGGAAGCCGGGAAAAAGCTGTATCTGTTCGGCTGTAATGAGGCATGCAGATTGTTTATAGAACGCTTTGCCGCCATGTATCCCATTGGGGGAATACTGGATAACTCGGAGGCCAGATGGGGGAAGGAATTCTGCGGACTGGCCGTGCGGAATCCCCGGGAGGCCCTGCCGGAAATACTGGAGGCAGATGCGGCTGTCATCATCGCCCTCCGCCTGAATGCGGACGCAGCGGCGGAGCAGTTGGAGGAGATGGGGGTTCGGCGGTATTACGGGCTGGGAGTGCTGCTGTCCGGAATCAGTCCCTACAGGGAGATGACAAAACGGCTGGAAGCGCTGGAGCGGCAGCCGATGGAAAATATGGTGATGCTGGAGAGTACCAATGACTTCGACGGAAATGCAGGCGCTCTTTATGAATATCTGCGAAGCAGGGGAAGCTCCCATCGGTTTGTCTGGGTGATCAAAAACCCTGCCAACAGGAGATTCCTGGCGGACGGGAGGGATGTGGCCGTATGTCCCAGGGCGGACAGGGCACAAATGGAGGAATACATTACATACAGGGCGCTGGCAAAATGGCAGATCTGGGACAATTATCCCATTCGGAAAGTAAGGAAGGACCAGACGAATGTTTTTCTGCAGCATTTTGGCATGGGGTATAAGCTGATTGCCGGCAGATACAGGGCGCCGGAATATATTGACTATGTTCTTGTAGTCAATGAGAAGGTATACGCTTATGAGAAAGCGTCATTGCAGTATCCGCCTGGGGCAAAGATTCTTTTCGGCGAGCTGCCCAGAAACGACGTGCTGTTATCGGGGCAGTGGGATGAGCTATCCAAAATAACAAAACATAAGTACCGCAAAGTTGTCATGTGGGCGCCTACGCTTCGGGAGTCTGCCGTGTTTCGAAGAATCGATTCGGATCTGGAATACCCTTACGGCGTATCGCTGCTGTATCGGGAGGCGGACGCGGAGGCGTTAAACGCGTTTCTTGTCAGGAGGGACATGCTGCTGCTGGTAAAGATCCATCCCAGACAGAAGTGCAATTATACGGATAACCGGTACTCCAACATACGCTATCTGGATTCGGAGGCTGTTAAAAAGGTACATGCCTATAAGCTGCTGACCCAGGTGGATGCAATGATTACAGATTATTCGTCAATGGTGTTTGACTATATGCTGTTGGACCGTCCTGTGGCATGGGTTTTGGAAGACATGGAACATTACAAGGTGCCCTTTCTGATGGACAATCCGCTGGATTTTATGCCGGGAAACCATATTTATACGATGGCGGATTTATATGCTTTTCTGGAGCAGGTTTCCGAAGGGGAAGATCCTTACAGGGTGCAGAGAAACATCCTTTCACAGCAGTATAATGCGCCGAAGGAAGGAAACGGCTGCCGGAATGTCGCCAGGGCACTGGGGTTGGAGGAAAAGGAGTTGATTTGAGATGAATATAGCGCTGCTCACTGCAGCCGGGGCAGGAACCCGGATGGGACAGGATATCCCCAAGCAGTTTTTGACGGTAAATGAGAGACCTGTTATCGTCTACACGATGGAAGCGTTTCAGCATCACCCTGAAATAGATGAGATTATCGTGGTCTGCCTGGACGGCTGGCAGAATATTTTAAGGGCTTATGCAAACCAGTTTAACATTACAAAACTGACGAAGATTGTTCCGGGAGGGGAGAGCGGCCAGGAGTCCATTTACCATGGCGTCCTGGCGTTGGCGGAGGACCATGGAGAAGGGGATCTGATTCTGATTCACGACGGCAACAGGCCTTTTCTCTCCTCTAAAATGATCACAGACTGCATTGAAACGGCGGAGAGAAACGGCTGCTCCGTTGCCGCGATTCCGTGCCATGAGGCAATGGTGCTGACAGAAGACGGCAAGGTCTCCACGGGGAACATAGATCGGGATACTTTGAAGAGAACCCAGACGCCCCATGGCTTCCGGCTGGGGAAGATGCTGGAATTACATAAAAGGGCGCAGGAAAAAGGCATCTGTAATTCCACCGCCACCTGCACTCTGATGATGGAACTGGGGGAACCGGTTTACTTTTATGAAGGTTCGGAAAAGAATATCAAATTGACTACCCTGGATGATATGGATATTTTTAAGGCACTGCTGATGGCAAAAAGGGATGACTGGCTGAAGGGGAGATAGGATGAAATTCGGAAATGCCTTGTATGAGGAAGACATCAGAAAGGCCGCCGGCGCCGGGATTCCCTGGGAGCGGTTGAAAGGGCGCAGCGTACTGATTGCCGGTGCTGCGGGCATGCTGGGAAAAGCCATGACGGACGTTCTGATGTACAAGAACGAAAACGATGGCCTGGACTGCCGTATCTATGCGTCCGGGAGAAACAGGCACAGGGCAGAGCAGAGATTCGGGCGGGAATACTTTGAAAATCCGCATTTTACATTTCTGGAGTGGGATATGGCGGACAAGGCGCCTGACGGCCTGCCGCAGATGGATTTTCTTCTGGGCATGGCCAGCAATACCCATCCACTGGCCTATGCCGCAAGGCCCATAGAGACAATTATAACGAATATTTACGGCACGAAAAATTTGCTGGATCTGTGTGTCCGGCAGCAGGGCGGCAGGCTGGTATTTCTGTCCTCCGTGGAGATATACGGTGAAAACAGAGGGGATACCCAACTGTTTGACGAGGGGTATATGGGCTTCCTTGACTGCAATACACTGCGGGCAGGATATCCGGAAAGCAAGCGCTGCGGAGAGAGCCTGTGCCAGGCGTATTTTCGCGAAAAGGGCACTGATTTTATAACCGTGAGGCTTCCGCGCCTATTCGGACCCACGCTTCTGGAGGAGGATTCCAAGGCCGTGTCACAGTTTATCCACAGGGCGCTTCGGCAGGAGGACATCGTGCTGAAAGGCCACGCCATTGAGTGCCGCATCAATGCAGAGAACCCGGAGAAGAATTTTATGCCCTGCCCGGGCACGGTAAAAGACCTGCATTTTCCGGGAGGGAACGGGGTGAGGATCGAATCTGCCCTTTATAACGGGTATACCATCCCATCTTTTTACGATTCCATGGTGGCAAAGGTGATTGTACACGGGGAGGACAGGATGGACGCCATACGGAAAATGCGCAGCGCGCTGGGGGAAGTGGTAGTGGACGGCATTACCACAAACCTTGATTTCCAGTATGATATCTTAAACCATCCCGTTTTTTTGTCAGGGAATGTCAATACGCATTTTATCCCAGAGTATTTTGAATAGCAGCGGAGTTCAATCATGAAAGAAAGCAGGAAAAGAGATGCTGAAATTTAAGAAAACCAGTTCTGTCCCCATGGCAGGGAAAGAGCCCACTGTGCCGGAAGGCCTGTGGATTAAATGTGATGCCTGCGGGGAGCTCCTCTATAAAGAGGATGTAAAGCAGAACCATTATAAATGCTACAAATGCGGGAAATATTTCCGTATCAGCACCAGAAAACGCTTAAGGCTTGTGATGGATAAAGGGTCTTATGAAAAATGGGACGAGGGAATTGGGAACAGGGATCCGCTCCATTACCCAGAATATCAGGAAAAAATAGAGTCCCTGCAGGAACGGCTGAGAATTGACGAAGCAGCCACCTGTGTCAAAGGCACCATCCATGGGGAGCCTGCAGTCGTCTGTGTCTGCGATGGAAGGTTCCTGATGGGCAGCATGGGATATGTAGTCGGGGAAAAAATCACCAGGGCAGTGGAGCGTGCCACGGAAGAACGGCTGCCAGTCATTATTTTCACCTGTTCCGGCGGCGCAAGGATGCAGGAGGGCATCGTTTCCCTGATGCAGATGGCAAAAACTTCCGCTGCCTTAAAGCGCCATTCCGAAGCGGGGCTTTTCTATATCTCCGTGCTGACAGACCCTACCACTGGCGGCGTGACAGCCAGCTTTGCCATGTTAGGGGACATTATTTTGGCGGAGCCGGGGGCATTGGTGGGCTTTGCAGGGCCAAGGGTCATTGAGCAGACCATACGCCAGAAGCTGCCGGAAGGGTTCCAGCGGGCAGAATTTTTGCTGGAGCACGGGCTGATTGACAACATTGTGGAGCGGGAGGACCTGAAAGAAACCCTTGCCAAGCTGATTGTGATGCACCGGCAGGTAGACCCAAAGGAAGCGCTGATCCCCAACCGCAGGAAATATTCTGTTCCCTGTGCTGCAGAGGAAGAAAAAAGCTCCCAAGGGGATGCCTATACAGAAAACACAAGCGGCAAAAAACGTTTTTCCAGGGCGGACAGCGGCAAACGGAAAGAAAAAGTGCTGCCTTGGGAGCGTGTGCAGCGTGCGCGGGCACAGGACCGTCCCGGGGCTTTGGACTATATTCAGGAGATTTTTTCTGATTTCACAGAACTCCATGGGGATCGGCATTTTGCAGACGACGGGGCCGTTGTGGGAGGGATTGGGTATCTGGATGGATGCCCGGTTACAGTCATAGGCCAGCAGAAGGGCAAGACTACCAAGGAAAACATTACCCGCAATTTCGGGATGCCGTCGCCGGAAGGTTACCGGA
>OFHM01000693.1_pt1 | contig 26162 bp, 33 predicted proteins | sample 1521311 | NCBI WGS metagenome assembly OFHM01 (sample SAMEA3504083, study PRJEB24116) | mouse gut metagenome | biome: mouse gut; feature: mouse-associated habitat; material: faeces | place: Denmark | collected 2011 | reverse complement strand
AGACCGGCATCGAGCTGGCGGGCACCGAGGTAAAGTCCATCCGGCTGGGCAACGTGAACCTGAAGGACTCCTTTTGCCTGGTGAAGGACGGGGAAATCTCCGTCCTTGGTATGCACATCAGCCCCTATGAGAAGGGCAACATCTTTAACAAGGACCCCCGCCGCCCCCGCCGGCTGCTGATGCACAAGCGGGAGATCATGCGGCTCTTTGGGCGCATCAAACAGGATGGCTACTCGCTGATTCCCCTGTCCGTCTACTTCCGCGGCCCCCGGGTCAAGCTGGAGATTGGTCTGGCCAAGGGCAAAAAGCTCTACGACAAACGGGAGGCCTCCGCCCGGCGGGACGCCAAGCGGGAGATGGACCGGGTGATGAAGACCCGGAACCGGTAGAGGGCCGCGCGCCGGCGGATGCTGTGTTTTAAATGGCCGCCAGGGCCGGCCCGTGGCGAAGTTCAGTACAAGAAACGGCTCCAGGCCTTGGCTGAGGGGGTTTTTTGACCAGCCGAGATATCAGATCGTGCTCCGGCAAGTGAGCGCCAAGAAAGGAAGCAAAACCATGCCTGACAATAAAAATCCAATTGTCACCATTGAGATGGAAAACGGCTCCATCATGAAAGCGGAGCTCTATCCCGAGGTGGCCCCCAACAGCGTGAACAACTTTATCTCCCTGATTCAGAAGGGCTTCTACGATGGGCTCATCTTCCACCGCTGCATCCCCGGCTTTATGATCCAGGGCGGCTGCCCCCAGGGCACCGGTATGGGAGGCCCCGGCTACTCCATCAAGGGCGAGTTTACTCAGAACGGCTTTCAGAATGACCTGGCCCACGACCGTGGGGTCCTGTCCATGGCCCGGGCCATGGACCCCAATTCCGCTGGCAGCCAGTTCTTCATTATGGTAGACAAGGCCCCCCATCTGGACGGCGGGTACGCCGCCTTCGGCAAGATCATTGAGGGGATGGAAACCGCCGACGCCATCGTCTCCGGCAAGACCGATTGGAACGACCGCCCCCGGGAGAAGCAGGTAATGAAGAAGGTCACCGTGGATACCTTCGGAACGGATTACCCCGAGCCGGAAAAGGTATGATGGACAAAGCAGATTTATACCGCAGTTTGAAAGAATACGTCGTTCCTGAAGGGACTATCGTACCCTGCGGCCAGCGTAAGCATTGCTTTTACGCCGTGGGCGTCGAGGAGCTGTCCGAGGCGGAGGCCCTGCTCGCTCAGCCATTTCCGGCGGAGTTAAGGCAGTTTTATTTGGAAGTGGGCTATGGATATCTGGGAAACGATGACCCGTGCTTCCGAAATCAATTGATGCATCCCTTAGAGGTCGCAAAGCTGAAATTAGGCCTGGATTTTTATGGGAATATGTACCAGGAAGATTTCGAATACTATACTTCGGACAGTATTTTTCCCTTTTTTGATTTGGGAGGGGAAGCGGATTATTTGGTGATCCAGCTGGATGGAGATTGTGCCGGAAATATCTTTTATTGCGGCAGAGCGATTGCTTCCAGCTTCCAGGATTTTGTGGAAAAAATGTGTGCCCAAACGGATTATTTCATTGGCAAAGACGATTGATGGCCCTATCGCGGCTCTTCCGTGGCAGCGCGGCCGCTGCCTACACGGGGGCGTACCGGTTTCGACGGGGGCATAGAAGCAGGAATAGCGAGCGGATGCGCCTAACATCCTAAAAATGGGCACTTATAAATTAAAGAACGATAACGATTACGTTCTCGCCGCTGCTTAAAGCGGCCGTCCTGCCCGGAAGGACCACGAGCCGGGTCTGGGCGTAGCCTTAGTGGTGCCCGTGCGTTCGGAAAGAGTTGACCGTTCCACGCATTATGACTCTACCAAGCTCAATAGTGTGGCGACCCACGCTTGAGTAAGGGAATGTAAAGGATCGTCTGCGCTCGGAGAAGTTCCTGTGGAAGTGCTTTCGGACGGGAGTTCAACTCTCCCCGCCTCCACCATGAAAAATCCCTGTGATTTTACAATAATCACAGGGATTTTCTTTATTTATTGCGTATTATTTAACAAAAAAGTCATAATTTAACCCCCGAAATTTCTCTTTGACCCCAAATTTTACCCCTTACAGGTCAGAAACATCCTTAAAAAGTTGCTCCATGCGGTCCTGCGACTGCTTCCTCATGGTGTCGGAGACTGCGGCGTATATGTCCATTGTAAAGGCGGAGCTGTAATGTCCAAGCTGCTCCTGCACTACCTTGATCGGGTCTCCAGCCTGGATGGCATTGACGGCGTAGCTATGCCCATATAGTATAATAAGGACAAAGACGGAAACCCTTGTGGCTCAAGGGGATTCGGATTTGTCCTTATTCTTTTTCCACCTATTTTCCCTCAAAAAAGCGCTGCTTGAAGCGCGGTCAGAAAGGAGGCGTTAAATTAAGGACAAAGCAAAATTTGCCATATACCAAATAAGGAAGGATAACAATATGAGAATTCTATCGTTACGGGAGGCATTCAAGGAGACCTTGGGGTTCCCAAAAGCCCTCACGCAACTGCTCGATGATGTTCACTACAATCAGGAAGGTGAGGGCTCATGCAACGTGCATCTCAATGAGAAGAACACGGAGCAGGTGTCAAAGCTGGAGTTCATGTGCAATGTCATGGAGAAGCTGGCTGAGTTGGAGGAAGTCCTGATTTACATGAGCCAACCGGTTAAAGGGACCGGCCGCCTGAAGAAGTGTGAGAACGGCTTCTGCGAGCCGGACAGCAAGTGCCTTTTCGTCCCTGGTAGCAGACTGGAAGTCTTGGTTACCGATAAGGAGCAACTGGTCCCGTTCTGGGGCATGACCAAGCTGTGCTATGAGCCTGCTGAGGGCCTTTTGATGACTCAGGAAGCTAAGGACGAGGATATCTACTATTTTGATGGATATGAAGATGTCCCCGTAGAAGGTGCAACGATTCGGTACAGGGGCTATCAGTTCTATTTGGACCATACGTACCGGTAAAGAAGGAGGAATAAAAATGAAGTCTTTATCCCAAGTCATGGACCAGTCAATGGTCCTCAAGAACGAAATCAGCAAGCTGCTTCTAGCGTCTACTTATAAGGAATGCTCCGACCTGAGCGCTTTGGACATCAACTACGGCGACAGCGAACAGCTGCTCCAGCTGGAGGTCCTGCGGGACATCATGGAGAAGCTGGCCGATATCGAGGCGACCCTGGACTATATGAGCCTTCCCGTGGTGGAAGGCGGTCAGCTCGTGAAGAACGCAGTTGGAAAGTATGAGACCAGCAGCGGACATGTTCTCCACGCCGGCAGTATGGTCGAGGCCCTGATTGCAGACGGTATCTATAATGTTCCATATTGGTCTATTGACCGCGTGGAGCATGATGGAACGGACTACTGCCTGGTGAAGAACCTCAACACCCCCATGGATGGGTTGGCTGTCCGTATTCGGGGAGAGGAGGAATGATTTATGGCCAGAATTTACGCAATCTGTAATCAGAAGGGCGGCGTTGGTAAGACCGTAACTGCGGTCAGCCTGGGTATCGGTTTGGCTCGTGAGGGCAAGCGGGTCCTTCTGGTGGACGTGGATGCTCAGGGCTCGTTGACCGCTAGCTTGGGCTATCAGCAGCCCGACCAGATGGAGGTCACCCTGGCGACGGTCATGGGGCAGGTCATTCAAGACCTGCCCCTCCAGCCCGGCCTGGGTATCCTTCACCACTCAGAAGGGGTCGACTTGCTTCCCGCCAACATCGAACTCTCCGGTCTGGAGGTTACGTTGGTAAACACCATGAGTAGGGAGACCGTCCTGCGGGAATGTCTGAGTGGTATTCAGGAACAGTACGATGTTATTCTTTTGGATTGCTGTCCCTCTCTGGGAATGCTGACTATCAATGCTCTGGCCGCCGCCGACCAGGTCCTCATTCCGGTGCAGGCCAACTATCTGTCCATCAAGGGCCTGGAACAGCTCCTGCGAACAATTTCCAAGGTGCGTCGGCAAATCAATCCCAAACTGGGCATTGCCGGTATCCTGGTCACCATGGCAGACATGAGGACCATCTACACGCGGGATGTTATCGACCTTCTCCACTCTACGTACGATGGGAAGCTGAGGGTGTTTGACAACATCATCCCGGCGTCCATCCGGGCGGCTGAAACCAGCGCAGAGGGCCGGAGTATCTACCTGCATGACCCCTCTGGCAAGGTATCAGCGGCTTACGCTGCCTTAACCAAAGAGGTGATGTGTGCATGAGAAGCAGTGCGGCTAAAATCCAAATGACTTCCTTCGATGACCTGTTCCAGTCATCCGGAGTGGAGCAACAGACTGCCACAGAGCAGGTCCAAGACATCGCGCTGGAAAAGCTGATTTCTTTCCACAATCACCCTTTCCGGGTGCGGGATGACGAAGAAATGCGCAAAACAGTGGAGAGCGTTGCGCAGTATGGTGTTCTGGTGCCTGCCATTGCTCGCCCTGTAGGTGGAGGCCAGTATGAACTGGTTTCCGGGCACCGGCGCAAGCGGGCCAGCGAGCTGGCCGGGAAGGATACCATGCCAGTCATCGTTCGGAGTCTGGACGATGATGAAGCGACTATCATCATGGTAGACGCTAATCTTCAGCGTGAGCGCCTTCTCCCCAGCGAGAAAGCGTTCGCTTACAAAATGAAGCTGGAGGCTATGAAGCACCAAGGCAAGCGGAACGACCTCACTTCTGCACGCAGCGTGCTTAAGTTGAGTGCTCGGGATAGAGTAGCTCAAGATGCTGGTGAAAAGTCCGGCATGACTGTAACGAGATATGTTTCGTTAACGAAGTTGGTGCCGCCCTTGCTGGCCTTAGTGGATGAGGGTAAACTGTCCGTCAGCTCCGCCGCTGACCATCTTTCAGACTTATCTGAGGTGGAACAGAATGACACACTGGCGGCGATGAAACGACTGAAAATCATTCCTTCAAAGGGACAATTAGCTAAAATCAAGGAGCACAGCAAGGCTGGTACTCTTACCTTCGATGTTATCAATGCCATCCTATCAACAAAACGCCCTATCACATCTCAGGTGAGTTTAAAAAGCTCACGCTTGAAGCGATATTTTCCCAAAGGTTATACCGCACAGCAGATGGAGGAGGTCATTTTCGCTCTGCTGGAAATATGGAGTCAGCAGAACTTGCGAGATATTTCAAATACATCTTGTAATAAATAGGAAAACGCCGGCCGGAAGAATGGTACACATCCTTCCGGCCGGCGTTTCTCTTAAGAGATTTAAATATTTAATCCGAATTTGTATCCGTTAACAAATTGAGACCTATTTGTTCTTCTTCCATAGTCTCTCCTGTCATGCTGTTGATGTGAAGGGAGAAAAATTGAATATTTGGAAGCATAGCTTCTACTTTGCTTAGATAAGCCATATATACGTTTTTTTGAAATTTAGCAAACTCGTCATTTGAAACAGAATTTGGAACATCTATGAGCATAATAATAAGTCGCTCAACATCGGGAATATCATTTATCCATTTAAAGTTACTCTTCATAAACGTTTGATGTAGCCTAAGAGCAACTGACCTAAATTCTGCGAAGAAAAATACCCAATGTTTTCCACTGTCCCTCAATTTTACTAGTTTCAGAGGTTTGTGGTTAAAGGTATTCAGAGGTTCTGGTTTAACAAATTCAAAATCAAGTCGTTTTTGATACATATAATCCCAAATGATTTGTGGTATTTTGTTTGAAATTGCCATCCTCCACTGATGTTCGAGTACATGTTGAGCGTGTTTTAGGTCATCCAAAATTTGAGCAATATTTTTGTCCTCCAGAAGTGAGTAAAATCGGGCATTCCATTCTGTATTAACAAGAACCTTGTCAAGGCGCTCATCCTCAAGCGCCTGTATAACAGCGGAAGACATTTTCAGCTTTTTTTTTAGAGAATCTGCATCTTCATTGGGACAATAGATTTTTAGAAGATTAACAGCAAGGGTTACAAATGTCCGGTTTTCTAATCTGCTTCCTTCCTCAAGAGCATCAGCGGAGGATACTTTGCCTTCTACTGAAGAGACTCCTTGCTCATCATAAAACTCAACTTTACTTTCAGTTACCAATTCGTCAGGAGGACCCTCCAGCAGGTATTGCTTTGTCACCCCAAAATAAGCAGTGAGTTTTGACAGTGTTGCCTCCCCCGGAATACGCCCTTTTTTCCAGGCGGTGACTGCCGAGCGATTGAGTCCGGCTTCCTCTGCTGCTACTGATGGACTGAGTCCCTTCTGCACTGCCAAGGCGACGAATGTCTCGAAGAATTTTGTTGGCTGTATTCCGTATATCATATTTGAATGCTCCCATAGTCAAGTTGATGTGTTCTCACCATAGCATAATTCGCCCTAAAAGTCAATATATTACCCCTAAAAGATATATAAAATAATTCATATATAAATAAATTTCCTTTATGGAGTTGAATAAATTTCCATATTACCCTTGACAAAATCAATTAAATCAATTATAATGCAGCTAGTTCCCAGAACAACCAGCTTGTCAAGGTATATCGAAGGCCCAGGAAAGGTCGAAGAATCGTTCTTTGCCGCTTTAAGATAAGTGGTAAGGAACAATTTTACTTCAGACGCTATGTAAAGGAGCTAGCGTCTTCTTACCATTTGCTATAAGGCCAGCGTGGATAATGAAAGGATGATTATCATGGCAGACATGAAGAAACTCACACCCAGCCAGCTTGCGGACATATTTTCCAAAGCTCCCCTCGCAATACAGCAGGATATGCTCCTTACGGAAATTGCACGAAACACAGTGAAACTTATGGAGACGATGCCAGAGTTTCAAAATACTAAGGTAGAGGATTCGGAAAAGCTACTTACCGACTATTTCAAATTACTGCTGCGGAATGAAAAGTATCTAATTCATGAGGTTGCTGGAAATGTATCAATTAAGACAGATACGGCATTGCAGCATGACTTCATCGCGATATACAAACCACTTGATGTTCCTCCTATCTCTGAAGCCCTGTGCGGAAAAAATACATATATCCAGTATCTAAGATATAGTGCAATTGGCACTCTCAGCACGGAGGAAATAGATGGAGAAATGTACTTCCATTTTCAGAATCAAATGTATACGGCAAGTAAGCTATGGAAGGCGGACTCTACTGAAATGGGTGATATACTGGACGAGTTAGCTGAAAGTGGCTGGGGGTTGGAATATACGCCGCCCTACATAACCGGAGAACAACCAATAATGTTTTCCCATAGGCAGTCCATTTGGCGAATGGTGGAAGCATTATGCAATATGGACGATGAGTATTTGAGCAAACTCTACAAACGATGTCTCACAAAGTTCATTCCTACGCCATATGAGCCTAAGCTTCCTGGGTCGGAAACCGGGTACATCTATATTGGGGAATTACCTCCACATGGCATCATGGTGAATATGGAAACGGAGATTCCCGAAATAGGAATATCCTGCTGTGAGGCTGAGATAGCACCAAATGGAGATTACAGACTACTACACATGAATGAACAACTGATGCAAAGCATAGGCAAACGTATCTATGCCGCTTGTAACATGCATGAAGAAGGTTACAAGGTGCCCGTATATCGTTTGTTTGGTGAGCCAATCATTTGCGGGGCAGCCGGCGAGCCAATGGTTTTAGCTGCTAGCAAGGAACAGATTTTCGGTGAATGTAAGGAGCCAGCACAGTTTGCTGAAGCTAGCAGGATTTTCTTTATGACGACTCCACAGAAAAGGCCTGAAAAATAAAGGGGAGACACACGGCTCAAAAGTTCTAGCAGACCAAGGAAGGCGGATAGCTTATGACAAATCAGAGAGGGTGTGCGCCTTCTACTTGGTCAATAAAGATTTGCTGTCTTGCTGTCCTCAACAAGACAACAAGGAATCAAAAAGCGGTTGAGTGAGAACTCCCCTTGCTTTGCATATGTGGGGCAGGAAGGTGTGCTACAAATTCTTCAAAACACTATCTTCGGGTGATGTTATCAAATTGGCTGTCCTAACTAGGCCATACGGGGAGAAAGGAAAATCTTATGGTTGATTTTCAAAAACAGGTCATCGAATACTATTTGAAAAACGGGTCTATAAAGCATACTGCTGTAATGTTTGAGGTTTCTGACCAGCTCGTCAGGCGTTACCTCATCAATGCAGGTTTGTATTCCACACCTCGAATCAAGGAAGTAACTGAATTGTATAACAAAGGCCTTACCGCTGACCAAATTTCCAATAAGTTACGTATCACTCGGAAGACGGTAATCTCCATGCTTCCGTATCGAAAGGGCACCTATAAAGCACCCCCGTCGCCGGGTGCTCTCCGCGTCCGCAAATGCCTGGCGCGAAAGAAAGCAATGGCTGCTTCGGCGGACGCAGTTTAGCTATTTCATTAATATGCTAACAAGTAATTGGAAACAGTCACGTCATTGCGCCAATGGCTCAAATGGAATACACTGACGGCCATTACAGCCAGCCGGTCATACTCTACGGGCCGGCCCAGCCTCTGAGCCAGTTTCCTGCTGGAACCCCGCAGCTTGTATATGCCCGCAAATTCATGCTGGTCCCAGCGGCGCTTGTTATGGGTCCGCCAACGGGCCTTGATTTCCAACTCCAACTGCTCCCGATACCCCGGCTCACTACGCAGACGGTCGGCATAATACTGATAGGCCCGCTGGGCCAGAACCGCCCGAAGGTGGTGCAGGTCAATTTTGTTGGCCAGCTCAGCCCTGTCAAACACCGGCTCCTCTGAACCGTCGAAATAGGAACGGACCAGCAGTTCATCCCCAGGCAGGATACGCTGCTCCTGGTATTTGCCCCCCTTGCCCCGCCGGATGCGAACGCAAAGGTATCCCGATTCATCACGCACCAGGTCGTTGCCCCGAAGCCTGGCATATTCAGTTCTGCGACAGCCAACTACGGAAGCAAAATCAAACAGCCGAGGAGACGCTTCGCAGGAGGCGTCTCTTCTTTTGTCCACAGCCTTTACCCCCCTGCTGCGGGTGTTGGCGGAGACGACCCGCCTAGGCTTCCGGATTTCGGACAGAGAAATCCCATAAATCCGGCAGACCCCTGCCATGTAGGAATGGATGGTGCTGGCGCTCTTTCCCTGCTGTTCGAGCCAGTTGGCATAGTCCTGGATGTGTTTCCGGCAATCCTCAAAATGCCTGCACTTATAATTTCGTTTGCACCACTCGCCATATTTAATGGCGGCATTCATATATATTTTCCAGCTCCTCTGTGAAGTATGTTTTCCACCAGCTGAGTTCCCTGACTGCATCAGAGCCTTGCAGCGCTGGCTGATTTCATATTTTAGGCTTCCCATATCAGTCCCTCCTGAATATAAAATGACCAACAGTTAAAAATTTTGCTACGAACTTGTCCTTATCTCGTAAATATAGACCGCCAGTTATTAGCGTTTTCTTTGCCGCAAAGATACAATCCCTCCTGGCGATGAAATACGCCGCTACTCAAATTTATAAAATCAGGAGGGCTCATAATGAAAATCTCAGATGAAATACTGGACATCCTCAGCCAGTGCAGAGTAGAAAAAAACATCCTTTTTCTGCCCACTGGCAGGATGGACCGTCAGACCTATCTCGCCGTTAATAAGGTTCTGGAGAATATGGGCGGGAAATGGAACCGCAAGGCTCAGGGGCATATATTTGAAGCGAACGATAATCCGGCAGAGCGATTGGAAACCGTTCTGAGTACACGGGAGATTTCTGATTTGAAGGAGGAATTTCAATATTTTCATACGCCCCGTCCAATTGCGGAAATGATGTGCGGTATCGCTGAGCTGGATAAAAGTTCCCATGTTTTAGAGCCGTCCATTGGCGATGGGCGGCTGGCGGAGGTCATCATGGAACACCGGCCCGCAGGTCTGTTCGGAGTGGAGATAAACCCAGATATGTACCAAAAGCTGGAGGGAAAACCCTACCCAGTCCTATTGGCGGACTTTCTAACAGTGACCAGGGACAGCCTTCCGTTCTCTGTAAACCGTGTTATTATGAATCCACCGTTTCACAATTACCAGGACATTGCCCATATTTATCATGCGTATGACCTGATGCAGAACGATGGAATCCTGGTCTCCATCGTCAGTGAAAGCCCATTCTTCCGGGCCGATAAAAAAGCTGTTTTCTTCAGGAGCTTCCTGGAGGAACACTGTGCAGAAACAGTCAAACTGGATGCAGGCGCATTTCATGAAAGTGGAACAGAAATCCGCAGCAGAATCATAACAATCAGGAAGGAACACTGAAGATATTTTGTTGTCTGCCGAAATTCGACGTCCGGCGCGTCCCCGGCCCACAGGGCCTGATAAATGTGGCACACGTTTTTGTTGTGGGAACGTAATAACCCATACCATACGGTTGCCGGCCGCATGATATTTTTGTCCCCCTTAGCTGGTTATTTTCCACTCTGTGTCAAATAACCAGCACGGTCTCTTGGCAGAAAGTCCTCCCTCCTATTGGAAGAAACTCCATCACACAAGAGCGCCGCACAAGGGGCTATCGGCAGTCCAGGGAAACCAACACGTCCACCGCGTCGTGTTGGCGTGACCGTTCTCCGAGGGTCACAGGCGGGTCTCGTTAAGAGGCTCGGTGCGGGGATGACGCTTCCAGGGGCGATACACGGCGCGTCAATCGTGTATCCGGCGTTGCTATACCAGGCAGACCGCCGAAACAGGCCGCAAGCGGCAATCATGGCTTTGCGGGGTCATACACTTCGCCAGAGTGTATCCAGGCTTTATTTTCCGTCAAAGTCCCGGGAAAAGGGGCCAAGGCCAACGCGGGGCGATTTTGTTCTCTACAGACCATCACCCAAAGGTCTGGCGGCTATTCTCCGAAAGCCGCAGCCGGGTCTCGTTAAGAGGCTTGGTGCTCATTGGAATCTATATAAAAAGGCCCAAGAGGGTGAAATCTCCTGGGCCTTGAATCGTCAAAAGAGCCGGACTAACTTGTTCAGCTCCATAAAAACGATGGTATTCTCATTTGGCGCAAATTTGTATTTCCTCCAGCATCCCAAACTCGTGAAGCTGGAACAGCTTCAGAGGTACAGTTTCCCAACTGGACTCCTTTTCTCCGTCCTCGTTGTAGGTGTGCCACTGGTCGCCTAAAAGTGGCTTCCCTCCGCACACCGAGAGGAACAGATGGTGATAATAGGTGCCGCTGCGGAAGTCAAGGGCGTAGTCCCTGGAACGGGGATACTTGACAAAGGATGTCTGGCGCATTGGGCAGATATCCGGATACCACCATTTGGCGAGCCTGTAGAATTTCGATTTGTTCGCTGTCAGGCGGTAGGCCTTTTTTCCTGACTCATCCATTCCCGACCTCCAGTAGAGCGTGAACCGCCAGACCCAGTTCTGCGGTCATATTGGTGCGCTGCCCCAGTAGATGGCGAAAGGCCTCAGGTGAGCGGGTAACTATTTTATAATTCATGTTTTTCATGGATGGCTCCTTTCTCTCTTTTGTTCTATTTGCATATAAAAAAGCCGCTGTCCTTATAAAGAGACAACGACTTTAAGTGTAAATGTAAAGATACGACCAAAAAATTGGAATAAAAACGACCCAATAGAGGGGAATAGAATACGATTACACTATTATTATACCCCTGAAGGCCAAGGGCGTCAACAGAAAAAGCTGAAACTGGTACAAAGATGGAACATATCAGTACAAAGATGTTCTTGAAATGGAATTAAAAACTGCTATAATGGTATCATCCAAAATTATAAATCGGGCGAACCACAGCCAGACCTGCCTCCGGGCGGGCCTGGCTTTCTTCATGCCCAGAGGGAGATGCCATGAACTATATTGTTAAAGATTCTGTATTGCCTTCATATCTTCCGTTTCCGAAATTTTTGCTTGCTGAGGATATGAAGCAAACCGCCCAGCTGGTCTATGCCCTGCTCCTGGACCGGACGACGCTCTCCCAGGCCAACGGCTGGCAGGACGGCCAGGGGCATGTCTATGTTATCTTTCCAGTTGAAAGAATAGCACAGGCTCTAAGGAAGGGGCTTACCAGCGTCAAGGCTGCTCTGGCGGAGCTGGAGGAGCATGGACTGATTCGCCGCCAGCGGGCGGGGCCCGGCCAGCCGAACCGTATCTACGTCCTGCTTCCAGACAGTCGGGAAAGCGGCCATCCTGTGGCCGGAAATCCGGCTGTAAGAGGGCCGGCAACCCGACCGTCTGACGGTCAGAATTCTGGCTGTTTAACGGTCGGAAATCCGGCCACTAACAACCTAAGAGATAACCACCTGAGTCATAACCACCTGAGTGGAGTGACTGCCAGCCGCCGGCCATATGGACAGTATCAGAATGTTTTTCTGACTGACGGCGATGTGAAGCAGCTGGAAGCCGATTTTCCTGACGTATGGCGCGACTATATAGAGCGGCTCTCGAACTATATGAAGTCAACCGGGAAGCGCTACCAGGACCATGCCGCTACGATTCAGTTATGGATTCGGAAGGACAAAATGAAAGGGGGAATAGACCATGCCAGAGGGACTGACCGGCATCCCGATGCCGCAGTGGGTCAGGGAGCGTCTGCTCGACCAGATTGGAACATCAGGTCCGTCGACCTCGACGGTTGACCCGGTCGAACACGAACGCCGGCGGTGCCAGATGGCCAATCGGACTGTGGGCCGACTCGAAGGGGTAGACTGTCCGGATTGTTTAAACCGAGGCTATATCTATTTTGTCAATGACGGCGGTACTCTCTCTCAGCGGGAGTGCCACTGTATGGCTCAGCGGCGGGCACTGCGTCACCTGGAGCAATCCGGCCTGAGCGATATGCTGACCAGATATACCTTCGAGTGCTGGCAAACACCGGAGCGCTGGCAGGCCAAAGCGTTGGAAGAAGCGAAACGCTACGCCGCCAACCCCAAGGGTTGGTTCATCGTCACCGGTCGCAGCGGCACCGGAAAGACCCACCTGTGTACCGCAATTTGTGGGGAACTCCTGCAGCAGGGCCTGCCAGTGCGGTATATGCTGTGGCGGGATGTTGCGGTCCGGGCCAAGGCGGTGGTCAACGATGCTGAAGCCTACAGCCAAATCGTCGACCCGCTGAAACGGGTCAAAGTGCTGTACGTCGACGACCTTTTCAAAATGGGCCGTGGCAGCAACGGTGCGGCAAGACCGACTGTCGGCGACATCAATCTGGTTTTTGAAATTATCAATGCCAGATACAATGATTCAGGTAAAATTACACTTGTCAGTTCTGAACTCAGCCTTAACGATATAACAGATATTGACGAAGCCACTGGCGGCCGCATTTATGAAGGCGCCAAGGCCGGGGCCTACCTGGACCTGTCCAACCGCCAGAACTGGCGGCTGAGATAAAACCATATCATGAATCAGCGCCGCAGGCCGTTTCCGGTCTGCGGCTTCCCTGTTCTCTGGAGGACAATCAAAATGGAAATCTTGAAGAAGCAGATATTCGATGCCTCGGAGCTAGCTGATATCCGGGAAGTCTCTGTTGACCCCAGCCTTGACAGAGAGGACCGCATCGCTGAGTTCCGGCGGCAAATCGGCGACCCCCACCACTTCCGCTGCGGCGATATCGTGGTCCATGCCCACTACGCCCAGGACGGCCCATCCCTGACTGACCGCTTGAAGCAGCTTATCAATTAGCAGCTTGACCGCCAGTTCATAGATTTTACCAAACTTACTCTGATATAATTCTCCCTGGAAAAAGAATTGAATAGGACGTCCGAATCACTCTTTCACCTGGGGGATATTCCGCCCAAAAAAGGGGTGATTTTTTGTGACACAGTACAAAGCGGCCGCATATCTTCGGCTCTCCTATATAACGGTTCGGGGAGAAAAGACCGGCCAGGCCCGGGAACCGGGCTATCAGGAAAGCGACAGCATCGGCAACCAGCGGAAGCTGATTGAGGATTTCGTCGCGAACCAACCAGACATTGAACTGGTCTCAGAGCAGATGGACGACGGTTACAGCGGCATCCTGTTCGACCGGCCGGCCTTTTTGGCCATGATGGACGACGTCAAGACGGGGAAAATCAACTGCATCATTGTGAAGGACATCTCCCGCCTGGGCCGGGAACATGTTGAGACCAGCCGTTACCTGTGCCGGATACTTCCGGCCTATGGCGTCCGCTTCATCGCCATCAACGATAATATCGATACAGCGCATGAGCAGAGCGGGGACCAGCTCCTGATTGCCATCAAGACTATGACCAATGACTCGGTTTGCCGGACCAGCTCGGTGAGCACCCGGTCGGCGCTCCAGGCCAAACGAAAAAGCGGGGCCTATGTGGGGGCCTGCCCCATCTATGGATATCAAAAGGACCCGGAGAACCGAAATCATCTGGTCGTTGACGAGTACGCCTCCCTGGTGGTGCAGGACATCTACCGCCGCCGTGTCGAGGGCGCCAGCGCATACAAAATCGCCGAGGAATTGAACCGGCAGGGCGTTCTCTCGCCCCTGGCCTACAAGGTGAGCCGGGGGCTGCCCCATCCGACCAAGGGCTTCGCGGACAGCCCGGACGCCAAGTGGTCTCCCACGACAATCATCCGTATTTTGCAGGATGAGACTTATACCGGCGTCCTGATTCAGGGCAAGACCACGACCCCCAACTACAAGCTCAAAAACACAGTGCAAAAGCCCGTGAAGGATTGGGCAAGGGTGGAAAATACCCACCAGCCAATCATCAGCAAGCAGGATTTCGAACTGGTACAGCAGCTGGCCCGGCTGGACACCCGGGCTGCCCCTGAGAAGGATTCGGTGTATATGTTCTCCGGGTTGCTCATCTGCGGCTGCTGCGGGAGGCGGATGACCCGAAAAACGAACATCTATAAGGGGCAAAGGTACATCTATTACCACTGCCCGGCCGGGAAATCCCAGGGCTGCCAGCACCCGGCCAGGATTCGGGAGGACGATTTGGTGCAATGCGTACTCTCCTGCCTTCAGACCCATATCAAAAGCGTCGTCTCCCTGTCTGAGCTGCTGAACAGCATCAGCAAGGAGCAAATCAACCATGACCTGGTCGCGAAGTATACCACCGAGCTTGCGGACAACAGCCGCCAGCTGGAGGAGGCCGGTCGCATGAAGGCCACCCTCTACGGCAACCTGGTCAACGGTATCCTGGACAAAAAGGAGTACAGAAACCTGATGGACTACTACTCAGCCCAGGAGGAGCAGGTCCAGGCCGCGATTGCCCTGCTGCGGGAGAAGCTGGCGCAGGTCCAGGACGATTCCAGCAGCCGCTTGAAATGGGCCCGCCACTTTGAGCAGTTCTCCTCCATGACCGAGTTGGACCGCCGGGCGGTGGTGACGCTGATTCAATCTGTCATGGTCCGGAACAAGAAAGAGATTGACGTCTCCTTCCGGTTCCAGGATGAGTATGAGAACACGCTGAAAATGCTGTCACGCTATAAGGAGGTGAGCTGAGTGGCCCGGAAAAGTCGCAAGAACATCGCTTCCGCCGACGAGCATCCTGTTATAAAGGTATGGAAGACCGCACTCTATATCCGCCTGTCCGTGGAGTATAACGGCAAGCGGGGGGATTCCCTGGAGACGCAGCGGCAAATTATGGAGGACTGCCTGGCCCTGTGCCCTGACGTCGAAATTACGGAGATTTACATTGACAACGGCGTCTCCGGCCAGACCTTTGACCGGCAGGGATTCCAGAAGATGCTGGCGGATATCGAGTCCGGGAAAATCGACTGCGTCGTGGTGAAGGACCTCTCCCGCCTGGGCCGCAACGCCATCGACACCGGATACTATACCGAATACTATTTTCCGCTCCATCATGTCCGATTTATTGCCGTCAATGACCGGTATGACAGCGAGGACGCCGGCAGCGGAAGCAGCTTTGCCCTGCCCATCAAGAATATCGTGAACGAGGGATACGCTCTTGAGGCCAGCCGTAAGACAAGGCTCCAGCTCCAGCGGAGCATGATGGCGGGAGAGTTTGTGGGGGCCAGGCCGCCGTACGGTTACCGGAAGGACCCGGAGAACTGCCACCGCCTGCTTGTGAACGAGGATACCGCCCCCGTAATCCGGCAGATTTTCCGGTGGGCGGCGGACGGTGCCCCTCTGGACGTGATTGTCCGGTGGTTGAATGAGGCTGATGTCCTCACCCCCGGCTACTACCTGGCCAGCATCGGGCTCATTACCAGCGAGCGCCTGATGGGGAGTGGAAAGTGGCAGACATGGACCATTCGAAAAATCCTGTCCGACCAGGTCTACACCGGCGACATGGTGCAGGGCAAGACCAGTGCGACCGCCCACAAACAGTCCCTGGTCAGGCCGGAGGACTGGATTGTTGTGAAGGGGACCCATGAGCCGCTGGTTAGCCGGGAGTTGTTCGACCATGTCCAGGCTGTCCGGGCGCAGGCTTCGCGGAAGGGCGGGACTCAGACGGAAAGAGTTCCTTACACTGAGAACATCCTGCGGGGCAAAATATTCTGCGGCTGCTGCGGAAAGAGTCTCCACCGCCAGCGGTCTCATGGGCGGTATGTGTACCATTGCATCGCCAACGACAGGATTGGCAAGGGCGCATGTCTGGGCAAGGTCCGCCTGCGGGAGGCCGACCTGTTCTCTGTTATCCTGACTACTCTGCAAAAGGAAGGCGCAGCTATCATAGAAAACAGCTTTTTAGTCCGGCAGATGGGGGACAAGGCCGCTGGACAGAAGACTAAAACGGCGCAAGAGGTCTCGGAGCTCCGCCAGGAGATAGAGCAGGACCGGAAACATCTGAGGGGTCTGTACGAGAGCTTTGTCGCTGGACGCCTTACCCGATTGGAGTATCAGGCGCAGAAGGCCGGCTATGAGCAGAAGATTGACGCAGCCTCGGCCCAGGCCCGTCAGCTCCTAGAGCGGCAGGAGCTGTTGGAGAAGGAGGTCAACGGGTACCTGGACCTGTCGGTCTGGCTGGCGTCTGTATTTGAGAATCCAGTCCTGACCGCATCCCTGGCTGACCGGGTGATTGAGCGCATCGACGTCTCCAGCTCCAAGGATATCGATATCCACTTCAAATTCAAAAACGAATTCTACCAGACTAAGGGTGTGGAATATGAATAATGCCTCTTACGTCATCGCCCTCTATATCCGCCTCTCCATCGAGGACAACAAAGTAGACAGCTTGAGCATCGAAAATCAGAAAATTGCGCTGCACCAGTACGTTGATGCCATGCAGGATATCAAGAATATAGAGGTCCTGGAATTTGTAGACAATGGGTACAGCGGGACGAATTTCGAGCGGCCTGAGGTCATACGGCTCCTGGATATGGTGCAGGCGGGGAAAATCAACTGTATCATCGTAAAGGATTTTACCCGCTTTGGCCGTAACCGAATCAGCGTCGGCTACTTCCTGGACAAGGTATTCCCTCTGTATGGCGTACGCTTCATTGCTCTCAACGACGGCTTTGACAGCGGGAAGCTCAATGGCGACACTGGCGGCCTGGGCGTTATGTTTCAGTACTTTCAGGCGGAAGTATACAGCTGGGACCTGTCCGTTAAATACAAGAGCGCCAAGCAGGTGAAGTTCCGGCGCGGGGAGTACCAGAGCAAGATTTGCCCCTATGGCTATCGCAAGGGAGCCGATGGGCGCATGGAGCCGGATGGGGAGGCGGCGGCCAATGTCCGGCTGATATTCGAGCTTGCCCAGAGTGGTCTCAGCAAGAAAAAAATCGCCAAGGCCCTGTTTGAGCGGGGCATCCCTACTCCAGCAGAGTACAAGGCGGCCCACGGCTTCACCGGCCACGATATCTCCAGGAGCCGGGGCGTCTGGCACGAGTCCACTGTGACCCACATCCTGGAGGACGAGCGGTACACTGGAACCTACATCATGGGCAAGCGGGAGGTGACCGAGGTCGGCGGCCATCGGGTCCGCATGAAGGACGAGAGCCAGTGGGTGAAGATACCAGACCACCATCCCACCATCATCGACAGGAAACTGTTCGAGGAGGTCCAGGCCAAGCTCCGCCGGGTCCCGGCCCCCAGGAAGAATGTCCATACCTATCCGCTGAAGCACAAAGTGTTCTGCGGCTGCTGCTTGCACGCCTTGTCCCGCACCTCGAATAAAAACCACGCCTATCTCTGCCGTCATACCCAGGTGGACGAATCCGCCCCCTGTCATGGCCTGCGGATTTCAGAGACGGAGCTGGAACGTATCGTATATGAGCTGGCGCTGGGGCAAGTCCAGGCCGCTCCCGATTCGGTTCCGGCTGCCGCGCCGGACAGCCCGGAAGGGAAGATAGCGGACTTCCAGGAACAGAAGCGCTGTCTCTATGAACAGTTCGTGCGGGGCGAAATCAGCATCGAGGATTACAGGGAACACAAGGCCGTCCTGGATGGCGAGCTGGACCGGCTCAGGCAGACCCTGGCTGTCATCCGTGCTCAGGCATCCCAGAGCCAGGCCGAACAGGACCGGGGTCTCCTTCCCCAGAAGGTGAGGGAGGCCGGCCGTCTGACTGTTGAGCTGGCCGGTATGCTGATTGACCGGGTGTATGTCTTCCCTGACGGCCGCGTGGAGCCAAACTGGAAAGTGGGCGTCCTTTCGACATAACTCAATCCCCCTGATGTAGTATCTTATTCTACATCAGGGGGATTTTTTTGTTTTATACCGCATTACTCTATATCCTCCAGCTCTGTTGAGCGGAACTCCTCCGCATCAAAAAAGTCGTATAGCGATATCCCAAGACCATCGCAGAGGAGCTTAATGGTGATAATTCCTGGATTTTTACTGTTCCCGTAGATAATACTTTTTAAAGTTGACGGAGGGATTCCAGACTGTCTGGCCAACGAATTGATATTGAACTCTTTTTCAGCGCACAGCGTTTGAATACGCGACGCAACATATTTTCGAGTATCCAATCTGTCATGCCTCCAGTCCATATAAAGTCTTTCTCATAGTGTATCAATATCATGCACAGCTAAAAGACGATATATAGACTTTTTGGGGTATGAATGGTATAGTGAAAAAGACTATATATAGTCTTTTTCGGGAGGTATGAAAATGAGTGACAAAAGGACAGAGACCTGCTGCTGTACTGGTCACCGGGACATCCCCTACGGTCTGGAGACTCCGCTGAAATCAGTACTTAAGGAACAGGTGGGGCTGCTGCTTTCGAAAGGGGTCATTTATTACGGTGTGGGCGGCGCGGTCGGTTTCGACACCCTGGCCGCCGAGGCACTGTTTGAGCTTCGCACGGAATATCCACAAATCAAGGTAATTCTGGTATACCCCTTCAGCGGCTTTGACTCCAGGTGGCAAAAGGAACAACGGGAGCGATACAGAGTGCTCCTCCCGAAGTACGACAAGCTGGTCTGTGTCAGCCGGACTCCAGGCCGGGAGGCATACCTGATGCGGGACAGGCATCTTGTGGACTGCTCCGCCCACTGTATCGCGTTCTGTTCACGCTCATACGGAGGGACCGCCTATACTGTGCGCTACGCACAGGAGCATGGGTGTCAGATTTATAATCTGGCGGAACGCATCGTCGGTCAAAAATAAATCCCCCGGCCCGAAATGAGCCAGGGGAAGGAACATTACGCCGTGTGTTTGTCACAGAGAACGATTTCCGGGCAGATGGGGCAGCCGCCCATGCAGGCCTGCCGGTATTCGCACTCGGGACAGCTTCGCCTGAAATGCTCTCTGAACTCCTCAAAGACCGGACTGTCCCAGGCCTCTTGAATGGTGTGGTTTCTCAGGTCCACCGCCCACCGCTGCTGCTGGTTATCGAAGCTGCATGGAAGCATTTTCATATCGGCGGTGATGTAAGCTGACCAACGGCCGCCCTCACAGGTATCCACGCTGTCCATATCGATTTCAGACGACTGGGCGACCAGTCCGGGAATAGTACAGGAATCAAACCCGATTTTGTATCGGTGTCCCCCAGCGCAGGCGAGGGAGAGAAATTCCTTCACCTTTGGGTCGTCCGCACGGAGTACCTGCCGCTGGCTGCCAAGACCCACCGGCTTGTGGAGCAGGAACACGATGGCGTTGACGCCGGCCGGGAAGCTGTCCTCCCGCAGCCGGGTAACCGCCTCATCAATCGTCCCTTTGCTTACGACATAGTGGATGTTCGTCCTTACGCCGGCCCGGAGCAGGCAGTCGATGGCCTTCAAGGTGTAGGGGCTTCGATACCAGCTCACCGCCACAGCCCCGCAGTACTCCTTGCAGAGCCGGGCAAGCTCCAGGGTCATCCCAAGGCCGGAGGTGGTGAAGTTCGGCACGATACCGGCCCTGCGGCAGAGCTCCAGGATTTCAGGGAAGTGCTCATGCTGGTCCGGGTCGCCGCAGCCGCCGAGCGCGATTTGATAGGTATTCCCTCCGCACTGCCGGACAATCTCACGAAAGTCTTCCAGCGCCATATTGGGGGCGCCGGCGCGGAGGCCGTCCTGGTAGCACTCCACCCCCGCCTTCAGACACAGGCCGGACTTGCCGTGGATGCAGTGGCCCATGACGCCCACATCCAGGAGTTCGGGGAAGGAGGCCATAAATGGGTCCTGCGCAGTCTCCTTTCCGTCCTGAAACGTGCCGGAGCGGATATACTGCCCTGTCGCTTCATCGAAAATGGATATGAAATCCTTATCTTTCCGTATCCTCATATAGGAAACCACCTCTTCGACTTAATAGTCCAGGTCATCGTCGATTATAGTAAAGGCATCAGGGTCGGACTTCTTCAATGCCTCCCACAGCTCTGTAAACATATCGACGTAGGAGTCCTCACAGCATTCAAAACCGACGTAACCGAATCGAATGCTTTTCCCTTCCACCAGAGCCTGCCGGATTTGCTCCTGGTATTCGTCGTCTACGCTGTAGTCGTTGAATACTTTCCGTACATCTTCTTCTGTACTTTCAGGGGTCAGTTCACTTTTCCCCAGCAGCTTTTTAACGGCGTATTTGAGGATTGCTTCCTTCTGCTTCTCGCTGAAAGCTCCCCTCTGCGCCAGGATAAAGCTGCTGCTGCTGGAGTTGGTTATGAAATCGCTTCTGATTTTCATTTTGTTGGGGCAGCGCCAGATGCGCCTGCCCCGCACCTCCTTTTTTCTTATGATTTTGTTTGGGATAGGGTAGCTACAATGGCAAGCATACCAGACTAAAGCAGACTCAACCACAGCCTGGCGGTCAACCTCATGCTTATCAGGGCAAAAAGAAAGCCGCAATTTTTCATCCCGGCCCCATAGAATTGACATATCATGTGCTTCACCAGGTATTGTGCTATTTCCTGGCCGCTCAATTACCTCCATCATACACTTCCGTCATTTTAATGAGTTGAATGTGCCCCTGGAGGCAGCTGATAAGCTGCGGGTAGAAATTCGGGTCCACATCTTGAAGCATCCCTCGGATTTCCTCCAGCACCGGCTCCAGGCTAAGCTGTTCTGATTGATTTTTCATCCGACATTCCCTCCAAAAACAGAATAATCACAGCGGCAATCATACCAGCTAAAAACAGGTGTAGCTATAGCCTAGCGGTCAATCTCATACATATCAGGACAAAAAGAGGACCGGGATTTTTCATCCCGGCCCCATAAAAATATAATTTCACGCACCCCAATGAGCATCACGCAGGCTCTTTTTCACAGCAGTCGCTACCTCAAACACAATCCTCCGTTCAACCACAGAACAGTCGGAAAGCAGATTCTCCACGTCCGGCATGTAAGCCCTTTGGTCGAACGGCTGATTGCCGGCGAGCAGGAAATCGACCGTCACCCCAAGCGCCGACGCAAGCCGCACCAGGGCGCCCAGGCTGGGCTTCTTATCGTTCCTCTCAATGTGGGAGATAAATGTGGTCGAGAGGTCAGCCAGCTCCGCCAGACGCTCCTGAGAGATGCCCCGACTCTTGCGCAGGTCATTGACCCGGCTCCCTATCAGGCTATAGTCCAGTTTCATGGCGGTCAGCTCCTCTCCAGAGCGGCCTTTGCGGCCCGTCCAAGCTCTGTGACAGGATTTATATCTTCACCGCGCAAAAGGGCCAGGAACTCGTCAATGGCCGGGTTCTCGGTGCTGGTACTTCCGGCGCTGAGAAGGATTTCCTGCCCTGTCGACGGTTTCAAAACTCTCGTGTTGCAGCTTAGCGCTATATGCGCGATGGGCGTCGGAGCCAAAGCATTTTCTGTCACAGCAACTGCCGTCGATTCCAGTCCAGCCGGCCAGTCGCCGTATTGATACATCATGTACTGGCAGGCTGCCGCATTGAGATACCGTATGCAGTGCTGTGTCGATGGCGCAGGAAACCAGCCCAAGGTATAGAGGTTATTACTACGGCTCTCGTAGGTGGCGAAACCAAATTTCAGATGGAGCCAGTCCACATCCGGAGCAAGCGGTACAGGTGTCAGTTCCCCGGGGTCCGCTTCCAGCAGCTCCACCATCAGAAGGCGGGCCACACCGGCGTCCGCCATAACAGTAGCGCAAGGATTCATAATATCATTCTCCTATCTCTTTTTTGATTTTTCAGGACACCGCCGGCGGCGAATCCGCGCCAGGGGTTATACTCATTTTTCCGCGAGTGCCAGGATTGTCTGGCCCAGTTCAGTGGCGGGGTCGATAGCTTCGCCCCGGAACAGCCGAGTCATCTCCGCAAGCTCCACCGGTGCGATCGCCGGGATATCCGCACTGAGGCACGCCACCAGGGACAGGCCGGCGTTTGGTACTGGAGCCGTTTTGCGGCCGGCTATCTGCTCCGTTTTCCAACGCATGTTGCTCAGCAGATTAGTGCCGCCGCTCAGGAGGAGGGAAATTATGTCGGTCTCAATGAGATTATCTTCTCCTGTCATCCAAGCGTGAAGGGCCTGCATTCCAAAATGGAGGTATATAGACACGTCGTCAAATGCCGCCATACTGTACTGCTTCCCGTTTCGGTCCAAATATACTATGACGGCACAGTAGACGGAGTTGTCAGGGATTGCTCCGTCGCCATATCTGCGCAGGGGTCCGGGGTCCTCCGCGAGAGCCCGGTAAATGAGCCGGACAATTTTGGGGTTCTGGATTGCCTTGAGAATAAGCTCTTTATTCATCATCAGTGCTCCTTTTCTCTTTACTTTTTTGAAAATATATATAAAAAAGCCGCTGTCAGAAAAAAGACAACGGCTTTGTAAGCAAATATAAAGTTACGACCAGCAAAAGTTGGAAAAAAGACGGCCTTTAACGGGCAAATCAGATACGTTTACACTATTATTGTACCCCTTATTATAAAAGGTGTCAACCACAAATTTTTCCTCTTTGGACAGTTCACAGAAAATAGAAAAAGGGAGACTGTAACGCCACGGCGCTGTCCGTCCCCCTCTTAATGACTGGTTTTTCTGTTGCCCGCCAACTTTCCGGCCCAAGGTCCGGCATGCATTTCGGATTTTAGGTGCCAGCCCACCAGTGGGATGCCGCCCACTGACCACATACAGTATGCGCTATTTTTTGTCAATTTTTGAATGACAAGCTCGCACTGCCTTCTCCGCATTCCGCCGCAAGAGCTTTATAGGCCTCCCGGTTCCTGGCGAGCAGCAGTCTGGATATTTTCCCGGCTTCTTCATCCGGAACAGTGGATTCCCCTTCTGTGCGGCTGCGGGCAGCATCGTGCTGTGACGGTGTCAGGACCGGTTTCCCATAGACGCTTTCGATTTCCGCTCCCTCCTCATAAGCGACAGCCCGAACAGGCAGCCCACCACCCCGTATTTTCCGTCCATCAGGTCCAGGTAATATTCCCGCCGCAGAAACCTGATGTCGCTGTCATCGGCCTTTTGCTTGTCGTCCTGAAGGCATATCATGTCCAGCAGAAGCTCAACCGCCTCCATCATAATTTCTTTGAACTCCGCTACGACAGCGTCAATATCTATTTTCATTTCCGTGTTCCTCCCGGTTCATTTAGATTACAGTGCCATTATACTCCTCTGAAGATGGAATTCCATTACCCAGCGGTCAAGGTACGCACCATATATAAATCTTTTTTTGAAAAAATCTCGAAAAATATTTGGCAGTTCGGTGTAAAACATGACCGGAAGGCCGTGGACTGTTTTCTCCGATTATATGATAATGGTTGGTGTCCAAGGCACGAAGGGAGGGAAAAACATGGACGGTCACGCAACGGATGCGGAGCTGGATTTACCGCAGGAGGTATTTGAACCGGCTATCTCAAGGCCGGTGGAACTGGGTTTGCTGGGCAGGGAGCTGGAACTCTGTTTTCAGGCTGCCGGCGGCCCTGTTGAAATCAAGACCTGTTACGGGGACATCCGTAAAATTGTCGACGCTTTGATGGATTATGCCAGGCTGCTGGAGATGGTCTGTGTGCAGTGGGAGCTATGCGGGTTTCACAAAATCACCTATGAGGACCACGCAAAGGTACTGCGCAATATTGCGCTCAAATACCAGGCTGGAATTGGCTATGATTACGAAGCGGCTCTGGAGCTGTGCCGGAAGAAGGCCAGGAGAAGGTCCAAGGATGACGATGTTGGCGGGGAGGCTCTGGAGATGGGATACCGGTCAGCTCTGCGGAAGAAAAAGGCTGATGTGGAGAACAGCGGGAAACCGGAAAAATAAAAGGCGGGAAGACGTCATCCGTCTTCCCGCCCTTGGTCCGGCGGCTGAGTCCCTTCCCGATGGGCCAGCTCTATCAGCTTGACTTGTCCGCGGATGTTGTCGACAATCAGCGGAAGCATACCGGGCGATACCCCGGCCAGCATGATTTCTATCTGCCCGGCCGCCTCTCTGGCGGATGGATGGTCTGTCCACAATATGGCGTCCGCCGACACGCCAAAGAATTCGCAGACAGTTCGTAAAGTGGTGAGTGAGATTCCCACAAAGCCATTTTCCAGGCTGGAGCAGAACCGGGGGGAAATCCCAATCTTTTCTGAAAAGACTTCTCGGGATAATCCGGCGGCCTCCCGGTATTTCTTGATTTGCTGTCCGACTTCTACATTTATTTGCTTTCTGCTGTCCCTGTTACTCATAATCAACGTCTCCTTACCATCATTGCATCCAGTTTAATGGAGGGAAATGTCCCTTGAAACGATTTAATAATAAGCGATAATCGTTGATTATTAGGTAACGTAAGAGTATAATTGAACCGGCAAAACCGTCTGGCACTTCTGCCGGGCAATCAGCCGGAAATGGAGGTTATCATGTGGATTGATACATTCCTGCTTGGCAGAGCGGTGAGCCTGACCCTGATTCTGCTGGGCATATGTAACATTCTCAGGCCAATCTGGGCCAACGGGCAGCTGCACATCGCGATTATGGGTAAGACAGCGGGTATTGGCAAGCGTATGGCATTCAAAGACGAGGGCATTCATTACATCGGAACAGTCGTCGCCGAGCCTGGAGACCTGCTTCTCCCAGGCGGCGCGGTCTACGGATTCCCATCGAACGGGGCCCCTCCGGTCGTCAGTCTCATGTGGAATGCGCTTGAAGCCAGACCGGACACAGTAATGGTTTCTCCGGACTGCTACTGCGTTAAAACCGGGAACCAGCTTGTTTTTGTCACGGTTTCCGCTCTGCTTGGAGCCATCCTGATTTGATAAAAAACGGAGAAAATGAAAAACAGAGGCAGGAAAACACTGCTTGTCCTCCTACCCCTTGTCCACCGGCTGCTCCTTAGCCTGCCAGGCCAGCGCTATCAGTTTGGTCTGCTCCCGTATATTTTCGATTATCAGCGGCAGAAACTCAGGCGGCACATCACGGAGCAAGGTCCCGATTTGCCATGCGGCCGCTTCTACTCCGGGCTGCGGCCCGCGCAGGATGGAGTCCGTCGGAACTGCCAACACATCGCAGATTTTACATAACGTGGTGATAGATGGGCCTGTCCTCCCACGCTCAATGTCGGTCTGAAACTGAGCGCTAATCCCAATCTTCTCCGAGAATTCTTCTCGGGTCATGCCTGCGGTTTCCCGCGCGAGCCTGATTCTGGCGCCGATTTTCCGATTGATTTCCTTGTACTCGCCCCGCAATCTAACACCCCCAGCATAGTTTATTACTCATAGTTTATGGTGTGTCATGGCATGGCGGTATATGCTAATAGACTTGATTATATTGCGTAATACCCAATTTCATGATATGATGCTGCGTTGGGATAACGCAGCGGAAATTATAAAAAAACAAAATTGACAGGAGGAATTTCACAATGCGTAAAATCATCAACATCGTACTTATTCTGGCTTTGCTGACAGGACTATGCGTCCCTGCTCTTGCGGCCACCCCCACCCCCGTCTTCACCGATGTCTCTTCCGACAAATGGTACTACACCTGGGTGACCAAGGCCGCC
>OFHM01000690.1_pt1 | contig 26306 bp, 29 predicted proteins | sample 1521311 | NCBI WGS metagenome assembly OFHM01 (sample SAMEA3504083, study PRJEB24116) | mouse gut metagenome | biome: mouse gut; feature: mouse-associated habitat; material: faeces | place: Denmark | collected 2011 | reverse complement strand
CCATCAGCGTTACGGTATCCTCTGTCGTACGAACCGCGCACATGATCGTATCGTCTCCGGCAATGCTTCCGACAATCTCATGGCATTCCATGGCGTCCAGCGCTGCGGCTACCGCCATCGCCATGCCAGATACGGTTTTTACCACCAGAATATTCTGCGCCATATCCATCGAAACAAAACCGTTTTGAAACACATGGTTATATTTTTCTTTTAAATCTTCCGTATTTTCTGCAACTGCGGCATACCTTGGCTTTGCGTTTCCCATGGAAACTTTTGTCAGCTTCAGTTCTCGTATGTCTCTGGAGACGGTCGCCTGCGTCACCTGATATCCTTCTGCTTTCAGATAGTCGGAAAGTTCTTCCTGTGTTGAGATTTCATGTAGTTGGATTAACTCTAAAATCCTGGTATGTCTTTTCGATTTCATTCAATAACCCTGCATCTTTCTTCTCAATATTTCCAAAAAACTAAGCCTGCTTAACTTTATGATTTTCGCTTTCTGCTTTGCGGCGCAGATCGTGACATAATCTCCGGGAAGCAGCTCAGATGCCCATTCCCCGTCAAAATTTACGTCGACGCTTTCGTTTCTGACCGGCCGCCTGCCTTTTAACGCAACCGTAATATGGTCGTTTGCATCTAAGACAATGCTCTTTGCATTCAGGTTATGGGCATTGATCGGCGTGACGAGTATCATGCGTGCTTTCGGATCTACGATCGGACCGCCTGCCGACATACTGTAACCGGTAGAACCTGTCGGAGTTGCAATAATAATGCCGTCCGCCCGGTATGTATTTAAATATTCCCCATTGACGGATACGATCAGCTCTACCAGCTGCATCGCTCCTTTTCTGCAGATCACCACATCGTTCAGTGCGGTCGTTCCCTCCTTCTTCCGATCCGAAGAACGCTTCGGGCTGCTGCCGGCGCCTTCTTCTCCGCTTAACATCATGCGCTCTTCAATGATATAATTTCCCAGCATGATCTCTTCGATAGCAGTACAAATCGTGTTTTCTTCCAGTTCGCACAGATATCCCAAATGTCCTAAATTCACACCGATGAGCGGAATATTTTTTTTTGACGCAATACCTGCGGCACGGATTAATGTCCCGTCTCCTCCAAGCACAAAAATCCCCTCCGCCGATGCCGGAATTTCTTCTCCCTCCCGGATCACCTGGCAGCTTCCTCCCTTTAATTCGATCAGCGATTTCATTTCCTTGGTCAGACAGTAATCCTTATCCTTGCAGGGATTGGTGATGATGCAAAAATCTTTCATTTCTTTTTGTCCAGCGCAGCATGTGCCTCTTCCACCGTCCGGTCAATATCGGCATCTTCTACGCTTCCTTCCCCGTTCTTTTTGATATACAGCAGATATTCTATATTGCCCTCCGGACCCTTAATCGGTGAATAATCCAGATCCAGAACCGCAAATCCGATTGTTTTTGCAAACGACGCCACTTTTGTGATCACCTCTTTGTGTACGTCCTTATCCCGTACAACGCCCTTTTTTCCGACTTTCTCTCTTCCTGCCTCAAACTGGGGCTTGATCAGACAGACCATTTCCCCGTCGTCTGTCAAAAGCTTTTGTACCGGCTCTAAGACTTTCGTAAGAGAAATAAAAGATACGTCTACGGACGCAAAATCCAGGCAGTCCGAAAGATCAGAGGGCGTCACGTAACGGATATTCGTTTTTTCCATACAGACCACCCGGTCGTCGGTTCTAAGCTTCCATGCAAACTGCCCGTAGCCTACGTCTACCGCATAAACTTTCTTGGCGCCGTTTTGCAGCATGCAGTCCGTAAACCCTCCGGTAGAAGCGCCGATATCCATACATATTTTACCGGACAGCGCAGTACCGAAACGAAGGATCGCCTTCTCCAGTTTTAATCCGCCGCGGCTGACATATTTTAATGTACTTCCATGAATTTCAATCTTACAATCGCTCGGAAACATGCTCCCGGCTTTATCTTCTCTCTGATTTTCGACAAATACATTGCCTTCCATGATCATCGCCTTTGCTTTTTCCCTTGACGGCGCTAAGTTTCGGCTGACCAATAATAGATCCAATCTCTCTTTCATTGCTTATCCTGTTCTTTTATATATATTCCCGGATCACGCGTTCGCATATGCTTGCCGCATCCAGTTTTAATTCCCTGCACAAAATTTCCGTATTTCCGTGTTCCACGTAAGTATCCGGAATTGCGATATTCAATATGCGGTTTTTAAGTCTGCGGCTGGAGAAAAATTCCGTCACATGCTCTCCGAATCCGCCGTTTATCACATTTTCTTCCATGGTAACGATCAGTTTATGGCCTGCCGCCAGTCCCGTCAGCATCTCTTCGTCCAGTGGTTTGGCAAACCTTGCGTTGACAAGCGTTGCCGAATATCCCCGTTCGTGCAGCCCTTCCCGCACGGCCGCCGCCGTTTTTACCATGCTGCCTATGGCCACCAGCGCAATTTTGCTTTCTTTATAGAGCATCTCACTTTTACCATATACGATCGGCTCCCGAAATTCCTTTAATCCGTCATACGCTTCCCCTCTGGGATAACGGATTGCAGCAGGAGCCGGAAAATCCGCGGCAAATTTTATCATATCCGAAAGCTCCCACTTGTTTTTCGGCGCCAAAACCGTCATATTCGGAATCGAAGAAAGATAAGAAAGATCAAAGATCCCCTGATGCGTTTCTCCGTCGCTTCCGACCAGACCCGCCCGGTCAACGGCAAATACGACCGGAAGATTCTGAATACAGACATCATGCAGAATCTGATCGTACGCTCTCTGCAAAAACGAAGAATACACTGCCACGACAGGCTTTAATCCTGCAGCCGCCAGCCCGGCGGCAAACGTAACGGCATGCTCCTCCGCAATCCCGACGTCGAAAAAACGGTCCGGAAACTGTCTGCCGAATCTTTTTAAACCGGTCCCGTCCGCCATGGCTGCCGTTACCGCAGCGACATTCTCGTTCCGACTGCCCAATTTGCACATCACCGTCGAAAATACGTCCGTATAATTGGCCTTTTCCCGTTTTTTCTGCGGCAGTCCCGTTTCTATATGAAACGGCTCCGCCCCATGAAATCTAGCCGGATGGCGTTCTGCCGGAAGATATCCTTTCCCTTTTCGGGTAAGCACATGAATCAATACCGGACCCTGGTATTTGGATGCCTCACGGAATACCTTCGCCATTCCGGTGATATCGTGCCCGTTCACGGGTCCCAAATACATAATCCCCATATTTTCAAACAACATTCCCGGTACGATCAACTGCTTGATTCCGCTCTTTGTCTTCCGGATTTTCTCAACGATCCGCTCTCCGTAGACCGGAATCTTACTTAAAGAATTGGCAACCCCCGTCTTAATCTCCTGATACGATTCCGTTGTCCGCAGAAAATTCAAATGCCTGGAAAGCCCTCCGACATTTTCCGAAATCGACATTTTATTGTCGTTTAAGACAATCATAAAATTAGAGCGCATGCGAGACGCATTATTCAGCGCCTCAAACGCCATGCCGCCAGTGAGCGCGCCGTCTCCGATTACGGAAATCACCTTATAGTCTTCCCCTTTGATCTGCCTGGCCTGCGCATAGCCGAGACCTGCCGAAATCGATGTCGAACTGTGACCGGTATCAAAGCAGTCGCAGGCGCTTTCTTTCCTTTTGGGAAAACCGCTCATTCCGCCGAATTTCCGCAGCTGATCAAATCCCTCTCTGCGTCCGGTCAGAATTTTATGCGTATAAGACTGATGTCCTACATCCCATATAATTTTATCTTTTGGCAATTCAAACGCAAGATGGAGCGCCATCGTCAATTCCACTGCTCCCAGATTGGAAGCTAAATGTCCGCCCATAACCGATATTTTTTGTATCAGAAATTCCCGGATCTCTTCCGCCAGAACCGGCAATTCCTCTTTACTCAATGCCTTAATATCATTCTCCTGCTTTATCTTATCTAATACCATACACGGCACCTCTATTTTTCCCGATGTATTAAATATCGTAATAATTCAGACAAAAACGGGTGGTCCAAAGAAAGCGAATCCAGCTCTTCCATCGCTTCTGCAAACAGCCGTTTGACTTCCTGGCCGGCTTTTTCGATTCCCTCCCATGCAACATACGTGGATTTTTTATTTTTCCTGTCGCTGCCTACCGGCTTGCCCAGAACCGCAAGGGAGCTTGTCTCGTCTAAAATATCGTCCTGAATCTGAAACGCCAGTCCGATCTTACCAGCCGCCCGTTCCACCGTCTTTTGCTCGTCTTCTTTTGCGCCCGCCAAAACAGCGCCGATTACCATAGCCGATTCGATCAACGCTCCTGTTTTCAGCCGGTAAATAAAATCCAGTTTTTCTTTTGAAATATCGCAGCCTTCCGACTCCACATCTACCGTCTGACCGCCGACCATTCCGTATACGCCGGCTTTTTTTGCCAAGATCACAAAGGCTTTTCCCGCAGTCTTTGTTCCTTCTTCCATCGTAAGCGCTTCCGCCGCAGTCTCATAGGCAAAATTCAGCAGCGCATCTCCGGCTAAAATACCCATAGCCTCCCCGTAAACGGCGTGCGTCGTCTTTTTTCCCCGGCGGTATTCGTCGTTATCCATTGCCGGAAGATCGTCATGAACCAAAGAGTAGGTGTGTATCATTTCAATCGCCGCGGCAAAAGGCTCTATGATCCGTCCGCTGCCGCCGAATAAACGATAGGTCTCAAACATCAGCATCGGGCGCAGCCTCTTGCCGCCCGCCAGTACACTGTAGTTCATCGCCTCCAGAACCGTCTTTTGATATCCTTCTTCTTTGGGCAGATATTTTTTCAGGACCGCTTCGATTTCCTGTATCCTCTGCTCAATCTCTAGCTGTATATTCATCTTCGCGCCCTCCGCTACTCAAATACTTCCAATCCGCCTTCGCCGCTGATCACAAGCATCTTTTTTTCTACCTGGTCGATCTTATCGCTGCACAGCTTCAGCTTCTTCATTCCGTCTTCATATAACCGAAATGAATCTTCCAGCGAAAGATCTTTCTCTTCCATTTTATCCAAAATCGTCTCGATTTCTTCCATCAATTCCTCTAAAGAAATTTCCTTTTCCTCTGCCATTCCTTTCCCTTTCCGTCTCTTCCGGTATCGCGTTTACTTCCAAAACTTTCGCCGAAACGGTTCCGTCCCGAAACCGGATGCCGATAGTCTCCCCCGGACGAACCCCCGCCGCATCGCCGACCCGCGTTCCGTTTTGATCCGTTACATATGCAAGTCCCTGGCTTAATTTCTTTGCCGGAGATACGCCGTCTAAACGCCCGGCAAGCATTCCCGTCCGATGTTTCAGCTCCGTCAGTTTCTCCCGCATCGTATGATGCAGCTTCTCCTCCAGACTGACGGCATACTGTCTTTTTTGATGAATCCTGTTCTTAGGATTGCCTGCCCAAACCAGATGCGACAGTTCCAGATAGCGGCTCTTTACCGCTTCCCGCTTTTGCTCCATCCGGCTGCACAAACGGTGACGCAGATACGAAAACTCTTCCAACAGTTCAAAGATATCATACACCGCAAGTTCTGCAGCCGCAGAAGGCGTAGGCGCGCGCAGATCCGCGGCAAAATCAGCAATCGTCGTATCCGTTTCATGTCCGACTGCAGAAATCACGGGGGCTTGGCATTCAAATATTGCCCGCGCCACGCATTCTTCATTGAACGCCCACAAGTCTTCGATGGAGCCTCCGCCTCTTCCCGCAATGATGACATCTACGCCCATGCAATCTAATGCGCGGATGCCGTTTACAATACTCTCCGCCGCTCCGTCTCCCTGTACCCGGGCAGGATACAAAAGAAGCTGCACATATGGATTTCTCCTTGCAGCAATATTCTGGATATCCCGGACGGCCGCTCCTGTAGGCGCCGTCACGATCCCAAGCGTGCGAATATATCGGGGTATCGGCTTTTTATATTCTTCGGCAAACATCCCCATCTCCAAAAGTTCCCGCTTTAACGCTTCAAACTTCAAATACAGGCTGCCTTCCCCGTCCCGTTCGATTTCTTTTGCATAAAGCTGATACCTGCCGTCCCGTTCATACACTTCGACAGAGCCGGTCACGAGTACCTGGTCGCCTTCCCGCATCCGAAACGTAAGCCCTCCCCGGTTTCCTGCAAACAAAACGGCGGAAATCGCCGCCCTGTCATCTTTCAATGTAAAATAAATATGACCGGATGAATGATATTTACAGTTGGAAATTTCACCTTTGATGCAGATAGAACGCAACATAAAATCCTGCGCAAACATATTTCTGACGTATGCGTTCACCTGTGTGACAGAATATGCGTTCCGTTTCATGCGATCTTTGCCAGAATGCCGTTGATAAAGGAAAACGAACCGTCTGTTCCGTATTTCTTTGCCAGCTCAACCGCTTCGTTGATTGCAACGCCCGTAGGGATCTCTTCTTCAAATTTAATTTCATAAACGGCAAGCCTCAGCAGCGTCAGATCCACTTTTCCCATGCGCCCCGTTTTCCATCCTTTGGTAACCGCGTTGATCATTTCATCGATCTCCGTCACTTTTTCGGCAACCGCACGAATCTTATCCTGCATATAAGCCGCGTCGGCCTCCGACGCTTCCTGCTCTTTTGCATATTCATCCAGCTGCTCTAAAAATTCTGCTTCCTGGTAAAAATCAATGCGGAACAGAATCTGAAAAATCTGCTCCCTGATTTCTCTTCTTGTCATTTGATTCTCCTTATAGAAAAAAGGTGCCGTCCGACACCCTTACTTGCGTTTCCCCATGTCCACACTGGCTATCCTGACATTGACTCCGGACACGTCAAGTCCCGTCATATTTTCGATCGCTGACTTCACTTTTTCCTGTACCTTTGCGGATACATCCGGAATGGCATAGCCATACGCGATATTCAGCGCCACGTCGACGCGTACCACCCCGTCCGATACGTCTACGCGGATTCCTTTGGAAAGATTCTTCATTCCAAGTTTACTTACCAGCTCATTTGTGATATTGCCTGCCATTGAACTTACGCCTTCCACCTCCGTAGAAGCAAGTCCCGCAATGATTGCCACCACCTCGTCTGCAATCTTTACTTCGCCCAATTTATCTTCTTTGATTTTAAATCCTTTTCGATCCTCAGCCATACATGCCTCCTAAATGATATAATGATTTATTATAACAGACTATGAATATTTTGGAAACCGGAAATCCAAAAGTCCTGTAACATCTTTTTCTCTATTAGTATAACCTCTTCCGACGATATCATCAACATTTTTTTATATGCCTGCAGCAGTGCGGTTCCCGCGGAGCATTTTTGTTTCACAGGACGCACTTTCCTGTGAAATAAAAAACAGGATATGCATTTACACACATACCCTGTCTGATAAACTTTTATTTTTTGATCAGCAATGATTTCCCCGTCATTTCTGCCGGCTGTTCCATTCCCATCATTTCAATCATCGTCGGAACGATATCCGCAAGGCATCCGCCTTCCCGCAACGTATATTCCGGATCGTAATTTACCAGAATAAACGGAACCGGATTAATCGTATGTGCCGTAAAGCTTCCGCCGGTCACATAATCAACCAGCTGCTCCGCATTTCCGTGATCTGCGCAGATAAACATCTGTCCATCCACATCAAGCAATGCTTCCACAGCCCTGCCTACGCAGCCGTCAACCGTTTCTAAGGCTTTTACCGCAGCATCCAGTACCCCGGTATGACCTACCATATCGGGATTTGCAAAATTGATGATGATCACATCGTATTTGCCGGACGTGATCGATTCCACCAGCCGGTCGCACACCAAAGGAGCGCTCATCTCCGGCTGCAGGTCGTATGTGGCAACCTTCGGAGAATTGACAAGAATCCTCTCTTCTCCCGGATTCGGCTCTTCTACGCCGCCGTTAAAGAAAAAGGTAACGTGCGCGTATTTTTCTGTTTCTGCAATTCTTGCCTGGGTCTTCCCGTTATCTGCCAGAAACTGCCCGAATGTATTTTTCAGTTCTACCTTTTTGAAAGCGATCTTTTTATTTGGAATCGTTACGTCATATTCACTAAAGCAGACATACGTAACGTCTTTTCTCGGTCCTCTGTCAAAACCGTCAAACGTATCGGCACAAAACGTCCTCGTAATCTCTCTTGCCCGATCCGGACGGAAATTGAAAAACACGATGCTGTCTTTATCCTTAATCGTCGCAACAGGCGCGCCGTTTTCTAAAATAACCGTCGGCAGCACAAACTCATCCGTTTTATCGTCTGCATAAGAAGCGCTGATTGCCTCTGCCGCACTGTCTGCGGTAACGCCTTCGCCCAGCGTAAGCATCTTATAAGCGGCTTCTACGCGGTCCCAGCGGTTATCTCTGTCCATCACGTAATAGCGTCCGCAGATCGACGCGATTTTTCCGACGCCGATTTCTTTCATCTTTGCTTCCAGCGCTTCGATAAATCCTTTGCCGGAGGTCGGAGACGTATCTCTTCCGTCCAGAAAACAATGTACATAGACGTTTTCTACGCCTTCCCGCTTTGCAAGCTCGAGCAAGCCATACAGGTGCGTATTGTGGCTGTGAACGCCGCCGTCAGAAAGAAGCCCGTAAAAATGCAGGTCGGAGCCGTTTTTCTTCACGTTTGCCACTGCCTCTAATAATTCCGGATTCCGGAAAAAATCACCGTCTTCGATTTCTTTTGTGATCCTTGTCAGTTCCTGATATACAATTCTTCCGGCGCCCATATTTAAATGTCCAACCTCGGAATTGCCCATCTGCCCGTCCGGAAGTCCGACCGCCAAACCGCTGGCATATCCCTTTACAAAAGGATACTCCTGCATCAGTTTATCAAGCGTAGGGGTATTTGCCTGTGCGATGGCATTGCCTTCGGTTTTTTCGTTTAATCCAAAACCATCTAATATCATAAGTACGGTTGGTTTTTTACTCATAGTATCCCTCCCTATGCCATTACTGCACAATATCAACAGTAACTCTCTTTTCTTCCTTTGAGGCTGCTGCTTTTACAACGGAACGAATTGCTTTTGCAATACGTCCCTGCTTGCCGATTACTTTGCCCATATCGGACTGCGCAACGCGCAGTTCCAATACGATGGCCCGATCCGTTTCGGTCTCGGTCACGACAACTTGTTCCGGGTAATCAACCAGTGATTTTGCAATTACTTCAACTAATTCTTTCATCTAACTGACACCTCTTATTTTTCAATTCCTGCCGCTTTGAAAATTCTGCTTACTGTATCGGTCGGCTGCGCGCCGTTTGCCAGCCATTTCTTCGCCAGCTCTTCGTTGACACGGTATTCTGTGGGATCTTTCGTCGGATCATAAGTGCCGATTTCCTCGATAAATCTTCCGTCTCTTGGAGATCTCGAATCTGCTACGATGATTCTATAGAAAGGAGCTTTCTTTTTTCCCATTCTTCTTAATCTGATTTTAACTGCCATCTTCATTCACCTCCTGAACCTGATTATTTTATGATCAAAGCTATTTTGCTTTCATCTCGTTTAAAACGGCAAATGGAATCTTCCCCTTTTGCCCCGCTTGCCTCCCATCATGCCCGGGATCTGTTTCATCATCTTTCTTGCCTGTTCAAACTGCTTGACCAGGCGGTTGACTTCCGCGATATCCACGCCTGCGCCGTCTGCAATTCTGCGTTTCCGGCTGGGATTGAGCAGCGAAGGGTTTTTCCTTTCTTCCGGCGTCATCGAAAAAATGATCGATTCCGTCCGCTTCATTCCTTTTTCTGCTTCCGCTTCATCAAAATCCGGCATTTTCATCTGTCCCATGCCGGGCATCATACCCAAAATACTGGAAAGCCCTCCCATTTTTTTCATCTGGGACACGGAGCTTAGATAATCCTCAAAATCAAACTCCGCTTTTTTCATCTTCTGTTCCAGTTTTTTGGCTTCTTCTTCGTCAATCGCTTCCTGCGCCTTTTCGATCATCGTCAGGACATCGCCCATGCCGAGAATCCTCGAAGCCATACGGTCCGGATAAAACTGTTCCAGATCGGAAAGTTTTTCTCCCATACCGACATAGAGAATCGGCTTGCCGGTTACGGCGCGAATGGAAAGCGCTGCGCCTCCCCGGGTATCTCCGTCTAGTTTCGTCAAAATGACGCCGTCGATGCCGATCTTTTCTTCAAACATCCCGGCAACGTTGACGGCATCCTGCCCCGTCATGGCGTCTACCACAAGAATCGTCTGCGACACATCGACCGCCGCTTTGATCGACGCTAATTCATCCATCATATCTTCATCAATATGCAGGCGTCCCGCCGTATCTATGATTACCATATTAAAATTATGCTTCTGCGCATGCAAAACCGCTGCTTTTGCAATATCCACCGGCCGATTCTTATCGCCCATGGAAAACACTTCCACGCCCTGTTTCGTTCCGTTAATCTGAAGCTGCTCGATCGCCGCAGGCCGGTATACGTCGCATGCCGCAAGAAGCGGACGTTTGCCCTTCTGCTTGAATTTTCCAGCGATTTTTGCCGTCGTCGTCGTCTTTCCGGCACCCTGTAAGCCCGCCATCAAAATCACGGTGATCTCGCCGCCCGGCTTCACGGCAATTTCCGTCGTCTCAGACCCCATCAGCGCGACCATTTCTTCATTTACGATCTTGATTACCATCTGGCCGGGATTTAATCCGTTCATCACATCCTGACCGATCGCACGTTCCTGAACCGTTTTGACAAACTGCTTGACGACTCGGAAATTGACGTCCGCTTCCAAAAGCGCCATCTTTACCTCTTTTAAAGCGGCTTTTACATCGTCTTCCGTTAATCTTCCTTTGCTTCTTAAGTTTTTAAATACATTCTGCAGTTTTTCGGACAGATTATCAAATGCCATACTATAATTCCTCTAATATTTCATTGGAAATCTTACGGATTTCCGCTTTCATAGTTTCCAGATTATTCCCGTCGCAGGATCCTGCCAGATCCTGGATTTTTCCTACCTTATCTCTGATGCAAAGAAATTTTCCCACCAGATGAAGCTTTTCCTCATAACTTTCCAACGCCCGAACCGACCGTTTGACCGAATCGTGAACGCCCTGCCTGCTGATCCCTTTCTCCGCGGCAATTTCTCCCAAAGACAGATCGTTGAAATAAAAATCCTCGTATATGTTTCTCTGACGGGCATTTAACAATTCTCCGTAAAAATCATAAAGATATGCCTGTATGAGCTTTTCTTCCATTTTGACCTCCGGCAATCGTCAGGCGTAAAAATACCATGGATACGCGGCTGCGCCAGCCGCATCACTTTGGGTAGAATAACACAGGAAGCAATCAGGTGTCAAGCATTTTTTCTTTGCGAACTTACGTTCTCTATTTTCCGTAAAAGCACTCGATCCGGTCCCTTCGGTGCCTCATGCCAAGCGAACCATTTCCAATTTGCTTTTTGCCGCTGTCACCCCTGTAAATATTTTTTCCAATTCTTTTTGGTGAAAAGTTCATCACGCCTTTCTATCAAAACTTGCTCCTGTCGGCGCAGATGTACCCGAAAAAGCAGCTATGATATTCTGCGTAACGTCATTTATATCCGTACCCGCAGCATTTATCGTATATTTGCCCGTTTCTTTCCTTGCTTCTACGGCTGTTTTTTTCTCTGCCCGTCTTTCCGCCGCCTTTTCTTCTACTGCCCGTCTTTTAGCTGCTTTTTCCTCGGCTGCTTTCCTTTCTGCATTTTCTCTTGCTATCTTTCCGTCCGGATCATTTGTTCCGGACATAATACCTGTAATATTCCCGTTAGCGTCAATTTCGTAAGATATGCTTGTCACGGTTCCCAGCGCATGAGATTTTGCATAAGATACACAATCCGGCAGCGCCGCCAGATTTTCTTCCAGATATTTCGCCTTTTCCGGGTCATTCATACACTTTTTCAGAAACGCCCCCGATACGTTTACCGTCGTTGGAATACCCTGCATGGAAGTTGTCCCCGTATTCATATAACTGTATTTACCCTGTAAGTATCTGGAATAGTCATTTACGCTGCTATACCCCGTCTTAATCTGCTCCGTTCTCGTTACGCCGGGTTTCGAGGTTTTCAGCTCCACTGTGCTTGTAGTCACATTACTTTCTCTCGTGTTCCCATTATTTTTGACAATATTTTTGCCATTTCCCGCATAATTGCTATAATTGTTCGTAATCTCCATGGACATATAGAACACCTTTCCTTTCTGATCTTAAAAATAGCTTCCATTTGGTATATCGCCAATACCCATAGATTTTTCATATGTTTGGCATGAACTGCTCTATTTGGGACATGAAATTTCTTCCGGTATCAGACGCGGTCAATTGCCTTTTTCTCAGTCAGCTTTCCATGATCCATCTCATACACTTTATCGCACAGCGCTTCTATATCCTCTTTGTTATGACTTGCCAAAATAATCGATTTCCCCTCCTCCTTTAAGTTTAGAAGGATTTCTCTGACCTCTTTCACGCCCTGATTGTCCAAACCATTCATTGGCTCATCCAAAATCAGAATATCCGGATTTTCCATAATAGCCTGTGCAATCCCAAGCCTTTGACGCATCCCCAAAGAATATTTTCCAACTTTCTTTTTGCTGTTCGGATCCAGTCCGACTCGTTCCATGCTTTTCTTTATTTCATTTTTTCCAATCCTATTTTTAATACTTGCAAGATACTCGAGATTTTTATATCCGCTGTAAGCGCTGAGAAAACCGGGAGTTTCAATGATAATTCCTATATGATCGGCAAAATCTGTATCCTTGCCGATTTCTTTACCGTCCACTATGATTCTGCCGCCGGTAGGTTTCAAAAATCCTATGATTGTCTTAAATAAAACAGTTTTTCCGGAACCGTTTCTTCCAACGATCCCATAAATTTTTCCTCTCTCAAATTCTATAGAGACATTGTTAAGAGCAATTTCTGAACCAAATTTTTTTATTACGTTATCCACTTTTATAATGCTTTCCATCATCTTAAACCCCTTCCATTTCTCTGCCTTTCAGCAAATAACTGCCAAGCCAGTAACAAACAGCAATGATTGCAGCCTGCACAATTATTACACTTATAACAGAGAAGCCATACGTATCTTCATATAAATTACTTTGTACATACATTCCCCAGACTCCAAACATAAATCTTGCAGCCTTTCTAAAACGGAAACCACTCAGAAAAGTTAAGCCTTCAAATAACAATAGACCTGCCGGTATCAGTTTTTCATCCTTGAAATTTGTAAGAAAAAGAAATAATGCCGACAAAGTCATGGCATGCACTGTCCATAAAACAAAAATCACTGTTATTTCCTTTTGATTTCCTGGCATCATATGTAATGCAAACAAATCAATCATCTCAAATAATGTCAATAAACAAACCGCTGCAACTGCCCCATGGAACAAATTTCTCAGGAAAACATGTTTCCACCACTTCTGTATCCACCTGCATCGGACAATCACAAAGCTTCTATTCTGCTTATCCATGCCAAGCAAGAATCCAATTACCAGTAAATAAATCCCTGTAGGAAACAGCCAGTATCCCAACGGAACTAACGGAAACGTACCCGTTTCATCCATAGGAACACCTGCAAATAACTGAAAAACCAAAGACATTCCCGCTTATTCCTCCTCCACCTCATCCTTAAAATCTACCCGTCCAATCAACCACAAAGAAAACAATGCTAAAATCAATAGAATCGCACAAAACAAAACTACGACTTTCCATTGTCCGCCAGTTCCATCTATGGCATATCCGGGAATTGCTTTTGCCATGAGAGATAAATAGGAAACTCCCTCTTGTTGGAATAAGTATCCTGAAATCTGTATACCAAATACGAGCAAGATTCCATAGATTTCTTTTAACAGAAGATTACACACATAAAGCAAAAATCCAATCAATGCCAAATACAAGAATAGAAAAACAAAAGTAATCAGAAATGCCTGGGGTACTGTCATTGCCTGCATAACATTTACCCACGGAAATGTAATATTATATTTCACTCCTAAATGATTCCCGGTATCCATCGCCAGATGATAAACCGGACTGCTCCACATATTTCCCCAAAATCCAAGCAATGTACTGACAGATACCGATACAGCAGCTATGCCGGCAACATATAGAAACGCCTGAATCATAATATATTGCAGCATAGCTGCATTCCATTTTTTCCGGCTGCTCCTGTATAATGACAGATATGTATTCTTTTTAACAAAAGGAGCGTCGGATATCATCAATAACCAGCCGACAACAAGAAATAATATACTTTTATAATGATGTTCCACTACAACGAATGCTTCCAATACATTGACCGGTTCCCCGATATCCAGTGCATACTGCAAAAACAGACTCAGCCAGTATCCAAACAATGCGATTCCCAAAAGAAAACCCATGATTACCCGCTTATTATGCCATTCTTCCAGAAACGTAGTTTTCGTCATGTAAAAGACCGGCTTGATCCTACCCATTCTGATACCTCCTTTTCAATCCCCAGATGACTGCAAAGGATGCCAGCAAAATGTAAATGCATTCTATAAACCCGGACAATGGATAATTGTTCAGATCATCTCCCCGCATAAGATACATCGGATTCAGCGCCGAAAGTTCTCCTAACACCAGCCACATAGCTTCATACAATACAAATGGGGCAATTAACGCTACATATCTATTGGGAAGCCACACTGCAAATGCAAGACCTGCCAATGCCCATATACATCCAAACAGAAAACCTAATATTACTTTCCAGAGAAAAATATACCACTCTCCATAGTTTTCTATGTAAAAAACCAATGCCGTTCCCGCCATAAGTCCCTTATCACTTCCCGTTGGTATTCCGGGAATACCGAAGCAGTAAACAATACTCAACACAATGATAAATGGAATCGCCAGCATCGTTCCGCCAGAAAGCGCGACTGTAACAATACGGGTAAGAGCAAATTTTCCCGGCAGCATTCTGGAATACATCATTTTTAAATATCCACTGCCATACTCTTCACAAAATACAGAAGAATAAGCAAGTCCCGGAAATATAGCCGCAAACGGTGTAAATCCTGATGCTGCAAATACTTCTATCATAATAAAATAACTGCTTCTGCTCCTGTTAAGCGGCACATGGAATGCTGCTGACACTAAAATTGACGTCACTATCAAGAGACCTGCAAAAAACCCTCTGTTTAAGAAGCTTCTTTTCAAATCCTGTAAAAAGAACCCTTTCATATTACTCACTCCTAACGATTTCTCCAGATACCGCATTCACACAAATACTCCAAATAGATCCATTTGCCGCAAATGCTTGCGTTAATTCTTCATTCTCCATCCATGCAGACATCGGCGTATAAATATGCCATACGGGAACCAATTCTAATTTGTTTTCGTCTTCTTTATAGATTGGATAATATAAAAATGTCGCTTTTGTCAGAACCGCTTGATTGCTTCCATTTATTTTTCCACTGTTCAAATATATCTCCAAAATTTTTTCAATCTGCCCCCATGACAATACTGTCTCGCATTTTTCCTGTGTTTCCACTTTGCCAAGACAATCATCCAAGCTTAAGGTTGCAATACTTTCTTCACATATCCATGCTGTGCCTAACAGGAAAATTTCTCCTGACGCTATAGAGCCAAATTCATGTGCAACCCCTAACCCATCGTAAGACGGAGTAAACTCAATTTCATAAAACGTGACGCTTTCGTATTGATACTTGGTAATTTTATAAATATCAATTTCTGTCATGCCAATTTTAGAAAGCTTTGCTAATAATATTTTTTCTGCTTCCATATAAACATTTTCACAGTCTGCTTCCTCTAACACAGTTTCATCTGCAGATTTATAAATAGATGCACACTTTTCATATAAGAGTTCATCCTGATAATATGCACCTGTTCCATATGAAAAACTTGCTGTCTTTTGTTGATCCGACAATTTATAAATAGGTGCATTGCCAAAAATCGAAAATACTGCCCGTTCTTCTCCTTGCTCGTTTTCTGCCTTAGATTGTTCTATTTCCTTTTGTGCTTCCTCTGATAAATCCTTAATATTCCCTGTTTCACTTCCTAAAAACTCTTTTAAAACGTCTTTTGTAAGCGTCTCATTTTCGCCAAGCACTATTGTTTTCACTTCCTGTGGAACGTCCGGCATCTGTGCCTGAATTCTGATCACATTATCTTTGGTACCAATGACACTGTTAATTTCCTGCACATCATTTTGCGTTGTGCTTTGAGACTGATTCACGATTGCAGCCACTTCATCCTCTACGGAATCTTTTGCGTGAAGAATATCCCCATTAGCCGAACTTTCTGAAGCTTTCTGGCAGCCGCAAATACCAACTGACATCAACATCGTTACCACTGCTAATCCCAAAACTTTATATCTCATAATTTCCTCCATTCTATGCGGTTTATTACTCGCAGCATAGCTGCTCGTTAGCTTATGAAATTCACCTTTGCAAGCAAGTGAATTTCTTATAAGCTATATTATAAAATAATTTTTTCATTTTCTTCTGTTTTGCGAAATTCGACCACATTATTGCCGAAATCAGCCCAAAAGAGCTGTTGCAAAATCATAACGCATTTTTCAGCATGAATTCGCAACAGCCCTTTGCTACATCTCATTTACATACATCATAACATCCGTTTCCATAGAAGCATTTTCATATAAAAACGCTATATCTCCATGATATTTTTTCACAATTCTACGAACATTTTTTAGCCCTATCCCATGATTTACTTTATCTTCTTTTGTCGTTTCAAAAAAATCACTCTTTCCGTCTGCAATCCTCTGGCAGCTGTTACAAATATTTATAAACAAAATTCCCTTGTCAAGTTTTATCGTTATTTTCAGTTTCTTATCTTCTGTCTGCATCGAAGCATCTATTGCATTATCCAATAGGTTTCCCAAAAGCACATTTAAGTCAAACGAACGCAGGCGCAACTGTTCTGGTATGCTGATTTTTGTTTCTACCACATTTAAAAACTCATTCGCCTTTTGTATCTTATAGTTTAGCAAGCTATCAACAGCATCATTCCCCGTCTTGACATACTCCTCGGGATTAGTCATAAAGTTCTTCATAGAATCTAAATACTTACTCGTTTCCTCTAACTCTTTCCTTTGTACTAAGACTTGCAACGCTAAAATATGGTTTTTCATATCATGTCTTAAAGCACGAACTCGATTCCTGGATTCCATAATGACTTCTAATTGGTTTTGATATGCATATGTCTGTTGTTTATATCTATCATTATCTCTTAAATGTATATAATTTTCTATCAGGATATTATATAGATAAGATACACTGATATTGATCATTAGCATATAGCCGCTAATCAATATCGCAAACATTTTCGAGTGTTCTCCCAGCATTAGCACACTTAAGACAATAACGCTCATCGCAGGGATCACCAACAACAATAATGTTTGCTTTCTATCAAAAGCGATCTCTTTTGCTTCGGATGAATAAGAAATACGGCTTATAATCGTTGTGCAAATCAACATTAACAAAGCTTGAATCGCGGGCTGCTGAAATTTTGCAATATCCCCAAAAATAAAAAAGACGATCAGGGAATTTGCCAAATCCAAACTAAATAATACCAACGATACCCATAATCTTTTTTTCCACAGTTCCTGATAAAAACAGGTAAGTCCCATTATCCCTATGCAATTACAAATCTCATACGAGGCAGATACCCCAAATAAGCAATACACTGTCGTAGTTAACAGGCAATATATCCCCAAGCCAATTTTTAATGACTTTTCCTCTATATCATCGACTGACAAAAATACATCCATGACTTTCTTTAATAGTAAAATTCTAAGAACATTTACAATTAACACAATGATTGGACTATAGGATACCATCTCTCATATTCGCTTTCTGACGCTGTATTATTTTACTTCTGGTTTCTTTTCTATATGGCTTACTGATATTTAAATTTTCTCCATCCGCCATTTTTACCATTTCATAAGAATATTCACTTACATATGCCTGGTTGATAATATATGACTGATGAATCATCAAAAAATCTGCTGGAAGAGTCTTGGCTATGTTTTTTAACTTACCATAAAATTCTTCCTTTCCATCTTTTTTTACAATTATTATTTTCTTATCCATGCTCATAAAATAAGCAATGTTTCTTACTGGAACTCTGAAAATAGAATTTCCTTTTTGATATTCAAAATAGGCATCTGCACGGCTTTTTTGCTTTACGCTTCTTATCAACACTTCTCTTATATTTTCGTTAGAGACAGGCTTAATCAAAAAATCGAATGGTTGGACCTTAAATAACTGCATGGCATAACTTTCCTTTGAAGAAATATATACGATATGCGTCTGCATATTCTCCATTTCGTTGCGAATAAAATTTCCTACTGCAATGCCATTCTTTTGAACTAATTCTATGTCAAGGAAAAGCAGGTCTAATTCTATTCCTTTTTTCAAATCATTTTGTATGCTTTCCCCGGAATACCATACCTCAACTTCAACTTTTATCTCTATTTCTTTTGAAAGTTCATAGATCTGTTCTTCCAAAACAGAACATAAAATCTTATCGTCATCACAAATTCCAATCTTATACATAGTGATTTCCTTTCCATGGGCGCAGCTTTTGTATTCTGCGATCAGAGATTCCCCATATTTCTGATGCTTCCTTTTTTGATATGTAATCCATGATTTTTCCTGCATCTTTGATTTCTATTTTATACGCTTAAACAAGTAATAGCAATCCTGCCAGTTCCCCAACTTCCACATATGATCTCATCCCTTTTTGCTGATCATACAGGTCAACAATGTTGCAATCGTAGCTGGCTTCCCCGTCTTTCAAAAACAGATGTGAGAGACCTGCGCATCACTTGTGGTTCGCCTGGGCTGCATGAATCTCCCATTGCAGCTTGTTTTCAAAGACTTTATGCTGTTTTCCGCGCTGGCAACCTGGTTTCTTCGGGCGCACGAGGTAACACATTCTCATTTCCGTATATCTCCCTGATCAGCACTTTTGCCGCGTCTTTTTAGTCGTTATAATCCCCCTTTCGGTGTTTCTGATAGTTGTAATAAGCATTCGGGCAGACGCCAGGCCGCCTCAGCATCCAGCGAACGCCGAATTCTCTGCTGTGTTGTTCTATAAGCCGATAAGATTCTAATCGATTTCCTTTGCAAAGAATGCCGCTGCTTTTTTTAAGAAAAAGATCTCCTTTTCAGATGATGAAATAAACGCCATTGTAGCGGTCTTAAGGAAACACGCCACACCCGAAGAAACTGCCAAGATTGAGAAGATCATGTCTATGCGGCCTAAGAAGTAGTAAAAAACCTGTAATCTTCCATCTGCCAATTGTGGCTGTGGGATTACAGGTTTTTTAACAGGTTTTATTTCATTACAATATTAACGATTCTGCCCGGCACATAAATCTCCTTTACAATATTCCCGGTAAGCTTATCCGCAATTGTTTCCTTTGCCATAGCGATCACGGAGGCTTTCTCCTGGTCCCTGGCAATGTTAAGGGTAGCCCTGGTTTTGCCGTTAACCTGGACGGCAATCTCAATGGTAGACTCTATGGTCTTGGCCTCATCATAGGCCGGCCACGATGTCTGGTATATCCGCCCTTCAAATCCCGTCCTCTGCCAGATTTCCTCTGTGATATGAGGCGCCACAGGATTCAGCAGGGTAAGAAGAGCCTTAAATTCCCCTTTGGCCACCGAATTTTTCTTATAGAATTCATTGATCAGCGCCATCATTGCCGCAATGGCTGTATTGTATTTCAGGCTTTCAAAGTCATTGCCCACTTTTTTGATGGTCTGGTGCATCTTTACTTCCAGGTCTTTGGAATAACCCTCTTCTTCTGTAAGGATATCCTGCAGCTTCCACACTCTCTCCAGGAACCTGCGGCAGCCCTTAACCCCGTCCTCCGACCAGGAGGCGCTGAGTTCAAAAGCCCCAATAAACATTTCGTAGGTACGCAGGGTATCTGCCCCATAATCCCTTACAATATCATCTGGATTTACCACATTCCCACGGGACTTGCTCATCTTCTCCCCGTTAGACCCCAGGATCATGCCATGGGAGGTCCTCTTTGCGTAAGGCTCCGGACAGGGAACTACCTTTTCATCGTACAAAAACCTGTGCCAGAACCGGGAATAAAGAAGATGCAAAGTGGTATGCTCCATGCCGCCATTGTACCAGTCAACAGGCATCCAGTATGCCAGCGCTTCCTTACTTGCCAGCGCCTTGTCGTTTTTCGGGTCTGTATAGCGCAGGAAATACCAGGAGGAACCTGCCCACTGGGGCATGGTATCTGTTTCCCGCTGGGCAGGGCCTCCGCAATGAGGGCAGGTAGTGTTCACCCAGCCGGTCATTGCCGCAAGGGGGGATTCCCCGTTATCTGTGGGGATATAGCTTTCCACCTCCGGGAGTTCCAGAGGAAGTTCACTCTCTGGCAGGGCTACATATCCGCACTTTTCACATTTCACAATAGGGATCGGCTCCCCCCAATAACGCTGCCTGGAAAATACCCAGTCACGGAGCTTGAAATTGGTCTTTGGGCGCCCAATTCCCTTTTGCCCCAAAAATTCTGTTATTTTTTTCTTGGCATCCCCTACAGAAAGCCCATTTAAAAACTCTGAATTTACCAATGTCCCTGTAGCCACATCAGAAAACACTGCTTCGTTCACATCCACCGGGCTGCCTGCCACCACTTCAACAATGGGCATATGGAATTTCTTTGCAAACTCCCAGTCGCGCTCATCGTGGGCTGGTACTGCCATAATTGCCCCGGTACCGTAGGACATCAGCACATAATCGGAAATCCAGACGGGAATTTCCTTGCCGTTTACAGGGTTGATGGCGGAAAGCCCGTTTAGCATAACACCGGTCTTGTCCTTGGCCAGCTCCGTGCGCTCAAAATCGGATTTTCTGGCAGCCATCTCACGGTAAGCCACCACTTCCTCCCAGTTGGCAATATCTTCCCTGTATTTATCAATAAAAGGATGCTCCGGGCTCATAACCATGTAGGTAACGCCAAACAAGGTGTCCGGCCTGGTGGTATAAACCGTCATTTTGTCCTCTTTATCCTTTAAGATAAAATCCACTTCCGCGCCGGTGGACTTCCCAATCCAGTTCTTCTGGGAAACCTTCACCCGCTCCACGTAATCCACACCCTCAAGCCCCTCTAACAGCTTGTCCGCATATTCCGTAATCTTCAGCATCCACTGGCTTTTCACCCTGCGCACCACCTCACTGCCGCAGCGCTCGCAGGCGCCGTTTACCACTTCCTCATTGGCAAGGCCTACCTTGCAGGAGGTGCACCAGTTAATGGGCATTTCCGCTTTGTAAGCCAGCCCTGCATTAAATAACTTTAAGAAAATCCACTGGGTCCACCGGTAATAATTAGGGTCCGTGGTATTAATTTCCCTGTCCCAGTCAAAGGAATAGCCCAGGGCATGGAGCTGCCCTTTAAAGTGTTCCACATTGTTTTTGGTTACAATTTTCGGATGGATATGGTTTTGAATGGCATAATTTTCCGTAGGGAGGCCAAAGGCGTCCCACCCCATGGGATAAAGGACATTATAGCCCTGCATCCTTCTTTTTCTGGCAACAATGTCCAGCGCCGTATAGGGCCTTGGATGCCCTACATGAAGCCCCTGCCCTGAGGGGTAAGGAAATTCTACCAATGCGTAATATTTGGGTTTGGAATAGTCCTCAGAAGTTTTAAACGCACTCTCTGCATCCCAAATTTCCTGCCATTTTGTCTCTACTTCTCTATGATTGTATGGTACTGCCATCTTTCTCCTCATTTCCGCGCTCCCTGTTTCCCGTCCCAAGACGGCTGGCGCCAGTAATAATTTTACCTATATTATGGTAAAATGTCAATAACCTCATTCAGCCCATAACCCTCCAGGTACTCTATGGTAATGGTATCCCCGGGCTGGTATTTGATGATCTGTATCAGCTCCTCCCTGGACATATCAATATCATAAATTTCCTCCTGCCTCTCCAGGCAGATATAATAATGGGTATTTCCATCAAGAACCACAGGGGATATGCTCTCTATTTTCCCTTTCACGCTCTTACCCGGATTGGAGGAACCGCTTACAATGCCATTGGTGCTCAGAAGGGATGTATAATTCTTTTCACACTCCTGCACGGTATCGCCGATTGCCACCCATTGGTATTTCTGTACATTCACCATAGCGTATTTCTTCACAAGCCCTGCCCCGTCTTTAAGAGCCATAAAATATGTGGGCTCATCGGCAATGTTTAAAAGCAGCGGGAAGGTGGAGCGGTATCCTAAATTCTGCACCTGCCCCTCCGCAGAGGACATAGCGGAATCCTCAATAGCACCTTCCACCTTGTAGGAACGTGTCTCCATGGTGCGCTGGTTCATCAACACAAACCCTACGTTGGATTGGTCGCCGCTGACACTGGTAACCCCTGTGTACACCCACACATCATCCTCTAAGGCAATGTAATTACAACCGTTGGTAGACTGCAGGCAGTCCTTCTGCCCTAACAGGGAATTCCAGAAGCCATGCTTCAAAATTCCTGAATAATCATATAGGTCAATCAGCAGGTCCGCAGAATAAACCTTATCCACCCAGGAAGGCACATCTTCCACCGGGTAGTCAACGCACTCCCCGGTCTGGGCATTGCACAGCACTACCCTCCCAACTGTCTGCCCGCCGAACAGCCCAATATTAAACTTCTTTACCGGGCAGACCCAATAGGGCGTGCCCTCCTCGTCAATCTCAAAAAAGATCTGTTCGTCAAATATATAGGTAGGATACCGGAAACGCAAATGCCTGTAAAGGTTCCTGTTAAAATATTCCCCTTTGGAATACCGGATTCCCTGTGCAAGCTTCACACACTCTGTATTCTGGGTCGTCATATCAATCAAAATATATGCCGGGATGCCCTCCCCCTGGTTTGTAAGCCATTTAATTGGGCTTGCATATGTTAAAGGGGTTACCCGCACAGGCTTACCCTGATAATTAATCTGGGTATAGTCATTGGATACTTCAAACTGGGAAACCATATCTACCATGCTGCCCATTTTCCGGTTTCCCAGAAGGGCAGCCGAATCCTTATCCAAAAGGGGGATTGTCTTGTAGTCCACTTCCTTAATGTCGTCGGTAAACTCCCTTTCCGTAGCAGTAAGGAGCCCCTGGTACTTGGCCGCGTTAAAAAACGGGGATGAGAGCAGGGAACCTGCCACATATACCAGGCACAATGCCCCCAGCAAAATCCCCAGGGCTTTGGTAAGAAGGCTGCACTCCTTTATCTGGAAGCGGAAAACATTTACCCCTTCCACCATATTGGGCCGTTTCCCCTTCATCTGCCTGGCCACAGAAAGCAGAAGCAGCAACGCTACCAAAAACAGCAGCGCCCCCCAGGTTCCCGTGGAATGAATATTGATTGCCGGGATCGTCACATAATAATAAACGCCTAAGGCTACTATGCCAACGATTACAATAACCATATTTCTGACAATTTTCTTTTTCTCCATTTCAACTTCCTCACTTTTATGCACAATTAACTGAATTACCAGATTCATTCACCGCCTGCTTTAAAATTATATATGGGCTTTATGATCTGAATAATTTCAGCAGTATCACTAATGTTATTTACAATGTCATCCATGCCCTTATACGCCATGGGGCACTCATCTAAGGTATCCCTGCTCACAGATGTTGTATAAATACCGTCCATCTGCTTTTGGAATTCTGACACGGTAAAGGACTCTTTCGCCTTTGACCGGCTCATCAGCCGCCCTGCCCCATGGGGCGCTGACTGATTCCAGTCATCATTCCCCTTTCCCATGCAAACCAGGGAACCATCCCGCATATTAATCGGAATGAGCAGTTTTTCTCCTCTCCGGGCAGATACAGCGCCTTTCCTTAAAACCATGGCTTCTGTATCTATATAATTATGGATAGTGGTAAATTGCTCTGTGATATGGAGCTTCATTCCCTTCTCAATTTCATCCACCATCGCCTTGCGGTTTAGTTCTGCGTATTTCTGGATGATTTTCATATCATGGATATAGTCATCAAAAAGCCCGCCGGACACATATGCTAACTGCCGTGGGATACTGGTCCTTTTGGTATTTTTCAAAGCAGAAATACTCTTTTGGATTTCCCGTTCCCTTCCCTGGGATTTCAAATCTTTGACCAGGCTCTCAATATCCTTTTGGGTAGAGCCATTTAATGACTTATAACCTTCTTCCTGATAATAATTGGCTACTTCCAGCCCCAAATGGCGGCTGCCGGAATGGACAACAATATAAATATTCCCCTGCCCGTCTTTATTGGCCTCTATAAAATGGTTCCCGCCCCCTAAGGTGCCCAGACTTTTTTCTGCTCTCTTTTGGTCTATGTACCGGTAGCAGAACAACTCTTCTAAATTGGCCTGTTCAAAATATCTGTGAGTTTTCTCCCTTATGCAAAAACCGGAAGGTATTTTCTCATAAATCAGCTTATCCAGCTTTTGCAGTTCTATATGGGTTTCTTTGATTTTGACAGTTTCCATGCCGCAGCCGATATCCACGCCAACCAGATTGGGAACGATCTTATCTGTAATAGTCATGGTTGTCCCCACTGTACATCCGGCACCAGCATGAATATCCGGCATCAGCCTTATCCTACTGCCAGATACAAACTCCTGGTTGAGCAATAGCATCACCTGCGAAATAGACGCTTCATCCACTACATCAGTAAAAATTTTGGCTTCATTATATTTTCCTCTTAATTCAATCATTTCAAACCGCCTGCTTTCCCTTTACTATTCCTGCCTCTATTCCCCAGGGGCGTTATCGTTTATCTGGATAAAATCCATTGTTTTTCCCCATTACATTATCAAATGGCTGGCTTTCCATTAAAGCCAATTCCCTCTGTCTCTTTCTTTATTATATCAGTATTTACAATTTTTACAAGCATTGCCGGCTCTGAGTGCACATCCACAGCATAAAGGCCGGAAAACCATCTGTCCATTTAAACGCCTTTTTTAGATTATTGGGCTTATAGGCGAGCTAATATTTTCTTATTTTGGGGTTATACTACTTCTATAAAAATTTAGGAGGGTACAATGAAGGCGACTGATAAAAATAAGAGTATTCATACGATTCCAGAAGGGACGTGGGAAGCTGGCATCATCAATGACAGAAAAGAAACTTCCAAAAAACAACATCTTAACTCTATTATTACTGATAGCCAAGACAATGGATATCCGATACTCCAAAAAAATCAGGATGAATAAAGCATCCTGATTACATAAGAAACCTGTATGGAGCTTTAGATTCCGTGACAAACGCCGTCACGCTCGGCGAGCCGGCTAATTGTAAAAAATATGGCAGAAAAGAATAAATCTTTTCCACCATCAATTTTTTATTCTATACCAATTCTAATACTTTCTATTTTAGAATTGTTTACCTCGTAGGATATTGAATAAGCTTTTTCAGCTTCTATATTTTCCTCTTTTAGTTCTTTTCCATTTTTATCAAAGAAAATGCTATAAGAACATTGTGTGTCACTATATTCGAACTTGTTATTGTATTCAAAAGCGTCTTCAATTTTGCTACTATCATCACCTGGAGATATTGATTTATGTGTTATAACACTTTCGTCATATATGGTTATCACAGAGACTACATTATTATCAATAAGAATACAATTATCCTTGCAGCTTATAAATCCAGTTAAATCATTATCATCAGATAGACTGATTCCACTATTAAATGTTTTGAAGCCATTTTCTTCAAACTTTGTTTTATCATCATGGATAGAATCTTAGAACCGGCTTTGATTTCGTAAGGATTTGAAATATTGTTTTGCTTCCCACAGCCTGATAATATAAAAATGGATAAGACAAAAAACAGTAGAATTTTTTTCATAGTAAACACTCCTTTAAAATTGTAAATAATAAATGCTATTAGTAGTATAAATATAAAATATAGAAAAGTCGATAAAGTATTTATCAATTCTAAATGGTAAAAGGCATAACAAGGTATCTTCCCTTTTCATGGTCTATGGATTGGGTACAGGATATTTGGGGCCAACAGCTTTTCAGCCTCTTTTACGGCCTCTTCCAATCTCTTTATGCTTTTAGTTCCCTGCTAGTGATCCATTTTCCCATCTACATTAAATATCTTTACTCTCAGCAAAATATTTTTATCTTCTTTGCAGGTATTTTCAATCCACTAAATAAATATTCCGTATTCTTTATACAGACTCTGGCGATATTCCTGATCATCCCTGATTTTGGATATATCATCAAACCGATTATCATCCACCAGCTTTTGAATCAGCATCAGCATCATTTCTTCCCCGACTTTTTTTCCTCTTTCCATATTCTCCTGGTCGCGCATTAACAGTGTCATATACTCATGCCTCCATTGTCTGTTTC
>OFHM01000684.1_pt1 | contig 26440 bp, 25 predicted proteins | sample 1521311 | NCBI WGS metagenome assembly OFHM01 (sample SAMEA3504083, study PRJEB24116) | mouse gut metagenome | biome: mouse gut; feature: mouse-associated habitat; material: faeces | place: Denmark | collected 2011 | reverse complement strand
GTAAAACAACCTGATCTCCCCCACGTCCAAGGGCTAAATCAAGATTAGATTGAGCTTGGTTAGCAATTTCAGTTAAGGAATCACTACCAAAAGCGATCCCAATAGATAAAGTAAGTGGCGTATTGTTTCGACTAGTTTCCTGACGAACTTTATCAAGCACAGAAAACTTGTCTTCTTCCATTTTATCAAGATCTTGCATATGTGCTAACAATAAAAAGTGATCTTCATCAATTCTCTTCAAATAAGCGTTAAATTTTTTCGCATAATCACTCAAAGTATTCTGCACATAAGAACTCATACTGGTTAATTCTTGATCATGCATCGTTTCGCTTAATTCATCATAATTATCAATAAAGACCTGACCAATTGCTAAACGTTCGGCCTTATATTTCCTCTCGATTTGCGCATAACGCGTTATATCCAATAAATAAATTACACCTAGATTATCCTGAACAACCATTTCAAAATCATGGCCATCCCATCTCACAGTCTGATTTTCAGATGTTTTGGCTTTAATAGCTTCATTTAAAAGCTTATTTAAATTAGGATCCACTGACTCAATAGTGTGTCCAATTAAGTCGTCATTGTTTAAATATAATTGTAAATAAGGATTCACCCACTGAATTTGATGATCGGAATCATACAACAATATTCCCAATATTGCAATCTTTTGATACAAAAATGTAATAAAATTGTTATGGCTATTTTGAAAATTTTATGGTAATCTAAATATAATAAATATAAGATAAAAGGAAAAAATGAAAACAAAAAATCATGAAATTTTAAAAAATGAATGGAAAAGAACCATTTCTATTTATATAGTGGGAATGTTCTTTCATACAATAGAACTTTATATGTTATATAAAATTCCAACAATAATAGGAAATTTATTAGACTTATTAATGCAAGCCAATAATAGTAAACAGCTTCTCATGCAAGAAGTATATAGCCTATTATTGTATTCTGTGTGCATGATTATTCCTAGAATCATTTTTCGAACACTCTATTTTACAGAAGCTAGAAATTCAGATACAATTTTGCGAAAAAAAGTCATAGAACATTTGCAAAAAGTAAAACCAGAATATTTTGACCAAGAAGAAAAAGGAACGTTTTTGGCTTATTTATCAAAAGAAATTTTATCGATTCGAAAATTCTTAGGGGATAGTAGTTTCTATTTTACAAAATTAGTCATTGCACCAATTTTAGGATTATTAATTATCGGAAATAGCTTGAATAGTTTATTATCCCTGATTTTAATACCGATTTTTCCAGTTGCGATGTTTGTTTTATGGAAGTTATATCAAAAATATGAAAAAGTCATTGAAAATGAAAGAAAAGTTTATGTGGATTTTTCTAATGTGATTGAACAAAATACATCAGGCTTTTCTTTAATCAAATTGTATAATGAACAGGAAAATCAGAAAAAGAAATTTGAAATAATGAATGAAAGAACGTATCAGTCAGATTATAATGTGGGAGATGTTATCAATCAAATTGACCTTGTAACAGAAAGTTTGTATGGTTTATGTTATAGTTTAGGATTTGCGATTGGTTTGATTTTGATAAAAAAAGGTTTACTTACTGTGGGAGAATTAACGGCTTACATATCTTGTATTACGCTTGTGATTGTACAAATTGTCAATTCCATTAAGCCGTTAATGGATGGATTCGCATTTTTTAAGCAAGCTACCAAAAGATTCAATTATTTTTTTCATTTAGAAACCTATTCCAAAGAAGGAGAAGATTTGGAGGAAGTGCATCAATTGGAAATTAAGAATCTTTCCTATGCCTACCAGAAAAATGGGCCTTTTGCACTTCAAAATATTAATATGACAATTCAAGCAGGTGAGAAAATTGGAATTGTCGGAAAAATTGGAAGTGGTAAAACGACACTAATGAATATTATAGCAGGCTTTTATGAAGTGCCAGCAAATCAAGTTTTCATTAATGAGAAAGATATTAATAGCTATTCACGAGAAGCAATTTTTAAAAATATTGGATATGCTACACAAAAAAATATTATTACAGATGATACCATTAAAAACAATATTGACATAACAGAAAAGGCAAGTTTGGAGAAAATTGAAGAAGCTATCAAAAGAGCAGATATTTACCAAGATATTGCAAATATGCAAGATGGTTTGGAAACCAAAATTGGAGAAAATGGAATGAAAGTATCCGGTGGGCAAAAACAGAGAATCCAAATTGCCAGAAATTTACTAAATATTAGAAAAGTAAACATTTTTGATGATACGTTATCTGCCCTAGACGTACAAACAGAAAGAAAAGTTTTTGCAGAAATAGAAAGACAAGTAGGAGATAATATTTTAATTGTGATTTCCAATAAAATTAGCATGATGGAAAAAATGGATAAAGTGTATTTGTTAATGGATGGCAAAATCACAGATTATGGAACCCACCAAGAATTATTGCAAAAAAATGAATTTTATAAAGAATTAAATGCCTATGAGAAAGTAGGTGATTTGCAATGAAAGAAATTTGGAAAAAATATCGAAAATCGATACTTGTTGTTTGTGGATTGCTTCTTTTGTGTAATTTATTATCCACTTGGCATCCATACATATTAAAACAAGTTCTAGATGTTGATTTTTCGAGTCAAGAAATTGAAACGATTTTACTAAAATTTATTCTGGTATATACATCGATTCATATCGTATTAATTTTTTTAAAAAATACGAGGGAAATTGTAACCAATAAAGTAGTTTGCAGTATCATTAAAGAGATTCGAAAAAAGGTTTTTGAACAAGTTTTACAATTTAAAATGGTAACCTTTCAAAAATATAATTCTTCTGAAATTTACACTCGATTAACAGATGATGTGGATAAATTATTTGATTTATTTTTTGGTTTTATTTATGCTTTTATGAATAATGGCTTACATCTTATTTTTATGGTCATTATGATGTTTATAGCTAATCGAAATCTTGCATTTATTGGATTTACTACAGTTTTTTTCGTGTCAGTGGTTTCCATCAAATTTGCCAAAGTATTAGGAAAAATCGATAATAGAACATTGCAAATAAGAGATCAGGAAAACCGAGAATATTCTGAAATTTACAACAAAAATAAGTTAACTTATCTTTTTAAATTGCAAAAGCAAAATGTGAAGAAAGTAAATGATTTATTAAATCGAGAATTAAAAAATCGAAAAAAATATATTTTTGTACATCATTTTCCATTTTGGTTTATTAATGTGATTCAAGCAGTTGGCATTTATGCGATTTTGTATTATGTCTTAAAGATTGACACTTCTATTTCGTTAGGAAGTATTTATTTGGTTCTATTTTATACGAAAGAATGTAAAAGTCCATTAGAAGAAATATTCAACCGATTAGAAGAATTGCAAACTTGTTTCAATTCCTATCAAAGAATTAAAATTTTATTAAACGAAAAGAAGTGCGAAGACATGGAACAAGGCGAATTTGTCAAAAACTTAACAGGTGATATTGAATTTCAACATGTATCCATGAAATATGAAAAAGAAATGGTACTAAAAAATATTTCCTTTATTATCAAACAAGGAACCAAAGTGACTATTGCAGGAAGAACTGGAGCAGGAAAAACAACGCTCACCAATGTACTCATGAAATTATACGATATTCAAAGCGGAAAAATTTTAATTGGTGATTATGATATATCTCAAATTTCTATTCAATCTTTACGCGATAACATTTCTTACATTTCACAAAATCCTTATATTTTTGCCGATACACTTCGTAACAATGTTATATTGGGAAACACAGAAATAACGGATGAACAAATTATGGATTTAGTAAAAGAAATTGGGGTAGAAGCAATATTTGAAAAGTTGCCAGAGGGGTTAGATACGCTCATCAATGTTTCTCAATTATCCTATGGAGAATTACAAGTCATTGCATTTATTAGAGCGATTTTGCATAAAGCCAATCTTTATATTTTTGATGAACCAACCTCCAATCTAGACTTAGCAACAGAACAAATGCTTCAAACAATGATAGATAAAATATCAAAAGAAAGTACAGTTATTATTATAGCGCATCGAAAATCAACGATTGAGAGTTCTGATAAAATTATTTATTTGAAAGATGGAGAAGTAGATAAAATTGTAAATAAGGTGCCAGTATAAATATAGAAAAAAGTATTGACAGGAAATTAAAAAAAAGATTATACTATAATCATAAATAAGAAAAAGTTTTATTTATAAAAAGCAAAACTGAACTAAGAAAAACAGCTGTAACCACTGGTATTGGTTACAGCTGTTTTTTATTTGTCTAAAAGTTCTAGAAGTTGAAACCAAATTGTAACCAAAATGCAAAACAATTGTAATAGTGATTGATAAAAAACTATGATATAATAAAATTTAAAGAAATAAAAGTGAGGGAAAACATGAAACGTCTTTTAAGAGTCAGTTTAGATATATTTGTAACATCAGTCGTTCCAATTGCGCAATGTTTTTTAATTGGAATGTTACTCGACTCGAATTTAATTAATATATTTACTTTAACTTATCCACTCCAATTTGTAGTTGTTTTATTAAAGTCGATGTTCGGAACGGGGGCTAACATTTTAGCTTGTAAAGAAAATAATAAAAATGCAATTGATTGTGGTATTCTTCTTGGTGTTGTGGTTGGTGCTGCAATTTTTGGAACTATTGTTTATCATATTGAAGATTATATTCAGTTTATGAATATGGATATTGCAACTTATCGAATATTTGGTATATATTCTGTAATTCAAATTTATTTACAATTTGTTTTACAATTAGTTTTAACCAAACTATATTATAAAGAAGAAAACAAAAAAGCAAATGCCATATCCCTTAAATTTAATGGACTAAATTTTATGTGTATCATTGGGTTAGCGATTTTAACCAAAAGTCAAATGGCAACCGTCACTTTTTCGCTAATTATATTATTTATCTATGTGGCATTATTGCTTATGGTTAGCATTGATAAATTCGAATTTGAATTTCATTTATTAAAATCCATAAAATATGACTCCGTAGATTTTTTCCATGGAGTAACTATGACTTTGATTTATTTAGTTGGTTTCAAAAATGTATTTTCTTTTGGCGAAAACTATGTTTTAGCTATGACATTTGCAACACTAGTAACTGACATGCAATGGGACATTATGCATGCTATTGTAACAATTGCCAAAGTCGATATTCCAAAGAAAAATTTTGATTACAAAAAGCATATGAAAAATGCCTATCGATTAGAAGCCATAGTAATTAGTTCTATTTTCATTATGGTGATGGTATTATATGGAAATTATCAACCAGACTTAAAATTATCGACAATTTTTATAGGGGCTGAAGTGTTAATGATTTTGTTCTATCCAATTTACATTACAAGAACGTGTTATTTACAACTAGAATATTCAGCAACCAAAACAACGCTAAACAAAGAAATTGCCAATGTAATTAGAATGTTGCTTTCAGCCACTTTAGTAACGCCATATTGTACTGTAATCGGGCAACTGACTTCTATGATGTATCAGCTAATCTACACCAAAATCATGTGGTTTGCCAAAGACCATAAATTGGAAAAATTACAAAATTCAAAATTAGAATGTCATTAAAACAAAGGAGAAAATAAAAAAATGAACACAAAAGTAGAACAATATAATCATAAATACATTAATCGTTTTTGTACAAAATATATTTGGTTTTCCTCTTTAACAGGAGACTTGGTATTCTGGGCGATTGTAGATACCCTATTTGTGACAATAGTAAAAGGACTATCCGCAACCCAAATTACACTATTAACAACCATTCCAGCAGCGATTGGGATTATCATTCAGCCCTATCTTTTAAAAATGATTCATAAAATGGGAAACACAACTTCAGTGAGATTAGGTGCGTTTTCATTATTAATTTCAGCTATTTTATTAACTTTTGGAAATACATTTAGCCTATTGGTTTTGGGAAGATTATTTCATGAAATAGCATTTGTTGTCAAAAATATGGAAGGAATTATGCTCAAAAATAATTTAATTTATGCCAAAAGAGAAGATGAATATGTTCATGTGCGAAATCAATCGAATGTTGCCTATGCAGTCATCACAGCAGTCATTGCTCTTGGTACAGGCTATCTATTTAATGTCAATCATTATTTGCCAATGCTATTAAATATTTTGCTTTGCCTATTTTGTTTCTTACTATCTTTAACCATGAAAGACATCACTAAAAACGATAAGATTCCTGAAGTAAAAGTACAGCAAGCAACTGGAAAAATATCAATGATTGTTTATATTGCGATTTTGTCGTATGCATTTTTCTATACAGCAGTCAATATTGGGCAAAGCAATAGTAAATTATTTATCCAATATCAATTAGGTGATTACTTTGAAGAAGCCGTAACAGCCAGCTATTTTAGTTTTATTATTTTAATATCACGAATCGCTAGAATTATTTCGAATGTATTATTTGATAAATTATATCGAACCTTGAAAGATAAAATCAATATTGCTTTAACAGCAAGTCTAATTTTAGCATTTTTGTTAATTATAATTGGATACTTTATAAAACAAGATATCTTTTTAAAAATCGGCATTATGTCAGCTGGATTTTTCATTATTTTAGCCATAAGAGACCCTTTCAAAATTTATATTCAAGACTTAATCCTAAAAATAACAGAACCAAAAGAACAACAAGCCATTTTTTCACACTTAGAATTAGCCAAAAAAATCGGACAAACTGTAGTTGGATTTGTGGTATCTGCAGTTTTATTAAAGTTTAGCCTGATCTGGATTATCGTTGGAATAACGATAATTTCACTCATGACCTTAAAAACAACCCTTCGTTTATTTGAATTGGTTAAAAGGATGCAAAATTCTTCAAGCAAACCAAGAAAATATAACAGAAAGTTGACAAAATTACATCAATATGATACAATAAAAACAAGGATAATGTAGAATTTAACAACGCCAATCAGGTGCAAGGAGGTGACAGCATGAGAGAATTTTTCAAGATATTATGGGAGGGAATCAAAAAAATTTTTCTGCTCCCGCATGATGAAGAAAATTTGTTTGATTAAGCCAGCTTGCCTGGCTTTTTCTTTTTTTGAAAAAATTTCAAAAAACACTTGCAATTGGAAGAATTCTAGTGTATAATATTAATACAATTAAATTTTAAACAAGAGGAGTGGGAAAAAATCCCACTCTTTACTTATGAAAGAGAAAAAGGAGGAATCTGTGTGGCAAATTCCAATATCGAATCCAAAGTAGAACAGCTTTTGTTACCAATTATCCAAGATTTGCAATATGAATTATATGATGTACAATACATCAAAGAAGGAAAAGATTACTATTTACGTATTACAATTGATCAACCAAACGGAATTAGTTTAGAAGATTGTGAAACCGTAAATCGAGTCATTGATGATGTGTTAGAAGAAGCAGACATCATCAAAACAAGCTATTTTCTCGAAGTATCATCACCAGGAATTGAACGAATTTTGCGAAAACCTTGGCATTTTGAAAAACAAATTGGGAATAAAATTGTTGTCAAATTGTTTAAAGCAATTGACAAGCAAAAAGAATTAGAAGGAATTTTGGTCACCTACCAAAAAGATGAATTATCACTTCAAATAGAGGAAAAATTAATCAAGATAGAGAATAAAAATATCGCAGTAGCCAAACTTGCTGGAGATTTTTAGAAGGGAAGGAATGGAAAATGAAAAATATTGATGTAAAAGAATTTATAAAAGCCATGGAGGAATTAGAAAAAGAAAGAGGAATAAGCAAAGATTATTTGATTGAATCCTTAGAAGCAGCTTTAGTAACCGCCTATAAAAGAGAATTTGACACAGTTGATAACGTAAAAATCACCATTGACGATAAAACAGGAGAACTTCATATTTATTCTGTAAGAGATGTCGTAGAAGTACTAGAAGATCCATTACTTGAAATTGACTTAGAATCAGCTAGAAAAATTGATTCAAGTTACAATGTAGGTGATGTTGTAAATTTAGAAATTCCACCAAAAGATTTTGGTAGAATTGCTGCGCAAACCGCTAAACAAGTTGTGGTACAGAAAATAAGAGAAGTAGAAAGGAATATGGTTTTTACAGAATTTAATGACAAAAAAGGCGAAATCGTTTCTGGCTTGATTCAAAAAGCAGATGGTGGCGTAGTTGTTATGGATTTGGGAAAACTCGAAGGTGTTATGCCACTCAAAGAACAAATCAGTACAGAACATTATAAAGTCAACGACAAAATCAGAGGTTATGTAGTAGATGTTGAAAGAGGGGCCAAAGGAAATCCTCAAGTTATTGTTTCAAGAAGCCATCCAGATTTTGTTCGTAAGTTGTTTGAATTTGAAATTCCAGAAATTTATGAAGGACTAATCGAAATTAAAAGTGTATCAAGAGATGCAGGTTCGAGAAGTAAAGTAGCCGTATATTCCAAAAATGAAGATATTGACCCAGTTGGTTCTTGCGTAGGACAAAAGGGAATTCGTATTCAAAATATCATTAATGAATTAAATGGTGAAAAAATTGATGTAATTGAATGGAACGAAGATCCAGCGATTTACATCGCAGCAGCTTTACTTCCAGCACAAGTTATGGCAGTAGACGTAAGAGAAGAAGAAAAATTTGCACAAGTGGTTGTGCCAGATGATCAATTATCTCTTGCCATCGGAAAATCAGGGCAAAATGCTCGATTAGCAGCAAGACTTACTAATTGGAAAATTGATATTAAATCAGAAACACAAATGCGAGAAATTTTGTTAAAACAAGCCGAAGAAAATGAAGAAGAGGCTGGTGAGGAAAATGCAGAAGAATAAAAAAAAGCCAACTAGAAGGTGTATGGGATGTAATGAAGCAAAAGAAAAACAAGAACTTTTACGCATTGTTAAATCAAAAGAGGGAATCATAGAAGTAGATTTAACAGGAAAAAAAAATGGTAGAGGTGCATATATATGTAAAACGGAAGAATGTCTTGATAGAGTCATCAAGTCGAAACGTTTACAAAAAGCGTTAGAACATGAGATAAGTCAAGAGATATATGAGAATTTGAGGGGTGTAATTATTGGTAAATAAGGTGTATGGCTTATTGGGACTTTGTGCCAGAAGTCGGAAAAATTGTTTCTGGTTATGATGCTGTTTGCGAAGATTTGCAAAGAAATCGAATCAAGTTATTGGTAATAGCAGAAGATGCATCACCAAAAACGTTAAACAATATACAGTTTTTGGCAAAGAGAAAAAAAGTGCCAATCCTAGTACTCGGGAAGATTGAAGAAAACAGTAAAGCAATCGGAAAAGAAAACCGAGCAGTGATTGGAATCAAAGATAAAAATATATCAAATGGTATAAAGAAAATTTGTGGGGGTGAAGCTTTTGGGGAAAATTAAAATTTACGAATTGGCAAAAGAAATGAATATGGAAAGTAAAAAGCTGATGGATTTTGCGCTAAAGATGGGGATTGACGCAAAAAGTCATTTAAGTAGTATTTCAGAGGAGGAGGCTCAAATGCTAAAAAATAAGCTAAAAAATGATGCTTCAAAAAAACAAGACAAACAAGTAGCAGACAACAAAAAAGAAAAAATAAAAAAGAATACAGAAACACCAGTTATCATTCGAAGAGAAGTAATCATTAATGAGCAAGAGACGCAAAACAGAGAATTTGATAAAAAGAAAAAAGAGGAGCAATCCAGAAAAAATGATGTTGGATTTGTTGGGCAAAATAGAAACAAGGATTATAACATCGTTTATCGAAATAAGCCAACCAAACCACTTACCATGAATGAGTTATTTGGAATCGGAAAAAAGGAAGAAAAACCAAAAACGGTTGAAAAGAAAGAACCAGAAGAAAAGCCTGTTGAAGAACTAAAAGAAGAGAAAAAACCAGAAGAAGTGAAACCAGAAGTAAAAGTTGTTGAAAAAAGAAGTACAGACTATAGAACCAACACCAATAACAATTATCATAATCGAAATAACTATAACAATAATTCTTCAAACCCAAGAAGAAACAACAATCCTAACTACAATAATCGAAATAATTATAACAACAACAATAATAACAATCATTACAATAACCGAAACAATTTCAATAAAAATAATAATAACAGAAATTATAATAGCAATTATAATTCTGGAAACAATAATCCAAGAAGAGATAATCGAAACAATTCCAACAATGATTTTTCAAGAAGACAAGAAATGAATGACAGAAAAATTGATAAAAAAATCAAAAATATCATGGAAATGGATATTCCAGAAAAAGACAATGTAAGAGATTACAACAACAATAACAACAAAAACAGAGACAGAATGAAACAAAATCAAAAAATGAATGACCAAAGACAACCAAAGAAAAATCGTAAAAATGATGAACACAATTTCAATTCTGGCAAACTAAATAATTTAAAGAAACAAAATCAACTTTCCAATATGTTCAATGAAGGCGAAATGTTAGATTACTATGATTTAAGTACAGAAAGAGGAAGACGTGGCAAAAAAAGAACCAAAAATCAAGAAAATCGTACCAAACAAAAAATCTTCAAATTAACGGAAATTACGATTCCAGAAAATATTACGGTAAAAGATTTAGCGGCTGAAATGAAAATTACCAGTAGCGAAGTTATCAAAAAATTGTTCAATTTAGGCGTTATGGCAACAATTAATAATGAAGTCGATTTTGACACAGCTTATTTGATTGCACAAGAATTTGGAATTAATGCTATCAAGAAAAATATTGTAACCGATGAAGATATTTTAATTGATGAAACCGAAGACAAAGAAGAAGAATTAAAACCACGTCCACCAGTCATTGTTGTTATGGGACACGTAGACCATGGAAAAACTTCTCTTTTAGATGCCATTCGAAAAACAAATGTCATCGAAGGAGAATCAGGAGGAATTACACAACATATTGGTGCTTATCAAGTAGAAATCAACAGCAGACAAATTACTTTTTTGGATACACCAGGACACGAAGCTTTTACCTCGATGCGTGCGAGAGGCGCCATGATTACCGATATTGCGATTTTAGTTGTCGCTGCCAATGATGGTGTTATGCCACAAACCATTGAAGCCATCAATCATGCCAAAGCAGCTGAAATTCCAATCATTGTAGCAGTAAATAAAATTGATTTACCAGATGCCAATCCAGAGAAAGTAAAACAAGAATTAATGCAATACGAATTAGTTCCAGAAGAATGGGGTGGAGATACCATTTTTGTTCCGATTTCTGCAAAACAAGGAATGGGAATTGACAATTTATTAGAAATGGTATTACTAGAAGCGGATGTATTAGAATTAAAAGCAAATCCAACCAAACAAGCCAAAGGAACAATTATTGAAGCCAAATTGGATAAAGCAAGAGGTCCAGTAGCTACAATGTTAGTCCAAAGAGGTCAATTAGATGTAGGAGATACCATTATTGTTGGCTCTACCATTGGTAGAATTCGTACCATGAAAAATGCAAAAGGTAAGAGCTTGAAATTTGCTGGACCATCAACACCAGTTGAAATTACAGGTTTACATTCTGTTCCAGAAACAGGAGACACCTTCTACGAAGTAAAAGATGAAAAAACAGCAAAACATTTAATCGAAAAAAGAAAATACGAAGAACGTCAAAAGACCATTGCCAAATCTACAGCTGTTACATTGGATGATTTATTCAGCAAAATTGCAAGTGAAAACTTAAAACAATTAAACTTAATCGTAAAAGCTGACGTACAAGGTTCTGTAGAAGCATTAAAGCAATCACTTGAAAAATTGTCGAACGAAGAAGTACAAGTAAAAGTAATTCACTCCAATGTTGGTGCTGTTACCGAAACAGACGTAACATTAGCGCAAGTTTCCAATGCCATTATTATTGCCTTCAATGTGCGCCCAGAAGTCATTGCCAAAACCATTGCCGACAAAGAAGAAGTTGAAATCAAAACATATTCTGTTATCTATGATGCAATCAATGATGTGGAAGCTGCTATGAAAGGCTTATTAGACCCAGTTTACAAAGAAGTTGTGATTGGAAATGCTGAAATCAGACAAATCTTTAAAGTATCTAATGTAGGAACCATTGCAGGATGTTATGTATTAAATGGAAAAGTTAGTAGAAATGCGGGTATCAGAGTTATCAGAGACAATATTGTTATTCATGATGGAAAACTTATTTCCTTAAAACGTTTCAAAGATGATGCCAAAGAAGTCGACAAAGGCTATGAATGTGGACTACAAATCGAAAATTACAACGACATTCAAGAAGGCGACAACTTAGAAGTTTACGTTATGGAAGAAGTCAAACGCTAACACAAAATCATGAAATTTATGTGAAAGAAAGGTGAAAATTCAGTAAATTTTATAAATACCAAAAATGTTTACTACAAAAAGGCTACAAAGCAATCTAAAAAAGAAAGGAAAAAACAATGTCAAACACCCGAATGCAAAAAGTCAATGAAGAACTAAAAAGAGAAATCAGCAACATTATTTCTCTTAAATTAAGTAATTCCGCTCTAAAAAAAGGACTGATTTCTGTCACCAAAGTAGACACTTCACCAGACTTAAAATATGCCAGAGTCTATGTTAGTATGATTAACATTGGTAACAAAAAAGAAGCTTTAAAGGCACTCAAAAAATCAAGTGGATTTGTTCGTACAGAAATTGCCCAAAAAGTAAATTTGAAATATACACCAGAACTTATTTTCGAATTTGATGAAACAATCGAATATGGAGACCGAATTGATAATATATTAAAAGAGATTACAAAAGAAATAAAAAAGAAAGAAGAATAGGAGAAAACTATGACGTTAGATGATATTTTAGAAGAAATGAAAAAAGCACAAAATATCTGTATTTTGGCACACGAAAATCCGGATGGAGACGCCATTGGAAGTAGTTTAGGACTATATGATATTCTAAGCAAAATGGGAAAAAACGTAGAAGTTTTAATGAAAAATGTACCAGAAACCTACACTTTTTTACCAGGAGTACACAATATAAAAGAAGAGCCAACCATTGAAAAATTTGATTTAGCCATTGTTGTGGATTGCCCAGATTTAAAAAGGGTCAATAGTGGCTTAATCCAATATTTTGAAACAGCCAAAGTGAAAGTTGAATTTGATCATCACATGAACAACAGTATGTTTGCCGATTATAATATTGTCAATCATGTGTCACCAGCTTGCTGTCAAATTTTGGTGACTAGTTTTGATTATTTGGAAGTTGAATTATCCAAAGAAGCTATGACCTGTTTTTTAACAGGGATTATTACAGATACTGGTGGATTTAAAAATTCAGGAATTGGAGAGGAAACCTTTGAAATCGCAGGAAGAGCGCTAAATCAAGGAATTAATTTGCCAAGTATTTATAAAGCAAGTTTACTAACGATTACCAAAAGTCGATTTGAAGCCCAAAAATTAGCTATGGATCGAATGGAATTTTTAGCAGAAGGACGAATTAGTTTTACATATATCACGAAAGAAGATATTAAAAACTTAAATTTAAAAGACGGTGACCATGAAGGAATTGTGGAAATTGGAAGAAATATTCAAAATGTAGAAGTATCTATTTTTTTACGTGAAGAAGAAAAAGGATATAAAATTTCATTGCGTTCCAATGAATCTGTTAATGTAGCAGAAGTTTGTATGTTATTTGGTGGCGGTGGTCATATTAGAGCGGCTGGTGCCAACACGACAATGCCTTTAGAAGAAGCAAAACATGCGTTAGTAAGAGCAATTGAAAAGAGGTTAAAATAAAGGAGTAATAAATAAAGATGTTAGAAAAGATAAAAAAACATGCATTTTGGATTGGAATTGCATGTGTTTCTATAATAAGAGTCCTGCTTGTATTAAATTTACCCATATTTGCAATTGCACCAGCAGCAGTAGACGATCGATTAATGGTAAATATGGCATATTCGCTTTTAAAAGGCGAATGGTTAGGAAATTACAACCAATTTACGCTAAGCAAAGGAATGATGTTTCCCTTGTTTTTAGCAATGACACATCGTATTGGAATATCCTATATAACAAGCACATCCCTATTGTATGTTTTTTCGTCAATTTTAATGATAATTTGTTTAAAACATATTATCCGAAATAAAAAAATATTATTTTGTATTTTTGTGGCATTAGTTTTTAATCCAGCGATGTTTTCCGTTCAAGTGATAATGCGCGTGTACCGAAATGCTTTGACACCAGCACAAGTGTTATTGATATTGTCTTGCTGTATGCAAATTTATTTTCAAATCAAGCACAATTCAAAAGCATTAGCTTGGAGTATAGCAGGACGGAATCAGTTTAGCATTTTTCTATCATACTAGAGAAGATTCCATTTGGATAATGCCATTTATTCTTTTCTTTATGTTCATATCTTTGACGCAAATTTTACGCCAAAAAGAAATTAGAACCAATAAACGAAAGCTTATTCAAAAAATAGGAATTATAGCATTACCCGTTATTATATTGACAATAGTGAATCATACAATTTCTTTCATGAATCATAAAAACTATGGAATGTATACCACAAATGAAATAAATGATAGTGCTTTTACAGAGACGATGAAGGCAATTTATTCAGTAAAAGATGAAGAAGAGATTGAATATGTTTCAGTATCTAGGGCTAAACTGGAAAAAATATATGCGGTTTCTCCAACCATGAATGAATTAAAAGAGAATTTGAATCAAGGAATTGATTTATATAAAACGGCTGACCGAAAACCAGAAGATAATGAAGTCGAAGACGGCTGGTTTTTCTGGTGTTTGCGCTATGCTACAGAGTCCGCAGGATATTATGATACGCCACAACATGCCAATGAAATTTACCAGAAAATCGCTGATGAAATCAATATAGCTTTGGAAGATGGTCGATTGGAAAAACAAACTGGTATCATGCCATCTGCTTTGATGTCCCCTTGGAAAAAAGGATATTTTTCAAAACTTCTTTTGACTTTTGGAAAGGCGATGCATCATGTTTTTTCTTTTCAAGATATTTCGGTAGAAGCTGTAGAAAGTGTGACAGATGGAGCAGAGGGAATTGCGTTGTTTGAGGCAATTACAAACAATAATGCGATTCATCCAGAAGACAACAATGCTACAATCAGCAAAGAAAATGCCAATGCCTATACCAAAAGAATACAAACGATTGTTAAAGTCTATCAACGATTAGGAATTTTTCTTCTAATTTTAGGAATTGTAGCAGTCATTGCTATTTTGGTATGGACAATCCAAGAAATCTTGAAAAAGAAATATGAAATGTTACAAGCACTTTTGCTATTATGTGGCATAGGAGGAAGCTTAATGGTTTTATTAACGGGAGTGTCCTATACAGAAATAACTGCTTTTGCTTCGATTCATGTACTTTATTTGGTAGGAGCGTATCCATTGGCGATTTTGTTATGGGCGATAGCAATAGGTGTATGTACAGAAAAAATCATGCATAAAATAAAGGAATAAAAAAAGAGAAATGGAGTTAAAAATGGAAAAAAATGAATTAGAATTAACGATTCTTATGCCATGTCTAAATGAAGCAGAAACATTGGAAATATGTATCCAAAAAGCGTTGAAATCGTTGGAAGAAAATCATATAAAAGGAGAAGTGCTTATTGCGGATAATGGAAGCACAGATGGGTCTCAAGAGATTGCAGAAAAGAATGGAGCAAGAGTAATTCATGTTTCCAGAAAAGGATATGGTAGTGCGTTAATTGAAGGAACGAAACAAGCTTATGGAAAATATTGTATCATGGGAGACGCTGATGATTCTTATGATTTTTCCAATATTATGCCATATATTGAGAAATTAAGAGAAGGTTATGAATTTGTTATTGGCAATCGATTTAAACGGAGGAATCGAAAAAGGTGCCATGCCATGGTCCCACAAATATATTGGAACACCAGTGATTTCTTTTATTGGAAGATTATTTTATCATTCTAAAATAGGAGATTTTAATTGTGGCATGAGAGGATATGATAGACAAGCTATTTTGAATCTAGATTTAAAATGTACAGGAATGGAATATGCTAGCGAAATGATAGTCCAAGCTAATTTGAACGGCTTAAAAATAGCAGAAATTCCTACCACCTTAAAAAAAGACGGAAGAACAAGACCGCCACACTTGAAAAGTTTTTCAGATGGTTGGAGACATTTAAAATTTCTATTATTGTACAGTCCTAAATGGTTATTTCTAATTCCTGGACTGATTTTAATGATTATTGGATTAATCGGAAGTGTTGCATTTTGGTTTGGGGATTTACATATAGCAAGTGCTGTGCTTGGTGTTCACTCGCGATTATATTTAGGTGGTATGTTTGTAGTGGGACTTCAGATGGTAATTTTTGCTTTATTTGCAAAAGTATATGCTGTCAATAGTGGAATGCATCCCAAAGAGGATAAAATTACAAAATTTTTAAAAAAAGTTACCTTGGAAAAAGGCTTGATAACAGGTATTTTTCTTGCTATGATTGGAATTGGACTTTCGATTTATTCAGTCCTATTATGGAAAAATGCAGCTTGGGGTGATTTGAACCCAGTTGACGTAATGCCAATTACCATTCCAGCAATTTACCTAATTATTATTGGGGTACAAATGGCATTTGCTAGCTTTTTCCTTGGTGTTTTAAATATAGAATATAAAAAAAATAATAATTAAAAAGTTAGGTAAAAAAATGAATTCGGGAATCGTAATCATCCATAAAGAAAAAGGAGATACTTCGCAAAATGTAGTATCAAAATTAAAAAGGAAATTGGGCATCCAAAAAGCAGGTCATATTGGAACATTGGATCCATTGGCGACAGGTGTTTTACCAATTTTAGTAGGAGATGCCACCAAACTATCTAAATATTTAATGGAACATGATAAAACCTATATTGCCACCATTCAATTGGGACAAAAAACAGATACTGGTGATGAAGAAGGAAAGCTAATAGAAGAAGCGGAAGTTAACTGTTTAGATGAGGAAATGGTTAGAAAGTGTCTTTTGGAAATGCAAGGAAAACAAACTCAAATTCCACCACTTTATTCTGCCATTAAAGTACAAGGCAAAAAATTATATGAATACGCACGTGCTGGCGAAAAAATTGAAATTCCACCAAGAAATATTGAAATATATGCGATCCAATTGTTACAAATCAGAAAACCAGAAAAACAAGTCACTTTTGAAGTTTCTTGCTCCAAGGGAACCTATATTAGAGTTTTATGTGAAGATATAGCCAAAAGATTGGGAACCATTGGCTACATGAAATATTTACAAAGAACAGCAGTAGAGGAATTCTCTATACAGCAAGCAGTCAAGCTAGAAAACGTAAGCGGAGAAAATATTATTTCAGCAGAGACAATTTGCCAAAAATATTCCCTTATTGAGTTAGATGATAGAAAACTGGAATTGTTTTTAAATGGTGTCAAATTGACTACGAAAGGAAAGGATGGCGTATATCGAGTCTATCATCAAGAAAAATTTATAGGAATTGGTGTTGTCCAAAATGCTTTACTTAAAAGAGATGTAATCATAAGGAATTTTTCGTAAAAAACTATTGCGAAAAAAATAGTTTTACAATATAATAAAAAGAAGAATACAAAAAGAAGAGAAAAATGAATGGTAAATAAGAAAAATTTTATTTTAATTTATTTAATTTTAGTAGCAGTTGTCCTAGGAATCTTGGTAAGCAGTGTGATTACTTTTTATGTGTGCCATAAAAATAGTGATAAAATTCAGTCTGGCGTATCAATTAAGGGAATGAATGTGTCTGGACTTACCAAAGAAGAGGCAAAAGCGTTAGTAAGCGAAAAATTAAAGTCAGAATTAAATGATCATATTATTTTAAAATATCATAATTACGAATATTATGTAGAAGTCGAGCAATTTGAAGCAGAATTTGATGTAGAAGCCTCTGTTGAATTAGCATATCAGATTGGCAGAAGTGGAAAGATTGGACAAGACATCAAAGATTATATATCTGTTTTGATGTCTAAAATTGATATTGACCCAATTCTAAAATACAACCAAGAGGCATTAAAAGACTATCTAGAAACCATTCAAGCGCAATTGCCAGACCAATTAGAACAAAGCAGTTATTATGTTGATGATAACCAACTGGTTATTACGAATGGGAAAAACGGAGCTAAAATTTACATGACTGAATTAGAACAAATCATTATTGAAGAAGTACAGGATATGGCTTATAAAAATAGATGTATTGATATTCCAACTTTTACAGAATGTCCAGACAAAATCAATGTTTCAGCCATTCACCAAGACATTTATCGAAAAGCCCAAAATGCCTATTACACAACAGAGCCACGCATGGTATATGCAGAAGTAACTGGTGTAGATTTTGATGTCTCAACTGTAGAAAATACCATTCAGGAAAATGCAGAAGTGGAGGAATATCGCGTTCCGCTAACTTATACAAAGCCAGAAATAACCGTCAATGATTTAGGAATGGACCCATTTCCAGATTTGCTTTCTAGCTTTTCTACCAAATATATCAATAATCCAGACAGAACAACAAATTTGCGTTTAGCCTCAAACAAAATTAATGGCAAAGTCATCATGCCAGGAGAAGAATTTTCGTTTAATAAAGTAGTAGGAAAACGTACAGCAGCAGCTGGCTACAAAAATGCAGCCATTTTCTCAGATGGGCAAGTAACCGATGGTTTAGGTGGAGGAATTTGCCAAGTAACAACAACGCTTTATGATGCAGTAGTTTTTGCCAATTTAAAAATTACAGCAAGACGCAATCATATGTTTGTTCCATCTTATGCAACAGGTGGAAGAGATGCGACGGTTGTATATGGTTCCACAGACTTTAAATTTAAAAATTCCAGAAGTTATCCAATAAAAATTGTATCTTCTGTAGATAAAGGCATTGCAACAGTAAGTATTTATGGTTATAAAAATGAAAATGATCCAGAATACGAAATCTCAATTGAAACCAATTTAGTAAAAACAACATCAACCTCATTAGTATACGATGCTTATAAAGTTTACAAACAAAATGGAGCAGTAGTAAAGCGTGAGAAAATGTCACGTGATACTTACAAAAAATATTAAAAAACGGTAAAATGCCTAAAATTGTATTTTTAGGCATTTTTCTAAGGAAATAGCTAAATATAAAAGATACATAAAAAGATTGACAAAAATAAAAATTATGATTACAATAAAATTGGAGGAACGAAAGATGAAATATAGAAATTCTATAAAAAAAATTATAGAAAACGCGAAAAGCCTTGATACTGTACACACACACACACACACACACACACACATGTAGTTTTAAAAGATTAAAAAATGACGCAATTTTTGTGTTCAAAATTAAAAAAACAACAAACAATTTACCGATAAAGGTTCGGCTGTGACCCTCCTCTATGAATGAATTGTTTATTTTTTATACAAGAAAAGAAAGGAAAGAAAAAAATGAAACTATCGGAAAAAAGAAATCTTTTAATTTTAATCGTAATTGGAATTATCATTATAGTAATATTAGCAAGTGTAAACGGCAAGAAATCGAAGGAAAATCCAGAAAACAACACAGCCAATATTGACGCAAACAAAACCGTAACAGAACTACAAAGTGGAACCAAACTAAACATAAGCGAAAAATTAGCAGAGAAAAAATATTTTGCAAATTTTGAAGTATCCAACATACAACTAACCGAAAAAGACGACAAAACTAAATTTTCAGCAGACATAAAAAACACAAGTGAAACCAAAACAGAAATGACAAACTTAGAAGTTACATTTTATGACCAAGAAGGAAACGAATTAACCACAGTAAAAGATGCTTTAATTGCAGAAATTGAGCCAGACGCCAAAACGAAACTAAACTTTTCCACGACCTTAAAGTGCGTAGAAGCCTATAATTTTTCAATAAAAATAGCAGAAGGAGGAGAAGCAAATGAAGCAAAATAAAGGAATTACATTAATCGCACTAATTGTAACAATTATCGTATTATTAATTTTGGCAGGACTGAGCCTGAGTTTAATTGCAGGAAACGAAGGAATTCTGAAAAGAGCGACTAGTGCAGTCAGCGAGAATCAAAAAGGTGCTATGAGAGAAGAGTTGGAGCTAAAAATTGCGGATTTAATATTAGAATATAAAGAAGATGAGGCATTAAGTGAAACGTATCCTACATTTGGTGAATTTGTCAAAAACAAACTAGATGGCTTTCAATTTTCGAATGGTTCAGAAGTAAAATACGATACTACAAATGATAAATTCTCCTTTGAAATTGGTGGGGAAGAAGCGACTTTTGGAATTAGCGAAAATGGAGAAATCACAGATTTGGAATTTCCAGAAGATATTTCAGACTCAAACACGCCAAAAGATACAATTGCACCAGCTGTAAGTATATCGAGTACAACTACAAATTCAATCACATTTTACGCAACAGATGCAGTTGGTATAGTAGGTTATGCGGTAACAGAAACTAGCCAGCAGCCAAGTGATTGGCAAGAAATTAGCGAAACCAAAGAACTGGAAAAGACCGTCACAGGGCTTACCAACAATAAAACTTATTTTGTGTGGACCAAAGATAAAGCAGGTAACATAAGCGAGCCACAAGAGGCAGTTACAATCAATTTTGAGAGTTTTGAACACCAAATTTCATGGTCAGGAGCAACAGCAACAATCACAGTAACCGCACCAAGTTCAGGCGTAAAATATAGAATTGGTTCGACGGGAGATTGGAATGAATATACGGCTCCAATTCCTGTGCAAAGTGGAACTACTGTACAATTTATTGTAACAGATGGAACAAATTCAACTACAGCAACCTCCGTAATACCAAGATTAAAGTCAACTGTAACGTATGACTCAAATGGCGGAACAGGAAGTGTGCCAAGTGCTGAAGAGTATTCGCATGAAGATAATGTAGTGGTAAGTTTTGCAAGCAAGCCAACTAAAACAGGATACACGTTTAATGGATGGAGTAGAAACCAAGGTGCGTCAAATGCGGAATACACGGAAAACGGAACCAAAACGTTTCAAATGCCAGCTGAAAATGTAATCTTATATGCGATTTGGATGCCAAATACAGGAACAGCTTACAAGGTTGTCCACAGAACAATGAATGTGAATGGAAGTGGCTATACCACACAAACAACAGAGAATTTAACAGGAACGACTGGAGCCAGTATTACGCCTGCAGTAAAAACTTATACAGGATTTACATCGCCAGCAAGACAGACGACAACAATTGCAGCGGATGGAAGCACGACAGTGACGTATAATTATACCAGAAATCAATATACGTTTACTCTAGGAAGTGCGACAGGAGTGAGTACAGAGGGAAGTTCACCATCAGGACAGTATTATTATGAGGCAACGATTACATTGAAGGCGACTGTAAAGTCAGGTTATATGTGGAGTAAATGGACTGCGAGTGATTCGAGATTTACGACTACAACAGCGAATACAAACATAACAATGCCTGCTTACAATCTATCGGTAACTCCGCAAGTGAGTTCTGTACGGTGAAAGTAGCTATACAAATTCTAATGGAGTGAGAAACTTTAAAGCGGAGCTTCAGGATGGGGGAATGAAGTTTACATGTACGAATCAAGCTGGAGCTAGTGTGAATTCTTCTTGTGGGTTTATTTTGTCCTGTGGTTCTCAGCCAGGAGATCGAGGGGACATAGGTTATACTTCGGAGAAGGTGATCGGACCAGGTGAGGAGGTATTTACTTATACCTCGGCACAATTGTATAATAAGTTTGCATCATATCTAAAAGATTATCCTTACTTAACAATTGCACCATCTTATGGAGTCGAAGGGAATAGTGGGACGACTGTGGGAATTGGTGCAGATATCAATTATGTGATAGAGGAAGGAAAAATTATTATTTTAGGGTTTAGTAGGTGGTAAGGAATAAGAGATTGTTGGAAGAGTTGATAAAACAATCAAAAAATTCTATAATTAAAAGTTGAAGAAGTTTTAGGGAAGAATCAAGAACGATTTTTCCCTTATTTTAATATTAAAGTAAACCATAGTATTTGTGCTAAAATTCAGAAGAAAAAAGATATATGGAAGCTCAAAGCTAGTAACAAGGATTTATAATCCGATTAGCAAATGAAAAACAAACAAAAACATTGACAATCTCTCCATCATATCTTATAATGCAACCAGAAGTGGAGGTTAGAAAATGCGAATTCGTAGAAGAAAATGGGCAAAACAAGAATTAGAAGAAGCTAAATTTTATAGGGATGAACCAAACCTTTACAAAAATAAATGGCATGAACAATTCCCTAAAAAACAGTCATTACAGATAGAATTAGGCTGTGGTAAAGGGAATTTTATTGCTCAGCTAGCAAGTCAACACACAAATGTGAACTATATTGCAGTTGATATGATAGAAGCTATGCTCGGTTTATCCAAACGAAATATTGAGCAAATGTATAAAGGAAAAAATCCAGCAAATTTATTTCTGATTCGTGCAAATGTAGAAAGGATTTTAGATGTTTTTGGCGAAAAAGATATAGTGGATAGAATTTATATCAATTTTTGCAATCCATGGCCTCGCGGAAAACACAATAAAAGGAGATTGACGCATACCAGGCAATTGGAGAAATATAAAATATTTTTAAAAAAAGGCGGAGAAATTTATTTTAAAACTGACAATGATGAATTATTTGAAGCAACTTTGGAATATCTCAAAGAGGCTGGTTTTGAAGTGATTTCACAAACCAATCATTTACATCAGGAAGCAATTTTTGAGGAAAATATTATTACAGAGCATGAAAAAATGTTTTCTGATGAAGGAATTAAAATAAAGGCTTTAATTGCCAAAAAAATTTAAGATTATTTTAAGTTTATCACGATAAAATAAAAAAAATAGTTTAAGGGGGAAAAAGCTTTGATACAAGTAAAAAACGTTACGAAAAAATATGGTGATTTTTATGCTGTCAGAAACATTAACTTCGAAGTTAAAGAAGGAGAAATTGTAGGATTTTTAGGGCGAAATGGTGCTGGAAAATCGACTACCATGAATATGATAACAGGTTTTATTGAACCAACCAGCGGACAAATTATAGTAGGTGGCTATGATGTTGACAAAAAACCAAAAAAAGTAAAAGCGCAAATTGGTTATATGCCAGAAGGAACACCATTATATTCCGATTTGACCGTCAAAGAATTTGTTACTTATATGGCAGATTTAAAGATGATTCCAAGAAAAGAAAAAAAAGCAGCAGTTGAAAAAGCCATTCAAAGTACAGGATTGGACAAAGTGCAAAATAATTTAACGAAGATTCTTTCAAGAGGCTACAAGCAAAGAGTAAGTTTAGCAGGAGCCATTGTTGGCGACCCTAAAATTTTAATTTTGGATGAACCAACTGTTGGATTAGATCCGAAACAAGTTATTGAAATTAGAGAATTAATCAAATCTTTTCGAGAAAATCATACCGTTATTTTAAGTTCGCATATTCTTTCAGAGATTAGTCAGATTTGTCAAAAAGTTGTCATTATTGATAAAGGCGAAATTGTGGCAGTGGATACACCAGAAAATTTGGAAAAAACTTCCGCAAAGGACCAAATGATTACTGTTATTGTAGAAGAAACCGAAAAGAATCAATTGCCTTCTATAAAAGATTCTATTTCAGAGATAAAAGAGATTTCTTTTGTGGAAGAAAAAGAAGATGGAAGCAAGGAATATAAGGTTATTGTAGAAAACGGAAAAGATATTCGAAAACAAATTTCAACGACTTGTGCCAAATCAAATATGATTATTCTTGAAATGAAAAAACAAGAAGTTTCCTTAGAAGATGCTTTTGTTAGTTTGATTGAAGGAAGAACGGAATATAGTCAGGAAGAAATTAAAAAAATACAATATCAAAAAGAAATTCAGGAATTAAGAGAAGAACAAGAAACTAAAAAAGCAAAAAAAGAAGAGAAAAAGAAGGAAAAACAACTAAAAAAGGCTGAAAAGCAGAAAGAAAATAATACAGAAGAACAAAAACAATTAGAAAATGACCAAAAAACAGACGAAACCGAACTTGACAAAATTGAAAAAGATGTTCTAGAAGAAAACCAAAAGGAAAATGAAACAGAACAACCAGAAAAAAAGCAGGAGCAGTCTGCGCAAGAAATTGATGCAAAAGAGATTTCAAAGGAAGATTCTATTGCAGAAGAGCCAGAAGAGAAAAAATCAACCATAGAAGAAAACAAGAAAAATAAAGGAGGAAATGAATAATGTTTGCTGTGATGAAAAAAGAATTAAAAAGCTATCTGTTATCTTCAACAGGTTATGTTTTTATTGGAATATTTTTATTGTTATTTAGTGTATTTTTCTATATTTCGATTTTTAGTTATCAATCCATGAACTTTGAGTATTTATTTTATAATGGAGCAACCATTTTGACATTTGTGGCGCCAGTTTTGACGATGGGAATGTTTGCAGCAGAGAGAAAATCAGGGACAGAGCAGTTATTATTGACTTCACCAAGAAGTATGACATCAATTGTACTTGGCAAGTTATTAGCAGCTGGAGTTATTCTAATAATAACAGAAGCTTTAACATTGATGTATTTTGCAATTTTAAAGTATTTTGGGGAGCCATCTTTAAAAGTTGCTTTAAGTACTTTATTTGGATTTTTCTTATTAAGTTTGGCCTATCTTTCTTTTGGAATGTTTGCTTCTTCGATAACAGAAAGTCAAATTGTAGCGTATTTTTTGACAGCAGGTACTTTTTTGCTAATGTGGTTTTTGCCTAACATGAATAGTAGTTTGACGCTATTTTCATTGATTAATATGTTTGAAAAATTTCCAGAAGGTTTAATAACAATTTCTGAAGTAGTTACTTTTGTATCATTTACAATTCTTTTTGTATTACTTACGATTGTTATTTTGCAAAGAAGAAAAAGTGTTAAATAAGGGGGAAAATAGGAATGAAGGAAGAAAATACAGATATTAAATTTTCTGAAAAATTTTCATTGAAATTTAGAAAGACAATTATTGTCAGTCGATTGTTCACATGGCTTATGGTATTGGTGTTTGTGGCGGCTTTTGTTGGATTAAATGTGTGGATTCAGTCTTTAGAGTTGCCAGAAATTGATGTAACTGCCAATCAATTATATACCTTGTCCGATAGCTCGAAAAAGGCTTTGGAATCCGTTAATCAAGAAATAAAAATATATATTTTTGGGATTCAAGAAGAAGATTCTGTGGTAGGGTTGATTAAGCAGTATTGTCAAGCAAATGAGAATATAACATACGAAATGTTATCCAGTGAAACGAATCTTGCGAAAGTACAGGAATTTGAATTGGAAGATGGATATTCAATTGTTGTAATCGAATCAGGGGAAAGTAAAAAAATAATTGATGCAGGGGCAGAATTCCACACTTATGATTATACGACTTATGCAGAAGTAGATACAACGGAGCAAACGTTAACAAATTCAATTTTAAGTTTGAGTACAGTCAACAAACCAAAAATATATTTTGTTGAGGGACATGACGAATTTAAAATTGCTACAGATGAAACGACAAAAGCAGAATTAGGCGTATTGTCAACGTATTTGAAAAATGAAGCGTTTGAGATTAGTAGTGTAAATCTTACATCAACAGGAAGGGTTCCAGAAGATTGTAATGTATTGGCAATTTTATCGCCTAAAAGTGACTTTTTGGAAAATGAAGCACAAGTAGTGCTTGATTATATTAATAAGGGTGGCAATTTGTTGATTACACGTGATTTGTTAAATCAGGACACGCAGTTAGTTAATTTTCAAAAAGTATTAGATGTATATGGCGTAAAGGTTGAAAATGGATATGTTATAGAAACAGATGGAAAATATACAGTTTCTAATTATCCATATGTATTTAAACCACAAGTTTCAAGTTCCAATGCTGTCACAATGGACATTGCATCTGATAGCTATATGTGGCTTGCCTATTCGCAGAAGTTGAATTTTTTGCCAGAAGAACAATTGAAGGAATTAAAGGTAACTTATGAAGAGTTGTTGGGAACAACGGATGCAGCAATGTTTATTACTGATTTTTCAACTAATGTGAATGCGGCTGCTCAAACCAGTCAAACAGGACATTTTACAATTGCTGCTCAAGTAACCAAAACAGTTTCAGGTGGCGAAACAGAAGAAGATACATCAGATGCTATTCAATCCAAATTAATTATTGCAGGGACAGGACAATTTATGACAGATTATATTGTTTCAGAATTGAGTAATCAGTATCCGTTATCGTATTTGGGAAGCAATAAAGATTTTGCGATAAATGCTATTTCTGTTTTGTCAGAAAAGGAAGGCGGTTTGACCATTCGAAAAGATATGGCAGGCACGTCCTATGTGTTTACTGCTTCAAAAGAACAAAATAGAATTGTTTTGGCCATTATTTTTGGAGTTCCAATTGTAATTTTGTTGATTGGTATCATTGTTTGGAGACAAAGAAAAAAGAGAAAATAAAAGAAATATGATAATATTAATGATAAAACAACATATACCATCTCTTGGATCCCCTGGGGGCCACAACTTAGTTTTCCTTCCCT
>OFHM01000682.1_pt1 | contig 26539 bp, 22 predicted proteins | sample 1521311 | NCBI WGS metagenome assembly OFHM01 (sample SAMEA3504083, study PRJEB24116) | mouse gut metagenome | biome: mouse gut; feature: mouse-associated habitat; material: faeces | place: Denmark | collected 2011 | reverse complement strand
CCGGCTCCAGTACCGGGGAACTACTTCAAACTGCGTGATTAAGGTCTGCAGCACAAAATTCTCAGTCAGTGCGCCTTTGAACTCGGTGAACAAACGATTGCCTTCTCCGAAGGTCGTAGGAGCCAGCTGAGCCAGGCGGCGGAGCAGTCTCACAGAAATACTTCATGGCATTGATAACCTTGGGGCAGTCCTGTACCTCGTCAAAGATAATGAGAGTCTTTTCTGGCACAATCTTCTGACCACTGGCAAGCATAAGATTCTGTAGAATGCGATCTACATCTTTGGTAGTCTCAAAAAATTGCTTATATTCCTCGTTTTCATCAAAGTTAAAGTAGGCTGTATTTTCATAATAACGTCTGCCGAATTCTTTGAGGACCCAAGTCTTCCCCACCTGACGCACACCCTTTAAGATCAGCGGTTTGCGATAAAGTGAATTCTTCCAATCCAGCAGCTTATTCAAGATCAATCGCTCCATAGATACACTCCTTCACATTTTTATTGAAAATATTGTGTCTCATGATCACATTTTTATTATATTTTAAACACATAAAAAATACAACCCATATCACAAAATTATAGTTCCGGTCTGTTAAACAGGCAGATAATTCATTGTCCTGTGCAATCGGAAGCACCCCAATTCTATTCTTGCAGAACATAATAATCCGTATAAATCTTTTTATCATGCCCTATCAATTTTTCCTCACAAGCAGCAAAACCTAACCGTAATATTGCCAATTTTCGTTCAGAAGCAAACGAAGGAATTTTTGTCGCAATTATCTGACATTTAATACGACGGCGGCTATCAGCAAACAGCAGTCGGGTCTTGGAGTTCAGATCTGCGATGTGGTACATACAAGAGATGTGTTTCTTGACAGGCTTTACCGGTCCGAATCGGGCCGTTATTCTTTTTATTCGGCCACAGCGGAAGCGGCGTACGAAGTTGAGACTTATTTTCAGGAGCTGGAGGGTGTGGCGTTCCAGGGAGCCCTGGAGGATTTCTGGAAATCATTCGAGGAGTTCTATAAGGGACCGGATGACAGCGTGAATCAGAATCTGGTTCTTCAGAAGGCACAGCTTTTCATCAGCAGGGGAAAGGCAATCTACGACGGTCTTAAGAGTTACCAGAATAATATCAATACACAGATCTCCGATGATATTGATCAGATCAATGAGCTGGGCAAGAGCATCTATGAGCTCAACAAAGCGATTTTAAGTATTGAGGCCGGGGATCTCGAGACTGCGATGACACTGCGCGACGCGAGAGATCTGGCGCTTGACGAGCTTTCGAGTCTTGTGGATATCACCTACACTGAACAGGCGGACGGAGTTGTGAAGGTGAGCATTGAGGGAACGGAATTTGTCGACGGGGCGCGGGTTTATGCGATGGCGTCAAGAAGAGATCCGTCGACGGGATTTCTCACACCGTACTGGCCGCATCTCTCGAATCTGAATAAGGATTCCTATGTCAATGTGTTCAACTTTAAAAATGATATCTCATCGGCGAACGGCAATGATATGGGAGAACTGAAAGCCCTGATACTTGCGCGGGGCGATAAGGTGGCAAATTATACCGATGTGACGGGCAAGACGCTCGATGAATACAATAATGGCGCGGGAATGTCCGTCATGATGAAAGCGCAGGCGGAGTTCGATCAGCTGATGCACGGTGTGATCACGGCGCTCAACGATGTATTCTGCCCGAATGACACGGCGTCTGCGGTGTACGGGACCGGGGCAGGTTTTCCGATCACGGCGACGGCGGCGGACGGAACCCAGTATACGATTAACGCGGACACAAAGGTACTGGATGTCAATAACTGTTCTTACGGCATAGATATGAAGCTGCCTCCGCGGGAGCTTTTTACCAGGCGTGGGACGGAGCGTTACACGGAAGTGACGGCGAACGGGGAGACCTATTATATTTATAACGAGGAAGATCCGGAGGATACCTCAAAACAGTACACGGTACAGAGTGTGAGCGTTAACTCTGAGCTGGTGGATTATGAGGCTCTGATTCCCCATCTGATGAAAAACGGGGATGTCAACCAGCCGATGGCATTAAAGCTTTCGGAGGAGGTATGGAGCAGGGAAAATCTGACCCTTAATCCGGGAGACCCGAGACCGTGCAGTATCAAGACCTATTATATCGCGATGTCGGGTGAGATGGCGACATTTGAGAATATCTATTCGTCCGCGGCGTCAAGCCTTGCGGGAAGTGTTGCGTCTGTTGATAATCAGAGACAGCAGGTAATCGGTGTGTCATCCGACGAGGAGCTGACAAAAATGATCAAATTCCAGAATGCGTACAATGCGTCCAGCCGGTTTATCAATGTGGTAAACGAGATGATCGAGCATCTGATTACGCAGCTTGGATAAGAGAAAAAGTAACCGTATACATCGGAATAGCCTAAGAGAGGTGGATCTATGCCGTCAACATTTTTTGGACTGACAATCGCGTCATCGGGACTGAATGCATCCCAGGTGGCTCTCAATACTACCGCAAATAATATAGCAAACGTACAGACAAAGGGCTACAGCAGACAGCAGGCGAACCGTGTTGCGGGGGATGCGCTCCGCACTTACACAAAATACGGTACGATGGGAACCGGTGTGACAACCGTATCCATAAAGCAGGTCCGCAACAAGTATTATGATGCAAAATACTGGTTTAACCAGCCCAATGTGGGACTGTATGAGACAAGACTTGATTACCTGCTCCAGATTGAAAATTATTTTCTGGATGACGGTGTATCGTCAAAAGGATTTAAGACTATTTTAAATACAATGTTTAATTCCGTGGATTCCCTGAAGAATCAGGCGGGTGATGCAAATGTGCGCCAGCAGTTTATCGCGGACGCCCAGAAGTTTGCAACATATTTTAACAGCCTTTCAATCGGCCTTAGTGAGGTTCAGAATAATGCAAATGAGGAGATCAAATCCACAGTGCAGAATATCAACGCGATCGCAGAGAAGATTGCGCTTCTGAATAAGCAGATTAATGTCATTGAGGTACAGGGAGGCTATGCCAATGAGCTGCGTGACCAGAGAGCGCTTCTGGTTGATGAGCTCTCTAAAATTGTTCCGATTGAGGTATCGGAGGAGATGGTGCCAAACAGCAATGATCCTGAGAACCCTCTGGGCGGAACCTACTATAGTGTGAGAGTCAGCGGACAGCTGCTGGTTAATACCTATGATTACTATACGCTGGAGTGTGTTCCAAGGGAGAACCGTATCAACCAGTCTGATCTTGACGGGCTGTATGATATCTGCTGGAGCGATACCGGCAATAGCTTCAATGCCGGAGCGAGCCATATGTCCGGAACTCTCAAGGCGCTGTTTGATATTCGCGACGGTAATAATAATTCCAACTTTGGCGGTGTCATAACCGAAATTCAGAACGGCAGCGTAAAGATTGAACATCCCAATATCACGACAGTTGCGGGTATGACAATGCCGGAATCCGGTCTGCTGACAATTAATGGAAAGAACTTCCGCTACAGTGGTTTTACCTATGAGACAGATCCGAACGACCCGTCGAAGGTGGTATCCTATACCTTTGAGATGGAGGATATGCTCTCCGGCGATGAGGTGAACAGAGCGATCGGTGGTCCCGCGTCGATCGGCACGTCGATCGATTCAATGGGGATTCCGTATTATCAGGGACAGCTGAACGAATATCTGCGCAGTTTCTGTACCCTGTTCAATGATATCCTCAAAAAAGGAGAGGATCTGGACGGCAAAAAGACAGATTATTACGCATTTTTTACTGGAAAAGACGAGATATCCGGGAAGGAATATATTTTTGACGGTAAAAAGACAGATCTGATTACAGGCAATCCGGCGGCGGCGGATGGGAGTGGTACCGACAATTACTACAAGCTGACAGCTGCGAATATCTGTGTATCCAGTGTCTGCCGTGATCCGCGGCTGCTGGGTGCAACTGCGGCAGATATTACAGGATCGGGTGTCGACACGTACGACCTTATGGAAAATCTTGCACTTTTAAAGAATGATACCATTATTTTCCGTGGCGCGACCGCGGCGGGCTTCCTGGAGTGTATGATCGCCGATATTTCGGTTGATACACAGGAATCCGAGATATTCTACGAGAACTATTCCAATGTGTCGTACACGATTGATAGTCAGCGGATGTCTGTGTCGGGAGTGGATGAGGATGAGGAGGCGCTTGACCTGATTAAATTCCAGAATGCCTACAACCTCTCCTCCAAAATGATTTCTGTCATGGCTCAGATTTACGACAGACTGATTCTTGAGACAGGCGTATAAGAAAACGGAGGTCAGACCATATGCGTATTACCAATAATATGATGATGCACAACACATCAAATAATATCAATGGAAATAAAATCAACGTGGATAAGCTGAATCATCAGATGTCCTCGCAGAAGAAAATACAGCGTCCATCTGAAGATCCGGTTATCGCAATCCGTTCGCTGCGTTTCCGCTCCACCTTAAGCGAGATCGAGCAGTATTATGAGAGAAATATTCCGGATGCGGAGTACTGGATGAGCGTCACGGAAACGGCCATCAAAAACATGGAAAATATTCTCCGTGATATCCGCACCCAGTGCGACTACGGCGATAACGATTACCTGAAAGATGAGGACCGTGATACCATTCTCACCCAGCTCGCAAAGCTGCGTGAACAGGTATATGCGGAGGGAAACGCGGACTATGCAGGGCGCACGGTATTTACCGGCTACCGGACAAACAAGAAGCTGACCTTTATGGTCGATGATCCGAATACAAATTATCACATCAAACAGGGATTTTCTTACAATGCGCTTGAGGAACACAGATATTATTCTGATCAGGTGACAATGCCGACGACAAAAGATGAAGTGCTGACGGGGAGCATCTCGGACCCGAAAGAAGGGATTTTTAACAGGATCCGTCTGAGCTACGGGGAGATTGAGAGCCTTGACGGGCAGACCCAGACTCCGGGGGCAAATCCGGGAGATCCGGCCACCACGACAGCAAAGATAAAGTATTCGTTTTTCTCAGCTGTTCAGGAGCCCGGAACGACGCCTGTGCTCGACAAAGACGGGAATCCTGTCACGGATGCGGACGGAAGAACAAAATATGAAAAAGAAATAGAAGTGACGATTTATGACAGCGAGAAGGACTGGGCGGCCGCGAACACAGATCCTGATCATAAGAATGAATATAAGATAGAAGACGGGAAAGCCGTATTTTTAAAGGATAGCGGAGAGCTGGTTCTTGCTGATGATGTCGCCGCGGATATCAGGAGCAAAAAGGCGGATGTCACCGTGGGTTATAACAAAACGGGATTTGATAAAGGTGAGCTTCGCCCGGAGTATTATTACGACTGTGAAAATAATACGGATCCACAGAATCAGATTGTCTACAAAAAATTTGACGAAGATGGCAATGAGATTCACCAGGATATCAATTATATTGTGGCTGCTAATCAGACTATCACGGTCAATACCAATGCGTCGGACGTCTTTGACGCCTCTCTTGGAAGAGATGTGGACGCGCTGATGGATGCCGTACGGTTTGCCATCGATGCCAATGATAAGGTAAAGCGTCTCAAAGAGATGAAGAAAATGGAGGAATATTCCTCTGAAGAATGCCAGAAAAAGCTGGACGACTGGCTGGAGGCGGCAAATAAAGAGTGCGATTATGCCAACACCAATATGCAGAAGCTCTATAATAGTTATATTGGCCGTTGCGATGTTTATCTGGAAAAAATAAATCTTTCACTCACAACCGTCGGAAGCAAGGGACAGAGCCTTGATCTGATTAAAAACCGTATGTCGAATCAGCAGACTACCGTCGAGACACTGAAATCGACGAACGAGGATCGTGAGCTTTCGGATATTATTATTGATTATACGGCGGCATACTCAGCCTATGAGGCTTCCCTGCAGGCGGCATCAAAAATCAATAAAAATACATTGCTGAATTATATCTGATAACGTGTATCGGCAGTCCGGGCATACCTGCATACCGCAGCCCGGACTGTACTGCACCTTAAAGAGAAGTAAAAGGAAACAGGAGAGGGATAGATGAAAGCGGATACAAGACTTTTCGGGGAAATAGATATCGAGGAGGACAAAATCATTCATATGGAAAACGGAATGGTTGGTTTTCCCGAACTGCAGAAATTTGCCCTGATATTTGATGAAGAGAAGGAAAAGAAAGAGAATTCCATCATGTGGCTGCAGTCCATGGATGAACCGCGGGTGGCTTTTCCGGTCATGCATCCGACTGCGGTAAAGCCGGATTACAGGCTGACCGTCAATGAGGAAATGCTGCTTTCCCTGGGAGAACTGCAGGAGGATAACACCTGTCTTCTGGTGACGGTGACAGCGGCGCCGGATGTCAAAGAGACGTCTGTCAATCTGAAAGCACCCATTGTCATCAATACGGATACCTGCAGAGGCTGCCAGATGATCGCCGAGGATGACTACCCTGTAAAGTTCAGAATATACGAAGCGTTAAAGGGAAGAAAAGAGGAGGCGGTGGAATAGCATATGCTGGCATTAACACGTAAAAAAGGCGAATCACTGGTTGTCAATAACAATGTTGAGATTACCGTACTGGAAATTCGCGGCGACCAGGTGAAAATAGGAATCACAGCGCCAAAGGAGGTTCCGATTTACCGCAAAGAAGTATATCTTCAGATACAGAATGAAAATAAAGCGGCTCTGAGTATCGATGCGGTGGAGGCTTTAAAGAATCTTTTCTGATCGCAGGTTAATAAATACAGCTATGCTTCCGATATAGAAACTAGAGAGCATCCGTCTGTGCACAGGTATTCTGTGTGCGGACAGGAGCGGAAATGACGAGCAGAATATCACACGGAGGTGGTAAGAAATGGAGATAGGGAAGGCAGAAGGCAGTGGAAGAATGCCGTATCAGGGAAGTTCGGCAGCACCGTCAGTAACGCCTGTGCATCCTGAAGTGGCAGCAGTTCCGAAGACCAGTCCCCAGCCGGCGTCACAGACAGCAGCGCATGTTCTTATGCAGGATACGCAGCAGCCGGCGCCACGGCCGGTTACACAGAAGATGTCGCCGGGGTCTGTGGCGGAGCAGAATGCACTGCGCTCAGCAGAGCAGGCGGCGGTACGGGAAGGTCGTGGAAAGGCCGTGTCATCCGCAGAACAGAATCCGGCACAGGGCAGCGTTGCGCAGCAGACAGTACAGGGCACGGGGCAGAGCATAGTTCAGGGAACGGCGCAGAATCCGGCGCTGCACGACGCGCAGCGTGATACCTGGAAAGAGAAGAATGCAAAGGAAGCGGAGGAGAAAGAAAAGCGCGCCGCACAGAATCTCCAGCTGAAAAAAGCAGTGAACGAGCTGAACCGTCAGATGAAGGAATCGGAAGCTGTATTTGGAATTCACGACAAGACAAACCGCGTAACAATCAAGATTGTTGACAAGGCTACGAAGGAAGTTATCCGGGAATATCCGCCGGAACAGACGCTTGACATGATTGCAAAAGTCTGGGAAGTGGCTGGAATTCTGGTGGATGAGAAGATGTAGACAGGGAAAGGAAGGGAAGACATATGCCTATACGTATTACAGGGTTAAATTCAGGACTGGATACTGAGTCGATTATATCGGCGCTGGTATCGTCTTATAACTATAAAACAGACAAATATAAAAAGGCGCAGACAAAGCTGTCCTGGAAGCAGGATGCATGGAAATCGCTCAACACAAAGATCTACAGTTTTTATACAAGTCTTGACAGCATGCGGTACAGCTATGGTTACAGCATGAATAAGGCAACCATATCTGACAGCACCAAGGCTTCCGTGTCGATCAGCGGTAATGTTGCAAACGGTGTGCAGACGCTGAAAATCAGCTCTATCGCTCAGACCGGATATATGACAGGAGCCGAGCTTAAGACGGAGGACGGGAAAAAGGCAGGATCCGGAACCACACTCTCAGATCTCGGTTATAGCGGTTCGGGAAAAATCAGTGTGACGGATAAAGAAGGCGGAAAAACGACAGAGATCGATGTCACAGGTTCCATGACCATCGGGGAGTTTACGCAAAAGCTCAATGAGGCAGGCGTCAAGGCGAATTTTGACTCTTCCAACGGGCGTCTCTTTATCAATTCCAAGGAGACGGGCGCCGCGAACGACTTTACCCTGAAGTCGCTGGATGCGAATGGAGAGAATGCGCTTTCAGCTCTTGGTCTGACGGAAGAGAAGGGAATGAAACGGATTGATGGAAGCGACGCGAAGATTATTCTCAACGGCGCGGAATATACTTCCAGCACAAATGAATTTGTTGTCAACGGGATGTCAATCTCGGCGAAAGCGGTGACGGGGGAGAATGAGACGCTTTCCATCAATGTTGAGACAGATACCCAGGGACTTTACGACAAGATCAAGAATTTCATTACAAGCTATAACTCTCTGATTAACGAGATTACCTCTCTGTACAATGCGGATTCCGCGAAGGGCTACGAGCCGCTTACAGATGAGGAAAAAGACCAGATGAGCGAAACGGAGATTGAGAAGTGGGAGGAGAAGATCAAGGAATCCCTGCTCCGCCGCGATGATACGCTTTCAAGCCTGATGTCGGGAATGGTATCGGCAATGTCAAAATCCTACACTGTGGATGGAAAGTCTACCAGTCTCTCCGACTTTGGCATTATGACACTTGGTTTTCTGAATGCCTCCAAAAACGAGCACAATGCTTTCCATATCAATGGTGACGAGGACGATTCCGCGGTCTCCGGAAAAGAAGATAAGCTTATGGCGGCGATCAAGGAAGATCCGGACAAAGTGGTTGACTTTATGAAGCAGCTCACCCAGGGACTCTACGATTCAATCGACAAAAAAATGAAGGCGACGAGCCTGAGCAGCAGTTATAAAGTGTACAATGACAAAGAAATGGCTTCCGAGTACAGTGACTACACGGAGACAATTACCAAGTGGGAGAAGAAGCTGACCTCAATGGAAGATTACTATTATAAGAAGTTTTCCGCGATGGAGACTGCGCTTGCGAAGCTGCAGTCACAGCAGAATTCACTGGCCAGCCTGTTAGGCTCATGATGCGATAACAAACTTGCCACAGATGGAGGAATAACCAGATGGTAAACCAGAGCGGATATGCAGCATATGCGAACAGTAAGATTATGACTGCGACACCGGCTGAACTGACGCTGATGCTCTATGACGGTGCGATTAAGTTCTGCAACATTGCAATCGTCGGGGTGGAGGCGAATGACATAGAAAAAGCGCATAATAATATTGTTAAGGTTGAGCATATTATAGAAGAATTTCAGGCGACCCTTGATCGCAGATATGCCACAGCGCAGGACTTTGACAATGTATATGTATATCTGAAGCAGCGTCTGCTGGAAGCAAATGTCAAAAAGGACAAAGAAATCCTGGAAGAAGTGCTGACACATCTGCGGACAATGCGTGATACATGGAAAGAAGTTATGAAGCTTTCCGCTATGCAGAATGCAGAATGACAGAGCAGGACAGGTGCAGACATTCCGTCTGCGCCTGTTTGAATTATCAGAAAGGATGAATCTATGCCGGATAATTACATAGAAATCATGATTCAGAGTCTGGAAAAGAAAAGCCGGGTGCTGGATGAAATTTTAAAACTGAGCAGAGACCAGAAAAACTGGCTGGAAGACCCTGAACTGACTCCGGAGACATTTGAAGAAAATGTTGGGAAGAAGGCGGAGCTGATCGATCAGCTGGATGCTCTTGACGAGGGTTTTGAGACTCTCTATGAACGGGTATCCGGTCAGCTGAATGCGGATCGTGGCAGATATGCGAAGGAGATTCGCACGATGCAGAAGCTGATTGCAGAGATTACAGAGAAAAGCGTGGAGATTCAGGCGGTGGAAGCGCGCAATAAATCGCAGGTGGAAGCCCGTTTCTCGACAATCCGCAAACAGATCAGACAGGTGAAGGACAACCAGAAGGTTGTGAAAGAATACTATAGAAATATGCAGAAAATGAATTATGTAGAGCCGCAGTTTATGGATAATAAAAAGTAAACAGATCGCCGTGGACTGTTGGACTGTTCTCTCGGCGCAAAAAGCGTGAAGTCAGTGTACTGAGTTTTAGATACACCGGCTTTACGCTTTTTGCAATTACTTTTCAGTTCAGAAGAGAGAGTATATTTTCATTCATTTTTACTGCATGTGATAAGACAGACTGACCGGCCTCGCTCAATATTCTGCTTTTGGAGAAGGCAACCATCTCGCTGGCCATGTCCGTGTCGCGAAGTCTGGATTCCGCAGCCTGGGAATTCTCTTCTGTGTTAGCGCTGTAATTGAAAGCGTGTTCCAGTCTGTTCTGGTAAGCACCGTACATAGCGCGTTTGTCAGAGAGATAATCGATGGCATAATGTGCGGCTCTGATCATAGCCTGTGATTCCGCATAAGTTTTGGTTCCGTTCTGAACGATTCCAAGAACAATTGTGTTCATGGGGATTTTAGGAATCCGGAGGGAATCGTGATACCTGCTGCTGAACTGGATGTGCATAAATTCCGGCTGGCGCACTTCGGTGAGAACGGATTTAAAAACAGTTCGTATTGCGACATTTGGTTTATTTTGTCCGCTGACATCCATTTTTGTGTAATCATTGGCATGGAGCTGGACACTGACAGATTCTGTCATTTCTTTTATTGCGCTCTGGATATATTCTTTTGTTATCTCGTCGTAGTTTGCAGCGCTGGAACCGTCTGCATTCTTATAGGTAATATCCAGATCATACCGGTCCTGATTCTGGTGAGACGGGTTGGAGGCATCATATTTCACATAAGAGTAGTGACCATTGGGAGAAGCTAATTTTACATATTCACCCGCGTTAGGATTTGCTTTCATATCGACAGAGATACTGTTAGCAATATCGCTATAGTTGTATTTAAAACTGGCGTCAAATTTCCGTTCCGGGAGACTGCCGCTGGCACCTGTATAATCTGCTTTAAATGTGAATTTAAAAGTATCGGCACCCATTGCAAAAGGTTCAGTTCCAAAGGAGCTGTAATCGACCGACCAGTGTGTGCGATAATCATAAATATAAAGTTTACTGTCCTCTGCAGCATACTGGGTATAATGAAAATCATAACCTCCCTTTTTGAACAGGTCTATCAGTTCTTTTGTCAGGTCCGGACCGCTATTTATACCTTTCGCTTCCAGCGAGGCGACATTAATCTGCATAAGATAATCGGTGCGCACTCCGGGTTTGCCGTCTGGTTTGGTAATCGGAGTTTTTTGTGATGATTTTGTATAATCAGGTCCATCCGGAGCATAGACAAACATAACGCTGTAATGGTTGGTACAGGTTTTGCAGTTGGAATTAAAACCAGTTCCTATCAGATCTTTCAGCTCAAATCCGCCGGGTTTACCAAGGTTCTGAAAATCAATAAATGCTCCGGGATGTGCAGAACCGTTGCCATCTGTGCTACCGGGTCTTCCGGTTGTTATCATATTATTGTTATTGTTTTTGTCAATTGCAACTACGTCATTTGTAAACGGTCCTGGCTGTGAGATATTTCCGGCGCCAACCAGGTCTTTAAGACTGTAATCCGGAAGCTGTGGGGAAAGTCCTGCCAAAAGGAGTGTCGTCTTCTGAGACAGAACATAGTCTGCATAAGCATCCAGATCCTTTTTCATCTGATCTTCTGCATCTTTGGTATCTGCCAGGAACTGTATCGCAGTACTTCCGTCTGTACCGGCAAAATCCACAGTGGCCGACTGGGAAGTACTATCGTAAGCACTGGAAGCATTTGCCATATTGGAAATCTGCTGCGTGTCAAAATCACGGCCGAGAGCGTTTTCTTCCGGAAAAGTTACAGTACCGGTAGGATTAGTATGTGTGGAACTTTCAATGTTACTATCTGCGGGCAGATCAATCCCGGATGTGAGCTGGTAGTCAGTTTTGATATTTTTACCACTGATCACCATTCCGTCAAGACCGTCAATCACAGAATCCACACTGGTAATGTCAGACAATGTAAAATTAAATGATAAAAATGTATCGTTTGTTCCATCAGTGTCGCTATAAGTATAAGTCCTGAGCGCACTGATATCATTACCCTGTTCCCAGGAAGTGATTCCCATGTCCGCCCATGATTTGTATGAGCCTGCGACCGCGTTTCCATTGCTGTCGGCAAGCCAGATTCCGTTCTGATCTGGATCTGTTTTGCCGGCCTTTACCTGAAACTGTACGTCTGTGGAAGTACCGAGACTGTCAGCCAGTGCCTGGGAAACACGCAGATTCTGCATTACGGAAGACTTTACCGCAGTTTCATTTTCAGCTCCGACAGTAGTAATCTGCCAGGTATATTTTACTTTGCCGTCGTGCATTTTGTTGATTGTCTCAATCATATCTGAAGTGCTGTCGACAGTGTCAGGTGTGAAAAAATCGATGGTTGTTCCCATATAATCAATATGCCAGGAACCACCATGCATGTTTCCAATGCCGAATGAACGATCATCTTCATCCTTAAGCTGGCTCCAGCTCATCTGCATACCGTCGATGACAATGCCGGAGCCGTTGGCTGAAATATTCAGGGTCCTTGTAATAACAGGGACTTCATCGCCGTCTTTGCAGGTAAACTGAAATTTATGCCCCGTTGCAGGATTCGTATAGGTATAATTTCCGCCTTTAAAGATTTGTTTGCCGGACGCATCGATCTGTACCATGCCTGGATCCACCTGGTCCCATAAAATTCGCTCCCCATGAAATACAAATCCGCCGTAAGTCGCTTTTCCAGTCAGACTGTCATATGAAGAGTTAAAAATCAACAGGTCATTTGGAGGAGTATCCGAGGATATGTACATCATGGTGCTGGAATTGTCAAAAACTTTCTGCCGGTTAAATTCGGTCTCTAAGGATATACGGTTCAGTTCTTTTTTTATTTCAGTGATTTCCTGATCGATTGCGAACCGGTCTTCCACGTTGTTCGTGTCATTTGCAGCCTGAATGGAAAGTTCAACCAGTCGCTGGAGCATATCCTGCATTTCGCTCATTGCCCCGTCTGTTACCTGGATCCAGGAAATTCCTTCTGTGGTATTTCTCTCACCGCGCTCCAGACCGCGGATCTGACTGCGCATCTTCTCGGAAATTTTTAATCCGGCGGCATTGTCCGCCGCTTTGTTGATCTGAAAACCGGAAGATAATTTTCTGGCGCTTTTTTCCAGATCTTTCGTCTGGATGCCAAGCTGGCGGTTTGCGCCAAGGGCGCTGAGATTATTTGCAAGAACATTCATTTGTCCTACCTCATTTCATATCATAATGTGCGTATGCAAACGGCGGTCTGCCGATTATTATAATGTAAAAAATGATTCTCAGCCTTTTGCAAAATATTACTGAAACTATGTACTGAAATTAATTGTAACATGAAGTCTGCCATAGTTCAATTGAAATATAAAATATGACCTGGTCAGGAATCCACTGGTATTGTTCATATTTACAATATTTTTACTGATTTTCCAGAAATTTTTTCTTGACGTATGTAAGCATTGGTATTAAGATAAAATGACAAAGACAGGAGGTAAAAATGAATAATGTCATATCTGGATGAAACAGGATCAGGAAAGCGGGAAAATGCTTATTACGTCAAAACAGGTGTCCGTCGTGCGGGGAGTTATTTTGAAGATCGTACGAATATGCCGCGTAAGGTGTATGTGTACGAGTGGGACGAGAGAGAACAGAGGCATATCGGGCATCTGATGGATTCTTCTCAGTATTATAGCTGATTTGTTTATACATGCATGGATTTTACACTTTGCGGGATAAGTGTAAAATCCATGTTTTATTGTACGACAATATACTACAAATATAGAATAGTTGTGCATAAGGAGTCTGAAATGGAAAAAGAACGAATGCAAAATGGCTACATGATTCAGTTATATCAGTATGCCAGAAGGTACCGCTACAACTATGAAGACTGTATCAGTTATTTCAATTATCTGATAGATTATCCGGAACATAATGGAAAACCGGCAGAAGAAACAAAAGAAGAGACAGACAGTAATGGATGTCATTACACAGTTTTTGGTGAATTTGATATGCTTGAAATTATTCCGGTGGATTCGTTCCGGAAGTATCATGATGTCTCCGGGCTGGCTAAAAAACATCTTGGACGAAGACAGAATGTTTTGCTGTATAGAATTGGTGACGTCAATGAGCAGAAAATAAAATTTAATACAAAGGATAAATGCTGGTGTTACAGGGTGCCGGATGAAAAAACGATTCAAAAACGGTTTTTCTGCCTGTCTCTCCTGTCTGTGACAAATGAAGTTCTCGCAGAAATTAATATTTTCCAGTTGCTGCCGGAGATTCGCGGGAAGATTCTGAGTATAACAGATGATCTGAACGAAGGGCTGAAAGAATCCGAAAAGCTGGTCTGTGAAGTTTATGGAGCGCTGAATGCCACAGAGATAGGAATTGTATGGCTTTGCAATCAGTATACAGATATATTACTGATTATTGATTATCTGAAGCATATGAAACTTCAGATAGAGAGTGGAAGAAAAGACGCAATGCTGTTTCTTGCGTCAAATACAACGATTGCCACTAAGTTTGACAGAGATCCTGATAATCTCTGCGGGAAAAATAATGGAATATTTCCAAGGGTGAAAGGGTGCGGTGCTGTTCAGATTTCAGTGCATGATAAACTAAAAAATCGGAGAGAGGCTGAAGAACTGGTCGAAGATATCATCAGGGACTGTGACCCGGATGAATGCAGGGTATTGTATTCTTCGGGAGAATATGATCTTATAATTCAGATGCCGGCTTCTGACATTCTTGAAAAGATGCAGAAAGGGGGCATACTGAATAATGCGAAAAAAGATAAAAAAGGAAAATATAAAAAAGAATTACGTTCCATTCTGAGAAATAATACACAGCTGCTGCTGGACAGAAAAGAGATCGAAGGTAGTATTTTTTATAATAAGATTGATCTGCAGTCATTTGTTCTTATGGTCGGGGTATCTCATAAGAATCCTGATAATATGATAAATCAGAATAAAGGCTGGGAAGAATGGAGAGAGCTGGCGGATAAGGATTTACTGTTAAAAGAAGGAAAGATCACAGAAACTGGTATTTCAATAGAAAAAGATAGTAATAATTCATATTATAATAGAATACGCAGAGATATGGAGAAACTAATTCGCCCTTCTGCAGGTGCCATTGATATGCTGGATTTATTATATGCTGATTATCTTAGCACCGTTTCAAGTGCTTATAATCAGACATGGGTTGCAGATTTTCATTATCAGTTTAAAGGTGTGCTTCATGCGATATCTTTGTGGATTGAAAGGCAGGGCAGACAGGATCTGAGAGATGAGAGCATTCAGGACAGGCAGTGGCAGGATTTCAGCGATCTTACGAATGCTTTCAAACAGCAGGTTTATCATCTTTCACAATCCAGCAGGATGGTATTGGATATTCCACGCTGTCATTTTCGGATGACAGGTCAGTATGATTTGCTGGTTCACACTTATTATGGATTTGCGAAGATCATTCTGGAAGTAATCTACCTGATGCAGGGAAAAAACAGTCAGTCCGATCTGGTTCCTCTTGTCACTGTAAATACCGTACCTCAGGTGAAATCAGAACTATATTTTGAGTATGGTTATAACGATGAGATGCGAGTGATTAATCTGAATATACCGGCATCAATTATTTTTGATCCGCAGAGAGGATTCAGGTATCTGACGCATGAGCTTTTCCATTATGCGGTTCCCCAGTCGCGGGAAAAAAAATTATCTGATGGGGTGTTTTGTAATCAGCGAATGCTTAAAGATGCAGTTTATTCATATTTTTAATCAGATGCTATATACATCGGCAGAAGGTACGGTTGATATTGAACTGAAGAAGTTACTGACAGAGGGAACGGATGGAAATGCTCCGGACGCTTTTGGATTGTCACCGATGGCACGCAGTATCTTTTTTACGAATAGAATAACGGAAACAAATGCAGAGGAGTCCGGAAAATACTGGCTTGACGATGTAATTTTAAAGTTTGTTCAGTCAGAATCAGGGGAATGGCGCAATGAAAATATGGCAGGTCGTGGTGAAGAGGATACACGTGTACAATATCTGAAGAAGCTTTTTGACTATTGTATGACAGACCGTTCTGCTAAATTTTTTAATGAATTATGCGAGTATCTGATGAAACTGTGTGCGAAGGACAGCTCAGGGATATTTTCTCATGAGGAAGTTAAGAGGGGAATGATGAATAATATAGAGCTGTTGTCGGATATCAGGGAAGGACCATACTTCCGGAAAGCATTTGACAGGCTGTATGACCGTTTTCAATATTGTATATGCCACAAACAATATTGCCTGTCTCAGTTTACTGCATTAAGGCAGGGTTATGCGCGAAATAAAAAACCACGCAGAATTATTGAGGATAATTTGTGGGGAGCTGTTCAGGAAGCCTGGTGTGATATAGCAATGGTTTCACTCACGTCCATGTCACTGGATGATTATCTTCTGTTTTGCATTCAGGCATGGAGAGATTCCAGTTGTGGGGATTTTGATCAGAATATGCTTGAGGAAGCCCAATGGCTTCGCTGTGGTTTTGTTTATAGACATTTTTCAAATAACATCTGGAAGAACAGAGAACTGGATAGTTATAAAAATGATTTTGTGAAAAAGTATGCCTGGTTTTTTACGAACGGTAAGAGCGCCGAAGCTGGAGGAAGATCTGATTATGGAAAATGGATAGCCGCATATTCTGAGGCTTATTCCTGGTGGGAGTGTTTTATGGGAGAATGTGTAAAAGATTTTGGAATAAGCAATAAAAAGTTTTGTGTCATACCGTTTTATGACACTGTATTTTCGAAGGTACTTTCAGGTTTTGATGTGAACACAAAACCTGAAAGTTTTAAAGATACAGAATGGGGAAAAAGACTGGAGGAAATCTGTGCAGATCTCCGGAACAGCGTTTATGATAAGTATAATGTTCTTCTGAACAGTATTCTGCCGGACGAAAACGAGCCGAAGAAAGAATCATACGTTACAAATAATCCACAGGTGTGGAGCCAGTATCGAAACGCCCGGATCCGGTTTGATCTGGCAGTGGCACAGCATTTTCAGATTCAGAAATCATTCAGAGAGCTTTCAGGTATAAACAGGAGTATGCAACTATACCAGAAAGAACATTCAGGTACTGATTTCTGGGAACCGGAAATCCCTGTAAAAGAAAAGACGGCTGAATTTATAAATGGTATCTGGGAATTTCATGTTCGTTCATTAGAAGAATTATTATTTTATTTGCAGTATTGTGAGAAAAAGATGCAGAATGGAAATGTGAAAGAGCCGATATGGTTTCGCGGGCAGCCGGATGACGCATATAAGCTGGTTCCCAGTATTATGAGAAATTATAGCGGGGAGAGATGTAAGGAATACAAATCTCTTCGCGCATATCAGCATGGTCAGTTTGAAGAATTTGAACACTGGGCAGACGGGGCACCGGAGATGCTGTCGGGAGTGCGGTTTACAATTTCGGATTATCTGGCACTTATGCAGCACTATTTTATTTCCACATCATTGCTGGACTGGTCTGAGAATGCATTTTCTGCGCTGTATTTTGCACTGGAAAGCTATTTTGAATCTGCAGAAACGGAGAGCAGAAAAAATGTCTCACTATATCTTCTGCAGCCAAAAAAATATAATAAAATAGTTCGGGAAAAGTGTAAGGTCCGGCGTGATGAGCTGAAAAAACAGAATGCAGGGACATGGATTGAAAATAATATTCCTTATCCGGAAAAGTAGCTGGAATATTCTGTGCCAAATCTTTCAACCCGGCAGAATGAAATCAATTTTGGCGCTTATCTGCTCGGGAATATAGAATTTGATGATATCTTTGCCGCATGTAAGGAATCAGATAATTATGAGAGAGAACGGATTGATAATATCCCCCTCTGTCTTCCGGTTGCTGTCCGGACTTCACGTCTGAATGCAAGGATTCAGACACAGAGCGGTACTTTTGTGGCGTTTAATCTTTATACACTGCCTGAAATCAGTAAGCAGAGACAAAGGGGGAATCAGGCATTTGATTATATTTCACTGGAGGAGGTGCAAAAGGAAATGATGCGGAAAGGTTTTGCCGGGCACGACGAAAATCCGGTCTTTCTGTATAAAATTACAATTGATCACAGCTGCTGCAGGAAAGTGACAGAATGGCTGCGCGGAATGGGAATCTCCAGGGAAACAGTATATCCCGAACTGGAACTCAAAAAAAACAGATTTTGATCTGTTACAAAAAAAGTGTAAAAAAATAATTTTCCGGCTATAAAGTATCTGCACTTTGGACCGATATATAATACAAGTAAGCGGAAAGCTACTTGGAAACATCCCGCAGCGGAACAGTCCGCCGGAGCGTACGGCCGGCGGCCGCAGGGAAAACAGTATACAGTTGCAGCATGGAGGCTGCGCTAAATTCAAGGAGGAAATCATTATGGCAATGGTGGTACAGCACAACATTACGGCTATGAACGCAAACAGGCAGCTGGGCGTGACAACGGGACAGCAGGCAAAGTCATCCGAGAAGCTCTCTTCCGGATACCGGATCAACCGTGCGGGCGATGACGCGGCAGGGTTAAAGATCTCCGAGAAGATGAGAAGCCAGGTGCGCGGCCTTACAAGGGCATCATCGAACGCACAGGACGGCGTGTCCCTGATCCAGACGGCAGAGGGTGCACTCAACGAGGCACACTCCATCCTGCAGCGTATGAACGAGCTGGCTGTGCAGGGTGCGAACGATACGAACGAGACGATCGACCGCGCGGCGATCAACCAGGAGCTGACAGCCCTGACAATGGAGCTTGACAGGATCTCCGAGACAACGCAGTTCAACAAGCAGAATCTGCTTGACGGCTCCTTCCAGAGCAAGAACCTGCATGTCGGCGCGAACGCGAACCAGAAGATCACGATCAGTATTGACAACATGAATGCCGAGACACTCGGGTTAAAGAGCATCAATTACTTTGAGTCTACAAAGGCTCAGACAGGAAGCAAAATTACTTCCATCAATTATAAGGAATTTACTTATAATTATGACGGCACAAAAACGACGTCCGCAAACGTGGCAGCTGCTATTTCCATGTTCAAGGGAAATCTCAGTGGCGCCGTGAAATCAACACAGTATGTGGAGCAGTTCGACAGTGCTAAACACAGCAAGCCGTATTATTTAGCAGAAGCTACATCTACTATATTCTCAACCAAATCAGCGGCTATGGCTGCGGATTTGTCTGCGGCTAAAGGCGTAATGAGCGATGAGATTAACGGCCGGCTGGAAGCGTATGTCCGGAAAGAAAATGTCGTGGCAGACGATACAACAATATATACCAGCGGCGCTATGAGCGCGAAGAAAATGGATACCCCGAACGTAGACAGTTACGAGAAAGCAAATGCTACTCTTATCGCTGTTCAGGATGCAATCAATAAGGTTTCTTCCCAGAGATCTGCGCTCGGTGCACTCCAGAACAGACTTGAGCACACGATTGCAAACCTTGACAACGTGGCTGAGAACACGCAGGCTGCAGAGTCCCGTATCCGCGACACGGATATGGCGTCCGAGATGGTCGAGTACAGCAAGAACAACATTCTTGCACAGGCCGGTCAGTCCATGCTTGCACAGTCCAACCAGTCCACACAGGGTGTACTGTCCCTGCTTGGATAATAAAAGTAAGAAAAGATGTAAGGGAGTTGGTAGTTGGTGTACCGACTCCCTTATTTCATTCAGAAGGTGAGCTCAATGACTATAGAAAAAATGCAGGAATTATATAATAATCTGGTAAAAGCTTCCGTTGGCTATGTTGTGTTTCAGAGACGGGATAATACTGAAATGGTTCGCCAGGAAATTGCACTGATACAGGAATTTGTGACCTGGGTTATGAAGGAAAGTTCTTCTGAAATGGAACAGGATCTGTATGAGGCAATGTGCCGCGATCTTCTTACAATACTACAGGACTTACTGACAGCTCTGGAGCAGGATGACAAAGTTCTGATGTATGACACTCTGGAATATGGATTTATTCCATATCTGGAGTGTTTTCTGGAAAATTCCAGGGAAGGGGTAGAAAATAATGACTCTGTATGAAAAAAATATAATGACTCTGACTGAATATTATCCTGGGATGGACCAGCTGATTGAAGATGCACGTGCCAATGCAGAATTTGACCTTGAAATTATGGAAGAACAGTCCATGGATGGAGTCCAGATCCATAAAATCAAAAAAAAGAATACAGTTTGTTATCTGGGTGGAAAAAGAAATGCGACAGAACCAGTAAAAATCTGGATAGAAACACTTGGAAAGCTGGCTCCTAATGCACCGGTGTTCATAATGGGAGTAGGAAATGCACGGTATCTGTCATCGCTTGTCGAAGAAGCAGAAAACAGAATTACGATTATAGTTTATGAACCGTCTCTGCAGATTTTTCTAAAGTTTCTGGAAACAGAGGATCTGACCGGATGGATGAAAAAACATTTAATTATCTTTGTAATCGACGGACTGAGTGGAATGGGAAGAGAACGCATTCCATTTTTGACAGGAAAACTTCTGTCGTTTTCAAAATTATCTTATTCCAGATATATGGTACTGCCAAATTATGAAGTCCTCTTTCCTGAACAGTCGGTGGAATTTCTGAAATTATGTAAGAAAAGTGCAGTGGATGGAATTATACTGAGAAATACGAATAAGCAGTTCTCCACTGTCCTGGTAAAAAATCTCTTTGCAAATGCTTCTCATTTGTGCGATGGATATAAAACTACCCAGCTGGTTGATGCCGTACCGGCTGATGCGCTGGGGATTGTAGTTGCTGCAGGCCCCTCTTTGAATAAAAACATCAGAGAATTGAAAAAAGCACAGGGAAAATCATTTATGGTAGCAGTAGATACAGCCGTGAAACCTCTTTTGCGTGAAGGTATCCGCCCCGATATGATTATGCTGATTGACGGTAAAAAGCCTCTGAAACTATTTGAAGCGGATGGCATTCACGATATTCCGCTGGTTTCAAATCTCGACGCGGCAAGTGAAGTTTTAAACTATCATAAAGGAAAGAAATTCTTCTTTAGTCAGGGATATCAGTTCGCAGAAATGATCTTCCGCAAAAGCAAAGAGCCTTCAGGAACTGTTCCATCAGGCGGTTCTGTTGCAACAAGCGCATTTGCTCTCATGATTAAGCTTGGACTCAGAAGAATTATTCTGGTTGGGCAGGATCTGGCATACACAAATAACCGCTCACACGCAGATGGCACTTTTCAGGAAACGATGAATGAAATAAATACCAGTGGCATGATGACGGTAGAAGGGAATTTTGAAGAAAAGATACCCACGAGAGCCGATTTTAAACAGTACCTGGACTGGTATGAGGATACCATAAAACAAATGAAGAAAAAAGATCCAGAATTCCACGTTATGAATGCAACAGAGGGCGGCGCTAAAATTGCAAATACTGAAATAGTGACATTGCGGGAGGCCATTGACCGTGAATGTACAAAAGAAACAGATATTGCAGAAAATATCAGAAAGCTGAAACCAATGCTGGATCAGGAGCAAAGACAATGGGCAGTCAATTATCTGAAAGATACACCGGAAAAGTGCAGAGAGTTTACAGATAACGCTTTTAAAATAAGAAATCTTTATAAAAAGCTGGGAAAAATATGTGATAAATCAAATCTGGACAGAAAGGAATATCTTGGAATTCTGAAAAAGATTGAAAAAGAAGTTTCTTTAATAGAAAAAGGGAGTATATATCAGCTGGCCGCATCCACACTGACTGAAGCACAGTACGCAATACAGAGTGAAGAATATCTTCATGAAAAGTCTGTCGCTGCGGAAGGAAAAGAAATATCCCGCAAAGGAATTCTGCTTATGAATATGATGATAGAATGTGGACAGATATTTGAAAAATATGCGGAGGAAGTTTTCCAGGATCTGAAATAAGTATAAAAACAGAAAATGTAATACCTGAACATGGCAGACAGCCTGTCGCTGTCTGCTTTATGTATCTTTCAATTATTGTGAAATATCCGCAATAATCTGACTCTGATACAGAGAATCCCTGATCTTTCGTGGATGATTTCCATCTGCAACTTCATTATTATATTTTCCTGTTACCGGAGTGCGGCGGCCCTCTCCTCTCAAAAACCATTCATATTCCAGGTCTACATGCCCGATATCCACCGCCTGATATCCTGCCCGGAAGAGATCATAAGCCAGAACTGTCGCCGTTGGACCAAGTGCCAGTAAAAAAAGACTGTTCTCTGGCTGCTTCCGGCAATATTCCATTATTTTGTCGTATTGTGAAAAAGCATTTTCTGCGGGAGCAAGAATTCTGCGAATAGAATGTGCGTTATCAAAAAGATTATTTCCTACTCCAAGCCCTGTCATACATCCTTCCACAAATATACAATCCCGCTGATCCCAGATCTGCCGTAATTGTTCAAAACGCTTTCGCGGAGCATCTGTCTGATTGTCGGCAAACATTACATATGGGCGGGTAATGTGGGTATCATAGTAAAGGTGCTCCTGTTTCAAAAGTGCCAGGTGTTCTTTTCGCACCTGACTGGTCATGTAATAACGAATTTCCCGCTTCGCCTGCTCCGTGTACCTGTGCAGACTGCCATAATTATCTGCAATTGCAACCAGAAACCCATCCTCCTCGGACTGCAGTACTTCCTTTAACCGGTCTGCCAGTTTTACATCCTGCACTGTCTGAAAGTTGTGACGGATACGTCCGGCAATTGTTGAAAATTCTCCGTCTCCAAAACGGCCAATGGATGCCCCTTTCTCTATAATTCTGGAAAGAGTCTCCTCCCTGGATGCTATGCGCGGATACCAGCAGTTATTTTTTTCTTCTGTGTTCCTAGGATCCATCAGTTCATAATAAACATTTTCCCTGTAATGAGATATCTCTGCAAGCGTATCATTCATCCATTCAGCAAACTGTCTCTGGGATTTCAGAAGAACTTCATTGCTTTTCTCAAGTGTCACAATGCGTTGCTGCATATTCTCTGCAATTGAAAGTAACTGTAGAAATTGTTGCTGTAATTCCTGGTTTTCATCCATCTGACTTCTCCGTTACCCGATTAAATTTCACTAATTTTTGCATTAATTTTTTTTATTCTAACAGTCTTTTCATCAGTTGTAAAGAAAGAAACTATCGATATACAAAAATCTGTCGGGAACATAGCTCCATATGATCCGGTTACATTGTTGTTTCAGACGAAATTGTCATTATAATGATTGAAAAACTGTGAAGCGATAGTCCTAATTTTTTATGGAAAAGAAGTTGCGTACGAATTGCCAGGTGCTACTGCTTCTGTATCCGGAAGTATTTTTATTTCAAATCGCTGAATAGATCTTTTGAATATTCCTGAAATATTTTTCCACATTCTGCCATCATATCCATATAAAGAATTCCCTTCCGGGCAATCTCCTTTCCTTCTGCCCTAACCGTTTTTTCGTGGAAAAACTCTTCACTCTGAATGGCATAATGTGCTTCCGTCAGAGTTGAGGCGGCGAGCTGATATATCACATTTTTCCGAATACCGGACACCTGTTTTTTTATTTTTTTCAGAATACTCAGATATTCATTTCTGTCAAGATTCTGTTTATCACATATTTTGTCCAGTTTCCGGTAAAGGTTTCCCAGTCTTCTGGCACTTCTGCGAAAATCCCTGCATTCATCAGGAATTCCTTTCAGGTAACTGACGGCCCACTGCCTCGCATCCTTATCCAGCATCGGTTTCAGTTTCCGTATGGAAGCCGGAATATCCGTTTCTTCCGTGCATTCTGCCGCAACTGCTTCTTTCAGGGTCATGATTTCTGTGCCTGCGATCTTTGCGCCACCTTCCGTGGCATTTATCACACGGAATTCAGGTAATCTTTTGTGCATTACCCTGATGGTATCTTCATACCAGTCCAGGAACTGCTTCAGGTTTGTGGGTGTCGGAACCTTTTCCTCATAATTTCCATCTACCATCTGCATCCTGCTGGTGTTGATCTCATCCATTGTCTCCCTGAAGGTCCCGTCCGCATGTGAGCGATTATTTGTATATGCCAGATCCTGTCCAACCAGGATAATTCTGGTAAGTCCGAGCTTGATCATCAGGGAAAAAGCACTTGTGGCCACGGATCCTCCTGACGGGACTGATCCTGACAGTGCAGTGCTCCTGCCCAGAATTTTTTCCGCAAATTCATATCCCTGATGGAAGAAAAATTTCATTCCCCTGTGATAGGCAAGAACCTCAGTCGCGGCATCCAGACTCGAAACAATGGGTATGTCGTGGATTCCTTCTGCCTCAAACAGCTTCAGGGGTTTTTTTCCGTCAATCATCATGATCATGTCCGGCCGGATTCCCTCCCGTAGGAGAGGTTTCACGGCTGTATCCACTGCAATCATGAACGATTTACCGACAGCGTTCTTTAATTCCCCGATGTTTTTATTCAGGGACGGGCCCGCCGCGACAATGATTCCGGGCACATCCGGTGGTACAGATTCCACCAGCTGGGTTGTTTTGTATCCATTGCACAGGTACACTGCATTGGCAAGCAGGTTTTTCACCAGAACCGTCGAAAAAATTTTGTTCGTATTTCTTCCGACGACTCCGTCCAGAGCACTTTTTTTGCATTGTTTTAGGAATTCTACTGATTCTTCTGGAAACAGCACTTCGTAGTTGGGGAGAACCATATACCTGGAGTAGGAGAGCTGCGAAAATGTGAGCAGGCGGTCCGCCAGCAGTGTGAGCCTTTCCCTTCCCATTCCGCTGAGTCCATCGACTACAAATACCACCAGATGTTTTTCCATCACGGGGACCAGATCCACGGTTTCAAGGAAATCCATGAAAATCCGCATGGAGGGTTCGTATACAATAATAGTGATCCTGTTTTCTGCATTTCCGGCCAGCTCTTCCAGGTAGCTGCTGTTCCCCAGTCCCATCAGGAAAACCGGTGCGTTTGGTGCCAGCCTGCCGAGAGAACGCAGCCATACCTGCACGGGTTCCGCCGCATTCCGTTTCCCGCCGAGGTAACAGGTCCTTCCGTTCCTGCTGACAACGGATATCTGTCTTCCGTCCCCAGAAATCTCCTTCCTGATCTTCGTCGCGTCCTTACCGGCATCCTCAGCGGCCGCTTCCCTGACCAGACTGTCCATTTCCGGATAGTATCCGGCCAGTGTCCGCAGGTTCTTCTCATACAGTGTCATCAGTCCCCTCCTTTTCGGAAACTCCTGGAAAACATCTCAGATAAGGGAGAAGGCCATATTCCACAGCGTCATGCATGAGCACCTTGTCATCCTGCCGCAGCGCCTCCAGCATGTCCTGTAGCACCCCGAGCAGGTCGCGGCATGTTTCGCCGTGGAGCCCAGGTTCCAGGCCGATCGGGTTCTCTTGCATGATCCATGTGACGAATTCCTGCACGGGGGCAAGGTTCTGCCTGACCAGGTCCGTGTTCTCCCTTCTCTGGAAAACGGCATAGCCGGCAGAGATTTTTGTCAGCCGGCCGTGCAGTTTCCGTATTTCTTCTGTTACCATCCCTTCCTCCTTTTATGCTGAACAGGGGAGCCGGCAGACCGGCTCCCCTGTGAAAAACCACTTCTTTCTGCTATTACCCAAGCAGTGACAGTACACCCTGTGTGGACTGGTTGGACTGTGCAAGCATGGACTGGCCGGCCTGTGCAAGGATGTTGTTCTTGCTGTACTCAACCATCTCGGAGGCCATATCCGTGTCGCGGATGCGGGATTCCGCAGCCTGCGTGTTCTCAGCCACGTTGTCAAGGTTTGCAATCGTGTGCTCAAGCCGGTTCTGCAGTGCACCGAGTGCGGAACGCTGTGAGGATACCTTGTTGATCGCATCCTGAACCGCAAGAAGGGTTGCGTTTGCCTTCTCGTAGCTGTCCACGTTCGGGGAATCCATTTTCTTCGCACTCATTGCTCCGCTCGTATATACCGGAACTTTCGTGCCTACAGTATTCTCTTTCTGAAGATACGGCGTCAGGTTGTTACTGATTTCATTAAACATTTTAGACTGAGCAGCACTTACATCCACACTTCTTGCAGCACTTGCACTTGAATGTCTCTTTGCCGATGCAACTGTGGATCCGGTCCAGTCCTTATTAGCAACGTAATATACAGATCCAGTCTTTTCGTCGGTCTGCTTAATGTACTCGTCTGTACCTGCTTTGCTGGCAATCTCGTCTGCGAACTGCTTCTGTGCTGCAGACTTATTACCTGCCAGACTCGTGGTATCATCCCATTTATAAGAATAATCTTTATAATTGATACCTGTGATCTCAACACCCGTCTGAACCTTACCGGAATTGTAGTAATTGATGCTCTTTAATCCGAGTGTCTCGGCATTCATGTTGTCGATACTGATCGTGATGTTCTGGTTCGCGTTCGCGCCCACATGCAGGTTCTTGCTCTGGAAGGAGCCGTCAAGCAGGTTCTGCTTGTTGAACTGCGTTGTCTCGGAGATCCTGTCAAGCTCCGCGGTCAGGGCTGTCAGCTCCTGGTTGATCGCCGCGCGGTCGATCGTCTCGTTCGTAT
>OFHM01000675.1_pt1 | contig 26731 bp, 21 predicted proteins | sample 1521311 | NCBI WGS metagenome assembly OFHM01 (sample SAMEA3504083, study PRJEB24116) | mouse gut metagenome | biome: mouse gut; feature: mouse-associated habitat; material: faeces | place: Denmark | collected 2011 | reverse complement strand
TTTGGCATTAATCACGAAAGAGGTGTATTCTTCTTTATTTGTGGGAATACTGATGGGAGGGCTTCTCTATTCCGCCTATTCCTTTGAAGGGACGGTACTCCATGTATTTCAGGACGGGATTGTGGGAGTACTCTCAGACGGATATAATATCGGTATTCTGGTATTTCTGGTGATCCTTGGAGCGATGGTTTCTCTGATGAATAAGGCCGGGGGATCCGCCGCATTCGGCCGCTGGGCGGCGCAGCATATCAAGAGCCGTGTGGGCGCACAGCTTGCCACCGTGGCACTGGGCGTACTGATATTTATTGACGATTATTTTAACTGCCTTACGGTGGGTTCCGTGATGCGGCCTGTGACGGACAAGCACAGGATTCCAAGGGTGAAGCTTGCCTATCTGATTGACGCTACGGCTGCACCGATATGTATTATTGCACCTATTTCTTCCTGGGCTGCGGCGGTTGCCAGCTATGTGGAGGACGGCAACGGGCTGACGCTGTTTATACGGGCAATCCCCTTTAATTTTTATGCCATAGTGACGATCATCATGATGGTGGGCATGGCAGTGATGAAGGTGGAGTTCGGGCCTATGGTGAGGTTTGAGAAGAGGGCTAAATTTAACGGAGACTTGTTCGGCGGTAAAAATCCCTATGCGGGCATGGCTGCAGCAAAAGAGGAGAAAAAGGGAATTGTATTGGACTTGGTTCTGCCCATAGCGGTGCTTATCCTTTGCTGTGTGGTTGGCATGATTTATTCCGGCGGATTTTTTGAGGGAGCTTCTTTTGTGGAGGCATTTTCCAACTCGGATGCATCGGTGGGGCTGATGCTGGGTTCCGTATTTGCCCTGGCTTTTACCGTGCTGTACTACTGCCTGCGCAGGACAATGACCTTCAGGGAGACGATGGAATGTATTCCCGAGGGGTTCCGTGCCATGGTACCGGCAATTCTGATTCTGACTTTTGCATGGTCCCTGAAGGCCATGACCGATTCTCTGGGGGCAGGGGAATTTGTGGCAGGCGTGGTCAAAGGCTCCGCAGGGGCGTTTCAGGCATTTTTGCCCGCAGCAGTGTTCCTGATTGGCTGTTTCCTGGCGTTTGCCACCGGAACCAGTTGGGGTACCTTTGGAATTCTGATTCCCATCACACTGGAGGTATTTCCGCTCACGAATCCCCTGGGGGTGGTGTGCGTATCGGCATGTATGGCCGGTGCCGTCTGCGGTGACCACTGCTCGCCCATTTCAGATACCACCATTATGGCATCTGCAGGGGCACAGTGTGACCATGTGGATCATGTTTCCACACAGCTGCCCTATGCGGTGGTTGCGGCGGCAGTGAGTTTTGCCGCGTATGTAATAGCAGGGTTTGTGCCAAATGCTTTGATTATGCTTCCGGTTGCGATTCTGCTGATGACAGTGACTTTGTTTGGAATCCGGATGGCACAGGGGAAAAAGGAAAAGTAATGTCGTGCCGCCGCCGGAATGGGGGAAATGAATGCAGACAAATGTAATCTGGGGAATTTTGATTCCCTTTGCAGGAACGGCGCTGGGGTCTGCCTGTGTGCTGTTTCTGAAAAAGAAAATGAACCTGCTGGTACAAAGGTCGCTGACTGGTTTTGCCGCCGGAGTGATGGTGGCTGCTTCTGTCTGGAGCCTGTTGATTCCGGCGATGGAGCAGGCGGAAGCCATGGGGCAATGGGCGTTTGTACCGGCGGCTGCAGGCTTTTGGATCGGTATCCTGTTCCTGCTTCTCCTGGATAAAACGATCCCTCATCTGCACATGAACAGCAGTAAGGCGGAAGGGCCGAAGAGCAGCTTTGGCAGGTCTACCATGCTGGTGCTTGCCGTGACGCTGCATAATCTGCCGGAGGGCATGGCAGTGGGGGTGGTATATGCCGGGTGGCTTTCCGGGGACGCCGGAATCACTGCCATGGGTGCGCTGGCACTTTCACTCGGCATTGCCATACAGAATTTCCCGGAGGGCGCGATTATTTCCATGCCTTTGCGGGCAGAAGGAGCAGGAAGAGGGAAGGCTTTTCTCTACGGAGCGCTTTCCGGGGCGGTGGAACCCATTGGAGCGGCATTGACTTTGCTCGCAGCGCATTATGTGGTTCCCTTTCTGCCCTATCTTTTGAGCTTTGCGGCCGGAGCCATGGTGTATGTGGTGGTGGAGGAGCTGATTCCGGAAATGTCTGAGGGAAAACATTCCAATTTGGGGACAATTCTGTTTGCTGCCGGTTTTACAATTATGATGGCGCTGGATGTGGCCCTGGGATAGCGGGACAAAAGGATTCTCCCATGCCCGGTATGGTCAGGACGGGAAACACGGAATATGCAGTTCCCCCTTTTTCAGACGGCAAATCACGTCGGCCTGCTTCGCGAGGTCATTTGAGTGGGTTACGACAATGACGCACTTTTGCATCTCATGCGCACACTCTTTCAGAATGCCCATAATCTCCGCGGTGTTGTCTTCATCCAGATTTCCGGTTGGCTCGTCGGCGAGGATGACATCGGCGTCAGAAGACAATGCGCGGGCAATAGCCACTCGTTGCTGCTGGCCGCCGGAGAGTTTCAGCACATTGCGCCCGGTTTCTTCTTTTGTGAACCCCAGGCGTTCCAAAATCGGCAGAGGCGGCAGTTTTGAGGTCAGGCCACATTTTCGACGGCTGTCATGTAGTCAATGAGGTTATAACTTTGGAAGACGAATGCTACATTATGTCTGCGGTGCCAGGCAAGCCCTTTTTTCATGATGTCTTTTTCCCGGAACAGTATCCGGCCGTCAGAGGGGCTGTCCAGGCGGCCGAGCAGGGAAAGCAGCGTGGTTTTTCCGCATCCGGAGGTTCTCAGGACAGCATAGAGTTTTCCAGTTTCAAATTCTGCAGATATATCTTTTAGAATTATTCTTTTACCATCATAAGAGTATTTCAAACCTGGATCAGTACATTTGACCTGATTACAGCATTGTAATCTGTAATCTTCCGCATACTTTGTACGGCTTTTGCAACTTTTTCATTCAACGGCTTCCCGATATACCGTATAACGGTTTCTCCGTCCGATTCGCTGACGACTACGTTTTCTATGTTCTGTATATCCGGCGCTACGGATACTGAAAAGGCGCAAATTCAAACCGGTATGACAGCGTTGTCAGAATCTTTGACGCAATATATAACCCCAGGCCGTTCCCTCCGTCGGGATTCTCGCCTGCACCGTTCCGGCTCCGGGAGAAATCCGGCCGGTAAAACGGTTCAAAGATGTGGTCCAGGTCCTCCGGCCGAAGGGGCGTGCATTCATTTTCCACCACCATACGCCTGTGGGCAAGGTAAATTCGTACCATGCCGTTAGAATCCGTATACTTTACCCCGTTGGAAATCACATTGTTCACAACCTTCTCCATTGCGGATACCGGGAACTGCACCGAAAAGTCATTCCTGAAATCCGTCTCTACCAGAATCCCTTTCGATTTCGCAACCAGCAGCCAGGGCGGCAGGAGCTTTTCCAAAAAGTGGTACCCCCAATAGCTGGTAAAGAAGCCGTTCAGCAGCATCCAGCAGGCGAAGGTTCCCCGGCAAAAGAAAAGTTCAGCCTGGAAGCGTCCAGGATTTCCTGTATCATTCCGCCGAATCTGCCCGCCATCTCCTGGCAGACAGGCAGATAAGCCTCCCAGTCCCTGTAGCGCCCGATTCCCATAATCATATTGTCAAGCATTCCGCACAGGGCCGTGACGGGGGTCTTCAACTCGTGGGAGGCAGCGCGCAGGAAATCGATCTTTGCAGCCTCCGCTTCACTGGCCCGGGTACTTTCTCTTTGGATATCCTCTATGGTGGCCAGCAGGCTTCGGTAAAGGATATTGATATTTTCCGAGAGTACCCCGATTTCATCCATGGTTTCCACCTTGCATGCGGCCGATTTGTCAAGTGCCCGCATCCGTTCCGTGGTTCTGGAGATATCCGACAGGGGTTTGGTAATCCTTTTGGAATACAGCAGTGCGAAAACTACGGACAGTGCCAGGGAGAATGCCAGCGTAAAGGGAAGGAATATGACTACGGCGCTTTTGGCTTCATGAACCGGCTGAAGCGTCAGAAGCAGTACAAGATAACAGGGCTGTCCCTCCTCCGTGCGGAAACAGGTGCCGGAGTACAGCTGTGAATCGGTTTTCTGGTAAAAATCCTGCCGATACTGCTCCAGGCCGGCATCCGTGCCAACCTGCACCTGCCATCGGCGCAAGCTCCACAGGATCTCCGCCTCTTTCTGCCAGATAGCCGTTAAAATCTACTTTGATGTCTCCGTATTTCCAGATGTCCATTTCGGGAATCCGGCCTGACCGGCGCAGCAATGCCAGCACCCGTTTTCCAAGCAGCACCATGGAGAAGGGCTTTGTCATATAGTCGTCCGCCAGGGCGTCGAAGCTGCTGATCTGCGTCCCCTCATCCTGCAGGGCGGTCAGCATCAGCACCGGGACCATGCTTGTGCTGCGAATTTCCTTCAATACCTGTATTCCGCTGAGTTTCGGAAGCATGATATCCAGTATCACAAGTTCTATGGTTCCTTCCGCAAACTGCCTCAGCGCGTCCCTGCCGTCGTAAGCCTGCCGTACATCATGCCCCGCGTCATATAAATAGTCCCGAATCAGATCGTTCGTTGTCCTGTCATCTTCCACAACCAAAATAACCGCCATGTCGCTGCTCCCTGTCATATCAATTTTCCTTATTATTATACCCCATAAATGTTTCAGGAATATGACGGGCTGCAATTGCCTCGGGAAATGGTATCAAATCCTTCCGCAAAATGATTTCCAGAGGTTCTTCCGGCAGCAGGAGAGAACCGCAGTCTGTATAACCGTTTTTACGATAGAAAAATTGCGCCTGTTCGTTTGAAAGCGTGGAAGTCAGAACCATCCGGAAGCCGCTGTCGTACATTTCTTTTTCCCAGAAAGCCGTCAGCCGCCTGCCATATCCTTTCCCCCTGTATGCTTCCAGGAAATACAGCATATTCATAAACGGGATACTGTCCCAGAACAGATTAAACCGCAGCCATCCCATGAAAACGGCATTATGGTACATGACCAGGACTCTGTTTGCGCGGATACTGTTTTTTAACTCTGCCTCGGAGATATGATGGTCAAATTCCCTTAACAGGGCAAAGTCGTTCTCAACGGCATATCGAATCATAAGTATATCCTCCATTCCTGTTGACATTTTACCACAAAGCGGGCAGCGTGAAAACAGCGCGGTCACGGATGTCATTTATTTTGAAAGTAAATATAAAAAATGATTGACATAATCGTTTTGATTGTATACAATGATACAAGTGCATGTGGCACCCACATATTTTCGGAGAAAAGGAATAAAGCTGTATATATGACGGCATGGATAAGGGAGTGACAGGGAGATGAGAAACAGCGACGCATTTCAAAACCGTCCGGTTACGATGAATCACAACAGCAATCTGCTGCAGATAGAGGAGCATATGTACATTTTGGACGATGTGAGCAAACCAAATGTGTTCCGCAATATGTTTCCGTATTCGGAGATTCCGAAGATTCCCTTCAACGACAGGATTGTACCTCACAATATGCCGAAGGAAATCTGGATTACGGATACTACATTTCGCGACGGGCAGCAGTCAAGGGCACCGTATACCACAGAGCAGATCGTGACCATATACGATTACCTTCACAGGCTGGGAGGAGAAAAGGGGATGATCCGCGCCAGTGAATTTTTCCTGTACAGCAAAAAGGATCGGGATGCCGTCTATAAATGTATGGAGAGAGGATATGCGTTCCCGGAGGTTACCAGCTGGATTCGCGCCAGCAGGGAAGACTTCCGGCTGGTAAAGGAAATCGGCATGAGGGAGACCGGAATACTGGTCAGCTGCTCTGATTACCATATCTTTCTGAAGCTGAAAATGACCAGGCGCCAGGCGATGGAGCATTATCTGAGCGTGATTCGGGAGTGCCTGGAGGAAGGGATCAGTCCCAGATGCCATCTGGAGGATATAACCAGGGCGGATATCTATGGTTATGTAGTGCCGTTCTGCCTGGAATTGATGAAGCTGATGGAGCAATACGGGATTCCTGTCAAGATAAGGGCATGCGACACCATGGGCTATGGGGTGAATTATGCCGGCGCCGTGATTCCCAGAAGTGTTCAGGGGATCATTTATGCCATTCATACCCATGCGGGGGTTCCCCATGAACTTATTGAATGGCATGGCCATAATGATTTTTACAAGGCTGTGAGCAACTCTACCACCGCGTGGCTGTACGGTTGTTCCGGCGTGAATACATCCCTGTTCGGAATCGGCGAGCGGACGGGGAATACGCCCCTGGAAGCCATGGTGTTCGAGTATGCGCAGCTGAAGGGCGATTTGAACGGAATGGACACCACGGTGATTACGGAACTGGCGGAATATTATGAGAAGGAAATCGGCTATCAGATTCCGCCCAGGACGCCTTTTGTGGGAAAGAATTTCAATGTGACCAGGGCGGGTATCCATGCGGACGGGCTGCTGAAAAACGAGGAAATCTATAATATCTTTGATACGGAGAAATTCCTGAACAGGCCGGTTCTCTGCGCGGTGTCCAACACTTCGGGGCTGGCAGGCATTGCCCACTGGATTAATACCTATTATGGGCTGAAGGGTGAAGAACAGGTGGAGAAAACCTCTCCGCTGGTAGCCGGAATCAAGGAGTGGGTGGACGAAGAATATGCCGGCGGGCGTGTTACGGTGCTGACGGACGAGGAAATGATCATATGCCTGGAACGGGTGTGCGCGGAGAGAAACATTGCTTTGCGGCAGCCCGGCAGCTGATCCTGTGGAACGGGTTTTAGACGATACCGGGGGATGGAAGGGCATGTGAGGAAAGATCCCAAATAAATAGTGCTGTCAGGCATGGAGGTATGAAAAAGAAGAAATGAGCAACTATGATGTGAAGCAGGAGGTAACGGATAAGTACTCTCTGCGGGGCCGCGTATTTAACCGTCTGCGGGAGGATATCCTCAGCGGCAGATATGCGGAGCATGAAGAATTGAGGGAAGTGGCAATCGGAGAGGAGATGGGGGTCAGCCGCACTCCGGTGAGGGAAGCGTTCCGCCAGCTGGAACTGGAAGGGCTGATCCAGATCATTCCCAACAAGGGTGCCTATGTTACCGGCATCACGGAAAAGGATGTGAAGGACATTTATATGATCCGCTCCCTGCTGGAAGGGCTTTGCGCCAGATGGGCCACAGAACATATTACGGATGAACAGATGGCGGAAATGGAAGAAAATGTGTATTTGGCTGAATTCCATGCCGGCAAGGGGCATCTGGAGCAGCTGGCCGAACTGGATAACCGTTTCCACGATATTATGTATGAGGCCTGCGACAGCAAGCTTCTGGAGCATCAGCTGAAGGATTTTCATCAGTATGTACTGCGGGTGCGCAGAAAGACCCTGGCCAATGCCAACAGAGGGCCGAAATCAAATGAGGAGCATAAGGAGATCATGGAGGCCATTAAGGCGGGAAACGGAGATCTGGCGGAGCGGCTGGCTCATCAGCATATGATCAACGCCTATGAAAATATGGTAAAAAACGGGCTCCATGAGGCATATGTTCGGGAAGGGTTGGCGTAGGGTACTATTTATAGGAAAAGAGAGGAGAAGGCGATGGATAAAATTATGATGACAACTCCCCTGGTGGAGATGGACGGCGATGAGATGACCAGGGTTCTCTGGCAGATGATCAAGGATGAATTGCTGCTTCCGTACATAGATCTGAAAACGGAATACTATGATCTGGGTCTGGAGCACAGGAATGCCACGGATGATCAGGTAACGGTGGATTCCGCCAATGCCACTTTAAAGTACGGCGTGGCAGTAAAATGTGCCACCATTACGCCCAACGGGGCCAGAATGAAGGAATATGATCTGAAGGAGATGTGGAAGAGTCCCAACGGAACCATCCGTGCGATTCTGGACGGAACCGTATTTCGCTCCCCGATCCTGGTGAAGGGGATTGTTCCCTATGTGGCAAACTGGACGAAGCCCATTACCATCGCGCGCCATGCCTACGGCGATGTGTATAAAAATGCAGAGATCAAGGTGCCGGGGGCCGGCAGGGCGGAACTGGTATTTACCGCGGAAGACGGCACCCAGACAAGGGAATTGATCCATGAGTTTAAGGGGTCCGGCATTCTGCAGGGAATCCATAATACACAGAAGTCCATCGCAAGTTTTGCCAGAGCATGTTTTCAGTATGCGGTGGATACGAAGCAGGACCTGTGGTTCTCCACCAAGGATACCATTTCAAAGAAATATGATCATACCTTTAAGGATATCTTTCAGGAGATCTATGATAGCGAATATAAGGACAAATTCGAGGCCCTGGGGATTGAATATTTCTATACGCTGATCGACGATGCGGTAGCCCGGGTCATTCGTTCGGAAGGCGGTTTCATCTGGGCCTGCAAGAATTATGACGGCGATGTGATGTCGGATATGGTGGCAACGGCCTATGGCGATTTGTCCATGATGACTTCCGTATTGGTATCTCCTGACGGCGTCTATGAATATGAGGCGGCGCATGGGACGGTACAGCGTCATTACTACAAGCATCTGAATGGGGAGGAGACCTCTACGAATTCGATTGCGACGATTTTTGCATGGACAGGCGCATTGAAGAAGAGAGGGGAGCTGGACGGAAATGCAGAGCTTTCCGCCTTTGCACAGAAGCTGGAGAGGGCATGTATTCAGACAGTGGAGGAGGGCAGGATGACGAAGAGCCTGTCTTTGATTTCCACCTGCGAAAACCCGGTTATATTGAACAGCCTTGATTTCATCAAAGCCATCCGGGAGACTTTGGAGACACTTTTGTAGGATGTATTTCAGGAAACTTGGAAAGCGGCGGCCGTAAGGGCAGCCGCTTTTTTCAGGGGTGTATTGCATTACACTTCGTTGAATTTTATGTTGTATTGTAAACGAAAAATTGAGTGACACATTTATATATATATGATAAAATATAACATAACGTAGTCCAATAAAAAAATTCATGAGAAGTGTGGTGTGATACCAAAATGGGAAAGAAGACAAAAAAAGTTTTTTATAAATTGCTGCCTGGCCTTTTGTGGGGGATATGTTTTTTAAGTGCAGGCTGCAGCGCTGGGGAAGAGGAAGAATCCCGGGAGGCCGTTGTGATAGAGCGTCAGGAAGAGACGGTGGAATATATGACCGTGCCGGTAAAACGGGAGGATGTGATCAAAACGGCGAAGCTTCGGTGTATGTATAACCATACGGATGAGGAAGAGATCAGTATTCCTGTCAAGGGGAAGAAGGTGGAAGAGATCTGCGTGCAGGTGGGAGACAGCGTCAAAAAAGGCGATCTTCTGCTGGTGCTCACCGGCGGCGACAGGGAAGAAGGTATCAGAGAGCTGGAGTATAATATCGCCAGGAACAAACTGCTTCTGGGATATACAGAGATGGATGAGGCCTATGAGCTTTCCTATACATGGTGGAACTACATATATCAGTCTCCGGGAGGCGAAAACGTGGACGAAAGGCGGGAAGAAGAGTTGGAAGGCATCCGTCAGAAGTACCGCTATCTGAGGGAGGATTATCAGGACAGTATCGATCTGGATACCATGCAGCTGGAGATCTGGAAGCAGGAGATGAGTGAAAGCCGTCTGTATGCGGGGATAGACGGGAAAGTGTCCTACATGATGCTCAATTTGTTCGAAGGGGCCGAGGCCCCGGCGGGGGAAGCCCTGTTTAGGCTGATCGATACGGCCCATTGTAGGTTTGAGACGACTCAGACCGATTATGCGGACTCTTTTCGGGAAGGGGAAGAGCTGGAGCTGGAACTGGACGCGGGGAGCAGTGTGAAGTCGGTGCGGGTGGTTCCTTATGATATGGAAAACTGGCAGGAGACGCTTTCCTTTGCAGTGGCTCAGGATGCGGAGATCGAGGCCGGCACTGGAGGCAGTCTGAATATCACCGTAGAGAAACGGGAGAAGGTGCTTTCTCTCCCTAGGCAGATGATCTTTACGGCCGGTGAGAAGCATTTTGTCTATGTGCTGGGGGAGGACGGGCTGCCTCAGGTGCGCTGGGTGGAGATCGGCCTGAGCGGGGACAGCCTGACGGAGATTGTCAGCGGATTATCTGAGGGAGAGGACGTAATCGTGCGATGAAAATGGCAGAAAGGCTTTTACGGATGAAAAGGTTGTCAGGGAAGTTCATAACCGTTCTTCTGACGGCGGTGCTTCTGACCGGATGTGCCGGAGAGGAAGCTGTCGGGACGGGTGCGGAGACAGAGTCCATAGAACTGCATACACCTAAGAGAAGTATCATCAATACGGAACCGGTGATAAGGCGGAATCTATATGATGCCACGCTTTATGAAGGGGCGGTCTATCCCTATGTGGAAGAATATTCTTTTGAATCTCCTCAGAATTTCGGCTCCTATGCCGCGCTCCCGGGAGAGAAGGTGCAGGAAGGAGATGTTCTGGTAAGAGCCAATGGAGAGAGACTTGCTGGACAGATAGAAGAGCTGCAGGAAAAACTGGACGAATTGACGGAAGAATACGAGAAATTCAGGATTAAAACGGAAGAAGCCATTCAGGAGCAGGAAGGGGAGCTGGAATGGCTTTGGGGGATTGTGGACAATCTGAAGAATGATGTGCCGGCGGAATTCATTTTAGATGAAGAGGGAAAGCAGATCGAGAATCCGAATTATCAGTCCTGGCAGGCGGATCTGAAGAAATGGGACGGCAATTACGGTCTTAAGGAGCAGGACATCAAAGTCAATCAGGAGGCGCTCCGCCAGAAGAAGGAACTGTATGAGCTGGACTATAGCTATTATAACAGACAGCTTCAGGAATTGAAGGCCAAACGGCAGAAAGAGACCATCGTTTCCAAAATCTCCGGTGAAGTGGTGGGGATCGGCTGGTATACGGATGGTTCTTATGTGAGTGAGGGGACGACGGTGATAGCGGTAGCAGATCCGGAGCGTTTCTTTGTAAAATGTAATTATGTTCCATGGCGTCTGTTGGTGAATGCCGCAGATATGTATGCGTTGATCGGCGGAAAGCGTTATGAGGTTTCCTATCTGGAGAGCGATATCAGTACGACTACCTTTACTTTGCAGGACAGGGACAGTGAAGTGGAGATGGGCGACTATGTGATGCTGGTATTGATGGCGGATTACAGAGAACAGGTGCTGACGGTGCCCGGGGATTCCGTATACGAAGACGGCAGCGGACAGATCGTGTACGTAGTGGAAGATAACAGGACCGTCCTCAGGGAAGTACAGACAGGAATGAGCGACGGAATCTATACGGAGATCGTGTCCGGTTTAGAAGAAGGGGAGCAGGTAGTCTCTCATTTCAGTGTAGCCGGCGGGAAGGAGGCTGTTCTGGAGAGGCAGGACAGGCAGACCTCTTATACGGGCAACGGTTTTCTCTATTATCCCTTGGAAACCATGGTGGAAAATCCGGTAGAAAACGGAACGGTGTCGGCAGTGGAGCGATTGGTATCAGTAGGCGAATATGTGGAGAAGGGACAGGTCCTGCTCTCCGTCACGGTGAATGCGGACGAGGTGGAGACGGCAAAACGGGAGACGGGGCTGCGCAGAGCAAAGGAACGGCTGGCAGATCTGGAGGCGAAGGGCAGGGAGGCAGATGCCGAGGCCATCGCCGAGATGAAAGAGAAGATCGCTGAGCAGGAGAAGGCGTACGCAGAGATAAAAGCTGACAGCGCCGTTACGGAAATATGCGCTCCGGATGCCGGTTATGTACAATATTTGATTTATGTTTCCCCCGGGGATATCATAGAACAGGGAGAGAATGTTGCCTCTATTGCGGACGATCGGGCGGCATATATGGCATTGGATACCAGGAACAATAAAATATTGAATTACGGAGATGTATTGACGGTTAAATATATGGATCCTTCCGGCGTCCAACAGACCATGGAAGGCAGGATATTGACCATGGGGGCTTTGGGAAGCAGTGAAGATCTGCTGCCAGATATGATGCTGATGGAAGTGCCCGAGGAGGCAAGGGCGAATATGGAAATCATGAGAAACGGCAGCTTCGGACCGGAAATGACCATGTACATTGCCAGCGGGTATGTCAATATAATGGAAAATGTGGTGATCGTGCCGGCGGAAGCGGTGACGGACAAGACGGAGACAAGGGGCTATGTGAATGTGGTGGGTGAGGACGGCTCCGTGACCAGAACTTCCTTTTTGTACGGACAGATGAATTCGGACTATTACTGGGTGATCGACGGTCTCACGGAAGGGATGAAGATATGCTGGGAATAATGTTTCAGAAGCTTCTGTCAAAAAAGTGGATGTTTTTCTGCCTGCTTATGGGCAGTGCCCTTCTGGTGGCCACTGTGGTCAGCGTTCCCATGTATCGGGGGGCAGTTTTTGACAGAATGCTGCGGGATGAATTCAGGAATTACTACGCAAGTACCGGGGAGTGGCCTGCAAAGCTGGAAAAGCAGGCTACTTCGGAATGGAAGTCTCTGGATCCGATTCTCCGGCTGGAAGAGTCCATGACGGATATCGAAATGCGCGTGGGTGTGAAGACCGTGGAAGAGGTTTCCTTTTACCGTTCATATAATACAGGGTATCTGGAATCCGGCAGGACGGATGCAGTGACTTCCAATCTTGGTCTGGCTTTTTTGTCGGATGCAGAGGAGCATATCAGTATCGTGAGCGGGGAGATGTATTCGGAAGACGGCCTGGCGGAGGACGGCGCAATCGAAGTCATCATGAATCAGGAATTTATGTTGAGCAAGAATCTGATGTTGGGCGATACGCTGACCATGGTCATGCTTAAGGACGAAGAGGATAAATTGGTGCGGCTGGTCATAACAGGAGTCTATCGGACGGAACCGGATGCATACTACTGGGAAATCGGCACGGATTATCTGGGAGAGGTTTTTCTGATGCAGGAGGATGTCTTCCGGAGATTTTTGATGCGGAAAATCGACGGCGTATACAGCGCTATTACGGCCGAGTGCTGTTATCTGTTTGATTATGAAGCGCTGGAAGTGGGACAGGTGACGCAGGTGGCTGACAGCATAGAGGAGAATCAATATGAGGGGGAGGTCTGTATCGAGCTGCTGGAGCGCTTTTTGGCGAAGCAGCCGCTGATCTCGATTACGCTTTTCATTCTCCAGATACCGGTGCTGGTATTGTTAATGGCTTTCCTGCTCATGGTCTCCAGGCAGATGTACGAGCTGGAGCAAAATGAAATCTCGGTGATCAAGAGCAGGGGCAGTTCGGGATTTCAGATATTCCGGCTGTATTTGTACCAAAATCTTTTTGTAGCGGGCGCGGGAGCCGCGATTGGAATTCCGCTGGGGTTTTTGTTTGTCCGGGGATTGGGATCGGCGAGCAATTTTCTGGAATTCGGTCTGCGCAGAAGGCTGGATGCAGTATTTGACGGTACGGCGGCGATGTATCTGGCGGCTGCGGTTGCGGCTACGGTGCTGATTATGACTCTGCCGGCTATAGGACACAGCAGAGTCTCCATCGTCCATCTGAAACAAAAGAATACGGTAGGGAAAAAGAGCTGGTGGGAGAAGTTTTTCCTGGACGTGCTCTGTCTGGCAGCAGGGATATACGGATTCTATAATTACTCCCGCAATAAGGCCATACTGATGGAAAACGTGCTGACGGGAAAGCCGCTGGATGCGCTTCTATACATAAGCTCGGCGCTGTTTATCGTGGGAATGGGACTGCTGTATCTGCGCCTGCAGCCCCTCCTTGTGAAGCTGATCTATCTGGCCGGGAAACGTTTCTGGCATCCGTCCAGCCATGCTTCTTTTATGGAAAGTATGAAAAACGGCAGAAAACAGCAGTTTATTATGCTGTTTCTGATTCTCACCGTTGCCTTGGGAATATTTTATGCAACAGTGGCGCGGACCATATTGCAGAATGCCTGGAATAATGTAGATTATTTGGATGGGGTGGATGTGCGGATCAAGGAAGTGTGGGAGGACAATGCCGCGGTGGTTAAGACCTATGCGGCTCATGGCGAAGAGCTGACCCCGCGTTACTATGAACCGGATTTCCTGAAATATGCCGGTTTGGATGCGGCCTCCTATACAAAGGTAATCTATGATGATACAAGCGATGACACGCCTTCCGCCCATGCCTGGGTGAAGCTGGAGGATAAGACGGTGGATGTCACTCTGATGGGCATCGACACGAAGGAATTCGGCGAGAATACCTGGGTGGACAGGGCGCTTTTGGAGGAGCATTATTATACCTATCTGAACGCGCTGGCCGATGAACCGGAGGGGATTTTAATGTCCCGCAGCTTTCAGACGCAAAACGGATGTGAGATCGGAGACGAGATAGAATACTGCTATGTTTCCGTCATGGGGAACGATGACAGCGAGATTGTGATGCAGTATGAAATGAAGGGAAAGATCGTAGGGTTTGTGGATTACTGGCCGAAGTTCGAGCCTGCCTATGCGGCTATAGATTATTCCGGAGAGATGGTAACGGGGGTAAATTATCTGGTGGTGGCCAATATGGCACAGCTGCAGAAAGCATTCGGAGAGATGACGGAGCCCTATGAGATCTGGATTACTTTAAAAGAGGGAATGGATTCCGGGGATGTGCGGGAATGGATTGTGAGTAACCAGGTTCGGGTGGCAAAGTATGTGAACAGGGCGGATGATCTGCGCCAGACGGTGGAGGATCCCATGCTTCAGGGGACCAACGGTGTGCTGACCATGAGCTTTCTGGTCATGATTCTGCTGTGTGCCGTGGGCTATCTGATTTATTGGGTGATGTCCATCCGTTCCAGAGAGTTGGTCTTCGGCACCCTCCGTGCCTTTGGTATGCATAAGGGTGAGCTGTTTCATATGCTGATTTTGGAGCAGATTTTCTCGGGCGCGTTGTCCGTGTTGGCCGGAATCGGGATCGGTAAGCTGGCATCCCGGATGTATGTGCCTATGCTGCAGATGGCCTATGCGGCGGCAAATCAGATATTGCCGCTGGAGCTGTATACCAATGGGGAGGATTTGCTGCGGCTCTACGGTGCGTTGGCTCTAATGATGGTGATTTGTCTGCTCGTATTGATTTTGCTGGTATTTCGTCTGAATATGACGAAGGCGCTGAAGCTGGGAGAAGAGTAGGCGGTGCATTGGGGCAGGAAAAGCTCCCTTCAAATTCTGATTGGTATGCCCGTGGAAGGAGGACATAGGGGTATAAATATGAATAGGAAAACGAAAAAAATGAGTTCCATGAAGAGAGAATTTTCCATGAAAAAAGGATCTTCCGCAGAAGAGGGCGATTCCATGGAAAAAGGACCTTCCACGGAAGAGGTGCCTTCCATGGAAAAAGGACAGTCCATAGAAGAGGTATACTCCGGAAAAACTGTCATCAGAGCGCAGAATATCAACCGAATCTTCCCCGTGGCGGGCGGCAGTTTCCAGGCGCTTCGGGATATCACCCTGGAGATTCCCAAGGGGCATTTGACGATATTGCGGGGACGTTCCGGTTCCGGCAAGACGACGCTGCTCAATATCTTAGGATTGTTGGATCAACCTACTTCCGGGCAGGTGTACATAGACGGGCAGGATGTGGGGAGGTTGTCGGAGTATGCCAGAGAGGAGCTGCGCAGGAAGCAGATGGGATTTGTGTTTCAGTCGGTTTCCCTGCTGCCTGCCATGAATGTGTTTCAGAATGTGGAATTCTCCATACGCATGGCAGGAATCCGCTCCGGGCGCAAGGAACGGGCGGAGGAGTGCCTGCGCATGGTGGGGCTGGGCGGGCGGCTGCGGCATATGCCTTCGGAGCTCTCCGGCGGAGAACAGCAGAGAGTGGCCATTGCCAGAGCCATGGCGCACAGACCCAGGATTATCTTTGCGGATGAGCCCACCGCGGAACTGGACAGTGCCATGGGGGCAGAGGTGGCAAGGTTATTTAAGGAAATGTGCGAGAAGGAGAAGGTTACCATCGTTATGACCACCCATGATGTGGGATTGATGGGGGCAGGAGATACGGTGCTGGAACTTGAAAGCGGGTGTCTGAAGGAAGGCGGTTCGGCAATGGAAGAGAGGCATTCCATGGAAGAGGGGCATTCTATGGAAGAGAGGCATTCCATGGAAGAGGGAAGTTCCAAGGCAGAGATTCCTTCCAGAGAGGGTTGAGGACACACCGGCAGGAGGCGAAACGATGGCAGAGGCTATGATTCAGGCGGACGGCCTGGTTAAGATTTATAAATCAAAACAGACGGAGGTACTGGCGCTGCAGGGACTGGATCTGACGGTGGAGGAAGGGGAGCTGACGGCTGTCATCGGGAACAGCGGCAGCGGTAAATCGACCTTTTTGAATATGATCGGCGGTCTGGACAAACCCAGTGCGGGCTCTCTGGTAGTGGGAGGAAAGAATCTTTTTACCATATCAGAGAAAGAGCTGGTGCGGTATAAAAGGGATACGGTAGGATTCGTATGGCAGAATAATGCCCGGAATCTCCTGCCCTATTTGTCCGTACTGGAGAATGTGATGCTGCCCATGGGACTGGCCGGCGGAAGAAAAAAGCGAGAGAGAGCCCAGGTTCTTCTGGAGATGGTAGGGATGGCAGCCAGGAAAAGAAGCCGGCTGAACATGTTGTCCGGGGGAGAACAGCAGAGAGTAGCCATTGCCATTGCGCTGGCCAATTCCCCGAAATTGCTTTTGGCGGACGAGCCCACGGGAAGTGTGGATACGGCGACTGCGGATTATATCTTTGATCTGTTTGCGGAGCTGAATAAAAACGGTCAGACAATCCTGATTGTCACACATGATGTGGCGCTGTCCAAACGCGTGAGGAGGGTGGTAGCTATCCGGGACGGCAAGATCAGCTCCGAGAAGATATTGAAAGAGGCATACCGGGATCGTATCCGGGAGAGCTCCATCAACTGGAGGGAGGAAGAGACACAGGACGAATATGTCATCATGGACAAGGCGGGGCGCATCCAGATACCCAGGGAGCTGGCGGGAATGTTGCGCACGGACGGCAATAAAGTGAAGGTGGAACTTCAGGACGGTAAAGTGATTTTAAGCGGCGGGACTCGGGAATAATTTTTACAAAACATGTTACAAAACTTCTGCACAGGCAGGAGTTTTTTTGTGGAAAGGCATTGCATTTATATGGAAATGCGGTATAATGGTAAGACTGTGGCAAAAAAGAACAAAAGAAAGAGGGAAAAGCATGGCGTTGGACAAGTGGAAGAAAGGCGCCCCATATAAGAAAGGCATTTCATTGCGGAAAAAATTTATCGGAGACAAAGCGTTTTACAGACTTGTTCTGTTGGTGGCAGTGCCTATTATGATTCAGAACGGTATCACCAATTTCGTGGGTATGCTGGATAATATTATGGTAGGTCAGATCGGTACGGAGCAGATGTCAGGGGTGGCCATTGTAAACCAGCTGCTGATGGTGTATTATCTGTGCGTCTTCGGAGGACTGGCCGGAGCCGGTATTTTTACGGCGCAGTATTTCGGGCAGAAGGACAATGAGGGGATCCGCCATACCTTCCGTTACAAATTCTGGATGGCATTGTTTCTGACCGCCGGGGCAGGAGTATTATTGCTGACGGCAGGGGACGGCCTGATACGGATGTACTTGAACGGCAGCAGTGACGGCGGCGATCTGGAAGCGGCGTTTCGTTATGGACAGGATTATCTGAAGGTGATGCTGCTTGGACTTCCGGCGTTTATGATGGTCCAGATCTATGTGAGCACGCTGCGGGAATGCGGTGAGACATGGGTGCCCATGAAGGCGGGAATAGAGGCTGTTTTGGTGAATTTATGCCTGAACTATCTGCTGATTTACGGAAAATTCGGGCTGCCTGCGCTGGGAGTCATGGGCGCGGCCATTGCCACCGTGGTATCCCGGTACGTGGAGGCTGCTATCGTTATTGTCTGGACACACAGAAATAAGAACCGGAATCGTTATATTGAGGGTGCATATGAGACACTGAGAGTACCGGTCCGCCTGGCGGGGAAGTACTTTGTAAAAGGCGCTCCCCTGCTCATCAACGAGACCTTGTGGTCTGCCGGAATGGCTGTGCTGATTCAATGTTATTCCGTCAGGGGATTAAGCGTCATCGCAGGGCTGAATATCGCTAATACCATCAATAATGTATTTAATGTGGTGTTTATTGCTATGGGAGACGCTGTGGCCATTATGATTGGACAGCTTTTGGGCGCCGGCAGGCTGGAGGAGGCAAGGGATACTGATAACAAGATTATTGCATTCTCCGTTTTCAGCTGTATTTGTGTGGCGCTGTTGATGGTAGTGATTGCTCCTTTGTTTCCGGAGATATACGATACCACGGATGAGGTCAAGACGGTGGCCAGGCAGTTTATTCTGGCACAGGCCGTATTTATGCCTCAGGCGGCCTTTATGCACGCGGCGTATTTTACGCTCCGGTCAGGGGGCAAGACCATAGTGACTTTTCTGTTTGACAGCGTGTTTGTATGGTGCGTCAGTGTGCCGGTAGCTTTTTGCCTGAGCCGGTATACGGATATGTCCGTGATTGCCATTTTCGCCATGGTGCAGATAGCGGATTGGATCAAATGTGCCATCGGATTTGTGCTGGTGAAAAAGGGTGTCTGGCTGCAGAATATTGTGACGGAATAGGTCGATGCTATTTCGTCTTTTGCAGATTCTGTGTTTTCAGATAATTTACATATTTTATGACGGCGTCCAGAGAACCGGAATCCAGGTACAGCAGTGTGTTTACGATATTGTGGATCGCATAGTCGGACGCGGCATATTGATCGAGAATCTCAGGAGGGCAGCGATAGGAGGTCCGGCCCAGAAGATAATCGGTTGTGACATTGAAATAGTCTGCCATTTTGCAAATGGTATTCATATCAGGCCAGTAAGCGCCGCTTTCATAGTTGGATATATTACTGGGAGACATATTCAAAATTTTAGACAGATCCTTTTGGCGGAGCCCTTTTTCCCTGCGCAGCTCCGCTATTATTTTGCCTACTTCCTTTTTGTCCCGCATCTTCTGTGCGTCCTCCTTTCCATGCATTTTTATATCAGCTGAATATTATTCTATATGATTTTAGAAATAATAAAATATGAGTTTAGAAATGAGAAAGAATTTTGAGTACAAAATTAGTATTACTAATTTTCCTGCAGCCGGCAAATTAATTCGTTTTCAGACAATAAAGGAATTGCTTTTTTGCACAGACTTTTGTATAATGTGTTTATCAAATTGGCCGAAAGGGATGCAACGCGTGAAAAAATATCTGGAAAAATATCGCGGCCGCCTTTTTGTGACAGGACTGTTTGTGTTTTTGCTTCATGGTGCGAAACTGCATTCCGACATCATTGGCATCGATACGGAGGATCTGATTCATCTGCAGGATGATTTTTATGGCGGCTGGCTGCATACGGGCAGGCAGGGGCTTGTGTTTATGAAGTATCTGTGTGGGAACGCAGAGCACAATCCTTACTTTTCCGGCGCCATGACTTTGCTTTTGTTTACTGCGGCAGTAGCTGCATTTCTGGGACTCTGGGAATATACAGGAGGCAGGAAGGGCAGTATATGGGCCTGGGCGGCGGGGGCACTTCTGTGGACATCTCATCCGGCAATGACGGAGCAGTTCTATTTTGCCCTGCAGAGTATGGAGATCTGTATGGCAATTGGGCTGACGGTTCTGGCATTGTACGGTTCCCGGCAGGCGGCAGACACAATCAGAAACGGACACAGATGGGATTGGAAAGCCGTGTTATGGGCTGTCTGCAGTGCGGCGTTATTGATTTTGACATTTTCCAGCTATCAGATTTTTGTGGTATTATACATTTTCGGAACGGTTGCTTTATTGTTGCTGCAGGCACTTAAGGAGATTTCGGAGGGCACGGAAGTAAGCGGAGGTATCCTTTTTCGGAGGATTCTTCCCTATTGTGCTATTTTTCTGACGGCGTTTCTGCTGAATACCCTGATTACTCAGCTTTTTTTCGGTACGTCCGGCTATCTGCAGGGTCAGATTTTCTGGGGACAGGCTTCTGCAAAGGATTGTCTTCATGGGATAGCGGGGCATGTGCTGAAGGCGTTTACAGGTTATGATTCTATTTTTTACAATGCCGGTCTGGGCGTTTTGGCATTGTTTGATTTGGTTCTTTTGATTGCTTTTTTGTCCGGCAGGGAACGGAAGGTAAAGGGAAGGACCGGGATGGTGATATTCTTTTATTTGGGGATATTGGTAACGCCGTTTATGATGTCGGTTATATTGGGCGGAACCCCGGCCATGCGTTCCCAGCTGGTGCTTCCGGCGGCGACGGCTTTTCTGGGTTATCTGGGGATATGGCTGTCGCAGCAGACCGGAAAGGGGAATATCCGGGCGAGAGGGGTGCTTACGGGCTGTGTGGTATTGATCTGTATGGTCAGCGGCATAGAGCAGGCGAAGGTGACGGAGAGTCTCTATTATACGGACAGATGCAGGTATGAGCAGGATGCAGCGCTGGGGAGAGAGCTGATTGGGCGGGTAGAAGAGGTGAACCCCCAGGGCGTGTTTCCGGTGATTGTGATTGGAGGCAGAGAATTCTCGGGGAATGCCGCCTGTGTGACGGGAGAAGTCATAGGCCGTTCTTATTTTAATTATGACAGGGAGGTAGAGCCCGAATACTATTGGAGTACGCGGAGGATCCTTGGTTTTCTGCACATTTTGGGCGCGGAATATGAGCAGGTACCGGAGGAATGGATAGAAGATGCGGTGGCCGACAGCAGGGATATGCCCGTATGGCCTGCGCGGGACAGCGTACAGGTGAGCGAAGGTGTTGTTATCGTGAAGCTGAGCATGGACTAGTATACCGTTGCATTCATTCCCGCATAATACGTGCTTGATGTCCGCGCCAGGACAAGGCGGAGGAGAGAGGAGAGGCGGTGGACACGCCTTCCAACGACAACGAAGTACTGGTGTGGACAGCGAGAGCTGATTACTCGAAGATTAATGCAATGGGGTACTGGGAAGCAGGAATATTTTCCGGATGTAGTTGAGGGAGACAGAGAGCCGGGTAGGCAGGGCTCGAATCAGAAAGGGTGGTGGAAAATGAATCAGGTGTATGAGAAGCTTCAGAGGTGCTATGAAAATGTTAGAAAGAGAACCGGTTTCAAACCGAAGACAGCCATTGTGCTGGGATCAGGTCTGGGAGATTTTGCGGAGACCATACGTGTGGCGGATGAGATTTCCTATGGGGAGATAGAGGGTTTTCCGGTTTCCACTGTGCCCGGGCATGCCGGAAAGTTCATTTTTGGTTACGTGGGGGAAACGCCCGTGGCCTGTATGAAGGGAAGGGTACATTATTATGAAGGGTATCCGATCAGCGATGTGGTTCTTCCCATCCGGTTGCTGAAGCTGATGGGGGCGGAGATTCTGTTCCTCACCAATGCAGCCGGAGGTGTGAATACTTCCTTTCAGGCCGGAGATCTGATGATGATCAAGGATCATATCGCGGTCTTTGCGCCGAACCCCCTGATTGGGGCGAATCTGGAGGAGCTGGGGCCCCGTTTTCCGGATATGAGCCAGGTATATGACCGGGAACTGCAGAAACTGATACGTTTGACAGCCAGGGAACATCATATTTTCCTGCAGGAGGGTGTCTACGCCCAGCTGACGGGGCCCAGCTATGAATCGCCGGCGGATATCCGCCTCCTGCGCATGGCAGGCTGCGACGCAGTGGGCATGAGCACCGTGGCGGAGGCTATCGCCGCCAATCATATGGGAATGAAGATCTGCGGAATTTCCTGCATCAGTAATCTGGCGGCGGGAATGACGGCGAATAAATTGAGCCATAAGGAAGTGCAGGAGGCGGCGGATATGGCGGCGCCTAATTTCAGGAAGCTGGTGACGGAGGTATTAAGGAATATAGGGCATTCCTAAGGAATATAGGGCATTCCTAAGGAATATAGGGCATTCCTACGGAGTATGGTGAACTCCTAAGGGGGACTTTAAGAAGTTTTTGAAGGGCGGCGGATATGGCGCATAGGTACAGGACATAGATAACCGGCCGGATGGGGTATGAAGCGAAAGGAACGATATAAGATGAACAATTCTGCATATATGGATTTGATTAATTCGGCACTGGAGGCCAGGAAGAGCGCTTATGTCCCATACTCGCATTATGCGGTGGGAGCGGCGCTGCTGACGGCGGAAGGGAAAATTTATACCGGAGGCAATATCGAGAATGCTTCCTATGGGGCTACAAACTGTGCGGAGCGGACGGCCATTTTCAAAGCGGTCAGCGAGGGCGAGCGGAATTTTACAGCCATTGCCGTGGCAGGGGGAATGGAGGGTCGTGAGCCGGCGGATTATGCATGGCCCTGCGGGATCTGCAGGCAGGTGATGCAGGAGTTTGCCGGAGGGGACTTTCGGATATTGGTGGTGCGGGGACAGCAGGACTATAAGGAATGCCGGCTGGAGGAATTGCTGCCCTGCGGTTTTGGAGGTGAGTCTATCAGGTGAATATCAGATTATACAATGCCAGAATTCTGACCATGGAGAGAGAAAAAACAGTATTTCGGGGGGAAGTATGGGTTCAGGATGAGAGAATCCGCTGTGTGACGGAAGGCTGTCCCACGGAGGAAATGCTGAGGCAGCGCTGGGATATGGAGATTGACTGCAGAGAGGATCTGCTGATGCCGGGCTTTAAAAATGCGCATACCCATTCGGCAATGACATTTCTGCGTTCCCTGGCGGACGATGTGCCGTTACAGGAGTGGCTGAACGAGAAAGTGTTTCCCATGGAGGCAAAGCTTACAGGGGAAGATATCTACCAGCTGGTCAGACTGGCAGTATTGGAATATCTGACATCCGGGATTACGTCCATATTCGACATGTATCTGCAGCCGGATGCTACGGCGTTTGCCTGCATGGATACGGGGATGCGTTGCGTGCTTACCAGCGGGCTGAATGATTTTACCTCTTCCATAGAACAGCAGGAAGAGGAATATCTGAAGTGGAACGGCAAAGATGCCCTGATCAGTTACCGGATGGGATTTCATTCGGAGTATACCTGTCAGAAAGGTCTTTTGCTGGAGATGGCCAGGTTGGCGCAGCATTATAAGGCGCCTATGTATACCCATCTGGCGGAGACAGCCAGGGAGGTGGCACAGTGTCAGGAACGGTACGGCGTGACACCTGCCGTTTTCCTGGAGAGTCTGGGAATCTTTGAATACGGAGGGGGAGGCTATCATTGTGTCCATATGACGGGAGAGGATATGGAGGTTTTTCAGCGTAGAGGAATGTATGCAGTGACCAATCCCGCTTCCAATCTGAAACTGGCCAGCGGGATTGCGCCCGTTGCGGAGTTTACAGCCAGGGGAATTCCGGTGGCGGTGGGCACGGACGGGCCGGCCAGCAATAATTGCCTGGACATGTTTCGGGAGATGTTTTTGGTGTCCGGTCTGAGCAAGGTGCGCGAGAAGGATGCCGCCAGTCTGGATGCCGGAGAAGTACTGCGCATGGCCACCGTGGGAGGAGCCGGGGCTATGGGGCTTGAGGATGCGGATACTCTGGCGGCAGGAAAGCTGGCGGATCTGATATTGATCGATCTGCATCAGCCCAATATGCAGCCCATTCACAATATAGCGAAGAATCTGGTCTACAGCGGAAGCAAATCAAATGTCCGTATGACGATGATAAACGGCAGGATTTTGTATCAGGACGGCGAATTTCATGTAGGGGACAGTCCGGAACATATTTATGCCGAATGTGAGAAGATTGTAAACCGTATGTGACATATATGGCCTTATGAGAGATCCTTTTTCGGGGCGGATTGTGTGGAATGTGCGTTTTATGATATGTAACCTGTTTTTCTCTAATCAACTACATAGGAGGGAGTAAAAAATGTTAGAGAAACTATTTAAGCTCAAGGAAAACAAGACCACAGTGAGGACGGAGATCATAGCCGGACTTACCACCTTCATGACGATGGCTTACATCATCGCCCTGAACCCCAATCTGCTGACCGGATTCGGTGCGGAGGGAATGGAGCTGTGGAACGGTGTTTTCATGGCAACCTGTGTCGCATCCGCGATCGGTATGTTTGTGATGGCCATTGCCGCCAATAAGCCTTTTGCAATGGCGCCCGGCATGGGACTGAACAGCTTTTTCGCGGTAGTTGTGGCGAACATTGTCAGCATTACGGGAATGACCTATCTGCAGTCCTTTCAGGCGGCATTGTGCATCATTTTGGTAGAAGGTATCGTGTTCATCCTTCTTTCGGTGCTCAATATCCGTGAGCAGATCGTGGATGCCATTCCGTTGGGCGTACGTCTGGGTATCGCGCCTGCTATCGGCATGATGCTGATGAATATCGGTATCGGCTCCAATGCGGGCGTCTATTCCGAAACCGGGGGACCATTTTATGTAATGCGTGATTTCTTCGGGGCGCTTACGGCAGGCCTGGCAAAGGACAATATGGGATCCGGCTATTCTACCATGGTTCTCACAGTAGTTACCATGTTCGTGGGGCTGTTTGTCATCGTCATTCTGGCACAGAAGAAGGTGAAGGCTGCGGTTATCCTGGGGATGCTGGCCGCCAGCGTGGTTAACTGGGCAGGACAGGCCATTTTCCTGCACACCAATCCTTTTGCTTCTCTGGCTACGGCATCTTTCCTGCCTCCTGTAGGGGATATGGCTGCCACCACGCTGTTTAAGTTCAACTTCAGCGGTTTTGCCCAGATCGGATGGTTTACGGTTGTAACCTTGATCGTTACCTTCTGTATCATCGATATGTTTGATACCATCGGCACTCTGGTCGGTACAGCAAGCCGTGCAGGTATGCTGGACAAGAACGGCAAGATGCCTCAGATGAAGGAAGCGCTGCTGGCAGATGCGGTAGGTACTGTTGTGGGTTCCGCGACAGGTACTTCCACGGTCACTACTTTTGTGGAGTCCGCATCCGGCGTGGAAGCAGGAGGACGTACCGGATTGACAGCATTGACTACGGGTATCGTATTCCTGGCCTGTATGTTCATCGCTCCCATAGCGGCGATCATTCCTGCGGCGGCAACTTCTTCGGCTCTGATTTATGTGGGCGTGCTGATGCTTACAGGATTGAAAAATGTTCACTTTGATGATTTGTGCGAGATCGTTCCGGTAGCGTTGATGCTGATTGCAATGCCTGTTTCCGGGTCTATCGGACATGCTATCGGTATCGGACTTATCTCCTATACCATTGTGAAAGTATTTACAGGAAAGGCAAAGGACGTATCGGTACTGACATATGTGCTTTCAGTGATCTTCCTGATCAAGTTCTTCCTGGTTGCATAAAACAGAGGAAGAAAGATCTGCCGCAGGATAATCTTTGTCATGCGGAATATTCGGGACTCATCGGAATCCGGCGGAAGGCTTGATGCGTAAACTGCCGGATTCGGATAGTCCGAAAGAATGAGAGTGAGAATTGCAGGATGGAATATTTGTTGTTTATAGCGGCAATGGCTGCATTTGCAGCAGTGATTTTTGTAATGGAAACGGTGCGCATCCGAAAGGAAGAGAGGCGGTTTACACTATCCTTGTACGAGGACTACGGCAAACCGGCGGAAAAGGAATATGCGCTGGAAAGATTTGTCAGGATGGACAGTTATTTCCGCAGACATCCCGCGGACGGACAGTTGGACGACATTACATGGAATGATCTGGGGATGGATGAGATTTTCAAACGAATGAACAATACGCTTTCCGCATCGGGAGAAGAGTATTTATATTATACATTGCGGACTTTGGAGCAGGACGCAGGGGCGCTGGGGCATCTGGAGGAAACGGTGCTTTTTTTTACGGAGCATCCGGATGAGAGGGTGAAGGTACAGCTGGCGGCCAGACGTCTAGGGTACACGGGAAAATATTCCCTGTATGACTATCTGGATAATCTGGAACTTCTGGGGGAGAGGTCCAGCCGCAAGCATATTCTGCTGGATCTGCTCTTTTTGCCGTTGATCGGGTTTTTGTGGGTGAATTTCTCTGTGGCGATCCTGGGAATCGCGGCATTGATTATCTATAATATTATATCCTATTTTAAGGAGAAGGGTGAGATTGATCCTTATATTACAAGCTTTTCTTATATTATGAGGCTGATGCGAAGCTGTGCAGAGCTGGAAAAGATCGAAGTGCCGGTGTGTGCCGGAGAGTGGGAGCGGGTCAAAAGAGCCGGAAGCGGTCTTCAAGGCATGAAACGCAATTCCGTCTGGGTTATGTCGCCTTACCGTGGGAATGCCTCCGGAGATATTCTGGCAATCGTGATGGATTATATCCGGATGGTTTTTCATGTGGATCTGATCAAGTTTAACAGTATGCTGAAGGTTCTGAGAGGGCATATAGAGGATGTGGATGCGCTGATCGGGGTGATGGGATATATGGAGACGGCTATCGCCATCGGGGCGTTTCGGATATCCCTTCAGGAGTGCGGGTTAGAATCGGATAGGACGCCTGCTTTTGGGGATGAACAATGCAATCATGCCGGCGGACAGGCTGCCGGATCGGATGGAGGGCAGAAGAGGTCCGGAGCTGACGCAGCAGAGGAAAAAACGGCGGAATCTGCAGGAGAACCTGCCGGATACGGCAGGAAAATCAGGAAAGGATGGTGTGTGCCGGAGTTTGATGCCGATGAAGGGCTTGAAATGGTACAGGGGTATCATCCGCTGCTGGAGGAGCCGGTAAAAAACGCAATCAGGGCAAAACGGGGTGTGCTGCTCACCGGCTCCAATGCCTCCGGCAAGTCCACTTTTCTCAAGATGGT
>OFHM01000672.1_pt1 | contig 26840 bp, 29 predicted proteins | sample 1521311 | NCBI WGS metagenome assembly OFHM01 (sample SAMEA3504083, study PRJEB24116) | mouse gut metagenome | biome: mouse gut; feature: mouse-associated habitat; material: faeces | place: Denmark | collected 2011 | reverse complement strand
GCAGCTTGTGCAGAGCGCCATTGACGGAGGCCACAGGATGCTTTTGTTTTCCCAGTTTACTTCCATGCTTGACATCCTGCAGCAAAAACTGGATGCGGAAGGGATTGCGTATTATACGATTACGGGCGCTACGCCAAAGAAAAAGCGTTTGGAACTGGTAAAAGAATTTAATGAAGGAGATGTGAAACTCTTTCTGATATCGCTAAAAGCAGGAGGCGTCGGGTTAAATCTGACCGGGGCGGACGTTGTGATCCATTACGATCCCTGGTGGAACCAGGCCGTACAAAATCAGGCGACTGACCGGGCGCACCGCATCGGTCAGACCAAAAAAGTTACAGTATACAAGCTGATCGCCAAGAACACGATTGAAGAAAAAATACAAAAGCTTCAGGAGACCAAAAAAGATCTGGCCGATCAGATCATTAGCGGGCAGTCCGGGCAAGCCGGAAGCTTAAGCAGGGAGGATATTATGGAGCTGCTGGAACTGTAAAACTTAACGGGACAGAATGGCAAGAAGACGGCGCGTTTGCGCCGTCCTCTGTTATTTCAGTAGAAAAAACCGTTGATATAAGAGCGCTGCATGCAGTAATCCACAAACGCCATTCCCATGGCGAACAGCAAAAGCAGGATCATCAGTACGGCCGCTTTGGTATCATAGACACAGGAAGCGTCCTTTTTGCAGCTTCCAATTAGAATTTCTGCGCCAAGCATAATCAAAATGCACGGCCAGAGCCGGAAAATAAATAAATAGCTGACAATCGGGAAAAAAATGTGCAGCAGAAACAATATGCCGGATGCGATTAACGCCGTGCCGCAGGTAATTGTGCCGACGCGGTGTACGGTTTCTTTTTTATTGCGCTCCATTGTTATCCTCCTCTTCTTCCAAAAGCCCGTCGATTTCTTTTTTCTTACCCCGTATCAAAAGGACGCCAAGATAAATAATCCCGACTCCGATTACCAGCCTCGGCAGATCATGGGCAAAATAGAAAAACATTTCATAAGTCCTCTGCGGAAGGAGTTCGTATAGCAGATCCAGCATTCCGTGCCAGAGCGTGACAATTCCGGTAAAAATCAATACGGCGGCAAGCAGCTTGCGGTTGTTTGGGAAATGCAGTTTTTCGGACGCCGGAATTTCCCCAAAGTGGAAAATATAGTCGTCTTCCACAGAATAAAATTCTTCGTCCGCAAGGCTGGCCAGATTGTGTACGTGAAAAAAGCTATAGAACCAAACCACCATGCCGACAATCATAAGAGGGCCGATCTCTAATATTGTTGCAATAAAGAAAACCGCCATAAAAAGGGACATGGTGCTGACTCCCATTTTCATAAAACCCATATACATTTCCCCGGCTCCCGGCAGAAGAGAAAAGCAGAGCCTCCAAAAAGAATTTTTTTTACTTGTCATATCTAAAGTCCTCCTTATTTTGAAATAGGTAATTGGTGCTGTCGGATACCAGGCTGCAGAACTGGCTTGTTTTCTGGTTAAAGGCCCGGAAAAAGGAACTCTCCCCGGCCGGAGACAGTTTGAACTCTGGCGTAAAAAACAGCATGGCGATTGCCGCGGCTGTCGCCAGGGCAGTCTTAAGGCCGTAAAACAGCAATTCACGCCGCCTGTTTTGTTCTTTTTTTGCAGCCTTTTGAATGATGGTATCTTTTAAGTAATCAGGGGCGGTGAGCATTGCATGCTGTTCTACGGATGCGATTAGTTCCGTAAGCTGTGCATCGGATAAATAATCAGGCGTTTTCATAAGCGGCACGCTCCTTTTCATATAATTTGCGCAGCATTGCCCGCGCGCGGTAGATTTGGGTCTGTATGGTTTTCTTGTTTTTGTTTTGCAGGGCGGCAATCTCTTCCGCTTTTTTTTCTTCATAGAAATACAAGACGGCAATGGTATTGTACGGCGGCTTTAACTGGCGGCACCGGTTTAAGAGCGTTTGCCGGGCTTCCGCTTCAAGAATGCGCTCCTCCGGTCCCATCGACGCGTCCGGCTCTCCCAAAAACGTTTCGCTGTCGGAAGGAATCTGGCGTTTGCCCGCGGATTTTAAGTAGTCAATGCATTTGTTGGAGGCAATCCGGCAAAGGTAGGCTTTTTCATTTGTTCCGACAAACGTTTCCATATGGCGGTAGGCGGATAAAAACGTTTCCTGCGTCAAATCCTCCGCCGCAAAATAATCCCCGGTCATTTTGCAGCAGATGGAAAAGACAAGATTCTGGTAAGAATCAATTAATTCTGTAAAATGCTGCTGTACATTAATCTTATCCACCTCCCGGTAAAACAACGTTTTTATTACTTCTGTTTTCTAATATAACGGTTTATATCCCAAAAAATCTTCAATTTTGAAAAAAATTTTCATTGCGCATCTTTTTATTTCCCCGTATAATAAAATCAGACGGAAATGAGAATCACAAAGGAGTAATAAAGGAGAACGAATGGGAATTTATGACACGTTAAATGAACCTCAGCTGCAGGCCGTGATGCAGACGGAAGGGCCTGTTTTGATTCTGGCTGGGGCAGGCAGCGGAAAGACCAGGGTATTGACGCACAGGGCTGCATATTTGGTGGAAGAAAAGGGCGTCTCCCCTTATCATATTATGGCAATTACGTTTACAAACAAAGCCGCGGGGGAAATGCGGGAACGGATTCAAAAAATTGTAGGATACGGCGCGGAGGGCATTTGGGTTACGACCTTCCATTCCACCTGCGTCCGGATTTTGAGAAGGTTTATTAACCGCATCGGCTTTGAAACGAATTTTACAATTTATGATGCGGACGATCAGAAGGTACTGATGAAGGATGTGTGTAAACGGCTGCAGATAGACACCAAAATTTACAAAGAAAAAAGTTTTCTTGGAATAATTTCTTCTGCCAAGGACGAGCTGGTGTCTCCGGAGGAATTTACTCTCTGTGCAGCAGGTGATTTTGTAAAAGAAAGGCAGGCTGCGGTATACCAGGAGTATCAGGCGGCTCTTCGTAAGAATAATGCACTGGATTTTGATGATCTGATTGTGAAGACAGTAGAACTGTTCAAAAGCAGTAGAGAAGTGCTGAATTCTTATCAGGAGAGATTTCGGTATATTATGGTGGACGAGTATCAGGACACGAATACAGCGCAGTTTCAACTGATTAAACTTCTGGCTGAAAAATATCAGAATCTTTGTGTGGTGGGAGATGATGACCAGTCTATCTATAAATTCCGGGGAGCCAATATCAGAAATATACTGAGTTTTGAGGAGGTTTACCCGGAAGCAAAAGTGATTAAGCTGGAACAGAATTACCGTTCCACGCAGAATATCCTGAATGCGGCAAATGGTGTCATTGCCAATAATGTGGGCAGAAAATCAAAAAAACTGTGGACGGATAACGACGAGGGAGAAAAAATTAATTTCAGTCAGTTTGAGACAGGATATGAGGAAGCAGAGTATATTGCAGGAGAAATACAGAGAAAGGTACGGGAGGGAAGCTGCAGTTATGGAGACTGTGCTATTCTTTACCGGACCAATGCTCAGTCCAGATTATTTGAGGAAAAATTTGTAGTGTCCAATATACCCTACCGGATTGTGGGCGGCATTAATTTTTATGCACGAAAAGAAATTAAGGATTTGCTTGCCTATCTGAAAACCATAGATAACGGGAAGGATGACCTGGCAGTCCGGCGTATTATCAATGTGCCAAAGCGTGGAATCGGAGCTACCACGCTGGGACGTGTACAGACTTATGCAGATGAAAATAATCTGAGTTTTTATGATGCTCTCAGACAGGCGGATGATATACCATCCATTGGAAAAGCGGGAGCAAAAATAAAGCCATTTGTGAATTTTATTCAGGCCATGCGGAGTAAACTGGAATATCTGGGCGTTTCCGGGCTTTTACAGGAAATTATTGAGGAAACCGGATATGTGGCAGAGCTGGAGGCAGAGAGTTCAGATGAAGCCCAGGCACGTATTGAGAATATTGATGAATTAATCAGCAAGACGGTAGCTTATGAGGAGTCTGAGGAAACACCCACTTTAAGCGGATTTCTGGAAGAGGTGGCCCTGGTGGCAGATATTGATTCACTGCAGGAGGGCAGCGAATATGTAGTTTTGATGACATTACATAGTGCAAAAGGACTGGAATTTCCCAATGTATATCTTACTGGTATGGAGGATGGGATTTTTCCCGGTTATATGTCTATTGTATCAGACGACCCTTCTGAAATAGAAGAAGAACGAAGACTCTGCTATGTGGGAATTACCCGTGCCATGACAAATTTGTCAGTTACCTGCGCAAGACAGCGCATGATACGGGGGGAAACCCAGTATAATAAAGTATCGCGTTTTGTAAAAGAGATTCCGGTCAGCCTGCTGGGAGGAATGGTAAGGAAAAAAGAAACAGATTCTGCTTTGGGCGGAACGCAGGAAAAATCTTTTCGTCAGGCGGCTTCCAGAGTAAATCCGGTGTTCAGTACCAGAAATAAATATCAGACAAATCCGTATCAGAGCACTTCTTTTTCCAGCAGCAGTACAGGAAAAATCACGCTGGAATATACCAGTGGGGACCGGGTAAAACATGTGAAATTTGGGGAAGGTACGGTGACAAATATTGTGGAAGGGGGCAGAGACTACGAGATAACGGTGGATTTTGACCGGGTGGGAACGAAAAAAATGTTTGCCTCTTTTGCAAAACTAAAAAAAGTATAAAATTTCAAAAAACCGGTATGCTAATGGGTAAATATGTGTTATACTTATAACAACAACTGGTTGGGAGTCCAGCCACAAAAAAGAGGAGAAGGAGCGGTAATCATGAATAGAGAAAAGATTGATGAATTGTTAAGCACAGTAAAACTGAATGACCTGTTACACAGACAGGAAGAGGAAAAGAAAAAATCAAAGGTACTCTGGGTATGCGCAATTGCAGGAGCAGTTGTGGCAGTGGCAGCAATTGCTTATGGTATCTATCGTTTCTTTACACCGGATTATCTGGAAGATTTCGAAGATGACTTTGACGAGGATTTCGAAGATGATTTCTTTGATGATGAGGATGAGGAAACAGAAGAATAAGAATCAGATGTCTGGACTCCCGCATGAAATGCGGGAGTTTTTTCATTCTATAGGAAATTCCTCTGGATTTCCTATAGAATGAAAAAACAATGATGCGCAGCTCACGGGGGGTGATGTTTATTGCTGCGCAATCCGCTCGCGCGCGGAGAATGCGCATGGCGCATTCTTTTTTATTCTACAGGAAATCCCCTGTCATTTTAAAGCATGAAAATGTTTTCCTGTAGAATAAAAAGCTCTGACCGCACTGGGGCGAACAGAAAATTCCGTATGATGAACAGTATGCACAGAAATGAGGTTATATAATGAAAAAGGGACAGATATATGAGGGACTGGTGGAAAAAGTAGTGTTTCCAAATAAGGGAATAATCAGGGTGGACGATGGCCGCACAGTTGTGGTGAAAAATGTAGTGCCGGGACAGAAGATTTCTTTTTCCGTCACTAAGGTAAGGAAAGGGAGAGGTGAGGGAAGACTGCTGGAGATTCTGGAAAAATCTCCCATGGAGCTGGAACATGTACCCTGTGAGCATTTTGGAATCTGCGGAGGATGTACATTTTTAAACCTTGCTTATGAAAAACAGCTGGAGTTAAAAGAGCAGCAGGTTCGAGAACTGCTGGAGCCAGTATGCGCCCCTTATGAACAGGAATATGGCCTGGCGCCTTTTGAAGAGCGATTTGAGGGAATTCGGAGAAGTCCTGGACAATTTGAATATCGAAATAAAATGGAATTTTCTTTTGGAGACAGCTATAAAGACGGACCGCTTTCATTGGGTATGCATAAAAGAGGAAGTTTTCATGATATTGTAACCGTATCCGGCTGCAAAATAGCAGATAAGGATTTTTCTGATATTTTATCGGCAGCATTATCCTGGTTCCAGAACTGTGAAAATCCCATGGGGGAAACAGGAAGTAAAAAAGGTATTCCATATTACCATAAAATGCGCCATACCGGCTATCTCAGACATCTTTTGGTGCGAAAGGCAGCAAAAACAGGAGAAATTCTGGTAGATCTGGTTACTACCACACAAATGGAACAAGCAGCAGAACAGAAGGTATTAGAGGGATTTTGTACGGCACTGCTTAATCTGGAACTGAAAGGAAAGATTGTGGGAATTCTGAACACACATAATGACAGCCTGGCGGATGCTGTTATTAATCAGGGAACCAGGATTTTGTCTGGTGTGGATTATTTTTATGAGGAACTGTTGGGGCTGCGTTTTCGGATTTCGCCCTTTTCTTTTTTTCAGACGAATTCACTGGGGGCTGAGGTTTTGTACGATACAGCAAGGACATACATTGCAGATGCCGGAACGGGAAAGGTAGTATACGATTTGTACAGCGGAACTGGAACGATTGCTCAGATTCTGGCTCCTGTGGCAAAAAAAGTAATTGGTGTGGAGATTGTGGAAGAAGCAGTAGGAGCAGCCAGGGAGAATGCACGGTTAAATGGACTGAATAACTGTGAATTTCTGGCAGGAGATGTGCTGAAGGTACTGGATGAGATTGAAGAGAAACCGGATTTTATCGTACTGGATCCTCCCAGGGAAGGAATTCATCCAAAGGCTTTGGAGCGGATTATCCATTATGGGGTGGAACAGATGGTATACATTTCCTGTAAACCTACCAGCCTTGCCAGAGATTTGGAGGTGCTGCAGGCAAGAGGGTATATGGCAGAGCGGATTTGCTGTGTGGACATGTTTCCGGCTACGGCCAATATTGAGACAGTTGTTCAGTTGTCCCAACAAAAACCAGATGATGTAATAGAGGTAGAGTTGGATTTGGATGAACTGGATATCACGGCATCAGAGACAAAAGCAACTTATCAGGAGATAAAGGAATATGTATCAGAAAAATATGGTTTTAAGGTATCTACTCTGTATGTTGCACAGGTCAAACAGAAATGTGGGTTAGAAATGAGGTTGAATTACAATCTTCCAAAGTCTGAAAATGCAAAACAGCCAAAGTGCCCAAAAGATAAGGAAGATGCTATCATAGATGCACTTAGACATTTCAAAATGATATAGAAGTTTTTGAATGAGAAGTGGGGGTGGTTTTTCTCCTGCTTCTTTTTGTGTCCATTTGTTTAAACCAGTGAGTGAAACATTTATGGTTCTTGCAAAAAAAACCATATTTTAAGTATCAAATGAAAGGGGTTTTAATTTATGGTGAATGACACAAATGGAATAGTGGTTGCTCCTATGCAGTTAATGAGAATTGTAAATTATCCACTGAAAATAGATGGCAGTTTAATTATTGTTGATAATTTAGAAGAAGGGGCATTGAAACTTTATGAATATGAAGGGGGCATTTTGAACATTCAACAACTGTTTGCAGATGAAAATAATTGTAAAGGTGTGACACCTGTTGCACAGATTACTATTTATGATTCAGAGGAAAAAGGGATGGTTTGCATTGAAAAGGTAACTTGCTGTTATGGGTATGAACATTTAGCATATGCAATGATATACCAGGTGGTAAATTTTGGGAAGTTCTATGGGTCCTGCAAATCAGTTGTGATTTCAGAGAGTGAAAGGGAGAAATGGTTTTTATATGCTGGTGGCATACTGGCAGATTTCCATAAAAAGGGTAGCAAGTATGTGTACCAGATAAGGTAAAGTGAAATCCATATCCAATGCATATGCTAATAATGACAAAATATACACAAAAGACAGGCAAAGCCTGTCTTTTGCTGTTGGAAAGTATGAGGTTAAAAGTTATTTCTATGATTATCTTTGTTTCTTTCCCTGCGGAGATTATTATCAACAATGTCATCAAACCAGCGCCCTCCAAATAAAAACCTTGTGTGTATTATTGGCCAAGGGTCAATGTCATCCAATGCGATACTGATAATATTGAAATTGTCCTGATATGCATTGGAGCCTGTCAAATGGTACATTTTATTCATCACTTTTCCCTTTATAATGAATACACGTTCTCTTTTCACCTTTGTGTCTTTTTTAAACCGTTGCATAAAGTCTGGTATAAGCTCTGGAGGAAACCCCTCTATTGACAAAGCACTTTGTTCATACAGATAATCTAATTGTGCTTTAGTCGTAACATTAATGATTTCTATGGCTTTATTGCCATTCCCTGTTATTGTTTTTTTTGAAACTGTTTTTCTGCTCCTGTTCATATTTTATTCCTTTCTTCCCTATAGCCTGGGTGCCAGCAATTTATGTAAGGAGTATAACAAATAAGAAAGCACTGATTTTTTAGCAGAAACTAAATCATATACTGCCTGAAAGTCTGGTTTCTGCAAAAAACAAGCCCCAAAATGAATGTGTTACAATAAAGATTTATATTTTTGTCCAAAGAATATATAATGCACATAGCAAATTTAGGTAAAGGCTGAAATCAAAAGCAGAGGACAAAATAAAATCCTCTGCTTTCTTCTTTTCTTCTTCAATTACCTTCTTCTAAGTCTTACTGTGTGTTTCTTATCTTTTGAAATGGAGTTCTCTCTAAAAAGTTCTAGTAATTGTTCTTTCCCTACTTTCATGTTATAAGTCTTTTCAAGGTTGGAGTTTCTCACTTTTTTTCCATCCTGATTGATGAATGTAATGTACTTGTGAGTGTCCTTCCAAACAACAGTATATCCTTTCTGCTCCATGCATTTAATAAAGTATTCCTTTGATGAAGAAATTCTCATTGAATCAAATACTGCAATGGCAGTCTCTTGAACAAAAGATTTTACTTTTCCTTCTTGTGCTTTTTTAAGGAATTGGTATTTGTTCATGTCATTTGACACAACCCCTTCTCTTTCTTTTCCATTGAATGATTTTTTCTTTCCTAACTCACAAACAGAAAATCCATGCTCTAAACAAAGTGTATTGCTTAGTTCTTTCATGTCATCCAAATCATTTTTACTCATTTGAAATTTGTGTCCATCTATGAAACTTACACTATTAATTACAATGTGAGTATGTATGTGTTTCCTATCTACATGGGTACAATATATAACCTCAAAATCTGAAAGCAGAGGACAATTCTTTACAAACTTTCCTGCTATTTCATGTGCTTGTACTGCTGTGATTTTTTCATTAGGTGAGAATGACTGGACAAAATGCTTGTAGGTTCTTCCACCAGTTTTTCCATATAATTCCTTTGTCATATCCATTTCAGTAATTGCTGTGTCAATTGAGCAATTAAATCCAGAACATAATTTTTTCCCAATAGTTTTCTCTTTTTTTGTTACATAATCTATGATGTGCTTTATGCTTGAGTGTGAGTTTTTGACTGCCTTAATAATTGCCATAGCTTATTCACCCCCTCTTTAATTTCTGTTATATCATCTTTTGAAATATCTCCTGTTCCATTATAATTCCTTGTAATTTGATTGATGTTTATACCAATTTTCTTTACATGGAATATCAATGTTTGAAATTCTTTTATGTGTATGATTTCTTTCTCCAATGCTGTTTTTAAAAGAAATTTCTGTTGAGATAAACCAGATTCTTTTACCTTTTCTTTTATCTGCTCATACTCTTCTGGAGTAAGTCTGAATGTTATTTTTTTTGTTCTGTGTATCATGAATACTACCCCTTTCTAACTATTTAAAAATTTCCTATATTCCTAAAATGGGATTGTCTGCTGTTTTTCTTATATGAAATTCCAGGCAATCCATGTGGCAAAGCCACATATAAAGAGGGGTCAAGGGGATTCCTCCCTTGCAAGATGCTATAAGCGACAGCATTATAGGAATCTTGCCATACTCAATCCATCCTGCACTGTTAAGAATCACAATTAAATTTGAAGGGAGAAAGTTGGAATGCAGATTTAATTATGAAGGATGGATTGTGCAGATATGAGAAAGGAATTTGCAGATACATTTTGTTAAAAAATGTACTGCAATTTTCTTTTGAATGGCTGCATGGTAGAAGAAAAAACTATGATTAGGATGATGGGATTTTGTACTTCCTTTCCAGCTTCATTTTCACAAAAGTATCATTTTTAATTGTGGAGGTGAAAAGAAAGGAGATGGAAAAATGCATTTGAAAAATGTATTGAATTTTTTAGGGTTTTGGTCTTATCCACTAGGGGTTATATCCTCTGCATTGTTATCCTATCTCATGCAGAGAATGAAAATGCAAGAGTTTGTATTTAACAGTGAAAATGTAACAGAGATTGCTTTTGGTGGAGTGGTTGTGCCAGCCTTTATTATGTTTACAAATATATATGATTACTTATCAAAGGGAAAGAAAGACTTTACACCCAACCTAACATTTAAGAAAAATGTTACTTCTATTTCAGATTCAAAAAGGCAGGCTATGTATAAAAGAATTGAAAAAGATGATAACCTTCTTACTAATAAACCAGAAGGTCTTATATTAGGAAAACAAGGCAAAAAATATGTGTGCTTACCTGTTGGAAAAGAAGGGCAAAAGGATGGTGTATCTGCTGTGATTCTGGGAAGCCCAGGTTCAGGAAAATCAGTGTTTTTGACAAATTTTTTACTTAGCAATTTTATGCAGAAAAAGCCAACACCTGTGTTCTGTCTGGATATCAAGCCTGAACTGGCAAGGAAAAGTGTAGACATTACTGAAAACAAAAATGTGAAGGTTGTTGATTTCACTGACAGGAATAAAGCTGGATGGGATGTATATTTTGCTTTGAATGAAGATATAACAGATGATGAGAAGATGAGGGTGTTTGATGGGATTTCAAGGGCACTTATTACCAGTTCAAACCCTAAAGATAAGTTCTTTGTCAACAATGCAAGGACTATTTTAAAATTCTTACTGCTATACCATTTTAACAAAGGGCTGGGGTTTTTGGACAGCATAACAAAGGTAATTTCAGAGGATGTGGGAGAACATATTAAAGAGATATTAGAAGATAAAAGGTATTGTCCAGAAGGCAGCCTTGTTTACAATGGGTTGAAAAAATATATAGATAAAGAATCAGAGGCTATGCAAGATATTGAGCTGACTTTGCAAGAGCATTTAAACATATTTTTAAATTCAGATGTCAGATACCAGTTGAGGGATAATCCACTCAAAGCTAACCCAGAAGATTTGAATGAGGGTGAATCAGTATTTGTTTGTCTGCCTATGTATTTGCTTGATGAATTTGAGGACATTTTAAGGCTTATAGTCTTTCAAGTAATCTCATCAATGGAAAGAAGGGGAGAGGAATGGAAACAACCTGTTGTTTTAATATTAGATGAGCTGGCAAGGCTTGGAAAGTTAGAAAATTTACTTTCATTCCTGGCAGTAAATAGATCACTTGGAGTATCAGTTCTAATGGCATATCAGGATTTTTCCCAGATACAAAAAATATACAGCAGAGAGGAATCCAGAACCTTTATGAATCTATCAGAAATTACCTATGTCCTGTCTTGTAAAGATACAGAAACAACAAAGGCATTATCAGACTTAATAGGTGAATACAAAGAGGAAAAAGTTTCACATAACAGGTCTGCTTTGTTGCACTGTTCTTCTGGCAAAGAGAACATTTCCAGTGAGTATAGAAAAATTATGGATGTTGCTGACTTCCAGAGTTTAAGAGAGAAGAAAGAAGTGATTTTGATTTTGTATGGAAAATTTTTCAGGATAAGTCAGTTCAGGTATTATGAGGATTCAACACTTTCAAAAAGGTATCAAGAAGTGCTGGTGGGGAACCAGAAGTTAGAAAAGTAAATTTAAGAAGGGGGAATATTTTATGAATTATGAAGAATTTATTGAGGAGTTGCAGGAGCAAATACAAGAGAGATTTTTACAGAATATTGATTTTGTTTCAAAGATGGTTACATTGACAAATGAAACTGTGGAAGGAATGGCATTGAAGTTTGAAGGAAGTGAAGGGATAAAAATTACAATCTATCCTAAAAGTTTATATGAAAAATATGAAAGGGGAATTAGTGTCCAAAAGATGGCAGATTATTTTTCCAAAGAGATTTCATTTGCACTTGCACACAAGCCTTCAATGCCAGAAATCACAGTGGAAAATGCAAAGGAATGCATTTCATTTTCTTTGATGAATAAAGAAAGAAATAAAGAATTATTAGAGAAATGCCCTCACATGGATATGTTTGACATGGCAGCAGTTTTCAGATGGCATATATCAGATAAAGAATCTTTCCTTGTGGATAATACTATTTTGCAGAAATTGAGAATGACAAGGGAAGAAATGCTTATGATAGCTAAGAAAAACACAGAAAAACAGAAATTCATATGTGAAGATATGACTGCTCTAATGAGGGGGTTAATGTTGAGCAATGGGATTGAGAAAGAAATTGTGGATGAAATTATCCCAATGCAACAGACTCCCTTCTATGTTGTCACAACAGAAAATTATTTTGATGGAAGTGCTGTTATGCTCTCTAATACTTTTTTGCAGAAAGTAGCTAATCAGTTAAATTGTGATGAACTCTATATCATTCCTTCCAGCAGGCATGAAATCTTGGTGGCAAATCCCAATTTGCCATTAGATTCTCAAGCATTAAAGGATATTGTTATGGAAGTCCATGAGGGTTCACAGGCTTTGAAGGCAGAAGACTTTTTGAGCAACTCTGTTTATAAGTACAATGCAAAGAGCTTCACATTTTCTATATGTGACAGCAAGGGGTTATTTCAGGATAAAGGAACTAAAAAACACAATGCAAAAAGGGATTCAGGGAAGGGGAGGAAATTATGATGAATGTTATGTTGTATGAGCAAGTTAAAAGTTTATATTCAAACTATTTGGCAATAAAGCCATTACATACATGTAAGGGACTAACATATGGGGGAGGTGTTGGAAATGCCACAACAAGAGAAAATAAAGGAAATTACAGAGAGGTTGGAGAAGGGAATTGAATCTTTATTTGAATCTGAAAACTATAAGAATTATCTAAAAACTATGAGCAAATTCACCTCATACTCTTTAAATAATACATTACTTATTGCAATGCAAAAACCAGATGCCACCACTGTTGCAGGGTACACCACTTGGAAAAGTTTAGGCAGACAGGTGAAAAAGGGTCAAAAAGCAATTCAGATACTTGCACCAATCATCTATAAGAAAAAAAGGGAAGATGAGGGGGAAGAAGATGATAAGGCTTCTGCCAGAAGGGACAAGCCATTGAGTGAGGAAACTGAAAAGATTCTGGTAGGATTTAAAATTGTCAATGTCTTTGACATTGCCCAGACAGAGGGTGAGCCACTTCCAGAGATAGTGCATAAATTAGATGGGAGTGTTGATGGGTATTCAGATTTCATGAAGGCATTAAGGGGGATTTCCCCTGTGCCTGTTATACTTCAAAATGTGGAGGGAAGTGCAAATGGATATTTTGATTTGGTTAATAAATTCATAGCCATAGATAAAAATATGTCACAAGAAATGCATGTGAAAACAGGCATACATGAGGTTGCACATGCAATTCTGCATGACAAGGATAATGGCATGGAAAAAGATTCAAAACATGACATTGAAACAAAGGAGGTTCAAGCTGAGTCTGTAGCATTTACAGTCTGTCAATACTATGGAATTGACACTTCTGATTACTCTTTTGGATATATCTCTGGCTGGAGCAGTGGCAAGGATTTGAGAGAACTGAAAGAAAGTATGGAAGTCATAAGAAAAACAGCACAGATGATTATCACTGGCATTGATAACCAACTGGATGGAATCAGCTTATCAAAACAAAAAGCCATTGAATTTCCTAATAGCCTTAACTTTCCTAAACAGGAAAAAGCCTTACATAAAAGAAGCATGAAACATTGAAAGGGGGGGGGCAGATGGTTATGGTGTGCAAACTATTATTTGCAGTAAATTCAAGGGATGATTTCACTGTGCAAAACTTTGTGGACAGGATTCAAAGTGCAGGAATCCAAACAAGCCAGATAAAATACAATGAAAGCTATAAGTGTTTTGAAGCAACATGGGATTCAAGTGTTTCAGGGAATGCCACAACAAATCCCAGAAATGCAGGGGCAAAACTAAAACAGCTTAGATATAATGGGAAAACTGTGCCCTGTGGCTCTGTCTATTTAGCCAAAAGCCAAAAGAAATTGTCCAATGCACAAATTGGGGAACTGTTTGGGGTATCAGAGTCTACCATTTCCAGAAGAATCAAAAGGCATTCAGCAGATGGGGATTTCCATGAAAGAAGCAAAGTGATATTTTAGTGCATAACTGCTAGAGAAAGGGACTGGCCCAGAAAAGCCAATCCCTTTTATGATTAAGAACTACACCTTTTCATCTGGTTCAGCAGAAGCCAGTTGCTTAGTATAAAATATTAAAAATTATTTCAAAACAATTACTTCTCCTCCTTCCCCTCTCCCTTCTTCCTTCCTTTTCCCTGTTCCACAGCTTCAAGCCCCAGCCTGATTAATTCAACAGTGGCTTCAGAGCGGGTCTGGAATCTATGTTCAAACCTGAAATCCTCAATCTTCCCAAACATTTCATCATCTACACTTACTGTATACCTTGGTCTGCTTGTCGCCATTTTATCATACCTCCTATAATTTGAATATATTATAAGTCACTGCACCAGAGATGTAAAGATGTATTTCTGTAATCAGCTTGACAACAATTCCTGCACGCTCTATAATAAAGTAAATTCAGTGAATTGGTGCTTAAAGTGCACCACTTAGAAAGGAAGTGAGGAAATGGCAACAAGCATGAAAAGATTCACAATTTCAGTGACAGATGACATGGACAGGAAATTAGACAGGATGAAACAGGTGAAGTATTACAATACTACCAGAAACAAAATGATTCAAGACTTAATCATGCTTGGGCTTGAAACCATGAGTAAGGAAATGAAAAAGGAAGGGGGAGGATAAGTTTTTTAGGCAGGACAAAAGATTAGGGACAGAAAATGAACAAAGGACATGAAGGAGGACAAAAGAGGATGAAAATTTTAGGAATTATTGTAAAAATTCTTCTGTCAGTTCTGATAGGAGCCTACATGATAACAGATGGTGGGGTAATCTATGCAGTTGTCTGGGGAGGGATTTTTTATGGAATGCTGTCATACATTCAATGGGCTGTAGAGAAATGGAGGGGTTCAGGAAAAGGAATAGGCTCATTGGTTCTTTATGTTTTAGGGGCAGTTGCTTTCTTGTCAATTTTTGCAATAGCCATAAACTCCATTCTTCCAAATGGGACTGGGGCAAAGATTGTAGCATGTTTAATCATTGTCATGTGCATGGGCTTTATGGTAAGGGATATAAAAGTTATCATACAGTTCTTAAAAAAAGCAGAAAGAATTGAGAGAGGGAATACATATGAAGAAGAAAAGTTTAAGGATAGTTATAGTGCTGTTGCTCTTTGCAACTGTGTTTATGCCTTTTTTTAAGATTGACACCAATGCTGCCCCTGCTAAGGGGGAAACTGTCACAAAGGCTGTGAAGGTGAAGAAACCAGGGCAGGTAAAAGGTTTGAAGAAGGTGAAAGAATACTGCAAGTGGGATGGCTATAGGAATATCAGCTATGTCAAAATAAAGTTCAATAAGGTTAAAGGAGCCACAGGGTATCAGGTGCTAATTTATAAGACACATAGAGAGCCTGGATATCAGACTCCATTGGTTTATGCAAAAACAACCAAAAAAACTTCTTATACCATAAATAATCTTCTGCCTGATGTTAGATATACTGTAAAAATCAAGGCATACACAAAGGGAAAGAATGGGAAGATTGTTTATGGAAAGGTTAAAAGCATCAAGTTCAAGACTGGTGGGAAAAAAAAGGGACTGTATTACACCTGTGACTCTTGTGTGGCTGCTCAACCTGGCAATATGAACATTATGCTTGAACATGTAAAGTCAGTTTACAAGATTCACAAAGAAATTCATGCTGGTGGTACTTACTTCTGGAAGTAGATACACCTATTATATGAAATAGACTGAAAAGCAGTCCTTGGCTGAAAAGCTGGGGCTGTTTTTTTTAAAGGAATGAGTGTGGGATTGTCAAGGGAAAAGAGGAAGATTTTTTGCCATGTTTTTTGGTAAAAAATACTCTCTCCTTGACAATTATTATAAAGAGATAAAATGTTGAGAGAGGGTTATTAGGTAACAAAGTTATCTTATAACCCTCTTGGTTATAGGGGTATAAATGGAAACTCTGCAATGGGTAAAGGAAAATGTTCCCTTATAATCTTCCTATGTCTGTTCCCTTCTCCTCTTTCTATTTCCTACTTTCTTCTTCCTTCTTCTTGCAATCCTTGGCAATCTTTCTTTCATTTACCAATGTAGCAAAGTAAGGGGGTAAGCTGTGCTGAAAGGGGGAGTCTGGGAAAGTCCCAGGGATTTTATCCTTAGGGAGTTTTTACTAAGTTTCTTTTGTGCAAAAGACCCTGAAACCATTGAAAAATAAGGGTTTTTGATGGATTTTCAGTGTGTCACTTTGAATAAAAATATCATATTGTTATTGTGGGTAAGATGATGTTGCTTTTGAGTAATTATTCAAAGTTTCCAGGATTTCATATACCTTTTCAATGTCATTGTTTTTATAAATGTCATTCTCAATGGAAATGCTCAATAAGGCTTTTAAAGCTCTCTGGGCATTTCTGTGTGGGTCTGGCATTTTTTTAAAGGCACTGCATACCTGTTCAATGTCAAGGATGTATGGAATCATTTCTAATTCTGACCTATTCCTTATTTCCTGCATTAGTTTGTGATGCCATGTGTTTTTGTTTTTTGTGCGACAATCAACAATTAACCTTTTCAACTCCTTCTCTCTTGTGAGCTGCCAAGTGTTGAACTTTTTCAATAATTGCTCATATATCTGTTGATGGAAGTATTCATTTAATTTTTCCTGGCTCAAATCTTTCCAGAAAGAGGACTCAAAGACAGACTGGATTTTCTTCCTGTTTTTCAACTTTAATTCAATGCGCAGGATTTCAATGCCATGTTCTATTTCCATCCCCTCATTTTTTAACTGCTGTATTTTATCATAGAAGATAACTCCTATTGATTTATTGCTTCTTGTGAAGGATTCTTCATGTATTATTTTTTTATGACCCATCTTATCATAAGTGTTCAGCTTTCCCAGATGATTATGGAAAAAGGACATAAAAAGCCTTAATACCCTGTTGTATTGGGAAAAGGCATTTGCTAAGAAGATATTTGTATTGATTTCTATGTAGTCAACTTTCATATAAGCATTGTGTAAGGTAATTCCATATTCAGAGTGTATGTATTCCAGAACCTGATGGATGTAAGTGTCATATTCTTCATAGGTCATGTTTTCCAGGTTGAATCCCTTGGCATTGGAAACACATATGCTTAAGTACACATATTCAATAGGCATGTTGTTTCCACTGTTAGCACACCCAATTAACAAATCAGAAAAGATTTCATTATCTTTGATAAGGATTTTAGAGATTCCTGCCCCTGATTCTGGCATATACCTCTTACAAGGTATGAAAGAGTTTGGGGATTGGACAATTTCCACTCTTTTTGCCATAGACTGAAGCTTAATCATGTCAATGTGTTCCACTGCAAAGCCTGAGAGTTTTATCTTATCAATTCCCACTCTTTTGATTGAATCCATCTCTAAATCACTGATATTCATAAAATATCCCACCTTCCAGAATTTTTTGTTTTCTGGAAAATGGGAGATTTTTCAGTTTTAGACAGATTTTTCTTTACTTATATGAAAATTTTTCCTTCTTCTTTCCCTTCTTCCCTTTTTCTTCCTGGTCCTTATCAGTTACAAGAGAACCAAACAATTCATCAGAACATGCCTGTTCCCTGCAAAGGGCTGTCCATTTTTGCAAAAAAGTGGAATCCAGGGGATGCCCTAAAATACCATTTAGAAACTGTGAAAGGGGGTGTGTGATGATGGAGAATAAAAAAGAAAGGAGCGCTGATTTTGACAGATGCATTGATTTTCTAGTGAAGATGATTGAACTGTATGGGGCAGAAGTGCTTGAGGAGATAGCAGAAATTGAAAACAGTGATGGGAACAATGCTGCATAAGGAAGGACTGTTACATAATGAAGAAGGAAACCAAAAATGTGAAGCTGGTGCATACCCCAGGGATATGTACCAGCTTTTTTGTATTTCTGTTGACAGTGGATTCTGCAAGCGATAAAATATAGTTGGGACATAAAACTACAGATACAGTTATTGACAGGAGAACAAAAATGGACAATAAGAGAGTAAAAAAATGCTATATCTATACAAGGGTTTCCACAGCAGTGCAGGTGGATGGGTTCAGCCTGGATGCACAGAGGGACAGGCTGATAAAATATGCAAAGGATAATGGCCTGGCAGTTGCAGGGGAGTATTCAGATGAAGGGAAATCTGGGAAGAATGTTGAGGGAAGGCCAGAGTTTAGGAGGATGCTTTATGACATTGAGAATGGGAAGGATAAAGTGGACTATGTCCTGGTGTTCAAGCTGTCAAGGTTTGGGAGGAATGCTGCTGATGTGCTCCATTACCTCCAAAGGATGCAGGACTATGGTGTGGAGCTGAATTGTGTGGAAGATGGGATTGACAGTTCCAAAGAAGCTGGGAAGCTGATTATTTCTGTGCTGTCTGCTGTGGCAGAGATTGAGAGGGAGAATATTCTGGTGCAGACTATGGAAGGGAGGAGACAGAAGGCAAGGGAAGGGAAATGGAATGGTGGGTTTGCCCCTTATGGCTATGCCCTTGTGGATGGGAAACTTGTCATAGCAGAAGATGAGGCAGAGGCAATCAGAGTCATTTTTGACAAATATATCCATACAACAATGGGAATTAATAAAATTGCTGATTACCTGAACATGCAGGGGTATAAAAAGAAAACAAGGCAGAACAATTCACTGGACAATTTTGCCCCAACATTTGTGAAAGGGGTTCTTGACAACCCTGTTTATTCTGGCAAGCTGGCATATGGCAGGAGGGGGAATGTAAAGGTTGAAGGGGAAAGGAACAAGTACCATATTGTCAAGAAAGATGATTACATTTTAGTGGATGGAATCCATGATGCAATAGTGAGTGAGGAGGACTGGCAGACAGCCCACCAGAAAAGGCTAAAGAATGGCGGCAGGCAGATTAAGACACACAGCCTGGATCATGAGCATGTACTTTCTGGAATAGTGAAATGCCCTGTGTGTGGTGCAGGGATGTATGGGAATGTGAACAGGAAGAAGAAAGGGGATGGGACATACTACAGAGATTATTTTTACTATGCCTGCAAGCACAGGAAGTTCATTGATGGGAAAAAATGCTGGTATAACAGGCAGTGGGGACAGGATACCATCAATGATGCTGTTGCAGAGCTGATAGCAAAGCTGGTGAAAAATGAGAAGTTTGTGGATGCCATAAAAGATAGGATAGCAAGCAGCATAGACACAGAGATATTAGAAAATGAATTGAAAGGGATGCTGAAAGAACACAGGAAGAAAGAGTCTGCTGTTGACAGGCTGGGGGTTGAAATAGATTCTCTGGACCCCTATGACAAACAGTATAACAGGAAGTATGATGATAAGCAGAACAGGCTGGGCAGGCTCTATGATGACATAGCTGAACTAGAGGAAGAAATAGAATCCATGCGCACAAGGATTGAGAGCATTCAGAAACAGAAAATTTCTGGTGAATCCATCTACAAAATCCTTCTATATTTTGATAGAATGTATGAGAAGTTCACAGACTTACAGAAGAAGGAGTTCATGAGAAGTTTTATTGATGAAGTGCAGATTAACCCAGAACCCACAGAGAAAAGGCAGATTTTAAAGCATATCAAATTCAAGTTCCCTGTGTATTTCAATGGAAATGAAGTATGGGGAATTGGTTGGGACAATGAAAGTACAGTTGAGACTGTGTGTTTATTGTCCAAACTTAATGTCGAGCATCATATTGAGGTGGAAATAAATCTTGATGAAATGGATTTGACGAAGGCAGAGAGTAAGGCGACTTATGAGGAGATTAAGGAGTATGTATTGGAGCATAGTGGATTGAAAGTTAGCAGTTTGTATATAGCACAGGTAAAAGAGAAATGTGGGATTATTGAGAGAGTGAATTATAATCTGCCAAAATCGGAAAATTCCAGACAACCGAAATGTCCGCCAGAGAAAGAAGTGGCTATAAGAGAGGCGTTGGAATATTTTCAAATGATTTGATTAGCAATGAGGAGAATTATTATGACGGATAGATGTATTATATCAAAATGTATGGCTATTTCCCGAAGTCACTTTTTAAATGCCCCATATAAAGGGGAAGCGGTAATTGATTTATATAAAGTAGATGGATTTGCAAATAAAGCGTCTGGAATATGCCATTATTGCACAGTTGATACGTTAAAAGCAATTCTTGAAAATAATTCTTTACGTTTTACGGATGTTCGCTTTTTAAATGATTCAACGGAGTTTGTAGAGATTATACCGCTTATAAAAGAAGTATTAAATGAAGAACGCTATACTTCAAGTTTTAGAGAGTTTCTTTTAAATAGTGATGTGATTTGTGAATTAGAAGAGTATAAACAGTCTTATATTGGTTTTTCACGAAGGGAACATGACTTTAAACAAACATCCTATCATACATATACGTGTTCATTTTCTACAAACAGTGATTCGCTTAGCATGTGGAATTATTACGGTACTACAACTGCTGGTCTTAATGTGGTTTTTGATTTTGCTTGGAATATGTTTAAAGAATGCGAAAAAACAGAAGTCAATATTGGGGAAAAATTAAGCAATGATATTATGATTTATCGCGGATTGATTTTGTATTCGAGAGACGATAAGAAAAAGTGTGTTGCAGAGTTGCTGAACAGATTAGCAAAGATTTTTGAAGAAGCAGGAAATGATTTAGACAAATATAAAGGTTCAATTTTATATGCATTCAAAGAGGCAATAAATAATATGCGATGCTTTTTTAAAAATGAGTCGTTTAGAAGTGAAGAAGAATATAGAACTGTGTTAAAAATTCCAGAGGATTTATTAATGGCAGAGACTTTAGTTGATGAAATAAAAGCCAAGGGTGTTTTTAAGAAAGGAAATATCTTAATTCCATATGTGGATTATAAATTTAAGCCTGAAAGTATAAAAAGTATAACCATCAACCCATATGAAAAAGAAACGGATTCAATGTTTGAACTTGGTATAAGAAACTTATTATGGATGAAGGGATTAGAAAATGTGAAAATTGTCCATTCAAATATTCCGATAAGAAAATATGATTGAGTTTGATGCGAATTATGAAGAGATTATAAATTGATTTCTGTTTCAAAATTTATTAATGTGGCTTTTGTTTTAATATGCTATTGAATAACGGAATAATGTGGTACAATGATGGAGTAAATGTATAAACAGCACTGATGACATTAATGCTGAAAGGATATGTGTCAAGAAACTTATGATAGAAGGAAATAACAGTAATTTTAGTAAAGATGATTATAGAAGTAAAAACTATTCTGGCAATTGGACAAAACATTGGTTACAACAGGCAGACAAAAGTGCAATTGCCAGAAAAAAGAGCATTCATGAGGCGATGTGGGAATTGTGTGATGAGAAAGCAGAGCATATGCCTAAATCAGTTTTTAAATTTTATCCATTTACTCCAAACTCATTGAAGTGCTTAGAATCAAATAAAGTCTATTTGAATACACCTGAAAATTTTAATGATCCATATGATTGTTTCATATGTTCGGATCAAGAAACTTTTGCTAAGACTTTTTTCATAGAATACATAGAAAAAAATGATTATATACAGCAAGGAATTATAACGGAGGACGAATTTGAAAGAATAAAATCATCATATCCTGATCCGCCGGGTGAATTTATTCCAAGTCATTATTTAAAAACTTTTGAAAGTATCATAAGAAGTATTTTGCTACTTGATGATAGAGGATTCAAATTAGATGATATTCGTTACAATGCGCATAAAGAGTATCAAAATACAATTACATCTATTAGAAATAATAAGATTCGGGTAAGTTCTTTTTCAAGTCTGAGTGATGATGAATTTTGCCGTTCAACAGAAATGTGGGGGCATTATGCTGCATCACATACCGGTTTTTGTGTTGAATATGATCTGGAGAGTAAATTATCAAATGCAAAGATTGATTCCTTGGTGCGAGGTGGAATGATGCCTTGTAAGTATTCAAAAAAGCCGATTTTTATATCCAGTTCCCTATTTTGGAAATATTATAACGGAAATCGAATGACCGACAACCAAAGAATTCAATTTGAAAAGAGTATCCTTTTATCTTTTTTGAACAAGTCACGTTCATGGAGTTATGAAAAAGAATGGCGTTTAATTGTGCCGGACGATGTATGTAAAATGTTTGATAATATGATAGATTTTTTCCCTATAAAAGCGATATATTTAGGAGTGAAAATGTCACGGGACAATAGAGAATTTTTTTATGATTTTGCCAAGAGAAAAAATATATTTATATTGGATATGCGCTGTAGAACGGGTGCATATGAATTAGAAGCTATGCCGGTTGATGTAGACAAATATTATGATTGGGAAAATTATGTCAGGCAATCTACTATTAATAAAAGCAACTACACATTTTTATGGAATGTATAGAAAAGGCAAAGGAGACTTTATATAATGGCTAATTTATCACAAATGAAACGTGAGCGTATGCTTGCCTTTTTAGATATGATACGGGAAAAACATAAGGACAATGATGAGGTGCTGATTGCCCTTGGAGAAATTGAAAATGAACTTACATCCAAGAAATATGGCTTGGTTTGGGAAAAACATGAAGAAACTGTTGATGTGCAGATGCGAGACAATATTCCGGTATTTACGGAGGCAACGGACCGAGAAATCTGTGAAGATGCAGATGGTAGATACAATTTTCTGCTAGAGGGGGATAATCTTCACTGCTTACGATTGCTGGAAAAAACACATCGTGGAAAAATTGATGTGATTTATATAGATCCCCCGTATAATACAAAAAACAAAGATTTTATATATGATGATGTAAAAATTGATTCTACCGATGGATACCAGCATAGTAAATGGCTTTCTTTTATGTCTGAACGCTTAAGAATTGCAAGAAATCTTCTTAGTAAAAATGGTGTTTTGGCAATAAGTATTGGTTATCAGGAAGTAAACAATTTAATGCTTTTGTGTCAAGAACTTTTTTATTCATGGCAAATTGTCTGCGTTACAGTTCAAACTTCGAGTGGCAATGCAGTGGCGAATGGCTTTACATATGTACAAGAATATATCGTATTTGTAACTCCATTAGACTTTTTGCCTTATGAAGTGGAAGGTGCGAAAAAGGATTATATTACACCATATCATGGGATGAATTTATCTGGTTTTAATCAGATGCAAAGACCTAATCAAGCGTATCCAATTTTTATTGATGGCTTGGGGCGTATAGTTGGATGTGGAAAATCACTTCAAGAGAGAATAGATGATGGTAGTTTTGTTGGAGAAAAAGCTGATTTTGTATTTGATTATAACGAGGCACCTTCTGGTACGGTTGCTGTTTGGCCCATTACACAACAAGGAGATAAATGTGTTTGGCGGCTTATATCGGAAAAATTATTGAAAAATTGGGAACTGGGATATATTAAGATAGTACCAAACAATAAGGGAAAGAACAAATATACTGTTCAATACCTTTCAGGAGGAATTATTAAGCAGATTGAAGAAGGAACGTTGGAGACATATAGAATATCTTCGGAAATTCCGACGCTGGAAGTTGTGGGATTTAAAACGTCTGCCAGTAGCATTCCAACAATATGGACAAATTCTCAATTTTTAACAGCGACAGGTTCACGTGATATAAAAAATGTTTTCAATTCAAAAGTATCCTTTTCATTTCCGAAACCAGTACCGCTTATTAAAGAAATATTAATGCGTGTATCGAATAGTGAAGCAACAGTATTGGATTTTTTTGCCGGTTCTGGAACAACAGCACAGGCTGTGCTGGAATTAAATCAGGCTGACAAAGGAAATCGGAAGTTTATATTATGCACGAATAATGAAAATGGAATATGTGAGGATATTACATTTCCTCGCATAAAAACTGTTATTACAGGAAAACGAATGGATGAGAGCGTTTATTCTGACGGCATTCCAGCCAATTTGAAATATTACTGTACAGATTTTGTCTCCAAAGATTCTGATGATGTCAGCGCAGAATTGCTGAAACATATTACGGAAATGGTTCAGTTGGAACATGGCATAAAGATTGATAATAAGGAATATCTTATTGTTTTGAGTGATGATGAGGCGGATGACCTTGAACAACACTGGAGCGAATATCCGAATATGAAAGCGTTATACATTTCAAAGGATGTTTTGCTGACCACATCACAAAATACTTTGTTTGGGAGTGTGCCAATGTATATTATTCCGGACTATTATTTTAAATTTGAGTTAAGGGAGATTGGGGAAGCATGGTAAATCCGGGACTTACAATAAATTTATTCGATTTTCAGGAACAGACGGTAATAAAACTTGTTGACCTGACCGTGGATAAAAACAGTAAACAGACCATTACAGTCAAGGCTCCAACTGGAGCAGGAAAGACGATTATTCTTATTGATTATATAGAGGAGTATCTTTGCAATGTTGAAAGCAATACTGCTTTTATTTGGCTGTGTCCCGGTAAAGGGGATTTAGAGGAACAGAGCCGCAGTAAAATGCAGAAGTTTGCACCGCATCGTAATACGCAGAATCTTTTTGATGCACTTTTGAACGGCTTTGCAGCGGAAAGCACTACGTTTATTAATTGGGAACTGGTAACAAAGAGAGGAAATACGGCAATACGTGACAGTGAACGCAAAAATTTATATGACCGCATCGCGGATGCCCATAGGAGTGGAACCACGTTTATCGTAATTATTGATGAGGAACATTCCAACAACACAGCAAAAGCAAAAAATATAATTGATGCTTTTGCAGCTAAGAATATTATCCGTGTCAGTGCGACAGCCATAGAAAATAAGCGATATGAGTTTATAGAGGTTGATGAGTTAGATGTTATAAACGCAGGTTTGATTACCAAGGCACTTTATGTTAACGAGGGAATTTCGGATGGTGTCGAAGTTACAAATGATTATGATTATCTTCTCGATCTTGCGGATGCCAAAAGAAAAGCAATAGCAGCCCGTTATATTGAAGTCGGGAAAACCATACGTCCATTAGTTTTGATTCAATTTCCAAACGGACAGCCGGAAATGGTTGCCGCAGTAGAGCAGAAGTTGCAATCTATGGGTTATACATATGATAATGGTATGGTCAGTAAATGGATGAGTGAGGATAAGAAGGATTTGCCGGATAATCTGACACAGAATGATGGTATTCCTGTTTTTTTACTTATGAAGCAGGCAATTAGTACGGGATGGGATTGCCCTCGTGCCAAAATTCTTGTCAAGTTACGAGAAAATATGAGTGAAAGCTTTGAAATTCAGACAATCGGACGTATCCGTAGAATGCCGGAAGCCGTTCATTACGAAGATGACTTGTTAGATTTTTGTTATGTCTATACGTTTGATGAGAAATATAAGGCGGGACTGCTTGCGAATATAGATAAGGCTTATGAAACCCGCAGATTATTTCTGAAAGATAAATGCAAGACCTTCACTATGGAGAAACAGATTCGTGACCTTGATTTTGATGGTTTGGGTGAGCGTGAAGTATTAAATAAGATTTATGATTCGCTTGTCAGAAAATATAAATTGGGAGCAGATAAAAAAAAGAATAAATTGTTATTTATGGAGAGAAGTTACCGCTTTGGGGAAGAAATTTTAGGACGGGCATTATATGGTCAGTATGTTTATACGGATCGTGTGGCGGAAAGCACAAATTACTATACAACACGCAAAAGAGTAGATACCCATGAGCATGGTATTTATTTGTTACATAGTGTAGATGCTATAAAAACAACGATTGGCATGTCAACAGGTAAAGTAAAAACGATGCTTGAACGCCTTTTCCGTAAGGGTGGCAACGTAAGTAAGAAGTTGTTAAATCTTAATACAGCAGAATTTTATGCATTTGTAGTCAATAATGAGCATTTGTTAAAAGAGGAATTTCGTGAAGTTACTGCTGAAATGTCAAAGCAGAACGCTTTTAATTTTTACCCGAAGACATCAATGTTTTATATACCGGAACAGGATTTTTTTAAATATGATTCCGGAGTCAAAGATGAAGTAGAATATCTGAACAATGCATATCAGGAATATACCTCCGGTTATGCCACAAGTCTTGTGAGAAGTACTTGTGAAATGCTGTTTGAGCAGTATTGCGAGGGCAGAGATGATATTGACTGGGTATATAAAAATGGCGATACCGGACAACAGTATTTTTCTATTGTATATGCAAATGGAATTGAAAAACAAAAATTATTTTATGCGGATTATATTGTAAAAATGAAGGATGGAACGGTTTGGGTTATTGAAACCAAAGGCGGTGAATACAAGGGAAAAGATAAGAATATTGACCGTCAGATAGAAAACAAGTTCAATGCGTTCAAAGATTATGCAAAAGCCAAAGGTATTCAATGGGGATTTGTTCGTGATAAGGATAGCCGTCTTTATATCAATAATACAGAATTCGCAGAAAGTATGTCAGATGAGCATTGGGTGGCGTTGGACAATGTGCTTTAGGAGGATATTTACGATTGGATAATTGGAACAATATATTGAATGAGGACGTTTTGAAATTTAATATAAATTTTGCGGCTTTATTTGTGCTTAATTTTGAATGTTTAAAAGATTATATTATTACACAGCCTAGTGTACTGACCTGTTGATATTTAATTAAATAATTCTGGTAACCACAGCTGTTTTGATATATAATAAAAGAAACGGCGGTGATTCCTATGGCAAGACCTAAAAAGTATAATATCCATCTCACAGAAGAAGAATTTAGAAAGTTGAAATCTGTTATCCGTAAGAAGGAAACTTCAAAAA
>OFHM01000671.1_pt1 | contig 26871 bp, 21 predicted proteins | sample 1521311 | NCBI WGS metagenome assembly OFHM01 (sample SAMEA3504083, study PRJEB24116) | mouse gut metagenome | biome: mouse gut; feature: mouse-associated habitat; material: faeces | place: Denmark | collected 2011 | reverse complement strand
CTCCGCCGCTGATCCGCTCCCGCTCCTCCGGCGAAGACTGCTCCCGCTTCGCCCTGGACGCACCGCCCCAAGGCCAAAAATCACGGGTAACCGCATTTCCGCCTGCTATGCCTCCGCTCGCTGACCTTTTCCATATCCTTTTTCTGGCGGAGTTGTCTCCGTCTATTTTTGTTGCTTCTTTTTCTGATAAGTTCCTTTGGAAATTTTCTATCTCTGACGCCAGATGCAAACTCAGAAAGCTTTATCCCAATATCTTCTAATTCCTAACTTGGTGAAACACCAGGCAAATTCTCACATTCACCCTTTACAACATACATCCCCCTATAACCTCGCAGCAGACAGCAAGTCCGATTCAAACTCCTTCATTCTGGCATCCTGATTAAAGAAATGGAATCCCCATATTTTATAATCATTGTCATCCGCAAATACAGTTACGGGGATGGCATTGTCCTTCAATTGGAGCAGGAACTTTTCTTTCCAGGCATCTTGTGCCAGCAAATGTGTGCCCTTCGGCTCAATAAAAATTTGCAGCTGCTCATATCCGTCCGCCTTCTCCCTTTGCAGAAACAAAACATAGTCCGGCTCAAATCGCTCGCCATTCTCAAACGAGTAAATGTGAACCTCGCGTTCATTTCGGACAAGGTAAATCCGATTATAAATTTTTTTCAGATTATCGACATACCCTCGGAAGTAGGCTACAAATACTTTTTCCGCTGAAGTACCATAGTTGTCGGTATAGGCAAACCACTCCTCTGCAGAGAGGTCAATTCTCCAATCACTATTTACTGATGGATCGTTCTGCGAAACACCAACGCCGCCGTCGCGCGGATCAGTATAGTTCACTATTTTATTGCGAAAGACATCGCAGATATTTCGTACTCTAAATTCTTTTGTACCCATGTAGGTTTTCTCAATACCAGGAATTAAGCCGGCTATCTCGCCAAGCACATAGAAAACCGCCGCATAAAGAGTTTCCATTGTAGGCTGCTCATCTTTACTTTGAATGTCAATGTGGATAGCGCCAAGGTAGTCATCATCTGTGATAAACTGCCGTGTGGATGAGACATTCGGGAAATATGACCGCAGGGTGTTGAATTGATAAATCGGATACTTCATTAGCGCCTTGTTCACAACCGCGTAGTTGATTGCAGCGATTTCCTTAATGGACATATGAGCCGTTTTTAGATGTACAGGCGCGTCATTACAGGAGACCTCCTTCATAACTGCATCCGTACCCGATGCGCCTGTGGCGGCTCGAAAGCGGTATAGACCAACTCGGATGGCAGGTGGGAATCCCCGCACATCTTTGCGTTCTTTTATAACTCTATCGTTAATGAAAATCAAGCCATGTGTGTAGAGATCGTCTGCCTTAAACGATTCTTTAAGCACATACTCACGCTGTACGATTTTATCAGAATCAAGACCAATCTCACGAAGCGCATTGCGTAATTCCGCAACATAGCGATGATCATTCTGGCAATGATAATAAAGTGTCTCGCATACACGCAGTTCACAGTTTATATCCCCATCAAATTTTCGCTGAAACTTTGGCTGCTCATCATCTACCCGGAATGGACAATACCTTGCTCCACGTCCGATGAGCTGTGCCTCTGCAGTTGTGGCCGGTGATATGCTTTTGCTGCCAGATTGTCTCGTTTCATAGAGACGAACGATATCAAAAAGATTTAAAACATCCCATCCTTCATCCAGCTTTTTGACTTCAAAGATGGCTCGGTACGGGTTACCGGCATCTTCAAGAGAGTTCAGGAGGATTTGTTTCTGCGTTGCGTCTTTATCATCGTTTACGGAGACACAATGTCCCTCCGAAAAGTCATCCCGCAGCTCTGATGCCAATGTATCAAAGGAAATGCCATTGCCTGCAAAGTAGGCAAACGCTTTTTGCAGGACCTCATTATTGGAAGCAGTGTAAAGATGATGCAGTTGTGATCCTGTCAGCTTATTTATCATCTCCAAAAACTCTGCCATAAAATTCTTGCTGTCTGCAATTTTAGCCGCCTTAAAAAGCACCACCGGTTTAATACTAAGCCGGTGATCCTGAAATACCTTCAGGCGATACTGACTGAGGACAAGCGCTTGCAATGCTCTTTCCATAACCGAAAGATCTGAGCGAAGCGTAATAATATCTTTGGAGTACCTATCGTTGTAGAACTTCGCGAGAGTATAGTCAAATATAATCTTGTTCTCGTAGGCGGCACGTATTGCCGGATTTTCAAGATCACATGTAGCGGTAAACTCAAGAAGAATATTGTCAGCATTTCTGCTGAAGATGCTTTTAACCGTCTGCTCCCAAGAATGGTAGCGCGACTCTTCCTCTGCGGACATTTTCTTCTTTGTATCAACATTCAGGTGGTGTGCCTCATCGGAAATCAGCACGACCTTCTTGCCGTCAAAATCATCAAAAGACATCCCGCCCTCTTTTGCTGTCCACATATCCATATGGAGTCCCTGTGTGGTGGCAAAACAAATATTGATAGCGTTCTTGTCACACACCTGAAAGTTTTGCACCTCACAAATGGAGATGTGCTCACCGTTAAGCGCAATTTCCTTCGCAAACAGATACTTGGAAGACGCTGGATTACGAAAGTTCTCCCTTGTCTTTTCCACAATGTTCGAGAGGTTGACAAAGAATAGGAAGTTTCGATATCCCTGCTTATACAGGTATAGCATTAGGCCTGCCATAATGAGTGTTTTTCCGCTGCCAGTGGCCATATGAAAAAGAACCTGTGTTGGCTTCTGGCATAGCCGGCTCTCAAAGTAGGTAATAAAGTTTTCAAAAGCGGCCTTTTGATAGGGACGCAGTTCAAAGGACGGATTTAGGTTTTCCGGTATGTACCGGGGCATCTCCACATTAAGTCCGGCTTCCCGAAAGGCATCTATTTTTTCATATAAAAACGCCATAATCAGCCCTCCCCATAGAAACTTTTTGTGAAAGTCTTATCGGAATCACCAATGTCAAATTCTTCATCATCAATATCGCAAAGGTTGACATACAGTAGATTTTTGTCAAGAAGTTCCATGAGAAAGCGCTTTTGTTCATCAAGACTGAGCACAGAAAAATCTTCGGCAGCGCCCTCAATGTCTGCTGGTTTTACTTTGCAGCTGATGAAGCCAGATTTCACTATTCTGCTGTAAATGCCGGATAAGGTCTCACTGTTTGCCGCAGCTTCAATCTCGTCAACAAACGCTTGGTTCAGCTTCACGAGTTCACAATATACGAAAGAACCTCCACCCCTCCAGTTCATTTGCTCTGAAATGCCGCTCTGCTCACCGGAGATGACTCCGCATAGTCGAGGCACTGCAATCGAATCGATATAGTCCATTTGATCTATGCCAATATAATGTCTGCCCATTTTGTGAGCAGCTGCCGCGGTTGTCCCAGATCCAAGGCAGAAGTCAAGCACAAGATCGCCTTTATTTGTAAAAATATCCAGATAAAATGCAATGAATTCCTCCGGCTTTTTCCCGTTTCGGAATGAATATCCACCCTCGTCATTAACCAAATTATACTGCTGCACAAAATCCATAAAGTTTGGATAAGGAATCCGCGTTACATCAGCGTTAGTAGGCTTACCAGGATAATAAATGCCATTTTTATTCCCGTTTTTTGGAAGCTCAAACAGCCTAAACGGCAGCCCATCGTCTCCCATGCCGGGTACCGCAAAAAAAGTTCCCTCCGGGTACTGATTAATTAATTTTTCCAGATATGCAACATAAAAGCGGCCGCTTGAATTTTTCTCTCGAATGCTTCCTCGTATAGACATAGATTTCAATCCGCCGATATGTCCCGCTTTACAAGTAATCGTTACAGTATTCGGGAGATACACCTTTACATCTTTTCCACCCAGCGAGATCGTTTCATGGGGAATTTGCGGCAGAGCAATATCATATTTATAGTCTTTCTCCGTTTTGGCGATTTCTCGTTTTGGCATCTTGAAAGATTCACTTCTTGCATAGATCAGGGTATATTCAACGACGTCATTGAACTCTTTATCGCTGGTCAAACTTCGATCCGGATGTCGAACCAGAGTGTTCATGTCGAATTGATGGCAAGTTTCTCGTAAAATCTCATCAGCAAGGACACGCAAATAGGGGTATTGATGAAAACTGCACTGAATCAATATAATCCCATCGCTCGCAAGAAGTCTGCGCGACAGTTGGAGTCGGGTTTTCATAAAAGAGAGCCAGGTGGATCGCAAAAACTTATCATTGTATCCAAAGCTATCTGACCCCGTATTGTATGGCGGGTCAATGTATATGCACTTTATTTTGCCTTCATATCGCTTTAATAGCGAGGCCAATACCAGCAGGTTGTTTCCCTTGATTATTAAATTATCAGTGCTAATAAATTCGTCGGTTTGTGCTTCAACAACTTTGTTTTCTTCTATTGAAAACCTCTTGGCCCCAGCAAATACCTTAGGATAAAGCAGCCTGTCAACTTCATTGGGCGCCAAAGATTCATTATAGAAAATCTCGCTGCGCTTCTGATCTTCTTTTGTCTGACCGCCCTCAAGAATGCAATCTTTGTACGGAAACACGAGTTCAACCTTGCCGGACGCAGACAGCATCTCTCCATTCTCATCAGCAAGTCCGATTTTGTTCTTAAAGCGAGTATAGCTGTCTGGAAGAAATTGCCGATTGTTGATCACCCAAGCAAACTCCGTTTTATCAAAAACTTTGATGTCATCTACATCCGTGAAAAAACGGCTGCGCGTTTCTTCATTCTTAAGAAGAAGCCGAATCAATTGTTTGTCCATCTTCATCGCAGCTTCGCAGACCGCATTGCGTAGGAATGTGCCGTCTTCTGCCACAAACCTCTCATCTTCCTTCAATACTGTTCGTACAGTCTCATAAAAATCCGCCATCGTCCTTCCTCCTTTTTAGAACACTGTTATCGCCGTGTATCTGTATTTGTCCATAATAACATCTTTAATCGTATTTAGAAAGGAATTTTTTAAAAAATCCCGACTTGCACACGGGGTATGAATTATGTAGAATTGTGACTATTACCTTCGAGAAAAAAGCTAGGAAAGGCAGGGAAGATGTGGTAAAATAGAGAACATGGAGTATATATTTAAGGAAAGCAGGGAGAGAAGGACACAAGGAGATACGCAGGCAGGTCGTACGGCTCAAGAAAATGGGAAAAACGGGAAAAGAAATTGAGGAATTAACCGGTGTACGGCAGAATCGCGCCAGCGAAATATGGACAGCGTATCAACGAGAGGGTGACATCTCTCTGGAGCGAAAAAAGTATGGGCGCAAGGCCGGAAGCCACATGGTCCTTACCGCAGAAGAACAGGAGAATATCCGAAAGACTGTGGAAGAGAAAATACCGGAGGATTTCGGGATTACCGGTAAACTGTGGACGTTAGGGCGAACGCGGCAATACATCCAGAAGCAGTTCCACAAAGCCATAAACGAGCGAACACTGTCGGACTACATGAAGCGCTGGGGCATGAGCTGTCAGCGCCCGGCGAAGCGAGCCCGGAAACAGAATCCTACAGGCATCTAACGGTGGAAAAGCGAGGAATACCCTGCTGTTTCAAGACGTGCAAAAGCAGAGAATGCCATCATCTATTGGGCGGATGAGACGGGCGTAAGCAGCTGTGAAATCGTAGAGCGCGGCTTTTCCCTGAAAGGCCGTCCTCCCGTGCTGCCAGTGGAAACGAAGCGGCAGCGGGTCAATATGCTCTCCGCAGTCAGCAGTCAGGGCAAAGTCCGGTTTATGATCTATCAAGACACCATGAACCAACAGCGGCTGATCCGGTTTATGGAGCGCCTGATTCGTGATTCAAAACAGAAGGTGTTCCTGATTTTGGACAATCTGAACGTCCATCACGGCAAGCTTGCTGCGTCTTGGCTGAAAAACCGCAAGGATAAAATTGAGGTGTTTTTCCTGCCGCCCTATGCCCCGGAATACAATCCGGATGAATACTTGAATCATGCTTTGAAGATTTCTGTCCATTCAGGTCATCTGCCTTACTCTGCGGAAGATATCTCTCATAAGATTCAGTCATTCATGCGGAAATTACAGCATCATCCGTCTCTCGTATCCAGATTTTTCCTTCATCCAACGCTTTCCTACCTTTAGATGCAGAAGTAATAACGTGGAAGCGCCCCAATTTTGGACAATCCCTCCTGTTGATTTTCGACTGCCATGAGGGGAACAGGAGGTACACAGCTCCCGGAAACTTCAGCCTGCCACAGTAAAAATTGTTTTCCTGTAAGGCCGGCTGCAAAAACTACAGATTTGCCCGGTGCAGACTATTGAGAAATAGGACTCGCTATGGTAAAATATAAAATTACTGCAATCGCCGCTCCCAACCCAGGGAACGCGGCGTGTACGTGGAAAAATACGGTGCGCGGAGGCGGCCGACACCCATGCGCGCCAACTCCAGCACAATCAGGAGGAATACAAACATGAAGCTCGGCATCGTGGGACTGCCCAACGTGGGCAAATCAACCCTTTTCAACGCCATCACCAACGCCGGCGCGGAGAGCGCCAACTACCCCTTCTGCACCATCGACCCCAACGTGGGCATGGTGGCCGTGCCGGACGCCCGGCTGGACAAGCTCAGCGAAATGTACAATCCCAAGAAGACCACCCCCGCCGTCATCGAGTTCGTGGACATCGCGGGCCTGGTGAAGGGCGCCAGCAAGGGCGAGGGCCTGGGAAACAAGTTCCTCTCCAACATCCGCATGACGGACGCCATTGTCCACGTGGTGCGGTGCTTCGACGACGAGAACGTCATTCACGTAGAGGGCGGCGCGGACCCCATCCGGGACATCGACATCATCGACCTGGAGCTGGTGATGGCCGACGTGGAAATGGTGGAGCGGCGCATCGACAAGGCCCAGAAGGCCGCCAAGGGGGACAAAAAGTTCCTCAAGGAGGTGGAGATCTTCCAGGGGCTGCTCTCCTGGCTCAACGACGGCAAGGCCGCCCGGGGCTATGGCTGCGACGACGACACGAAGGCCGTCATTGCCACCAGCGACCTGCTGACCCTCAAGCCCGTCATTTACGCCGCCAACCTGGACGAGGAGGGCTTTGCCAATCCCGAGGGGACCGCCTACTACCGGCAGGTGGCGGAGCGGGCCGGGGCCGAGGGGGCCCAGGTGATTCCCGTGTGCGCCAAGCTGGAGGCGGAGATCGCCGAGCTGGAGGGCGAGGAGAAGGCCATGTTCCTGGAGGACCTGGGGGTGGCCGAGAGCGGCCTGGACCGGCTGGTGAAGGCCAGCTATACCCTGCTGGGCCTCATCTCCTTCCTCACCTCCGGCGAGGACGAGTGCCGGGCCTGGACCATCACCCGGGGCACCAAGGCCCCCCAGGCGGCGGGGAAGATCCACTCCGACTTTGAGCGTGGATTTATTCGGGCGGAGGTCATCGCGTATGACGACCTCATGTCCGTGGGCTCCATGGCGGCGGCGCGGGAGAAGGGCATGATCCGCTCCGAGGGCAAGGAGTACGTGGTAAAGGATGGGGATATCATCCTGTTCCGGTTTAACGTTTAATGCGCCGCCGGTTTGACGTCCTGGACGCCTGGCGCACGGCGGCTATCGTGCTGATGGCGGCCTACCATTTCTTATACGATCTGTATATTTTTGGGATAATATCCGCGAATCAGCTGTTTTCTACGCCGCTGAATGTTCTGGAGCGGTTCATCTGCTGTTCGTTTATTCTGCTGGCGGGGGCTTCCGCGCGGTTTTCACGGAACAACCTGCGCCACGGGCTCGTCGTCCTGGGGGCGGGGCTGGTGGTGGAGATCGGGGCGGCGGTGGCCGGGCAGACTATCCGGTTCGGGGTGCTGATGCTGCTGGGGTCGTCCATGGTGCTGTGGCACTTTCTGGGGAAGGGCCTGCAAAGGCTCCCCGGATGGAGCGTGGCGGCGGGGAGCGGCGTCCTGTTCTTCGCGGCGCGATGGTGGACCGGGCGGACGGCGGTTTCCGTGCCGTGGCTGTATCCGCTGGGTTTTATATCGCCGGGATTTTACAGTGCGGACTATTTTCCGCTGCTGCCGTGGTTCTTCCTGTTTTTGACCGGCACCGCCCTGGGGGGATGGTGCCTGGCGCACCGGGAGAACCGGCTGCTGACCGTTTCCCTGCCCGGGGTGCTGACCTGGCCGGGGCGGCACAGTCTTATTATTTACGTACTGCACCAGCCGGTGCTGTACGGTATCAGCTATTTGATCTGGAGGTGAACGAATTGCATGTCAACGCCACATTGATCTATCTGGAAAACGAGGCCGGGGAGTACCTGATGCTCCACCGGGTGAAGAAGAAAAACGACATCAACCACGACAAGTGGATCGGCGTAGGCGGCGGCTTCGAGTACGGCGAGAGCCCCGAGGAGTGCGCCGTTCGGGAGACCCGGGAGGAGACCGGCCTGACGCTGACGGACTACCGCTATCGTGGCATCATCACCTTTGACTGCGGGGGCCAGGAATGTACGCAGTACATACACCTGTTCACCGCCGCCGCCTGGACGGGGGAGCTGTCCGAGTGCAATGAGGGGGACCTGGAGTGGGTGCCCAAGGAGAAGGTCTATGACCTCCCCATCTGGGAGGGGGACAAGATATTCTTCCGCCTGCTGGAGGAGGATCGGCCCTTTTTCTCCCTGAAGCTGAGCTACAGCGCGGAGGATGTCCTGCTGAGGGCGATCCTGGACGGGAAGGAGCTGCCGGTTTGAGGGAGAAGCTGCTGGTATCCGCCTGCCTGCTGGGAGAGAACTGCAAGTATAACGGCGGGAACAATTATTCCCCCGATGTGGAGCGGCTGCGGGAACGGTTCGAGATCGTCCCCGTCTGCCCGGAGCAGCTGGGCGGCCTGCCCACCCCCAGGGTCCCGTCGGAACGGGTGGGGGAACGGGTCCTGACGAGAGAGGGACAGGATGTGACGGAGGCCTTCCGGCAGGGGGCGGAGAGGACGCTGGACATCGCCCGGACGGAGGGCGCTGTCAGGGCCGTCCTGCAGGTGCGCAGTCCCTCCTGCGGCTGCGGGATGATCTACGACGGCACCTTTTCCGGTGCGCTGGTCCCCGGGAAGGGCGTGGCGGCGGAGCTGCTGGAGAAGAACGGCGTCGAGGTCTATGACAGCACCCGGACCGGCAAGCTTTTGGACGAGGAAGGAGCGTTGTGATATGCCGGGTATTTTCTTTGGGATGTTTTTCCTTGTATTTTTCCTGGCCCTGGGAATGATCATTTTTAGTTTTATCAAGGGCATCGGGCAGTGGAACAAGAACAACCACTCTCCCAGGCTGACGGTGGAGGCCACCGTGGTAGCCAAGCGGGGGGACGTCAGCCATCACCATCATCAGGATGCCAACGGCATCGGGCACACCTCGTCCAGCACCACCTACTACGTGACCTTCCAGGTTGCCAGCGGTGACCGGATGGAGCTGTGCGTCGGCGGCTCGGAATACGGGATGCTGGTGGAGGGAGACTTCGGCGACCTCTCTTTCCAGGGGACCCGGTATCTTGGGTTCCAGCGGAAGGTTTAAATCGAACGCTTAGGAGGATTATTGTGGAGAACAAGCTGCTCCTCTATATCGCAATGTCCTTGGACGGGTATATCGCTGAAAAAGACGGCAGCATCCGCTTTTTGGAGGAAACGCCGGGTCCTGAGCCGGACCTCGGCTATGAACGATTCTACCAGTCCCTCCAGGCAGTAATTATGGGCGGAAAGACTTACCGGCAGATCAAAAACGAGCTCTCGCCGGAGAAGTGGCCCTATGAGGGGATGCCCTGCTATGTCTGCACGCGGCAGGAGCCTCCGGACGACCCCAACGTTCAGTTTACATCCCTTCCGCCGGGACGGCAGGTGATGGAGCTTATTGCGCGGGAGCACTCTGGAAACGTCTGGCTCATGGGCGGCGGGGAGATCGTCCATGGGTTTATGCGGGACGGCCTTGTTGATCAATATTATATTTACGTTGTGCCGGTCCTTCTCGGGGATGGCATCCCGCTGTTTCCGGCGGGATTTCCGAAGGCGGAGCTTACGTTGGAAAGCTGTAAAAACTTCGGGGAGATCGTTGAGCTGGTTTACCGGAGAAGATAGAGATACATGCGCAGGGCGCGGAGGAAAAACTCCGCGCCCTGCGCATTTTATAGTCCGTTTGGAACTTTATTTGTACTTCTTTACGATCTCCGCCAGCTCGTCCCAATGGGCCTCCATATCACTCACCAGCTTGAACTGGGTGCGGCAGCGGTCCAGATTCTGGCCGTCCCGGGTGGTATGGAAGTAAACGTCGCCCTCAAGGTAGTCCGTCAGGAACCGGATGCCGCACTCGAAGGTCATAAGCTTGGCGCCCCAGGGGAGGTAGTCGATCTCCGCAGCTGTCAGCGTGCCGCCCGCGCCCTCCAGGAAGGCCTGGGTATAGGCCTCGAAGAGGGACACGTCCAGGTTGACCTTGCTCAGGTCCTTCTCATCCTCGGCGCTGTGGTTGGCGCCGAAGCGGATGGAATCGCCAAAGTCGTTGATGGACAGACCGGGCATGACCGTGTCCAGGTCGATGATGCACAGGCCCTCGCCGCTGTCGCGGTCCATGAGGACGTTGTTCAGCTTGGTGTCGTTATGGGTCACCCGCAGGGGAAGGACGCCGTCCCGGAGGGCCTGGAGGGCCACGGAGCAGTCCGCCTCGCGGGACAGGACGAAGTCCAGCTCCGGCCTGCACTCCGCCGCGCGGCCTAGCTTGTCCGCCGCCAGGGCGGCCTTCAGCTTTGCCAGACGGTCCTCGGTGTCGTGGAAATGGGGGATGGTCTCGTGGAGGGTCTGGGCAGGATAGCCCTGGAGCAGCCGCTGGAAGTGGCCGAAGGCCCGGCCGGAGGCGGCGAACAGCGCCGGCGTCTCCGCCGTCTGGTAGCAGATGGTGTCCTCCACGAAGGGGTACACGCGCCACGCGCCATTGGCGCTGTCGGTGTAGTAGGGCTCTCCGTTCCGGGGACGGATGACCCGCAGGGCCTCGCGCTCCCGGTCGCCGCCACGGCTCTCGATCTCGCGGCCCAGGTACTCGGTGACGCCCATGATGTTCTCCATGAGCTGGTCGGGCCGCTTGAAGGCGGCGGCGCTCATGCGCTGGAGGATGAACCGGCGGCAGGATGCGTCCTCCGGCTGGGTGTGGACGACAAAGGTGTCGTTGATATGGCCCTGGCCGTAGCGGAGGGCTCCCACCACCGGCGCGCCGAAGTCATAGGCCGCCAGCACTTCCTGCAGCATCGTCTCTGCCTGTACCATCATTCCGCCTCCCACAGCCGGTCGGGATAGAGGCCCGACGCGGTCTTTTCCGCAATGGCCGCCTCCACCGTGGGCTTGTCCTCACGGTAGGTGACGCCATACCACTTGTCCGTGCTGCGCAGCACCTTGACCCGGGCCTTGCCCTCGCCGATGAGCCAGCTGACCACGGTGGGCAGGAAATACTCTGCCTTGAGGGGGTTCTCCGCCAGGGCCTTGTCCAGGAAGGCGGGGAACCGGGCCAGGGCCTCGTCCAGGAAGCTGCGGGTGAAGCCCCACATATTCATGGACACGGTGGTGTTTCCGGGCAGGGGGGTCCAGCTCTGCCCGCCGTCCTCGGTGAAGCGGGCGTCCGCCCCGTCCTTCTCAATGGCGGTGCGCTCCACGATGTCCCGGAGTATGTGCTCCCCGTCCACGGTGCAGACGCCCCGGGCCACGGAGCCGTGCTCGGTGACGGTGTTCTTCAGCAGGTAGCCCACCATCACGTACTCGTACACGTCCCCGTCCGGGTGGGCGCACAGGTAGTCGTAGATGAGCTGATAGGCCTCGGGGCCGTAGTAGTCGTCGGCGTTGATGATGGCGAAGGGGCCGTCCACCACGCTCCGCGCGGCCAGGGCCGCCTGGGCGGTGCCCCAGGGCTTGGTCCGATCCGCCGGGGCGGCGTAGCCCTCCGGCAGGTCGTCCCGCAGCTGGTAGACGTACTGCACGTTCATGCACTTCTCCAGACGGCGGCCCACCCGCTCCTTGAAGTCCGCCTCGATCTCCGGCTTGATGACGAACACCACCGTCTCAAATCCCGCCCGGCGGGCGTCGTAGATCGAGTAGTCCAGGATCACCTGATCGTGGTTCCCCACAGGGTCCAGCTGTTTGAGTCCGCCGTAGCGGCTGCCCATGCCGGCGGCCATGATGACTAAAACAGGTTTTTTGTTCATTTTTCCTCTCTCCTTCTTCTCTGCGTATTGGGATAGGGGGTGTCCCCTGCTGTATGTTCCTACGGCTTATTGTAGCCCCGGCGGCACAAAATGGGAATAGACGATCCTACACATTATTTGTACGATCGTCCGGATATACGCCGCTGAGCTCCGAAAGCATCTTTACGCTGCGCTCATACTCGCTGGGGGACATACCGGTGGCCTGGCGGAAGCGGCGGGAAAAATAGTGGGGGGACTGGAACCCCAGCCGCCCGGCGATCTGGGTGAAGTTCAGCGCCCCCTCCCGGATCATCCGCCGGGCGGCCTGGATCTTCAGGCCGGAGAAGTACTCCATGACACCACCGCCGGTGTGGGCGTGGAACAACTTTTGCAGCTGGCTGCGGCCGATGAGGTTGTCCTGGCAGATCTGCTTCAGGGTGAGCTGCCGGTCCAGGCGGGCCGCAAGGTACTCCATCACCTGGAGCAGGGCGTCCCCCGCCTCCTTGGAGCGTTCCTCCGGACGTCCGGGGACGGACCGGCGGCGGACGAGGCGGATCAGCAGCTCCTCCAGGGCGGCGCACAGAAGCTGCTCGCCCCCGAAGGGCTGCACCTCCCGGCGGGTGATCTCGGTGAGCTGGGAGAGGTTCAGCGGGGTGGAGAAGGCGGCCGCGCTCTCCGACACGATCCGCCCCAGCAGGGCCCGCTCCTCCCCCCGGAGGCTGGCGGTCCTGCCCCGGAAGAAGTCCAGGGCGGGGCTGGGGCAGCCGAAGCCCACCACCACCAGATCCGGGGCGGCCCCGGCGGCGGAGAAAGCGTGGAACTCCCCCGGCGGGTGAAAGATGATCTGCCCCTGGTCCAGCCGGAGCCGCCTGTCCCCGGCGGTGACCTCCACCGCGCCCTTGTCCACGTACAGCAGCTCCCAGAAGTCGTGGCTCTCGCCGGAGTAGGCGTAGCTGATGGGCCACTCGAAGTAGTGCACCGAGTACAGCCGGTCCACCGCCACCGGGCGGCGGGGGGACAGGGGGCGGTAGTCCAGGGAGGGGCTACCTGGCCCGCTCATGGGCCATGCGGGAGACGTCGTCGGGGCGGCCCGCCACCATGATGTGGGTGTCCGAGGCAAAGACAAAGGAGGGGTCGATGGGCAGGATGGCCCCGTCCTCCTTGCGGCCGATGACGTTTACGTGATACCTCCGGCGTATGTCCAGGTCCAGGATGGTGCTGCCCGCCCAGTGGTCGGGTACGTCCAGCTCCATGATGGCGTAGCCGGGGGCCAGCTCGATATATTCCAGCGCGCCGTTGACGCTGAAGCGCATGGCGGCCCGCTGGGCCATGTCCCGCTCCGGGAAGATCACCTCGTCCGCGCCGATCTTCAGCAGCAGGCGGGCGTGGAGGTCCCGGTTGGCCTTGGCGACAACCATGGGCGCGCCCAGCTCCTTTAATAAGGAGGTGGTCTCCAGGGAGGACTGGAAATTGTCGCTGATGCAGACGAAGCAGAAGTCGAAGCCGTCCACCCCCAGGGAGGCCAGCACCTCCTCGTCCATGCAGTCGCCCACCTTGGCCTGGGTGACGTGGGGGGCGATGCGGCTGACGGTCTCCTCGCTGCTGTCCAGCACCATCACCTCGTTGCCCTGGTCCATGAGCCGCAGGGCCAGGTTGGTGCCGAAGCGGCCCAGGCCGATGACCAGAAATGTGGCAGCCATCGCAATCACACCTTTCAAATAGTTTGGGTTACAAATGTCGTCCAGCCGGACGGGGACAGCTTGGACTACAGCTGTCGTCCGGCGGGACGGGACAGGTTTGGTTTACAGCTGTCAGCCGATGGTGATCCGCTCCACCGGGTCCTTCACCCGGGGCGGCAGACGCTCCGCCAGGGCCATCATGATGGACAGGCTGCCCAGCCGCCCGCAGAACATCATGACGATGATCACCAGCCGGTTCAGGGAGGACAGCTCCCGGGTGATCCCGGTGGACAGGCCCACGGTGCTCATGGCGGAGAACACCTCGAACAGGGCGTCCTGAAGGGGGAAGGGCTGGAGGGCCAGCAGCAGGAAGCCCCCGCCCAGGGCCAGGGTTATATATAAAGTAACGCCCGCCGCGGCCCGGTGGATCTGGCCCTCGTCCAGCCGCCGGTTGAACGCGCCCACCTCCCGCCTGCCCCGGATATAGGCGGTGAGGGTGAGCAGGCAGACCGTCACCGTGGTCACCTTCACGCCGCCGCCGGTGGAGCCGGGTCCGGCCCCGATGAACATCAGCGCGATGGTGAGCAGGCCCCCCGCGCTGGTGAGCCGGGCCAGGTCCACGGTGTTGAAGCCCGCCGTCCGGGGGGACACCGCCTGGAACAGGCTGGCCAGGGCCTGCTCCCCCGGGGCCATGCCGGACAGCAGGTTGTCCCGCTCCGCCAGCCAGAACAGGATCGCGCCGCCCAGGGTGAGGATCAGGGTGGCGGACAGCATGATCTTGGCGTGGAGGGTGTACCGCCGGAGGCGGGGGCCCTTCTCCCACACCTCCCGCCACACCAGGAAGCCCAGGCCGCCCAGCAGGACCAGGGCGCACACCGTCAGGTTCACCAGGGGGTCGTCCGCGTAGTGGGTGAGGGAGCTGTATGGCTCCCGGAAGCCCATGAGGTCGAAGCCCGCGTTGCAGAAGGCGGAGACGCTGTGGAACACGGAATACCACAGCCCCCGGCCCCAGCCCAGCTCGGGCACGAAGCGGAAGGCCAGCAGGGCCGCCCCGGCGCACTCGATGGCGGCGGTGCCCCGGAGGATATAGCGCAGGAGGACGTAGACATCGCTGAGACGCTCCGCGCTGACGCTCTCCAGCATAAGGTCCCGCTGGCGCAGGCTGATCTTCCGCCCCAGCAGCATGGAGGCCATCAGCACCATGGTCATATAGCCCAGCCCCCCCACCTGGATGAGCACCAGCAGGATGAGCTGGCCCAGGCCGTTGAACTGGGTCCAGGTGTCCGCCGCCACCAGCCCGGTGACGCAGGTGGCGGAGGTGGAGGTGAACAGGCAGTCCAGGAAGGGCAGGGGGCGGCCTGTCCGGTTGGCGAAGGGCAGGGACAGCAGCAGTGCCCCGGCCAGGATGATGCCGAGGAAGCCCGCGGCCAGAATGCGGCCGGGGGAGAGCAGGGCGGGTTTTTTCTTCAACGGGCGCGGCCTCCTTTTCCTGGAAGGTTTGTCCTCCCCATTATACCCGCTGGGGCGGCGGTTTGCAAGGGGGGAGGGGCGGAATGGGGGAATGGGAGGGAAATGCCGGGAGGGAAATGCAAGAATATGGGGCTTCCCTCCGGGGAAAAAATGTGATACAATGCCGTAATAATGCCCGCTGCGGGGGTTGGCCCGGGGCGGGCCCGCCAAAGCCGGTCAACCGGCTTACAAGCTGCACAGCAGCTTGTAAGGATGCTTGTTCCGGCGGCGTCCAACAGGGCCGGGGGACAATGGATCCGGCCCGTGTGTGAGAGGTGAGTTCCATTGCTGAAGCTGTGTATCTGTGACGACCAGCCCGGGGATTTGGAGCGGCTGGAGGGCTTTACCGCCGAGTTTTTCCAGAGCCGTCCGGACCTGCCCGCCCTGGTGGAGACCTTCCGCTCCCCCTTCGACCTGCTGGAGCGGCTGGAGGAAAAGGGCGGGTTTGATATTTACCTGTTGGATATTCTCATGCCCCACCTGTCCGGGCTGGAGCTGGCCCGGAAGCTCCGGGAGCGGGGGGAGACCGCCCAGATCCTGTTTCTGACCTCCTCCCGGGAGTACGCGCTGGACGCCTTCGCCGTCAACGCGGCGGGCTACCTGCTGAAGCCGGTGGAGCGGGAGGCGTTCTTCCAGGCGGTGACGGCGGCGGCCCAGGCCCTGGCCCCGGCGGACGACCCCTGCCTGCTGCTGAAAACCAGGGAGGGGGTCCGGAAGGTGCGGCTCCGGGAGCTGGTGCTGGTGGAGAGCTTTGACCACCGGCGTATGTGCACCCTGTCCAACGGGACGTCCCTGGAGACCTCCGCCACCCTCACCTCCCTGCTGGAGCGGCTGGAGGGGGACGGGCGGTTCTTCTCCCCCCACCGGGCCTATATCGTCAACCTGGAGTTTATCCAGGGGCTGGCGGGGGGCGAGCTGCTGCTGTCCAACGGGCGGAGGCTTCCGGTGGCCCGGAAGCAGATTCCGCAGATGAAAAAAGCCTATCTGAATTACGCGTTTTGAAAAGAAGCGTCTGGGGACGAGCGGGTTCCTCAGACGCTTCTTTTCAGTGTTCCACGCAGAAAATAGGGCGTTTCACGAAAAAATGATCGCAGGGCACTGGAAATGCGTTATAATATATGGGATTATATGGATGGCGTATTGCGGCGAAAGCTGACGGAGGGCGGCGAAGGGCCGCTCACCGGGGCGGTTCCTGGCGGGTCTGGGCCAGCTTGTCCACCAGGGCGATGACCAGCGCGGCGGAGCTGTCGTCCAGGGCGGATATGTCCATATACCGGGGCGCGTCCACGCACACCAGGTAGTCCACCGTCACCCCCAGCACCCGGGACAGGCGTATGAGCACCTCCAGGGAGGGGGCCTTGCTGGCGGTCTCGTAGGCACTGACCATCCCCTTGGTGACGCCCACCCGCTGGGCCAGCTGTCCCTGAGTCAGGTGCTTGCCCAGCCGGAGCTGGCGGAGCTTTTCACTACAGTCGATCATGGGTCGTTCCCTCCTGTCTGTTCACAGTGTAACAAAAAGGAGTTTGCCCATAGTATACATAAGTAATGCTAAAGGTTGACTTTTCCGCTTTCTTGTATTATGATTAAAACAGATGATTTATGCCCGCGTTCTGTTCAGTTGGGGTAAGGAGTATGGCTATGAGGCGCGAAACAAACGGAAAACGGAACAGCGGATTTACTCTGGTGGAGATGCTGGCGGTGACGGCCATCGTGGTCATCCTGCTGGCGGTGGGGATGGTGTCCGTGGTGCGCTATGCCCGCTGGCTGGAGATCACCGAGCTGGACAATACCGCCCGGGAGATCTACCTGGCGGCGGAGAACCGGGCGGTGCTGCTGTCCGCCGGGGGGCGGCTGAATAAGCTGGTGGCGGAGAAGGGCCAGACGCTGGCCCTTCCGGCAGAGGGGGCCGGCGTCAGCCCGCTGGCCGCTGGGGGCGGTGACCAGGAGGGGGAGCTGCGCTACATATCTTACAGCTACAACGATGCGAAGGACGCGCTGGACGATCTCCTACCCGAGGGGACCATTGATCCCGCGCTGCGCAAGGGCACTTTTTATATTGTATACCAGCTCAATGTGGACGAGGAAGGAAATTACGTGGGCACGGGGAGCGTCACCGACGTATTTTACGCCGGGAAGGGCGGAAATATTGGGGAGCTTGCGGACATTTATCCCCTGCGGGAGCTCTCCCGGGAGGAGCGGCTGAACGCGAAGAAGATGGTGGGGTACTACGGCAGCGCGTCGGTGGGCGGCGGCGCGTCCTCGCCGCTCAGCGCGCCCATCGTGGAGATCCAGAACGGCGAGGAGCTGACGGTCAGGGTCAAGTATACGGCGGCGGCGAACGGGAAGCACCAGCCGGTGCTGGAGGCGCGGCTGATGTATGGGGGAAGGACGCTCTGGCTGAACACGGAGGGGACGGGAAGCGGCTGGAGGGTGCCCCAGGTGGACCAGGAGACGAGCTACGGCGAGACGACCTATACCTATACCTGGACGCTGGACACGCTGAAGGAGGGCGGGCCGCGGTTCAAGGAGATTTTCAAAGACGCGGCCCCCGGGAAGGACTTTACCGTGTCCGCCAAGCTGAAGCAGGATAATATCACCAGCGCGGAGGGCAGGGCCGTGAACAATTCCCTGTTCGCCGATGAGAGCAATGGGAGCACTGCCAACATCGCGAACCTGCGGCACCTGCAAAACCTGGACCAGGCGTTTTCCGGGGTGGCGGGCAAGACGGCGGCGGTGCAGATCGCCGACATCGACCAGGACGCCGGCAAGTTTGAGGATTACCAGTTTAAGCCCATCGAAAATTCTGAGCTGAAGTCCTTTTGCGGCTCCTCCGGGACGGGGGAGGATGCCGCCGTCCACACCATCAAGGGTCTGACGGTGACGGCGGAGAGCGCGAAGGACAAAAACGGCGCGGGGCTGTTTGCGGCGGTGGGGGAGAAGGGTGAGTTTACCTTCCAGGACGTGCGGCTGATCAATGCCCAGGTGAAGGCGGGGGACAATACGCCCGTGGGGGCGTTGGTGGGAAGCGCGGACAACGCCGCGTTTGACAACTGCTGGGTCTACTGGGAGATGGGCAGCCAGAACGAGCTGCGGGAGCGGCTGACGAAGGACGGGACGCCCGTCTACCAGATCGCTGGCGGCACCGCCGGGGGACTGGCGGGTGAGCTGAACGGCGGAACGATCACAAGCTGTCTGGCGGCCACTCTGGTGCGGGGCCGTGTTCTCGCGGGCGGTCTGGTGGGACGGGCGGACGGTGTGACCGTGGGGCAGTCCTACGCGGACTGCTATCTGACCGGGCCTGCCACGGCGGGGCTGATTGGATACGCGGACGGCGGCACGTCCCTGGCGGATGTTTATGCGGCGGGGGTCATCAAGGGCGCGGGGGCGAATGCGAGGGCCGCCGGACTGTGCGCCGGGATGGCGGCGGCGGAGCGGGCCTATTCCGCCATGCGTTATGAGGACGTTGACAGCGGGGACATTAAGCCGCTGGCGTCCGGGGTGGAGAACGGCAAAAATAGCTGCTACTATTTGCAGATCACTTCTGGCAGCGGCATGGAGTTCGCGCAAATGACACGGCCGGGGAACTCGGCGGGCACGGACTTTGCCAGGACGCTGGGCGGCGCGTTTGAGTGGAAGGACTATGCCGCCAGCAATCCCTATAACCTGCGGGAGGGCATGGCTCTGGCCACCTATGACTTCCCGGGGCTGGCGGGACTGCCCCATTACGGCGACTGGAACACGGAATTTACCAAGCCCGCCCTGGTCTACTATGAGCGGTATCAGAAGGACGGCCAGGAGGCCGGGTACGGCTTTTACGGCGGCGGAGTGGATTGTCTGAGGGACGATGCGGTTGTCCCTCTGGACGGCTATGCCGTGGCGTTCCGGGCGGAGGACCTGGGGGACGAGCTTACCATTTGGTTCAATGGGGCCAAGGACGGGATGACGTATGAGAAAGACAAGCTGCTTACCGTGACCGATACGGACGGGCAGACAGGGGAGGAGGAGATCTACTACCTCGCCCCCCTGCCCGAGAAGCTGATCGACAGCGAAACAGCCGCGAAGGATCTTTACCAGATTCTCACCTTTACATTATCAAAGGAGGGCGGGGAGACGGCATCCGCCTACTGCCCCCACTTCGCCAAGACCATGTTCCCCCTGGAGGGGCTGGACACGGAGGAGCAGCGGGACGGGGCCATCGCCGCCGCCGCGGAGAACGCGCGGATCTCCGTGCGCACCCCCCGGCACCTGCGGGCGTTGAGCGTTTTTGAGGTATATTACCATCCGGCGAAGGAGCTGAGCTTTACCTTCACCCAGGAGCTGGATCTGAATTACGCAAACTACACGGGGTACGGCTGGACGCTGGAGAACGGCGGGAAAAACCCGGAGATGGGGAAGCAAAGCCCCATCGGCAGGATGGGCCAGCCCTTCCGCGGCGTTTACCAGGGCGGCTGCCACACCATCCAGGGCGTGGAGTTCCGGCTGGAGGAGACGGGGAGCAGGCAGTACGCCGGGCTGTTCGGCCTGTCCGAGGGCACGCTGAAGGATATCGTCTACCTCATGGACCCGGACGAGACGGTGACCGTGTCCCGGAGCAAGGTGAACCTGTACCTGGGCGGACTGGCCGGCGGGAACAACGGCACCATTATCAACTGCGCCGTGGCTGGGATCAACCTGGAGGGCAAGGTCTACAGCAAGGCCGTGGGATACGTGGGCAGCCTGGTGGGCAGCAACGAGGGGACCATCCAGAACTGCGCCGCCGAGACCGCGCGGTTGGCGGCCAGCGGGGACGACTACTCCCACGCCTACGCCGGGGGACTGGCGGGGCGGAACAACGGCGCGGGCGCGGCGATTTACAGCTCCTACGCCGTGGGCCGCGTCAGCGCGGAGGTGTCCAAGGAGTCGGACGCCCGGGTGTGCGGCTTTGTGGGCTATAACTCCGGGCTGATTGTGAACAGCTACGCGGCGGTGCAGCTGGAGTCCAGCGGCCTGGGGGCGGAAACCTACGGCTTCGCGGGGCAGAAGGAGGGCCAGCAGCGGAACACCTTCTTTGTGGATAAGGGAAACTTTACCTACCGGGATAACGCCTATAACGCCAGCTACTCCTTTCAGGGGGACAAGGCCGAGCCCGTGTTCTATCAGGATCTGAGCGGCGGGGAGACGGCGATCTGGATCAGCGGGAAGCCGGGCAGGGACGCCATGGCTCTGGGCGGAGAGGCCGCCTTCGGCGGGAACCCGGGTGCTAAGGACTTCCCCCTGCCCACGGGCGTGGTAAACGCAGAGGGAAAGCCGGTCCACTACGGCCGCTGGCTGGAGCCGCTGCCGTTGGGGCGGATGGGCGTGTACTACTGGGAAAAGATGGAGCTTCCCGGCGTCTCGAAGGACAGCAAGCGGGTGGTCTACGGCATCAGTATGCTGGCGGTGGACCCGAATAAGGAGACGGTGACAAAGACCTCCACCCTGTCCAATGCGCGCAGCGACGGCGGCGTGGTGGTGGATTACGGGTATGGGTTCTATATCGACGAGGATAATGCGGTAAAATTCACCTCTGAGGGGATTTTGTATACAGAAAAGGGAGAAGCGGGCGCAAAGCCGGAGAGGGCGGAACGTGCGGAGGACAGCGAGACGAACAACGCCCTGGGCACCCTGATGCCGGGCTATACATTCCATTCCTGCCGCAGCTTTGTGCCCAACCCGGATCCTGGTGAGAAGGGGAATTTCGTGGAGGGAACCACGCGGCCCGGGCTGTACGCCAGCGGAACGAAAAACTCCCCCAACGGCAGGCTCACGCTGGTGGAGGGGGGCGTTAAGGCCGTGTTCGAGATCAACCCCCACTTCGCGGACGCGCTGTCCGTGGCGGAGGCACCCAAGGGTTATACCGTGATGGGGAACGAGCTGAAAGCCACGCCAGGGACGGAGAAGAACCCCTACGGGGTGCGGGCCATGGGACAGCTTTCCGCCATCAACTGGAACAGCGAGAACCGGAACACCAAGACGGTGCTGCATGGGCACAGCAATACTGAAGAAAAAACCAACAGCAGTCAGTTCCCCTATCTGTCCCGTGTCGGTGCCGACACAAAACGTTACTGGAAGCAGACCCACGATATTGATGGGGCGAATGGGACGTATACCCCCATCGCGGAGTATTACGACAGGATCAACGGTCAAGGACCCAAGACGAGCAGCCTGTTCGGCTGGTTCGGCGGGGAGTACGATGGGGACGACTATGTGATCCAGGATGTGAAAATCCAGGGGCAGACATCCTCCTGCGCGGGCCTGTTCGGCATGATCTATAACGGCAGGCTGGACAGCGTGATCCTCTACTCCTCCGACGGGACGGGGACAGTCGAAGCCAAGCGGGATGAAAGGACGCTCACCTGCTGGTATGCGGCAGGCACCCTGGTGGGAATGGCGGTTACGGATGATAAAAACAGTAATGGACTGGTGAACTGCTCCGTGGCGGGCTATACCGTCAACGCGAATGTCTATACCAGCTCGGGCTGGGGCGGAAGCTGCATCGGCGGGCTGGCCGGCGTTTCCAACATGGCACTGGAGGGCTGTTCCGCGGTGACGGAGGTTAAGGTTCCGTCCACGGCGGTGGACAACGACAATATGCGCGTGGGCGGGCTGGTGGGAAGCTGTCAAAACAGCGTGACCAACTGCTTCGCCGGGGGAAGCATTGACATTGAGAGCGGCGTTACCGTTCCCGGCGGCAAGAACCCGCCGAAAGGCGTGTACGTGGGCGGACTGGTGGGCGGCAGCTATTTCAAGCCGCTGCGGGTGAACGGCCAGGGCGTACCGATTGGAGCCACAAATGACGATGGGGGGAATACGGCAAATCAAACAGATAACGCGCTGACCAACTGCTACAGCTATGTGACCCTGCCCAGCTATGAGGATACGGTGATCAACCTGAGCGGGACGAATGGCAATAAGAAGAAGCTGGGCGCGCTGTACGCCATCGGCGGCACGGGGGAGATTTATCCATCGGCAGGTGATCGGCCCCCTGGAGTGGCGGATTCCGCCAACCACGGCAAATGCACCATCACCAACTGCTATTACCTGACCTCCGAGGTGCTGAAAAACAATAAGCAGGAGGGCGGCACACTGGACATCCCCGGCGACCTGCACGGGAACGGGGAGAACAGGCTTAAAACGGATCTGTGGGAGTTGACGAAAAATCAGGGGGAGTATGTGCCCCGGTCCGACCCCATGGGCCTTACCTACCGCCAGCTGTCCGGGAAGGACCTGATTGAGAAGGGAGCGGATAAACGGTACATTATGGGCTGGCTTACCGCCTTCTCCCCCGTCACCAAGACCACCCCCGGCGGCGACAGCATCCCCGGCAAGTACAGCTACAGCTCCCGGGCCAAGCTGGAGGGGCTGAACTACCCCTTCCCCACCATCCTGACCCGGGAGGGCGGGAGCATCCACGTCCACTACGGCGACTGGCCCCTGGAGGGCATCGAGCGGGCGGTGGGCGGCGGGCCTATCGAGGTGAACCTGCTGCGGTCGGACACCGAGACGGAGACGCTGACCCTGAGCGAGGGGGTGCCGGAGGGCGGCAGGTGGACGGTATCGCCTACCGGGGAGGAGCGCGACGATCTGCTTGCAGCGGGAGAGCCCGCGCCCAAGGCCACGGTGAAGATCACCGGATACGGCGAAGGAACGTGCACCATCGAGGTGACCGGGTACGAGCAGGGGCTGGATGATGTGACGGTGACGTACACCGTGGGCGGGGTGGAATACTCCGTCACCATCACGGTGAAGGTGACCGCGGAGCTGCGGGTGAAGCCCCAGACCCTGCCCATCTACGTGCTGCCGGGGGCCGACGTCAGGGTGCCGCTGTCCCTGTGCGACGAAAACTGGCAGGAGCTGACGGCGGAGAGGCAGGCGGCCGTGGAGATCGTCACCGAAAAGAGCGTCTGCAATCCGCCCTGGATGCTGAACTGGGCAAAGCTGCAAAAGGACGAAACGGGCGGCTATTACCTCCAGCTGAAGGCGGCGGAGTATGACGAGGAGCGGGTCCAGGAGGGCGCGCAGGCCATGCCCGTCAATGTGGCCTACTACTACGGAAAAGCGGCTGGGGAGGGGGAGAACAGAACCCTGTCCGTTGAGAACAGCACGCTGACGGTGGAGATGCTCCCCCCGCCGGAGCCGGAGCTTGACGAAAAGACGGGCGAGGTGCGGCTCACCTTCCCCGCGATCCCCCTTGAGCAGGACGGGGAGGGGCCCAGCATCGTGACCACTGTGGCAAAGGTCGAGGTGGTGACGGTGAAGGAGCCGGAGCCGGACGCCGCCGGGCCTGTGGAGCCCCCGGAGACAACGGAGCCTGTGGAGACGGCGGAGCCCGCGCCCGAGCCCGAGGCGGTTGGGGAGAATAACGTTGTGACGCTGAAGAACTATGCTCCGGGAGCGGAGGTAACGCTGGAGCTGACGCTGGAGCTGAGGCGGAGCGATGGGGAAGCTGATGCGCCGCCCGTCGTCCAGGCCGTCCCGGTGACCGTGGCCATTCCGAAGGCGGAGCCGGAGGAGACGAAGCCCGATCATCCGGACGCCGGGACGCAGAAGGACGGGAGCGCGGCTCCGGAGGGCGGACAGGCGGAAGTCCGGGAGGACGCGGTGCAAGAGACGGAGCCCGCGCTTCCGGCCAAGGAGAGCATGAACCCCGTCCCGGAGGAACCGGACCGGGACGGGGAGGAGGAGGACGGCGCGTAGGCGTCGGCCCCGGTGAGAGAAAGGGGGAGGTCCCGTGGGAAGCATACGCGGCAAGCTGCGCAGCCAGCGCGGGGCGTCCATCCTGCTGGCTCTGCTGTTTTTCCTGGTGTGCGCCATGGTGGGGGCGTCGGTGCTGATGGCGGCGGCGTCCAACGCCGGGAAAAGCCGCAGCAGCCGGGAGGAACAGCAGAAATACCTGACGCTGTCGTCGGCGATGCAGCTGGTGTGCGATGAGCTGACGGCGGCGGAGTACAGTGCGGAGTTTGTTCGAACAAAAACAGAAGAAGTTCTGAAAACAATCGTCACAGAAAACGGGTCTTATTCAGTGCACGACTATTACAAATATTACTACGAACAGAAAAGCGGCAGCTATACAGGCGGATTTTCGGAGAATGTTTTGCCCATGCTCAACACATTGGACGGATTGTTTGCCAAAGGACGCCTGCCTATGACGGAGATCAAAAACAGCGATCATTACATTTACAGCAGCGGCTTCACTGTCAGCGGTGATCAGGCGGTCGAACTGGAGTTGGCCGTGACCGATCCGGATAGCGGGACAGGGCTGAACCTGCCGGTGAAGGTGACGGTGGTGCTGAAACAAGATCCGGCATTCCGGATTTATGTGACGGCAAGGCTGGCGGACGATGAGAGCTATTCCATGTACGCCGAGCTGATATGCGGCACCGTGCCCCAGATCGAGGCGGGAAAGACCACATACGGCTCCATCAAGTGGACGCTGAGCCAAATTACGAGGAAGGAGCCGACGACATGGTAGGTCGCAAGCGGAAGGACAGCCGGGGGGAGACCCTGGTGGAGCTGCTGGCCTCCATCCTGATCGCGGCCCTTTCGGTCGCGCTGCTGTTCACCTGCTGCATGACGGCGGCGGCGATGGGCCGGGACACCCAGGAGGCGGATGGGCGGTACTACGAGGCCTTGTCCGCGGCGGAGGAAAAGGCCGGGAAAGAGGGCGAATCTTCCGTGACGGTAAAGGGGAACGGCACAGAGGACACCATCGACGTGTTCCTCTACGGCGGCGAGGAGATGTACTCCTATCAAAAGGGGGCGGCGTCCCGTGACCCGTAAGTGGAAGGACAGCCGGGGCCTGACCCTGGTGGAGACGCTGTGCGCTGTGGCAATCCTGGTGCTGCTGGGGCTGCTGGTGAACACGGGGCTGAACCTGGCCATGCGGGGCTACCGGGAGCTGACCGCCCAGTCGGAGCTGGAGCTGCTGGGCTCCACCCTGACGTCGGCGTTGGCGGACGAGCTGCGCTACGCCCGGGAGGTTGAGACGGAGGCGGACGGAAGGGTGACGCGGTTCCACAGCCACCGCTATAACTATCCGGACCCGGACATGGCCTATACGGAGCTGAAGGTGGAGAATGGGAAGCTCTACGCCGGAATCTACCAGATGGTGCCGGACGGGGCCTACAACCACGGGGCCTACGAGCTTCGGCCGGGGGCCTTCCGAGTGACCTGCGCGGACGGGCTGTTCCGGGTAAGCCTGACGGTTCAGCAGGCCGGGGGCGGGCTGTCCCGCACCGTGGAATTCACCGTCCGGTGCCTGAACTACAAACCGACGACATAGAGAGGGGGCGGAGCCATGGCAATGAAATATAACCGGTTGGGCGATATGCTGGTGGAGAGCGGAGCCATCACCGAGGCGCAGCTCAGGCAGGCGTTGGAGCTTCAGGCCGGCAGCGGCGAGCGGCTGGGCACGGTGCTCCAGGCCCACGGCTTCATCACGGAGCGGCAGCTCATCGACACGCTGATGAACCAGGTGGGCGTGGAGTATGTGGATCTGAACTCCCTGTCCATCCCATCGGAGATGGCCCAGATCCTGCCCAAGAACGTGGCGAAAAAGCATATGGTGGTGCCGGTGAAGGCCAGCCGCACCGACGTGCACCTGGCGATGGCCGACCCGCTGAACTTCGTGGCGGTAGAGGAGGTGCGGGCCATCACCCGCCGCCGGGTGATCCCGCTCATCGCCACCGCCGCCGCCGTGGAGCGGGCGGTGCAGAACCTGTACAGCAACCAGGGGGCCATGCGGGCCATCGAGGAGATGCAGCGGGACCTGATCGGCGGGCAGTACGGCGCGTCCGCCCTGGGGGCCGCCGGGGGGCAGAGCGTGGCGGTGGACGAGGACGAGGCGGACGCCGCCCCGGCCATCCGGCTGGTGAACTCCATCATCGACCGGGCCTATACCGAGCGGGCCAGCGACATCCACATGGAGCCGGGAGAGGACCACATGGCCATCCGGATGCGGATCGACGGCGCGCTGCGCACCATCATCCAGGTGCCCCGGGAGCTGCAAAGCTCCGTGATCTCCCGGATGAAGATCATGGCCCGGATGGATATCGCCCAGAAGATGATCCCCCAGGACGGCCGGGCCAACGTCACCGTCCAGCAGGAGACGCTGGACCTGCGTATTTCCACCCTGCCCACCACCCACGGGGAGAAGGTGGTCATCCGGCTGCTGCGCAAGGCGGCGGAGCTGGGCAGTCTGGACGGCATCGGCCTGCGGGGGGAGAACCGGGATCGGTTTTTGAAGCTGGTGGACAACGCCACCGAGGGGGTGATCCTCATGGTGGGGCCCACCGGATCGGGCAAGACCTCCACCCTGTACGCCATGATCCAGCGGCTGAAAAGCGAGGAGGTCAATCTGGTGTCCCTGGAGGACCCGGTGGAGTACCACATCGACGGGGCCTGCCAGGTGCAGATCAACGAAAAGACCGGGCTGACCTTCGCCAGCGTCCTGCGCTCGGTGCTGCGGCAGGACCCGGACATCATCGCCGTGGGCGAGATCCGGGACGGCG
>OFHM01000658.1_pt1 | contig 27380 bp, 25 predicted proteins | sample 1521311 | NCBI WGS metagenome assembly OFHM01 (sample SAMEA3504083, study PRJEB24116) | mouse gut metagenome | biome: mouse gut; feature: mouse-associated habitat; material: faeces | place: Denmark | collected 2011 | reverse complement strand
CCTGAAAGGTGACATGGCTGACGTTTGCGGTACCGGTCTCTATCCGGGACAGCGCTTGTGGAGTGCAGATGCCCTCGGAGAGCTGTTCCTGAGTGAGCCCAGCTTTTATCCGAGCTTCCTTGATAAGCAGATTGGCGTTATGTACTGGCATCAGAGTAGCCTCCATCGGTTGTAAATAAAATGTGCATACATAATGATATATCATATTCGAATATAATATAACATAACATAACATGATATTGTTGATATATAATAACATGAAATATTTAAAAATGCAAGGACCCAACCTAAATGGAAACGAAAAGTTTTCTGGTCAGTTTGTGGAAAAAGAACCTGGGAAGAGCTAGACTAACACTATAATATTCAAGAACTTGGATGGATGACAATATGTGTTGCACAGATTTCGCGGAAGGGGGGAGATAGATTCATGAAACTCGATATAGGGACACCTGTCATTACTTCGCATCATTATTATGCGCTTCCGTTGGCAATTATCTGCGGTGATGACGCACTGAAGCGGTGGGTCTACAGCGAGTTCATCCAGTGGTACACCTACCGCGACCACGAGGACGAGAGGACAAGGGTCAGCCTGTATAAAGATAATAATGAAAGATATAAGTTCGAACCGCTCTATGAGACGGTTGCTATGTCTAAGCAGCTTGTAGGGGGCAAGGATGTGGTGAGTGTCTTCAAGAGCTTTTTAGATAACGGGCAGTACATCTACGATTTTGTGGATTTGCATTATATCCGTTCATTAAGACGAGACAGGCATTTGATGCATGATGTTCTGATTTTTGGTTACGATGATGATTTGCAAGTGTTTCATGTATATGCCTATCATGGAGCAAAGCTTGCCCAATGGGACATCCCATATGCCGAATATGAGGAGGCTTATGATTCGGACTATCAAAGGGCGCAGTTCCATCTTACAGTATTGTATCGTAAAAAAGATGCAGAATTCCACCTGGACATCGGACGCATCGGAAACCATCTCCTGGACTATCTCGAAGGGATAAACACTTCTAACCGTGAGGCACCGCTTTCAGTGGAACTGTATAAGCCCAGGTTCGGACTGGATGTCTACGATGAAATGAAGTACAACCTCCAATGTATGCGTGACTGGAACTTGCTGCTGGACATCCCAGAGATGTTCTGTATCTATGAGCATAAATGTTTCATGTATGAGAGGGTGGCATATCTGGATGGATGCACGGATGTGAAATGCCCTGACAGCTTGAGGGACAGGTTTGCAGAGATGAAAGAGTCGGGAAGGATTATGGCAATGTTGGCATTGAAGCTCAATCAGAAAAGGTTGTCCAGCGAGGAAGACTATAATGCCTTGATGCATCGTTTTGATGTCATGAAAGAACTTGAAAAGGCTGCGTTATCTGAGTACTATGAACACAACTGTTCTGTCTTTGAAAATGCGTGAGGTAAGATGATGGATGGTAGGACACTTCAATATGCAGATATTGTGCTGGAACCGGTTAGCTTGAGCGAGGTGATTGGGCTTGACACAGGTGATGCGGGAATCCAATACGACTACTTTGACAGTATTGTCTCAAGGAATGGGAACTGTTTGGCTGAGGCCTATATGATTAAAAACCAAACAGAAAATGTCGGATATGTAGCGCTGTATCATATTGATGCTGCAAATGAGATTGCAAATATCTACGGCAAAATCAGTGGGAAGCAATATTACGGTGACTTTATCAAGGCGTTTTTGGCATTGCTTGGATATGCGTTTACAGAACGGGATTTAAAGAAGCTGAGCTTGGTATATCGTCAAGACAATTATTTCTTTGACGATGTGTGCAAGCATCTCCGCTTCATTCGAGAAGGCTTGCTGAGAGGGCAATTGAACTGTGAAGGGAGAAGTTTCGATGTCAGTACATATGGAATGCTTAGATATGAGTATCAGAGACTTGCGGTTGGCTCATACAAAATGATGTTCGCTTGGGATTATGGCTTTTATCCTCAAAAGGTGGTACAGCTTGATTTGGCGGGATATTTCAACCGCCGACTGTTCACCAATTCCCTTGACAACCCCAACCATGCGAGGATAAATGACTGGCTTCGTGAGTATGTAATGAACCGGACAGTCCCGGAGGAGCATTGCCTGATATATAAGGATGTAAAGTTCCCAGTTCGTATTTTTGCCCCTGATTTTGAGTTTGACTGTTTTTTGTGCGGGAAACAGGAGATAAGTGTCCCGGAAGGAAGGTATACAGACCTTCTCTTGGTGGCTACTGCGCAGTTCGGTAACAGGCAGACGTATGTCACAGCTGTCTACGAGGATGGGACAAGTGAGGAGTGTGCGTTCAACATAGGAGACTGGTGCGAGAAAATCGCGCGGGATGAGCATATCATCCACTATGCTGCTGCCTGCCGGGAGCTTGGCCAGAAATCCAACATGGTCAAGTGTGATGCCTTCGTCTATTTACAAAGGGTACATATCAACTGGGATAAGTTGCTGAAAAGACTGATTTTCCCGATGGAGAGCAATGAGATATTTATCTTTGCGGGAGCATTGTGCGTAGCGTGATTTGCTACGAAATTTTATTAACGCTTAGTGCTTATGCAAATACCCATTTTGCCGCTGAAGTAAAATATCAGAACTTTTTGAGGGCAATTGATTTTTGCTGGTTTTGATTCTTTGCAGAAAAGCGCCATATAACACGTTTGGCCAGTTTTTCAAAGAAAAGACGAGGTTCAGCACACTGAAGATAAGCAAAATTTTAATGATATACAGGGAGGATTGAATAATGTTTTATAAACCATCAATGTTTAACCATATTTGCGATATGGACAATGAAATGATTCTTTACAATTCATTGAAAGGTTGTAAGGGAATCCGTAAGGTTCATGCGGATAAGGTACCAGAATTATCAAGTATTATGAAGCGCTCCAAGCTTGATAGAGCATCGCTTGAAGCTTTTGAGGATCTCATAAATCTTGGATATTTTGTGCCATATGATTTTGATGAGAGATTGAATTGTGATCGGATGCAAATGGAGATGATAACCAATACTGTCTTAAGATTGGTTATACATACAACGAAAGCATGTAATTTCAGATGCAAATATTGTGCCCTGGATTTTTGTAATGAATTTATGAGTCGGGAGATATGCGACAGTATCATAAAGTACATTCGACAAAATATTTCCCGTTACAGTGCAGTCCATATCAGTTGGTTTGGCGGCGAACCCTTAATGGGGATGGATGTGATAGAGCACATATCTACTGAGGTTATAGAGATATGTAAAAGAGCTAAAAAGCCCTATTTCAGTTCAGTTACTACAAATGGATACCTACTTACTCCTAAAAATTTGTCTATTTTGATGAAATGTAAAGTAGCTCATTATATCGTGACGATTGACGGAATCCAAAGCACCCATGACAATCAACGTGTCCTGGTGGATGGCAGTGGCTCTTTTAAAAAAATAATTGATAATCTGAAATATATCAGTGAGAACATAATTTCCCGTAATTTGAAGGTAATCATCCGAACCAATATTACGCAAGATATTTATGATGTCTTAAAGGACTATTATGAATATTATAATTTAACTTTTGGGCATGATAAGAGGTTTTCTTTATTTGTAAGGCCAGCCGGAGATTGGGGCGGAGAAAGAGTAAAAAGTTTTCTCAATCACTTAATCGATAAAAGTTGGATGGATTCTGTAATATTAGATTTAGCGGAGCTGTCCGGTGACATTAAATATAGCATGAATTTTGAAGATTTAAATTTTGGAGGAACTACATGTAATGCAACTTATCTGAATAAATATACGATTGGGTGTGACGGCCTGATAGCAAAGTGTGATACGGCTAGTGAAGAGCTGGCCATTGGGAAAATTGAAGATGGGAGAATGGTTATAGACAGGGACAAGGAAAATCAATGGATATTGGGACATAGACATAAAGATGCGGAATGTAATGACTGTTTTTTTGGATTCTCCTGTTTTTATAATTCCTGTCCTAAATCAAGAATATTATACAATTCGAAAAATTGCGCAAGATTAAATCAAATTGACAGTCTACTCAAATTATATTGTAAAACTAATGATGTACAATACATATAAGTAAGAACGCCACATAAATGAAAAGGAGGTCAGTAATGTTAGATTCATATATGGTAATTAAAAATAAAGTTATAGAAATCTTTGAATTAAATGGATTTTACCTTCCTATCGCTGAGGAAATAGAAGACGATATCAATATCATGGAGTATGATATAAGCTCATTGGAATTTATTTCTATAATTATTCGATTTGAGGAAGAGTTGGGGATTCGTATTCCTGATGAGGTATTGACGATAGAATTGTTTCAATCGTTTAACGCTCTGGTGGAGTTTCTTTATGATTTATCAGAAGGTGATAGTAAAGTTTTGCTAGAAGACATGAAATAAATAGGGTATTGCTTGTAAGGATTATTTTATGATTCAGAGGAATGTCGATTTGTGAACAGGATTAGGATGGGAAGCGCAAAGAACAGCTTTGCTCGTCGAAGTTGTCCGGACTGAGTGTAGGAAGGAACCATAGACTTTGGCATGATTGGGGGACAAAAGGATGATTAAAGCCTATGATTGTGATGTTGTTGTAGTGGATTCAGGGGTAGATTGTGCTCACCCGGAATTAAATTCAGCCGTAATACAAGGGATTTCAGCCAGCGTCTCAGGAATGAAAGAGGGATGCGATGATGTTTTAGGGCATGGAACAGCGATATGTGGGATTATTCATAGGCATGTCCCTAATGCTAAAATTTTAATGATTAAGATAATTGACGGTTTGACGGATGACATAAAAGAAGACAAGCTTATCAATATATTAGATTTTATATATGAAAATGTGGAGTGTAGCATAGTCAACTTGAGTCTGGGACTTAATCTGGTTCAGGACAGTCATCAGCTATATCAGATATGTGATAAACTGAAGAAAAAGGGCATTGCAACAATATCAGCGTTTGATAATTCGGGTGCGATATCTTATCCTGCTGTTTTTGACTGTGTATATGGGGTTGTTGCCCATGAAGCTTGTTTAAAAATAGATGAGATTATGTTCTGTAATAGTAACATGGTGAATTTATGTGCCTGTGGAAAAGCACAGAGGGTTCTATGGAAGGATGCCTCTTACATTATTTCTGGAGGAAATAGCTATGCGTGCGCGCATGCGACAGGTGTCATTTTGAAGGTAAAAATGGAGAAGCGGCAGTGGGATATCGCAGAGATTATCCAGAAGGTGGCTCGCCATCGATTGGAGTTTGCTGTTAATGCATTGGGCAATAGGAAACCTCCTTGTGACCATTATAAAAAAGTGGCACTGTATCCATTTAATAAGGAAATGCATAGTCTTGTGAGGTTTGAAGACACTCTTTCCTATGAGATAATTGATATATATGATGCCAAATATTCTGTGCATGTTGGGGCTTTTACGAATTTGCTGTTGGGTCTATCCAATGCAAAAGATCATCGAATAAGGAACATCAAAGACATTGAATGGGATTCATTTGACACACTTGTGGTTGGCCATACAAGAAAAATGTTAGATGTGGCGAGTGCCCATGTGATTGCATCAGATGAGCTAATCAGGGAAGCCTTGAGAAAAAACAAAAATGTATATTCATTTGATGATTATAGAGAAATTATAGAAGCGGAGAAGTATTCAGGTAACTATTTTTGTCCTACAATAGAATATGGGGAGGAATTCAGAAAATACACCTTGCCTTTTGGTAAACTATATAAAATATCGACTCCGGTTTTAGGGGTATTTGGTACGAGTTCAAAACAAGGGAAGTTTACCTTACAGCTTATATTGAGGCAATTGCTTCTGCAAAATGGATATACAGTCGCTCAGCTAGGGAGCGAGCCTACCGCTTATTTGCTGGGCATGGATGCTTGCTATCATTTTGGATATGGTTCCGAAAAGGTTGGCAATGAGGCTTATAGTGTTTCCTATTTAAATAGAATGATGCATGAATTGGATTTATTAAATAGAGATATCATTCTTGTAGGTTGCCAATCCAATACGATTTCCGATGAAATAAACGATATAAATGATTTGGCCTTTCCACAATTGTCGTTTCTATATGGAACAAACCCGGATGGAATCATACTTTGTATCAATGAATTTGACGATAAGGAATATGTTAAGAGAACAATGTTGTGCTTAGAGACGCTGGTTCACTGTAAAGTAATCGCAGCAGTGCTTTTCCCCCTTTCCTTTTCGGATGTAATGACAGGAATCTATGGGAAAAAGAGAAGGTTGAGCATAGAGGAGCTGTGCTCAGTTTGTAATAGTCTTGGGTCTGAAATGGATGTGCCGGTTTATGTTTTAGGAGACAATGTACATATGAATCAATTGTTGGATAAATTAATTGCATTCTATTCATGATTTATGTACAGTATACTGACATTTTCTGCACATATGTGAATGGGAGTGAATATAATTTCAGGCTTGCTTATACGGAGATTGCCTGTTTGGCAAAACATTGTTTAAATAGGAATCGGTATACAATTATATAAATATTTTAAGAGGAAGGAGGCAGAAATATGGGGAAGAAACTAAAAAAACCGCAAAAAGGTCAAAAGTTCACTATCGTGCAGCTATATGATAATATTGAATGCACCGTTATTGACAAGAATAATTGTGAAGGTGCAAACTGTTCATCAGGCTGTGGAAAAAGTAAATGCAACACATAATTCCCTAACTAAATTTTGCTAAGCAGAAAATTTATGTAGAATTATAGGTAAACAGACTATATCCTTAACTGTGATTATAATATAATTGTATGCTGATTCTAGAGTTAATGGTTATAGTTTGTTTGCGTAAGGTCAGACAGAAGTCTTTTCTGTATATACTCGCAGAATTGACTTTCTGTCTGTACTTTATCCCAACTGGGCAATGTTATGCCCAAGACAGACAAGATTTAACAATCAGATGAAAGTCCCAATATGCTGGCAATCTTGAAGCCGCTGCCGTGCAATATATACTACGATTAGATGTTTGAAAAGAAAGGATATGAAATGAAAGAAATATACCATACTGTGAAGAATGCAGGGCGCTGCATATGGAAATTAGGGAAAAGCGTATATCTCCACAAATCCGTGTTGCTGCTAATCGCGGTTGTCTTTTCACTTGCGGCAGTCTATTTTCCGGCAGCTATCATAAATAGTATATATCCGGTTTTTGATAAGGCTCAGCTGATTGCTCTGATTGCTGCCTGGTTGGCCATTCAATTCATTCAAGGCACAGTCCCCTATGTGATAAATAATAGAATCTCCATCCTCTCCACAAAGATATTGGCACAACTGAAAGTTCGATATGGGGCTGTCCTATCCCATATCCGTCTTGAGAAGCTGGAGGATTCCAAGACGATTGACGAGATAGCTGTCATCAAGAGCGGGCTATCCAGGGGCTGTGAGCTGGAGGTGCTGAACGACTGCTTCTCCCTTCTGCAGTCAGCAATTTCCATATTGCTGCTGATCGGCATCCTGTCACAGCTGTCGGCTGTGTTCTTTCTGTTTGCTGTGGCAGTGGCTATTGTGCAATCGGCCGCCAGTTCCAGGGCGGAAAAGAAGCGGTTTGAATATCGGGAGGAGAATGCCGCCTTGGATCGGAGACTCAATTACTCCATCTGGTCGCTGACGGATGTCTGTTTTGCAAAAGAAGTCCGGTTCTTTGGCCTGAGGGACTATATCAAGGACAGGTTCAACAGGGACCGGAAGCGGATGTACCGCATGATGGCGGGACAGTCCTGGATATTGGCGAAATATCATGCGCTTCCCAGCCTGCTGCTGGGGCTGACCTATGTCTTTGTATATGGCCTCATGGCTTACTCTTTGTATTCCGGGTATTCCGCGGCTGGCGATTTTGTGCTGTTCACTGGGGGAGTGCTGAGCTTCAGCTCCCATATAAACGCCCTTGGGGGAAGCATAGTGGACATCAGGACCCAGAGCAGATATATGGAGACCTACCACAGCTTGCTGGACCAGGGGGAAGGGCGGAAAGAAGGAGTCCACATAGACCTGTCCAGAATCGAAATCGAGTTCAGGCATGTATGGTTCCGATATCCCAACCAGAACGAGTATGCCTTGCAGGACATCAATGTGACCATTCCGGATTGTTCCCGAATCGCAATCGTAGGGCCGAACGGATCCGGGAAGACCACTTTCATAAAGCTGCTGATGGGCTTCTATCGGCCCACCAGAGGCGAGATTCTCCTGAACGGAGTGAATCTGGAGGAGATTGCCCTAGGGCAGCTTGAGGAGCTGTTCGCCCCGGTATTCCAGGATTTTTACATCACGGCCTATTCCGTGAGGGAGAACATAGCGTTCGGACATGAGCCTGAGGAAGGTGGAGAGGAAGCGATTTGGCGCATCCTGGAGCAGGCAGGTGCCCGGGACGCGGTGGAACAGATGCCTGGGCAGCTGGACTGTGCGCTGTCCAGACAGATTGATGAGGACGGAGTGCAGCTCTCCGGAGGGGAGATGCAAAAGCTGGCGATTGCAAGGGCCTTACAGAAGGGAGCCCCGGTCCTTATTCTGGACGAGCCTACGGCAGCGCTGTCCCCCATCGCGGAATATGAGCTTTACAGACGGTTTTACGAGATGAGCCAGGATAGGTCGACTTTGTTCATCTCACACCGCCTGGCCAGCTGTAAGCTGTGTGACGAGATATTGGTTTTCGAGCAATCTAAGATTGTGGAGACAGGGAACCATTCCATGCTGATGGATAGGAAGGGCCTGTATTTCCAGATGTTCACAACGCAGGCTGAATATTATGTATGATGGGAGGGTGCTATGAAAGAAAATATCAAGGATGTGCTTTTCCTTTTTAAGAGCCAATGGAAGGAGAGCAAGATGCAGATTTTCCTGAAGATGCTTTATGGGCTGTGCCTCTCGTTCCAGAATCTGCCTACGGTCATTTTCCCAGCCATCATCATCGATGAAATACTGGGCAATAGGAGAATGGATGTCATTGTGCTGGACGTGGTTCTGTTCGCCTTCTTCATGTTTCTGCCCAATTTTATTTTGTCATTTCTGAGCGTTTTGCAGGTTTCCTATAATCTGAGGCTGCCCCATAAGTTTCTGCTCTCTCTGGCTCATAAGATGTCGATGATGGATTACGCGGAAGTAGAGAGGGAAGATTTTTTAAATCGATATAGCAATGCCTGCGATATGGCGTTCCAGTCATGCAGCAGCATATTCTCCCTCGTCTCCCTGGGCTTCTCGATGATTTTGAGACTTGCGGCCCTGACATTCGTCATCTCCATGCTGAATCCATGGATGGCGGTTGCGCTTCTTGCTTTTTCCGTCCTCAACTGCGCGATGAATGCCAGGGAGGATCGAATACGCATCGATTACGGGCAGAAGGAAGCAGCTTTCCAGAGAAGGGCAGATTATGCGGAAGGGCTGCTTACCTCCCTGGAGTTTGCCAAGGACTGCCGTGCCTACCGCGCCGCGGATCTTGTGAACGGGAAATACCTGGAAGGGATGCGGGGAGTGGTGAAGACCAGAAAGGAGAGGGACGCAAAGCTGCAGTGGGGGAACCTTCTACAGAGGGCGCTCTCTCTTCTCCAGAACGGATTCCTGTATGTCGTAATGATCCTGGAATATATGGCAGGCACCATCACGGTGGGTTCCTTTACCATGTTCTTTGGTGCAGCCAATGAGTTCTATGTGACCATTATGACGTTGCTACAGCTATATGTACAGGTGAAGTCCACCTCCCTTTCTTTCGGGAAATACAGGGAAGTCATGGAGCTTCCTGAGACCATGCGCCAGACAGGCCATATAACGGAGGTGGATATGCGGGAGTCGCCTTCCATCGAGTTCAGGGACGTTTCATTCCGCTATCCCGGGCGGGAGGAATATGCCCTTAGGCATGTGAGCCTTGCCATCCGTCCATCGGAGCTGGTAGCGGTCGTTGGGGAGAACGGGGCAGGGAAGACCACCTTCGTGAAGCTGCTGACTCGTCTCTATGACCCGACAGAAGGTGAAATCAGGCTGAACGGAAGGAACATCAGGGAGTATGATTATGATGAGTACATGAAAATTTTTTCTACAGTATTTCAGGATTACCAGCTGTTCGCCTATTCCATAGCAGAAAATGTGGCTTTCAATCAGTATGACGCGCCGAAATTCGAGGACGCGGCCAGGAAGGCTGGGATATGGGAAAGGATACAGAGGCTGCCCAATCGCCAGGAGACCTTTCTGGAAAAGGATTTCGAGAGTAGCGGGGTGGAGTTGTCTGGCGGAGAACAGCAGAAGGTCGCCATCGCCAGGGCAATCTATAAGGACGCGCCCGTAGCGATTCTGGACGAACCCACGGCAGCCATAGACGCAATCGCGGAGAAGGAGATTTATGAGAATTTTGCGGAATTCTCGGCACATAAGACCACTTTGTTCATCTCCCACCGCATGGGCAGCACCAGATCCTGCGGCCATATCATAGTGCTGGATCAGGGCAGGGTGGCTGAGGAGGGCTCCCATGAGGAGCTGATGGATTTGAAGGGCATCTACTATAACCTGTATGAGAAGCAGGCATCTTATTATAAATAGGTTCGTGCACGGGTGAATCATGCACTAATCTATAGTTCCCGGGAGAAATTCCAACTACATTAATTCATCCCGAGGTAATAATGTTGGAAACTTTATGCCCAACAGTTTGAATAATAATGTGCATTAATTACCATGATGAGGTTCCATATATTAAGAATTCTATGTATGCATTAATGGGATTAACGGATGCAACAATAGTTGCATTAGTGATGTATCCGTTAACATATTCCAAGGATTGGGATGGAGGATATAAGAATACTAAATATAAAATATCATATGATGAATATAGAGAGAGGGCTGATATTTTGCATGAAGAGTTCCAAATCCCTGTTTTCTTATTGGGAGATGAACAGCATATGGATGCTTTGAGCCAGATGATAATTGACTTTTTTTAGAAAGCATGGTAGTGTTTTGAGCAGATAGTTCAAAATAAGAAAAGGAGACGGCAATGAAAGAGAAGGTTAAAGTACTGTCAATTAATACGAAAAGGAAAAGGAAAACCCTCAAGGGTTCTGCAGACTCTGGGATGACCTTGGCTAAATGCATGGAACAGTTTGCTCCCGGCCTGTATACATTCAGTGAAGCATATGTGGAAGATGCAATAGGGGCAGTAGAGACGCTCCGCCCTGAAGTCATCTGGATAGCCCAGGAGGCATCAAAGGACTGTTCGGAATTGGTGAAAGAAATTAAAAGGGTGCATCCTACAGCCGTCATCTTCCTGATGTTCGTCGGATTGGTCGATGATGAACAGGAAATGATGGAGAAATTTTATGCGTTGGGGGCATATAAATGCTATTTTCTGCCGCCTTTGATGCTCGATACGCTGGCTCATGACATGTATGTGGCATTGAACCTGGAAGGACAGAATGGGGAGGCTGGGCAAAGGTGAAGGACATCCAGCTGCGGGATTTGTTCCTTTCTTTCCATGAGATATGGAAATATGACAAGAGACTTCTTTTTATTATGATAGCGGATGTCATTGTAGACGCGACATATCCTTTTCCAAACATCGTCTTTTCGGGGCTGATTGTGGACAGCATTGTGGACGGAAGGAATCTTTTGCGGGTCATACTCTACGTGGCTTTGCTGTTCGGCAGCATCTTTATTATAATGTCGGTGAGGACTCTGCTGGGCAAAGTGAGGGAGTACCAGATGATTAAATTCATCAACAGCCTGAACAATGAGATAAATAGGAAATGTCTTGACATAGACTTCGAACAGTTCAACGATGCAGCCTTTCAGAATCGCGTCCAATTCATTAGCATGATGGCGCAGGGGGATAATTATCTGAATAACCTGACGACGGCGTTCCGGACGATTTCGCAGTCCATGACGCTGATAGGCATCATAGTTATAATGACAATGCTGAACATCTGGCTGCTGCTCGTAGCGCTGGCGACGGTCGTACTGCAAGCGGTACTGCATCTCATTCGGCTCAGGTACAACAGGCAGTACGATTATGATGTCACCAACGAGCGGAGAAAGATATCTTATGCGGCGCAGCTGACCAGGGACATCAATGTCAAGAAGGACATCCAGCTCTTTGATATGGGCGGCTTTATACTGGAGAAAGTTGCGGCTTTCCAGAAGAAGCTATTGGTTTTTGACAGGAGGCGCATCCAGGTAGGCGGTGTCATCGAGGTCATGACGGAATTGCTGAGCATCGCCTTCCAGGTGGCGGCGTATGTTATGCTGGGGATAGAGGCGTTCCGGGGGAGGATATCGATTGGCGACTTCACGAGGGGCATCTCGTCACTCATCAACTTTATGTCCGCCTCCACGTTTCTGACGATGAACATACTGGACTATGGTAACGGCATCTTCTATCTGCAGAAATACACTGCGTTCCTGAACTACAGGAGCAAGTTCGATGAGGCATCAGATTGCGTCGCCATTGGTGACATCGACCTGAGCCACATCGAGATTGAGTTCCGCAACGTGTGGTTCCGCTACCCTAATAGCACATCCTTCGTGCTAAAGGACATAAACCTGACCATAAGAGATACGGAAAAGCTGGCCGTGGTGGGATACAACGGAGCTGGCAAGACTTCGTTCGCACTGTTGCTGGCTCGTATGTACGACCCCACGGAAGGGGCAATCTACCTGAACGGTATCGACATTCGCAGAATAGACTACAGAGACTACATAAAGATTTTTTCGACGGTCAACCAGGATTTCTCCCTATTGGCGTTCTCCATTCTGGAGAATATCGCTAGACAGGAGACCGTCCCAGAAGAGGAGAGGGAAAGAATCAGGAGGATGCTCCAGAACAACGGGATGGGCGAGAGGATGAGGAAGATGTACCGGGGACTGGACACCCCTGTCACGAAGAGGCTGGAGGCTTCGGGAGTGGATTTGTCTGGAGGGGAGGAGCAGAAGGTCGCCATTGTGAGGGCGCTCTATAAGGACTCCCCGGTGCTGATACTGGATGAGCCGACCTCCGCGCTGGATCCCATGGCCGAGCACGAGATATACCAGAAGTTCGCGGAGATGTCGGAGGGTAGGACCACGGTCTACATCTCCCACAGGATTTACAGCACTCGTTTCTGCGATAAAATCGCGGTCTTCGAGAAGGGCGAAATGAAGGAATATGGGACTTTTGAAGAGCTGATGGAGCAGAAAGGGCTGTACTATGACTTCTACCAGCAGCAGGCAGAGTATTTCAGATAGACAGTACACATTTTTACACCATCGCGCAGATTATGACCCTGGCCGGTATTGTAGGTGTAATGACCATACTGCCAATAGTCCATTGTAGATGGAAGAAAGGCCCGCAACTGGCGAAGGACATATCGAATAAAAAAGAACTTCTTTTACATCCAGCAGGGAGGGATTCAAAACCATTGACAGATGCCATAAGATTCCCTAACCCGGATAAACCGGAAAAGTTTTTTTGCAATTCCTCCAAGTTTCAAGTACAATAAAGAAAAATGTTGGAGGATGTGTTCATGTTGCTTACGGATAAATACGCTGACAAAATTTATGGCACGATCACTTGTTATGACCGCATGATCATCCAGGGATTAAACGTCTCCGTCTCCATGGGATTATTGAACGGGTACAGGGCACCTATAAATACTTTGCAACAGCCTATGGTAAAGAAATCATCACTGCGGGCTTGTCCGTAAGAAACCTTGTGCTTATACCAACATTGGCATAGGTATTTTTTTTTACGCAGAAATTTTGCCATTTTGCGTCAAAAATCATTGATAAGTGGCCTAAAATGAAGGATATAATAACATGCTGGAGCAGTTCTTCTCCCTGGACTATGCGGGCAAGGGAGACCTGTTCCAGGGGCTTGCCATCTGGGAGGAAAAGTCTCCTGAGGGGGAAGATTACAGGTACAGGCAGCTACAGGGGACGTACCCGGTCATCAGCCTGTCGTTCGCCAATGTGAAAGAGACCAATTTCCAGAACACAAAATGGCGCATCGGCCAGATTCTGACGGATTTATATCACAGGAACACATTTCTGCTGGAGGGGAATCTTCTGTCGGATGCTGAGAAAGCGGAATACAAGAGCGTCCGCATGGATATGCCGGATGTCGTTGCCACTATGGCGTTGCATAAGATGTCGGAATATCTGTACCGTTAGGAATTGTCGGAAAATAACTGATGCAACTTGTTTAGGAGAAAGCCCAGAAATACAACGAAAACGGCTATAAACTCGCATCAGTTATTTGTAGACAATTCCTTAGATACCCTTCCGAGGGTAAAATCGTCACATCCGCATCGACAGGATAATCCTTCCCGAACGTGTCGTTGATGACGGAGATGAACAGCCTTTTATGCTTGCTTTTCATCGTCTTGAATACGTTGTCATAGTCATGCGTCTTTTTCTGCATAGGATTGTTCCTTCCCGGGAAATGTCCCTGATATTATTATAGTGCAGCTTCTTGATTCTGACAACAATAAAATAAGGCTGTTTTAAGAACCGTTGTTTTGCAGTTGTTTTGAGAAAGGCTCTGATGTGCCCCAGATAATGGATAATCTTTCTCTTGAAAAACAATACAGATTATAGTATGATTATAAATATGTAATCGAAACGAAGGAAAGCTCTCTTATGGAATGAGGTGTCTGCATGGAAAGGAGCGTTGCAAAAGCCATATTGATTGACGATGACCCGGAATTCTGTGGGATATTCCAGAAAGCATTGGAGACCGTGGCCGCGCGGGCAGATTTCGCTGTGGAGCTGGCATACAGGGACAGGATAGAGGACAATGACCAGGAGATAGAGAATTACGACATCTATTTCGTGGATATAGAGCTGGGGGAGAAATCGGGGATAGAACTGGTGGCGGGGCTGCAGAGACGAAATTTCGGCAAGGAATTCATCTTTGTCAGCGCCCATGAGGATTATGTGTGGAAATCCATGTTGGCAAAGCCCAGATACTTTATCCGCAAGAGGACGCTGGAGGCGGACTTGCTGGAGGCTGTGTCTTTCCTGAAGAAGCTGTGGGGGGAGAAGCATGTCCGGGTGAAAGTGGGAGGGGCAGAGGTGTGCCCCCGGACAGTCCTATGGTGCGGAAGCAAGGACCACTATGTGGACATCCATCAGGAGGATGGCAGTAACATTCTGCTCCGCGCCAGGCTCGGCCAATTGGAAGAGCTTTTCTCGGAATATCATTACATCAGGATACATAACCGCCTTATGGTGAATCTGGAACATGTCCGCCAAGTAAAAGGGAACCAGGTCATCTTAAAGGATGGTACGGCCTTGCAGGCAAGCAGGGCTTATCAGAAAAAGGTTCAGGAAGGTCTGCGAAAATGGTTCGAAGGACTTTACCGACAATCTTGAATGGGGGAAGGGCATGGCTGTCATCGAGGTGGGAGTGGATTTAGTCGAATCCGCTTTCTATGTTATTTTTCTGGACTTGTTCAACACGCGCCGGCTGAAAGGGAAAAAGGCTGATGCGTGTTCTTTTGCGTGCTTTTTGCTGCTGTTCGTGAACATCCTGGTTTCTGATATGGTGACGTTTTATAGCTGCTTGCCTGTTGTAATAGATTTAGTGGTAACGATATGCTATGCAAGACTGTGTCTGCAGGGGTCGATATGGGCGCAGATGGGGAGCATCCTGCTGTATCAGATGGGATTGATTGGGGCGTCAGTCATTGTGATAGGAGGGCTGGCGTTCGGCAAGGACATGGGGCTGCTGCTATGGATGGATGTGGGGGCGGTGGAAAGGGCATTGATGCTGGTGGGAAGCAAGGCTCTTCTGATTCTCTATGTTATGTTTCTGATTGGGCAGCGGTGTAAGTTTGAAGTCAGACGTACCAGGGAGGCATTTCTTGTGTTTTTTCTGGTACCAATTACCGTCATGGTGCTGGTGATTGTTCTGCTTAAGCTCCTGTTTGAGATTTATTATGTGGACGAACGGGGAAAAATGACAGTGGGCATCATGGCCGGAATCGTGATATTGCTGGCCGTAGTCATGTACCTTTATTCCAAAGTGGTTCAAAAGGAGCAGATGGAGCGGGAAAAAGAATATGCTGTGGCCATGGTGGCGGAACAGAAGCAGTCCTATCAGGATCTGCTTAAGCAGCAGGAGGACATCCGCATGATGGAGCATGACATGAAGAACAGGCTGCTGGGGATGAGAAGCTACTTCGTCTCCGGGGAGATTGATAAAGGGTTGGAGAAGATAGATGAGCTGCTGGAGACATATGGGGCGTATGCAGCAGAGCAGGTGAGGGGAAGGCGGCCATGGCAGGCGGTGATTGAGGCGAAGCTGGCATACGCAAAAGAGCAGGGAATCTTTGTGGAGAGCAGAGTGGGAGAAGGCGACTATGGTACAGTGGACGATATAGATTTCTGCATCCTCCTGGGTAACCTGCTGGACAATGCGGTGGAGGCGCAGAAAGGTGAAACGGATAAAAAAATCAGCCTCTGCGTGGCGGAGGACAAAGGTACAGTCTATGTAAGGCTGGAGAACAGCGTATTAGAAGGAGCGGATATCCAATTGTCGGGGACGGCCAAGAAGGATTCGGCACAGCATGGCTTCGGAATCCGGAGTGTGAAGAAAATCGTAAAAAAGTATGGGGGGACGATAAATTTTGAAATAGGTGGCGGTAAGGTCGTGGCAACGGTCCTGCTGCAGATGCCATCCTGAATAGGACAGGGTGGCATTTTTATCCCTGTTGAATCGGGGTTTATACCAAGCTCGACAAATGTATGCAGAACACGACATTGAACTTTCCCTATGACTAAAAGTATGTTATAGTGTAGTCAAACGGAAAGGGACAGGAAGATTGACAGAGAAGGCAGCGGATTATATTGTCGTCAGGCTCTGCCGGGCAGGGCGCATTCAGGAAAGGGATAAGGGAATCTACAAAGTTGGTTTAATGTCATTGTTGGGACATTGATCAGTGGTTCTGCTATTTTGGGATTGGGGATATTACTGAAGGACGCGGTAGGGGCAGTTCTGTTCCTGGCAGTTTTTTGCACTGTAAGGAATCGTTGCGGGGGGATATCATGCGAAGACTTGATTGAAATGTCTGCTGACCATAATGGCTGTGTTTAGTGGTGTCTCTGTGCTGTCGGACTTTGTGCTGAAAAGCCTGGATGTATGGAAAGTAAGCTTTGGAACTGTGTCGGCGGTTTTGGGAGGCGCGATGTGTGTGTTTGTTCCTGTGACGGACATTACGAAGAGGTATAGGCCTGATGATGTGGCGCGGAACCGGAAAAAGGCGTTATGGATTCTGCTTATATGGTATGCTACGGTAGGGGTTAGTATCTTGTGGGACCGTATGGTTGCAGTTAGAATCAGCATGACGATGGATGCTGTCGCGGTGATGATACTGGTAACAAAACCGTGGAAAAGGGCGGTTATTAGAATGGAAGCAACGGATGATGAGGAGAAAGTATCATGAAGAAGAGGTTTTCGGATGTACTTGGTGTATTGCTTAGAGCGGTCTATGGGATTGGAAAGTCGACAGTGCTGGCTATATCGAGGTATTCAGCGTATCAGCCAGTGGAGGACGGGGAGCTGTTTGAAATGGTTTACGGGGATAAGGAATGAAATGAGAGGAAGACAGGGGTATTTGGGGAGCATAATTCTATTATATAAATACCACTACTTGTATACATTGGGAATTATGATGCTAAAAACTTTTTCATATTAACATTATTATTTGGAGAAAAAATTATGGAAAAATTTTATAAACCATCAATGTTTAATCATTATACTGAAGAACTGGATTCAATGGGTATAATTTTGTTCAACTCATTTATAGGAATGAATTATATGATAAGAGTTCCTGAAGAAAAGAAGCTAAAAGTAATTGATTGGTTTTCCCGGTCAGCAATTGAAACAGAAAGTGTCATTAATGATAGTGACTTTGAACGGCTTATGAAGTTGGGATATTTTGTTGGTGCTTCGGAAGATGAAAAGCGTAAGAGAGAAGCACTTCTCAACAAACTAAAGGCTGATAGTGTTTTGCGACTTGTTATACATACGTCAAAATCATGTAATTTCAGATGTAAATATTGCTATATGACTTTTGATGAAAAGGTAGGTCATGATTTAAACATCAGCAAAGAGATTCAAGATGGAATAATTAATTTTGTTAGGAAAAATATAAACAACTATAAAGCGTTGCATATAGACTGGTTTGGTGGCGAACCGTTGATGGATATAGGCGCGATTCAATATATTTCTGAACATTTAATTAAAATTTGCGAAAAGGCGAAAAAACCTTATGAAGCAGTTATTACAACGAATGGTTATTTGTTGACAGAAACGAATGTAAATATTCTTTTAAAATGCAAAATACGGCATTTGGCAGTTACGATTGATGGATTGAAAGAGCGGCATGATTTTCTACGTACATTACGTGACGGTACAGCAACGTTTGATCGAATTATTGAAAATCTGAAATATATCCGAGATCAAATTAAAACGCAAACTTTGTCAATAGCTTTAAGAAGTAATATTACAATAGAGATGCTGGAAAATATAGAAGAGTATTATCGATTTTATAATGATTTGTTTGGTGATGATCGACGATTTTCTCTATTTCTTCGACCAGTTAAGGATATGGGAGGGGAGAGGGTTAATCAATTGGATGATATTTTGTTTCAAAATAATAATACAAATTTTGGAATTGTGTTTGACCGGTTAGGGAAAGTGCTTGATAAAATTAAGTTTGATTCTAATTTCATTGATATCAAAGTGGGCGGGATGAGGTGCTACTCAAATAATCAAAATAGATTTACAATAGGGATTGATGGATTAATTACAAAATGTGATGAATCTTTCGAACAGATTGGGATAGGTTACCTGACACCCGATGGTGAAATGAAGATTAATGAGGATAAGCATGCAGGATGGCTGTGTTCTATACAATTCGATGAAAAATGTGATGATTGTTTTTTTAGTTGCAGTTGCTTCATGGATCCTTGTCCCAAAGCACGTATTATAGAAAATGGAAAGGAATCATGTCCTACTGCGGTTCATGAAATTGATTCTATTGTAAGATTTTGTGTAAAATCATATGAAGTATTGAGTTTATAGGAGAATATGAATATGGAATTTGAGGATGCAAAAAGAAATATTTTGATGGTGTTGGAAAACAATGGGATATTAGTTGATAGTATTGAAACAGATGTGAGTTTGAGCGGATATTCGATTGATTCTATTACATTTATCTCTATTATCATTGATTTAGAAAATGCATTTTCTATTGTCATTCCAAGTGAATGCTTTACGCTTGATATTTTAAGTTCAATTGATGGATTGACAAATTTGCTGTTAGAATTAGGAAATGAAAAATGAGCCTTTTGAAGATATTAAGGTAGGTAGATATAGTCATTCTGAAAACGAAAATCAACCATTTTGTTTGATTGAGAGTTTAAGAATATCATGTGTAGTCTCGGGAATCCATAAAGTAGGTATAAAAAGGATGCCATATGAAAAGTGTTTTTTGCAAAGGGAGAACGAGTATGTTTAATACAGGGTAGCATGGCCCAAAAGGAAAAATGATTCTTTCCCCGTATCATCAGATACTGCAGGAAATAATCATTCAGGACACGGTCATTGACCCTTTCACAGGCGGTCCGTTCGCTGTAGATATCCTTGTATTGCTGTGAGTCCCTTGGGATGCGGGGATGGAACCTCAGGTCGGCATGGTTCTTGATATAGACTGTGCGCCCATAGCTTCCGGGGGAGCAGGCAGCGGCAAAAGGGCAGGAGCCAATACGCCCGCATTTCAGTGGGCAACGGTATTTATGTGCATCCTTTATGGGGTCATTGCCCCAGGGGACCATCCCATGCCCGGCCCGGCAGAGAGGGTGCCCCTGTTTGTTGAAAGCAATGTCATCAGGGGCATTGTCAGAAGACTTTGCGCGGCCATTGATATCGATGAGGGCGTTGATGTCCCAGCGTTCCAGGAGGCGGTAGGTTGCGATGTTGTCATGGGCGGAATCAAGACAGATATTCTTTGGGAAGAGCCCATAGGTGTTACGGCCAAAATCATCAATGGTATAAAGGAAATTTTTGCTGTCATGCCGCCTTGCGCCAGTAAAGTTCATCAGCAGGGGGAGCTCGACCTTGAACTGTGCATTCCTGGAACAGAGCATATAGAGGGTATGCCCGAAATACCAGCAGTTATTGTCGCTGTCCCATCCCCATCCTGCGTCAGGGTCGGAATAGTGGCGCCCACAGCCATCGCGGAAAGGGCAGGAGCGCAGGCATGAGGCCAGATGCCGCCCATAGGGGGAGGCATGGGAAGGGACGGCGGTGCCATCGCCGGAGACAGTGAGGCTCCCGGCGTCAACCAGCCCAAGCTTCATGGAAGGAAGGACGGCAAGGAAGAAGAAGAGCTTCTGGAGGGCAGCTTCAGGATTATCGCAGGCAGGCGTGCCGTCCATGATCCTTTTTACGATATCTGCTGCGGAGAGGGAAGCATCATCGTCCTCTACAAGCTTGCCGTCGGTCCCGATGACCTTGTCCGGCTTCTTGGAGTTCCTACCGGCAGGAAGGAGGCTGGTGCGGGAATAGATATCCCTGGGGGCCAGCCAGAAACGGTTCATGAAATCGTAGTAGGATCCAAGGGGCGGCAGCTGGTCGGGGGAAGTACAGCCGACCAGGACTGTAAGGGAGATGGATTCGGGAAGGGTTTCCCTAACCCAGACAGTGAGGCTGGTCCTTGCGGAAGTGCGGTTAAAGAGTAGGACAAAAAGGATGAGGGAACGGAGGATCTGGGCCTGGTTTTTTGCGGGACGCCCGGCAGCGGAATAAAAGCCGGGGATGAAATCTGCAATGGCATCAAGGTTAAGGCCCAGGAGTTTCCGGAATTCCTTTTCATAGGATTTGAAACTGTACTTTGGGTTGCGGAAAAGGCGTTTGCCGTAAGTCCTGACAATGGTTCTATACTCGTCGTGGTTTTGCCATAGTTCGGGTTTGAACATAAATGTGTCCTCCTTTATTGTGATTTGCGAAACGCGAATTGCTTTCACAATAAAGGGGCCGATTTCGCTTGAATTACAGCGAAATCGGTCGCACATTTTTGACAATTTGTCAATAGTTTTTTTAAAAAATTTATGGTTGGAAAGAAAAAAGCTAAATGTTACAAAAAAGCAGAGGTGAAAGTGTAGTTTGGGAGACTGGAAAAAGCTGATAAATACTGGCTTGAGAGTTTCCGAGACTACATATCATAAAAAGGAGGTGAAAAAATGAAGAAGCAGTTAAAAAAACCTGATTTAAAACGAAATCAGGAACTAAAAAAGGTACGTATTATGGATGCAAGAGGAGGGTCAAAAAAAGATGAATGCGCAACAGGAGGAGATTTTTCTACAGGATGCGTAAATCCTCGTGGCTGTGGATGTAAGGCTTGCTGATAGTCAAAGCGCAAAGAGAATTTACCATTGTTCTCTTTGCGCAATGTTTATGTAGGAGATTTTGCTTGATATGAATAATTTACCATACTTTATAAAGCATAACATATCTTGCTTTTGTTTTTATATTCAGACCATTTGGAATATAAAAAAGAGTATTTTCCTTCTGACAGTTTTTGACAGTATTTTAGGGTCAATGATATCCTTTCTGTGGATTTTTTTCTTTAAATATTTCCTAGATTATATGGCAGATGGGGTATATGGCAAAGCTGTTTTATGGGTGTTCATCTGCGTATGTTCCAGCGAAATGGCAGAAACGATAAAGGGCTATTTAAACCAGAAAAGGGAGAATGCTTTTTTTGATATCAATACAGAACTCGAGACAAGGCTGGCACAGTTAAGCATTGAAATCCCCTATGAGAAAATTGAAAATACGGATACGATTCAACGGTTTGAAATATCATATAAATGCCTGGATAGAAACTATCTGGCCGTATATACGGATGGCTTGGTGAACATGGTGTCGTCGCTGCTCGTGATTTCAGGAGTAGGTGCAATCTCCATCGCATTGGGATGGTGGGTGTCTGCTATTTTGTTCCTGGTGATTATCGCAAATGCAGCTTGCTATGTAATGCAATCAAGGCATGAGGTTGAAGCATTTCATGAAGAGACCGCTGTGAGTAGGCAATTGGAGCATACCCGTTTCTGGCTTACAGAGAAAAGCCGGGCCAAAGAAGTACGGACTTACATACTTCAGAACTTCGTAGTTAAAAAGATGGAGGAATACAATGAGAAGTTCTTCAAGATACTCCGAAGCTTCAATAAAAAACAGAAGAGAGCCTATATTGGGGTATGCCTGTTGAATGGGATACAGATGGCTACAGTATACTTTTATTGTGCCTATTTGTGCTTTCGGGGGAGTTTGACGGTCGGTGACTTCATGCTACATGTCTCTGCGCTGCTTTCCTTAAGTTCGTCAATCACACATTTATTGGAAGCATGGATTGATGTATATAAGAACAACCAATACATTGACGGACTGAAGCTGTGCTTGGGGATGAGGGCAGGGGTAGCGTCCAGGGAGGATTTTGCAGAGGGATTTGAATCCATTGAATTCCAGAATGTTTCTTTCCGCTATTCAGGGGAAGACCAAAATGCCTTAAACCATGTCAGTTTTATTCTGCACAAGAATGAAAAGCTGTCTCTGATTGGGGAGAACGGTGCGGGAAAGAGTACGCTGGTCAAGCTGCTGGTAGGATTATATATGCCAACGGAAGGCCGAATATTGATTAACGGGAAAGCAATAGAACCGGAGAAGGTAAATTATATGTCGTTGTTCAGCATGATATTTCAGGATTATACTATCTTTCATTTTTCTGTGGGGGAAAATATCAATATGGGAAAAGGCGTTCCGCAGGAGGTATGCAGGGGAATGTTGGATGAAATCGGGCTGGAGCACGTTGGACTGGATACTTTTATCTCGCAGACATTTAGCGAGGACGGAATAGAGCTGTCAGGTGGTGAGAACCAAAAGCTTGCGATGATAAGGGCATTGTGCAAGGATGCACCTGTCGTCATTTTGGATGAACCGACAGCGGCACTGTCCCCTCAGAGCGAATATGAGATATACCAAAAATTCAGAAAGTTGACACAGGACAGGGCTGTCATATTCATATCCCACCGCTTGTCCAGCTGCCGTATCTGCGACAAGATACTATTGCTGCAGAAGGGTTTCTTGAAAGCGGCAGGCACCCATGATGAGATGATGGAGTCCAGCCTAGAATATAGGGAAATGTTCAATGCACAGGCGATGTTGTATCGGTAGTTTGCATGGGAGGGCATAATGAAGTTCATAAGCTATATTTCAGATACCGTACATGCTTCCTGGAATATATTGAGGATGTTTTTCGGGAAAAATAAGACTCTTGTTTTTATGGATATATTTCTTGGCCTGAGCACAGAATGTGAAAAGCTGGTTGGGATTGTCATGCCTGCTGTGGTCATCCGACTCATTGCGGCGCGGTCTGGCTTCGACAAAATATTTGTATTCTTGCTGTCGGTATCAGGTTTGATGGCGGCTTTGGGCATAATGATTCAGATGCTGCAGCGTAGCCGTACGGACTATGGCATCAGGGCAAAGAATACATTGTACTATGACTTGAATGGAAAAGCTGCCCATTTGGATTTGAAAGATTGCGAAGATGAGGAAATGATTGACGAATATTACAAAGTATTCGATAATATATGGCGGTTTTCCGGAGTGGACTATGAGATTTTTTGTACCATGTTGAGCAAAACAATATCATGTGTCCTCATGAGCTGTGTCCTTGTTTCGGTGGAATGGAAGCTGTTTCTCATGGTCGTGGGAATCCATTTAATATCCGTGTCTGTCCAGACTAGACAAGATGAAGCGGAATACAGGCTTGAAGAAAAAAAATCCGAGAGCACAAAGCGTCAGAAGTATCTCAAGGAGCTGATGTATGATTTTGAGGCAGGACGAGAATTGAGGGTGTTCAATTCCGGGAGTTGGTTTCGGGAGAAGGTTCGCCATGAAAATATGCAGGTTCACAAGATTGACTTGCAGATGCAAAAGACAAAGCTCAGGTACAGCATTGTGCTCAGGATGCTGAAGTGCATCCAATTGCTACTCATATATGTCGTGGCAGTACAGCAATACAAGTCAGGGCATATCATTCTGAGCAGTTTTGTGATGTATATCAGTGCAACGAGGCTGATTACAGATTCTATCTCATCTATTACGAAGGCGGTAAGTTCGCTTCATGACATATCGCTCTACTATAAAGATTTTGAGAATTTCCTGAAGATAAAGGAAACGATGCGGGAGTCCGGCATCTTGGTGCAGAGCTCTGGATATGGTGAAAGGCTGATAGAATTTCGGAATGTCTCTTTCAAATATCCTAACATGGAAAAATATGCATTAGAGAATGTCAGCTTTAGCATTAGGAAGGGCGAGACCATTTCTATTGTAGGAAACAATGGGGCTGGTAAATCGACGTTGATTAAACTTATGCTACGGCTGTATGACCCTACAGAGGGGAGTATCCTGTATAATGGTGTGGATATACGGGGATACGATTATGATTTTTACCAATCGCTTTTTGCACCGGTATTTCAGGACTATATCATGTATCCCTACACTCTGCGCGAGAATCTAGTATTTGACCATGAGGAAAATGAGGAAAATATAGATGATGCCCTGGCTAAGACAGGCTTGTACCATAAGATAAAGAAACTTGGACTAGAGAGGAGCTACAGCAAGAGATACTATGATGATGGGGTCGAATTATCTGGAGGGGAGGAGCAGCGGTTTGTGATAGCGAGGGCTCTTTGCAAGAATACGGTGACACTCATTCTGGACGAGCCTACGGCAGCAGTGGATCCGCTTGCGGAAAACAGGCTATTTCGGGAAATATTTAACGCCGTGGAATCGAATACTGTTATTTTTATATCGCATAGAATGGCAAGTACCCGGTTTTCAGACAAGGTCTTGGTTTTGGATCAGGCAAAGCTGGTAGAAATGGGAACGCATCAGGAACTGTTAAAGAACAATAAGTTATATGCGGAAATGTTTCATCAGCAGGCAGATTACTATATATAATGGAGAAAAATTATGAAATATGATGTTGTTATTGTTGACACAGGATACAACCTTTCTCACCCGAAGCTAAAAGATAAAATAATGACGGGAATACAAATCGTTAGAAAGCATAAAGGATATGAAATTCTTGATTTGCTAGATGATAATGATGATGTGGGTCATGGGACTGCAATCAGCAATATAATATACACCCATGATTCAACGGCATCTATATTCATGATAAAGGTGTTTGATCGGTCCTTGGAGGCTGATGAGGAATTATTATATTATGCATTGAATTATATACTGTCAAATGTTGATTGTAAACTTATTAATCTAAGCCTGGGGATTTCGTTATTAAACAATCTGACTGAAATGCGTAATATCTGTAATGAAATAAATCAGAAAGGTATAGCGATTATTGCTGCTTTTGACAATGATGGTTCGGTATCTTTTCCGGCAGCGTTTGATAGTGTTATTGGGGTAACAAACGATGAGCATTGCTATCACAATGACGAATATTTTGTTATTAATAATCCAATTGTTAATGTGGGAGCAAGGGGAAATCGGCAAAAAGTAGCTTGGTTAGATGGGAAATATTCAATCGGACAGGGGAACAGTTATGCGTGTGCACATATATGCGGAATCAGCATGAATCTATTAAGAAAAAATCCAAAATGTAATAAAGATTCTTTGATGGAAATGCTGAAAATGTATCAAAAAACACGCAAAGAAAGCTATAGCTACAATTATGTGAATACTACACCAGATTTAGAGGAACCCGTAAATTATAAAAATGTGGCTATATTTCCATTTAATAAAGAAATGCATGCTTTAGTTAGGTTTCAATCCTTGCTTTCATTTAAAATTATAGCTGTATATGATGTTAAGTACTCTTTTAATGTTGGTTCATCGACAGATAAATTGCTGAATATTATAACAGACAATCCTTTTACTATTAAGAAAATAGATGATATTAACTGGGAGGCTATTGATACATTAATAATAGGGCATACTCGTTCTCTGTTAAATAGTATCATGAATGATGATGAATTCTTGGTTAAACTTTTGAATGACGCTCAGGAAAGAAAAAAGAACGTATATAGTTTTGATGAGTTGCCAGTTCAATTTAAAAATAATGAACAATTTAGGTCGCCGAATTTATTTAATAAATATATTCCTATTCCATATGGGAAATTGTATCGACAAACCAAACCTATATTAGCAGTTTTTGGAACAAGTTCACAACAAGGAAAATTTACACTTCAGCTAATGCTTCGTGAAAAGATGATAAAAAAGGGGTACACGGTTGGGCAGTTAAGTACGGAGCCTTCCGGGCTGCTCTTTGGGATGGATGAGAACTTTCATTTTGGATATGACTCTGGAATGAATATAAGTAGATTTGATCTGATATCTTGCCTAAATAGTATATTATTTGCGATATCCCAAAAGAATGTTGACATTATTATAACAGGATGTCAATCCCAAACGATTTTGACAGAAGAAGGTAATCTGTTTTATTATCCAATTCCCCAAGTAGAATTTCTTTTTGGAGTGTTGCCGGATGCAGTCGTATTGGTTATAAATCCATTTGACGAGCTAGAAGAAATAAAAAGAACGATTATTTTTTTGGAATCATGTGTAGAATGCAAGGTGCTAGCGATAGTGATGTTCCCGATGAGGTACAATGTTGCTAATATGTTTTTTCCTAAAGAACATGTTGGCAGTGTTGAATTCAAACAATTGGCAGACGATATTGTTTTTGAGTGTGGAATTCCAGTTTTTCTTTTAGATGACGATATGGGTATCGAGTTATTAGTTGAATTGATTGAGGAGTTTTTTGGCGTAATATAGGTGTATTGAAGAGCTTTTCGGCAATGAGTTCTAATGGATAACTTGGAATAGGAATCTATGATATCATACGAGGAATATATTATGACAAATCAAACCATACAAAAACTTCTCCCCATCCTCGCCCCGCCGATTACGTCCTATCAGCAGATAGCCCTCCCCTTAGCCGTGGCCATGCAGAACCCTACGGCTGAAAACTGGCTCTACTCGAACTATATACAGGTCTTCTGTGTGAACCGCGGTCACTATCTTGCATCCGGAAACCGTGACAACGCGCTCCATTACAGCTTCTACAATCCAGAGATTACCTTGCTTGAACCGGCAGACCACATCTGCATTGAGGGCTGTGAGCAACTGTATCTCTTCAAAAATCCAGGCTTTGTCATAGAAGCAATAGACGCAGGCTGGTACCTCTATACAGATGCCGACATGTTCTACATCGATGGCAGCGATGGATTTGGACAGGCACATTACCCTCACGATTTGTTAGGAATTGTCGGAAAATAACTGCTGCAATTGCTTCAGGCAAAAGCCCGG